>Ga0187892_10000027_pt1 | contig 293427 bp, 226 predicted proteins | sample MA1701073metaG_FD_139345 | JGI IMG/M metagenome (GOLD analysis project Ga0187892, IMG submission 139345) | Bio-ooze microbial communities from a basaltic lava cave in the Kipuka Kanohina Cave System on the Island of Hawaii, USA - MA170107-3 metaG ... | reverse complement strand
CGGCGCCATGCTTCGTCATGCCTCCTCGCCGTATTTCTCCGGTCAATACGGCTCGTCGGCCTTCCTCGCCTGGCGCCGCCTCGCTCGGCCTCGGTCCTAACGGCCGGGTTTCCGGATGGGCTCAACGGAAGGAGAACCGAAGATGCGTACCCGATGGATCGTGTTCGCCGCGCTCGTCGCGGCTGCCGCGGGAGGCCGCCCGACGCTCGCGGAGGAGACCGGATGGGAGGCCGTGGGGACGATCCTCCGCGTGGCCGGGACTCTCCAGAAGGACGGCTCGTACCGCGTGAACCTGCCGCGCAAGGACCCCCTGCTCCGCAACGAGTTCGGGTTCCTCGTGCCCCCGTCGATGGGCCTCGTGACCTACGCGGCGTTCGCGGGATCCCCTGCCGACGCCACGGTCGTCGGCGATACCTGCACGCTCGCGGCGGAGATCAACCCTGTCGTCGACGCGCTCCGCGCCGGGAAGATCGAGGTGGTCGCCATCCACAACCACATGCTGGGCGGCGAGCCGAGCTTCGTCTTCCTGCACTTCCAGGGGAAGGGCGACGCGGTCGCGATGGCGAAGACCCTTCGCGCGGCGTGGGACGAGATGGGGAAGCCGCACCCGCTGCCCGAGCGGCCGAAGGCGTCGCCGCCGAAGCCGGACTGGAAAGCGGTGTCGGAGATCCTCGGGCAGCCTGGCGTCCTGAGCGACGACGGGGTCTACAAGGTCACGCTCCCGCGGCCCTCGATCGGGACCTCCCTCGACGGCCGCACGCTGCCCGCCAGCACCGGCATCGCGTGCTGGGTCGCGTTCAGCCCCTGCGAGTGCGGCCTCACGATGGCGATGGGCGACACTTGCCTCAGGCGGGAGGAGATCCAGGACGCGATCGACGGCTACCGCCGCGGGGGCATCCGCGTCACCGGGCTCCACAACCACATGTCCGGGACCGTGCCCGAGCTGATGTTCCTCCACTTCGCCGGCGAGGGCGACGCGGCGGAGCTGGCGAGGACCGTGCGCGCGGTCTGGGACCGGCTCGCGCCTGCGAAGCCGCAGTAGAGACGCTCCGGCCGGGAGGTCGCGCGGCACGCCGCCGTGCAGGCCCTCAGAGCGTCGTCGAGAGCGCGCGGCGGTAGAGTTCGGCGGCGCCCGCGGCGTCCCCGTCCGCCTCGAGACAGCTCGCGTAGAGGCGGAGGACGGTGAGGTTCTCGCCGGCAGCCGCAAGGACCTTGTCGAGCGCCGCGCGCGCCTTCCGGGTCTCGCCCCGCTTCCGGTGGTGCTCCGCGAGGACCAGCAGCGTGCCCGCGTACGGGAAGTGGCGGAGGAGAAGCTCCTTCTCCTTGTCCCCCGCGAGCTTCCCCTCGTCGAGGAGCTTCGCGAGCCGGTCGAAGACGGGGAGGCTCACCGCCTGGCTCCATGCCTTGAGCGCCCCCGCGACGTCGCCCGCCTCGAGCGCGAGGTCGCCGAGGAGCAGCGCCGACCGCGGGTCCTTCGAGGTCGCCTTGAGCGCACGCTTCAGCTCGCCCTTGTCGCCCTCATTGAGCGCCTTCCGCGCGAGCCGGAACTCGAGGAGCGCGAGCTCGCTCTGCGCCTCCTCCTTCTCGCGCCCCTCGGAAAGCGCCACGAGACGCCGACCCATCGCCCGGGCCCGGTCCAGGTCGCCCATCGCCTCCGACTGCTCGCGGAGCGCGACGAGGACGCGACGGTTGCTCTTGTCGCGCGCGTGCGTCTTCTCCAGCTCCTTGAGCACGGTCTCGCGCTCCAACTCGTCGTTCAGGTCGTAGGCGAGCGCGCGGAGCTCCGCGTGGTTCCTCCGCACGTGGTCGCTCAGGATCTCCTGCTCGCGCACGCGCAGCAGCCACGCCTTCGCCTCGTTCGGCCGGTTCCTGCGCAGGTGGCAGGCGGCGATCTTCAGCCGCGCGTCGGGGCCGAGGTCGCGATGCTCGGGCACCGCGTCCTCAAGCCGAACCCAGCGGTCCCAGCGCACCACCCTCGAGAACTCGCCGATCGCCGCGTCCCACCGCCCGTGGATCATGAGGGTGAGCCCGTCGAGGAACGCGCGCATCGCCTTGAGCCCGACCACGCGGACGACTCCGGCGCGCACCTTGCGCCAGATCCACCACAGCAGCAGGAGCCCGAGCAGGTTGTAGAAGGCGAACCGGCCGACCGGGTTGTCGAGGAGCTTCGTGACGAGCGGCGCGAGCGGCGCGATGAGGGTCGCGAGGATCGAGAGGACGGGCCGCACGACGAAGAGCACCGCGACCGCGATCGCGAGGTAGAACCAGATCCGGTTGCGGCGGAACCAGCCGCGCACGCGCCGGAGCCGGCCGAAGATGGGCACCCGGTCGAGAAAGCGGTCGAACCGCGAGCGCTCCGGGCTCACGGCTTCCCCTCCGCCCGGTCCTTCGCCGCGAGATAGTGCGCGCGCAGCGCCGGGTCCTTCTCCCGCGCGGCGACACGGCCGAGCGCCTCGGCGGCCGCGGGGAGGCGGGTCCCCGCGAGGATGTCCGCCACCGCGCGGCGGCGCGAGCCCCTCTGGCCCCCGAGGATGCGGGTCAGGAGCGACCCGGTGAGGAACCGGCGCTCCAGCGCGTCGACCGCCTCGGCGCCCAGCTCGCGCACCAGGGACGCGGCCCGGTCCGCGCCGTCGCCCGACGCCGCGACCGCCTCGACCAGCGGCATCACGGCGCCCCCCCGCCCCCTGAGCCTCGCCGCCGCCGCTTCGCGCACGGCGCCGTGCACGCGCGGGTCCGCGAGGACGCCCGCGATCGCGGCGTCGTGCGTCTCCCCGAGCGTTCGGACGAACGCCTCGGCGTCGGCCGCCGGCAGCGCGAGGTAGAAGGCCGCGGCGAAGTCGTCGTGGGGCCTCGACGTCGCGCCGACGCCGCCCCCGCGCGCGACGTGGCACTGGCGCACCTCGAGCGCCGCCGGCGGCCCGAGCTCGGCGAGGCGCGCGCCCAGGTACCTCCGCTCCTCGATCCCCGGCAGGGCCGCGAAGACGTCGTAGAGCGCGGGCGCGCCGCGCGCGAGCAGCCGCTTGAGCGCGCCCTCGTCGCCCGCTGCCGCGCGCCGGGCGAGCGCCTGCACGAACGCCGCGCTCTCCTCCACCTCGTCCACGGCCGCGTGGAAGTCGGCGACCGGCATGAGGTAGAGCGAGCTCAGCTCCGGCAGCGCCTCGACCCGCCCCACCGCGCCGCACGCCGCGCAGCGCTCCGCGTAGTCGAGGAGGAGCGCGCCGCATTGGGTGCAGGCGTAGCGCGCGGTCTTCTTCTCCACCTGAGCGACGACGGCGCCCACGTCCTCGAGCCGCGCCGGGAGATAGGAAGAGGAGGGGGCCTGGGGGGCCGCCTTCGCGACATCGCCGGGCGATGCCGTGTCGGCGGGGTGCGGCGCCGCCTGACGAGGCGCGGCAGGCTCGAAGAGGACGTCCTCCGACCCCGCGAGCTGCTTCAGCTCCGCGACGTGCTCCTCGACGAGTCGCCGCGCCCGCTCGGGATCCTCCAGCCCGTGCGCCGCGCGGACGAGCCCGGTGCGCGCGCGGACGCTCCGCGGCTCGTACGCGAGCGCTTCCGTGAAGAGCCGCACCGCCCCCTCCGGGTCGCCGTCGTCCAGCGTCGCCTGCCCCGCCTCCGCGAACCGCTTGGACGCCTCCCGGCGCTCCTTGCTCCCGAGGCCGTCCCTCGGGCCGTCCGGGTGGAGGCGCCGGAGGCACCCGGCCGCCTCGACGGGGTGGCCCGCCTCGGCGTACGCCCTCGCCATCCCCGCGAGCGCGTCGGGATCGCGCGGCGCGAGGCGGAGCGCGTGCTCGAACGCCTCCACGGCACGCTCGTGGTTGCGAAGCTGCAGCTCGTCCCTCCCGAGCGAGACGAAGTTGCGCGCGAGGTCGTGGCCGAAGACCTTGTGGACGTGGTGGTGGTGCTTCTTCGCCTCGGCCGGGTCGCCGACCTCGCGGTAGCAGTCGCCGAGCGCGATCCGCGCCTCGACGTTCTCGGGGTCGCCCGCGAGCACGTGCTCGAGCGTCGCGATCGCCTGCCGGTAGTCGCCCCGGAGGAACTCGTCGAGTCCGCGCACATAGTCGCCGAGCGCCTTCCGCCGCTCGAGCTCCTCGGCGACGAGCCTCAGCCGCCGGAAGCCGAGGATCGCGCCGACGAAGAGCGCGAGCGCGAGGATCCCCTCGAGGGCGAGCGGGCTCGCGAGGGCGTCCGTCACGTCGGTCCAGGAGGCCGCGAGGGCCACTATTGCTTCCCCCGGAGCGCCTGGCGGCGCAGCTCGAGCGACGCCCGCCGGCGTTCGGCCACGGGTGCGCGCGCGTCGCAGCCGGCTACCTTCGCCTGGGCAAGAAGCGCGGCGATCCGCCGGGCCGCCCACGGGTCGCCGTCGTAGAGGGCATCGGCGCAGGCGAGGAGCGCCTCGGGCTCGGGGAGGAGGAGCGCGGCCGCCGCGAGCCGGAGCGGCTCGTCCCGGTCCGCGAGCGCGTCCGTGACCGACGGGCGGAGGGCGGCCCACGCCTCCGGCGGGACGCCACGGAGCGCTTCGAGGCCCACGCGCCGCGCGGCCGGGTGGTCGTTGACGAGCGCGGTCGCCGCGAACAGGACCCGGTCCTCATCCGTCGCGCCGGGGCGGTCGAGCAGCCGACCCACGATCTCGACCCGCAGGGTCTCCCGGGCGCCGAGGCGCCGGCCGAGGAGAGGCCGGATCCGTGCGATCGGATCCTCCGAGACGCACGCGGCGACGAGCGGGTCCTCGAGAACGCGCATCCTCGCGCGCAGATCCTCCGGGAGCGGACCCGTCCGGAGCTCGAGGATCGCGACCTCGGCTCCCCCCCCATGGGACCGCTCCGCCTCGGCGACGTGGCGGAGGGCGCGGGCGCGGAGGGCCTTCGCGCCGGAGGCGGCGTCGGCCGCGAGGAGCGCCGCCGCCGCGTCCGCGGCGAGGAAGATCTCGCCGTCCCGCACGGCGCGCTCGAGGGCCAGGACGCCCGCGGAACCGACGACGCGCGTGCGGCGGACCGCGATCGCGGCGCAGTGGAGCTCCCCCGTCCGGAGCGAGCGTGTCTCGTCGAAGCGCGCCGCGAGCCGGGCGAGGGCGTCCGGATCGCCGTACCGGACGACCAGCGCCGCGGCCTCGTCGCGCACGACCGGTTCGGCATCCGAGAGCATCTCGGCCGGCGCGTTCCCCGTGAGCCGCGCCCAGACATGGAGCGCGTGGGCGCGCGCCGGCCCGGGCGCCCCCCCGTCGCACGCGAGGTCGAGAGACGCGCGCGCCGCGTGGTCGCCGCCCGCGACGAGCGCCCGGTAGGCCTGCGGCCGGTCGAGGGACGGCGCGTAGTCCAGCGGGAGGATCGCGTCGCGCACGGCGTCGCGGTATGCGGCGTCGAGCCGGGTAGGAAGCACGGTCATGCCCGGGAACCCGAGGGACGCGACGTCGACGCGCGCGTCGCCTGCGGTGGCGACCAGCGCCGCGGCGGCTGCCGCCCCTCGCGTCGCGTCCGGCGCGTCCGCCGCCCGGGCGAGGAGCGCGAGCACGTCCGGGTCGCGCCGCAGCCGCAGCACCTCCGCGGCGCCGAGCGCCACGCGGCCGTCGGGGTCGGCGAGGAGCGCCGCGACCGCCGCGGACGGAGGTCCTCCCGCCGCGAGCCGCCGGACCGCCTCGTCGCGGACGGCGCGGCTCTCGTGGGCCAGGTCGCCGAGCGGCGGGGCCGGCTGCGCGAGGACGAGGAAGAGGACGGCCGCGGTCATCCGCGCACGTAGACGCCCAGCGCCCGGAGCTCCTGCACCGCCGCGCGCTCGAGCACCTGCGCCTTGAAGAAGAGGGTCCGCTCGTCCACCGTGCGCAGCACGCACTCCCGGAGGAGCGGGTGGGCGAGGACCGCCCTCACCACCTCCGGGTCGCTCGCGACGAAGAGGACGCCCGACTCGAGGACCGCGGACCGGACGTTCTCGCACCAGGAGCGGATCGTGTAGACGACGTTTTGCGGAAGCTCCGCGCGGGCGTGCTTCGCGAGGAGCGCGACGATCTCCTCCGGCTTCGTCCCGTCCACGGCCGCGCGCTCGACGCGGCCGCGGTCGAGGCGGCAGTGGACGACCTCGCCCGTCCGCTCCCGGGCGGCCACCCGGTCCAGCTCGTGGAGCAGCTCGTCCACGTCGCCCTCCGGGAGCACGAGCATCTCGAAGTCGGGGTTGACGATGAGCGGCTTCGTCCGCGACGCGGGAACCTCGGGTTCGCCGAGGAGCACGCGCCGGCCGAGCCGCGAGAGGCGCACGCCCGCCGCCTCCCCGCCCCGGAGCGCCACGTCCACGAGGCCCAGCGAGAAGAGGTCCTTGAGGAGCAGGTCCTCGACCGCGCGTCCGAGCTCGGTGACCGCGCCATGCCGCACCGCGAGCGGCGCACGCCCCGGCGGCGCGTCCTCCGCGTCGAGGGCGAGCAGGTAGCGGTTGCGCGCGAGGAGCGCCACGCTCGTCCCCGGCCACCACTCCCCGTCCCGCGAGAGGAGCGCGACGAGGATCGGCTCGATCCGACGCAGGTGGTTGGCACGGAGCGTCTCCGCCGCGTCGCGCGCGAGCGCCTCCCGCGCCTCCTTGAGCCGGCCGAGGAGCGGGCGGCCCGCCCACGTCTCCGCCTTGCCGGTCGCGGCCAGCTGGCCGTCGCCGTTGCTCGCGGCGAGCCCAAGCGAGCGCGCGAGCCCCAGGACCCGGTCCGCGACCTCCTCCCGGTCGAGGAAGGGCTGCGCGGGGAACCGGAGCCGCTCCGCGAGCCGGCTGCGGGACGTCTTGTAGACCGCGCCCTCCTTCGCCACCTTGATCGCCTCGTCCCGCACGAGGTCGAGCGCCGCCTGCACGTCCGAGAGGAGGTCGCCGTGCGCGGTCACGACCGCGTCGTGGACGAGCGGCTCCTTGCGCCGCTCCTCGACGTGCCGCTCGACCGCCTCCGCGAAGACGAAGATCGCATCGTCGTCGGCGCCGATCCCCCTCGTCCGGAGGTCCAGGTGCCCGACGGTGCCGAGACCGCGCCGGAGGAGCTCCTGGGCGAATCGCGCGCTCTCCCAGCGCGCGCCGCGCTCCGCGAACTCGTGCCGGGTGAGGATGCCGCCGTACCGCTCGACCGCCTCGCGGCAGATCTCGCGCAGCGGCGCGGGCAGGTCGTCGAGTGCCGTGCCGATGGAGGGGGGCAGGGGGGGTTGCGGCTCGTTCGCCGCCGCCTCGGAGGCCGCGGGACGGTAGGTCGCGTGGGCGAAGACCTGGTGGAGCGGCCGGCGGTCCCCGCCGGCGAGCCCCTTCAGGACAAGCGCGGTCTCGAGCGGGATCGCGTAGGCGGCTCGGCCGTAGTGGAGCCAGTCCTGCCCGCGACTCACGCGCACGAAGCCGCGCCGCGCGAGCGCGGTGAGCGCCGCCTCGGCCTCGTAGTACTCCATCTCGAGCCCGTCCGCGCCGCGGAAGAGCCCCTGGAGGTCGGAGACGTAGTGGGTCTTTCGCAGGAGCCGCAGCAGCACCGCCCGCACCTTCTCGGAGAGGAGGTCCACCTTGCCGTAGACGACGTTCTCGTCCGACATCAGCCGGTGGAGCCGCTCGACGAGGTCGCCGCGCCCGTTCGTCGGCTTCTCGTGCGGCCCCCAGAAGCGCAGGAACTCGTCGAGTTCCGCCGCCGTGCTGAAGTCGAGGTGGCGCCGCAGCTTGAGCGGGTCCGGAAGCGTGCCTCGCGCGCTCATCGGCCCCCGAAGCCCCCGGAGACCGCGGGCTCTAGGCCAAAGGCTGCAGGTCGAACCGCGGGCGAAGCCCGCAGCCTGTCGCGGCCCCCGACGCCCGCCCTCATCCGACCTCCCGGTCGTCCACGATCCGGTAGCTGTAGCCCTGCTCCGTGAGGAAGAGCTGCCGGTTCTGGGCGAAGTCCTGGTCCACGGTGTCCCGGGTCACGAGGCTGTAGAAGTGCGCCTGCCCGCCGTCGCTCTTCGGCCTCAGGATCCGGCCGAGCCGCTGCGCCTCTTCCTGGCGGCTCCCGAAGGTCCCGCTGACCTGGACGAGCACGGAGGCGTCGGGGAGGTCGATGGCGAAGTTCCCGACCTTGCTCACGATGAGCTGGCGGATGTCGCCGCGCCGGAAGCGGCCGTAAAGATCGCTGCGCTCGTCGTTGGGCGTGCGGCCGGTGATGATCGGCGCCCGCACGAGCCGCGCGATCTCGCGGAGCTGCCGCAGGTACTGTCCGATGACCAGCACGAGATCGCCGTCGTGGCGCCCGAGGAGCCGCCGCAGCGTGTCCATCTTGCGCGGGTTCTCGGACGCGAGGCGGAACTTCTCCCGCCGGTCCGCGCTCGCGTAGCGCTGCCGCTGCTCCTCCTCGAGGGGGACGCGCACCTCCGTGCAGCTCGCCTGCGCGATGAAGCCCTGCCGCTCGAGCTCCTTCCACGGCACGTCGTACCGCTTGGGCCCGATGAGCGTGAAGACCTCCTCCTCCTTGCCGTCCTCGCGGACGAGCGTCGCAGTGAGGCCGAGACGCCGGGTCGCCTGGATCTCCGCGGTCACGCGGAAGACCGGCGCGGGGAGGAGGTGGACCTCGTCGTAGAGGATGAGCCCCCAATCGTTGCCGGAGAAGAGGCCGAAGTGGACGAACGGCTCCGTCTTCGTGCGGCGGTAGGTCAGGATCTGGTACGTGCTCACCGTGACCGGGCGGATCTCCTTGCGTTCGCCCGTGTACTCCCCGATGTCCTTGGGGTCGATCCGGCACTTGTCCACAAGCTCCGTGCGCCATTGGCGCACCGCGGTCAGGTTCGTCGTGAGGATGAGCGTCTTGCGCCCGACCCGGGCCATCGCCCCCATGCCGACGATCGTCTTGCCCGAGCCGCACGGGAGGACGACGACCCCCGATCCCCCCCTCGCGCTCCCCCCCGCCCAGAAGGCCTCCACCGCCGCCCGCTGGTAGGCGCGGACGGAGAAGCGGTCCTCGGCGAGCGCGATCGCGAGCGGCCCCCCGTCCACGAAGCCGGCCAGGTCCTCGACCGGGTACCCGACCCGGATCATCGCCTGCTTCACGTGGCCCCGCATCGCGGGGTCCACCTCGATCCGCTGCAGCGACAGCCGCTCCATCAGGTAGCGGCGGACAGCCTTGTTCGACCACGCCTCCTGGAGGAGCGCCGCGTCCTCGCTCTCGAGGATCAGCCGGTCCCCCTCGCGGACGAGCCGCGCGCGGCCGTACCGGGCGGCGTAGTCCCGGATGTCCCGGAGGATGTTCTGCGGGACCGGGTACTTCGCGAGCGACGTCAGGGACTCGACCATCTGCTCGGCCGAGTGGCCTGCCGCCGTGGCGTTCCAGATGGAGAGCGGCGTGATGCGATAGGTGTGGATGTGCTCCGGGGACTTGACCAGCTCGGCGAAGACCGCGAGGGCGTCCCGGGCGTCGGCGTACTTCGGCCCGTCCACCTCCAGGAGGACGGTCCGGTCGCTCTGGACGATCAGGGGGTTGTCTTTTCGGACGTCCATCGGGCCGGCGGCCTCTTCGGCCCGCCCTTCGGGAAGCGGGAAACAAAGAGTCCGTTGAACCCTATAGGATACCGCCCCGTCCAGCATGGTCCCAAGGGCGGCGCGCAAGCCCTTGTCCAACAGGCACTTAGGTCGCGGCTGGGTGGGGGCACGGGGGAGGGAGGCCGCGACTCCCGCTCCGGCAGCGGCTTATCGCTCGACGTAGGTGCCCATCGTCGCCTCGGAGAGCCGCCGGAGGAGCCGCGACCCGCCGCCGAGCGCGACGCAGTGGATGGCCGCCCGCTTGTCCCGATTGAGCTGCTGGACGGCTTCGAGGATCTCCTCCTCCCTTGTGAACCTCCCGGTCGTCGGGTCCCCGTCCGAAAGCAGGTAGATCGTCTCCACCCCCCGGAGCTTCAGCGCCGCATCGAGGGCGTCGTAGATGTTCGTCGAGCCGCTCGGGCGCTGTTCCGCGAGGAAGTTCCCGAGCGCCTTCCGCGCGCCCGCGGAGAGCGTGGTGAGCGCCTTCTTCCAGAGGCGGATCTCGGTCTCGAAGACGATGACGTTCACCTTCGCCCGGTCCGGCAGCGTCTTCACGACCCTGAGGGTCTCGTTCACCGCGCGCTGCAGCTCGCTCCCCTCGGTGGTGAGCACGGAGGATCCCATCGAGGAGGAGACGTCGAGAAGGAAGACGACCCGCTCCGAGTCCACGGGGACCCCGTAGAACTCGGCGACGGTCCGGCGCTCCCCCTGCGGCACGGCCTTCCTCGCGGGCGTCTTCTCCGGCATCTGAAAGCCGTCGCCGCGCTCCCGCCACCACTTCTCCCAGATCTCGCGGAAATCGCCGTAGTCCTCCCCGGTCAGGCGGAAGAGCGACTCCGCGGCGGCCCTCCGGACGCGGACGCGGTCCTCCTTCCCGAGGAGCGCGATGAGCAGCGGAACGGACTCCCTCGCCCGAAGGACGCCGAGCCCCTGCGCCGCGGCGAGCCGGACCTGCCAGACCGGGTCGGCGAGACGGTCGTAGAGGAGCGGCGCCGCGGCGGGATCGCCCGCGGCGGCGACGCTGTCCGTCACGGCGAGCCGCTCCTGCCAGTCCGGCGACGACAGCCGCTCGGCGACGAAGCGGGCGACGGCCTCGTCCGAGAAGCCGATCCGCGCCAGCGCGCCGAAGCCGACCTGGGCGAAGTCCCGGTCGCCCGGCCGCCGGCGGAGGGCGTCTGCGATGGGCGCGGCCGCGTCGGGGAGCCGCCGGTAGCCCGCGGCACGGATGAGCGCCGAGAGCGCGGGCTCCTGCCGCTCGTGGCGGAGCCGGCCGACGATCGCTCTCGCGGACGCTTCGCCGGGGATCTCCCGGAGCACATCGGCCGCAAGCGCGCGCACCGGCGGCGAACCGCAATCGAGGCCATCCGCGAGGGCGGCGATCGCCGCCTCGTCGCGCACGGCCCGGAGGAGGTCGACGAGCCTTCCCGTGAGGGCGGGGGTCGCGCCGTCCGCGAACGGCAGGACCGCGCGGATCGATTCCGGGTCCCCCGTGGCCCCGAGGATCTCGGCCACCGCGAGCTGGAGCTCGGGGGTCGTGGGCTCGGCTTGCGCCGCCTCCATCGCGAGACCGCGCATCTCCGCGAGGTCGAGGCGCACGGCGTCCCTGAGCGCGAGCGCCTTGAGTCTCGGGTCCGCCTGCCGCGCGGCCCCGATCACGAGGTCGACGGACGGCGGCGCCGGCCGGTACCGCGTGGCGGCCGCGTACGCGTGGTAGCGGTACGCCACGCGGGACGCGCGCAGGGCCGCCTCGTCGAGCAGGGCGAATGCCTCGGGCGTGCCCACGGCCCCGAGATTCATGGCGACCGCGGCGAAGACCAGCTCGTCCTCCTCGCCCGAGAGCAGCGTCCGATAGACCTCGCCTCGGAGGGGCGCGCCCATGGAGTGGAGCGCGTTGACGGCCGCGCGGCGGAGCTCGGGAGTCCTCGCCCCGCGGGCGATCGCCGCCACGTCCTTCTCGCGGTCGGCGTAGTCCTTGTATCCCATCGCCTCGACGGCCGTTCGCGCGATCATCTCGTCCCGCTCACGCCGGTAGACCCGGTGGAGATACGCGAACGCCTCGGGGGTGCCGAGCGCGCCGATCATGGAAAGGACCCCGGCGCGTCGGAACGTCGACGCCTCCGGTTGGCCCTTGTTGCCCTCGAACCAGCGGATGAGATCCTCGAGGCCGGTGCGCCCGCCGGGGGCCGCACGGGGCGCCGGCGGCCGCTCGGCGCGCCACGGCGCGGGCCTCGGCGGCGCCTCCGCGGCCGACGGCAGGACCGCGAGATCCTGTCCCCGGGGCCCCTCGAGGGTCGCCACATAGCTCTGGCCGCGCAGCCGGAACGGTGCCCCCGGCTCGATCCTCTCGGCCGTGCTGCCGCGGTCGAGAAGGCCGTTGCCGTCGAGGTCGAGGAAGATCTCGTCCTCCGCGTGATCGAACCGGAGGTCGGCGTCGCGGTCGAAGAGGATCAGGCGTCGCGCGCGCCCCGCGACGACGACCGACCCCTCGCGGTGCGCGAGGACCATGAGGCTCAGCGCCGGGGCCTTGTCGTCCCCGCGCCGTGCGAAGCACAACGCGACCCGATCGGGCACCTCGAGGTTGATGACGAGCCTCCGCCACGTCCCCTCCGGGAGCATCTGGAGGGCGGCCTCCTCTGCGAGGTCCCCGTCGAAATCCCGGTCCAGGCGGAGCACGTTGGCCTCAGGCGCCAACGCCAGCAGCAGCTTCCGCTCGCCGCAAGGCGCCGCGTAGTAGAAGAGCCCCTCGCCCAGGGCGACAACCCCCGCGGGCGGCTCCGTGGCGAGCGTCAGCTCGCGCGGCCGATACCAATCGAACGCCGCACGTTTCCACTCAAGCCCGTCCGCGTGCGCGACGGCCGCGAGCAGGAGCACCGACGCCAGACGCCCCATCGCTCCAGTATATTCCGGCGATGCGCCACCTCGCCGCAAGCATCCTTCTCCTCGCCGCGTGCGCCTCGCGGCCCCCCGCTCGCCCGGCGGAGCCTTCGCGGGAGCCCCCTCCCGTCGCCACCTTCTCGATCGTCGCCTACGACCCCGCAACCGGGGATCTCGGGGTGGCCGTCCAGAGCAAGTTCCTCGGCGTCGGCAGCGTGGTCCCGTGGGCGAAGGCGGGCGTCGGCGCGGTCGCGACGCAGGCGTGGGCGAACATGCTCTACGGCCCCGAGGGACTCGCGCTGCTCGAGGCCGGGAAAGATGCCGCGACGACGGTCGCCGCGCTGACGGCGGCCGACGGGGACCGCGACCGGCGGCAGGTCGGGATCGTGGACGCGCAGGGGCGCGCGGCGGCCCACACCGGCGCCCGCTGCAACGCGTGGGCGGGGCACAAGGTCGGCGAGCACTTCGCCGCGCAGGGCAACATCCTCGCGGGCGAGAAGGTGGTGGACGCGATGGCGGAGGAGTTCGCCGAGGCGCACGGCGAGCTCGCGGACCGGCTGCTCGCGGCGCTCGCCGAGGGTCAGCGCGCGGGCGGCGACAAGCGCGGCCAGCAGTCGGCCGCGCTTCTCGTCGTGAGGAAGAACGCGGGGTACGGGGGCAACAACGACCGCTACATCGACCTGCGCGTCGAGGATCACGAGAAGCCGATCGCGGAGCTGAAACGGCTGCTCGACCTCTACAAGCGCGACCGCCTCGGGCGGTAGAGCAGCACGAACGCGAGCGCGCCCGAGATCGCGCCGTAGAGGTGCGCGCGAACGACGATCGGCGCGCCGACCAGCTCGGCAAGCCCGCCCGGAGCGCCCCTCCACTCCTCCAGCGAGACTTTCAGCGCGACGAGCGCGATCGCCGCGAGCCAGATCCAGCGCCGATCGCGGCGCCACGCCTCGAGCGCGCCGTACACGATCAGCCCGTGCAGGACGCCGGAGAGCCCCGCGTACCACTTCACGCCCAGCGAGAAGAGGAAGAGGCCCGCCGTCGTGCCCGCGGCGCAGAGGAGGAACACCCAAGGACCGAGGTGGCGGCCGAGGGCGGCGACCACGAGCGCGCCGACGGCGACGTTCACGCCGAGGTGCGCCCACGACACGTGCACGACGTGCCCGGAGAGGACGCGCCAGAAGTCGCCGTCGAGGATCGCGTCGCGCTCGTAGCGCAGCGCGCGGAACGCCGAGTCCCCCACGCCGAGGAACGTGACGCCGGCGACGACGAGCACGAGGAGCATCCCCCAAGCCCTCACGTGCCCCCCCGCAGGAACCGGCCCGTGTGCGACCGCTTGCACGCGGCGATCTCCGCGACCTGCCCCTCCGCGACCAGCTCGCCGCCCGCCTCGCCGCCCTCGGGGCCGAGATCCACGATCCAGTCCGCCGTGCGGATCAGGTCCAGGTTGTGCTCGACGACCACGACCGTGTGCCCTTGGTCCACGAGCCGGTGCAGCACGAGCACGAGCTTCTCGATGTCGGTCGGGTGGAGCCCGCACGTCGGCTCGTCGAGGAGGTAGAGGACCTCGTCGCGGCTCCGGCGCGCGAGCTCCGACGCGAGCTTCACCCGCTGCGCCTCGCCGCCCGAGAGCGTCGTCGCCGGCTGTCCGAGCGCCAGGTACCCGAGTCCCACGTCATCGAGCGTAGCGAGGATCCGCGACACGCGCGGGACATTCCGGAAGAATTCGCGCGCCTCCGCGATCTCCATGTCGAGCACGTCCGCAATCGACTTCCCCTTGTACTTCGCCTCGAGCGTCTCCCGGTTGTACCGGCGGCCCCGGCACTCGTCGCACGGGACCCACACGTCCGCGAGGAAGTGCATCTCGACCCGCACGGCCCCGCGCCCCTCGCACTCCTCGCACCGCCCGCCCGGCCGGTTGAAGCTGAACCGTCCCGCGTCGAAGCCGCGCACGCGCGCCTCCGGGAGCATGGCGAACAGGTCGCGGATCGGGTCGAGCGCCTTCGTGTACGTGGCGGGGTTGGACGCGGGCGTCGTGCCGATCGGGAGCTGGTCCACGACATAGACGGTCCCGAACCGCTCGAGCCCCGTCACCTTGCCCTTCGCCCCCCGCGCCCCCTCGGCCTCGCCCTGGAGGACGTCGAAGAGGAGCGAGGACTTCCCGGCCCCCGAGACGCCGGTGATGCAGGTGAGGCGTCCCACCGGGATGCGCGCCTTGATCCGCTTGAGGTTGTTCGCGTGCGCATTCTCCACCCTCAGGAAGGTGGAGGGGAGGGGGCGCGGGGGAGGGCGTGTCATCGTGCGGCGGCCGGAGAGGAAGTCCCCCGTCGGCAGCCCGTTGCGGCCGAGCAGTTCGGGAACCGCCCCTTCGAAGACGACCTCCCCGCCGTGCTTGCCCGCGCCCGGGCCCATGTCGATCACGCGGTCGGCCGCGCGGATGGTGTCCGGGTCGTGCTCGACGACCAGCACCGTGTTGCCGAGGTCGCGGAGGCCCCGGAGCGACCCGAGGAGCCGTTCGGTGTCGCGCGGGTGGAGCCCGATCGTCGGCTCGTCGAGGACGTAGACGACGCCGACGAGCCCGCTGCCGATCTGCGTCGCGAGGCGGATCCGCTGCGCCTCGCCGCCGGAGAGCGTCGCCGTCCCGCGGTCGAGCGTCAGGTAGGAGAGGCCGACGGCATGGAGGAAGCGCAGCCGCTCGCGCACCTCGCGCAGCGGCTCCGCGACGAACGCGGGGAGCTTCAGCCCCTCGAACGCATCGAGCGCGTCCTTCACCGTGAACGCCTCCACGTCGCCGATCCGGAGGCCGTTCGGCAGCGTCACCGCGCGCGAGAGCGGGTTGAGCCGCCCGCCCTCGCAGGAGGGGCAGCGCTCGGGGCGCATGACCTCGCCGATCTTCTCGGTCCACCGGCCGCCGCCGCTCTTCCGGTACCACTCCTCGACGATCGCGGAGACGCCGAGCCACTTCGTCTCGGTGCGGAGCCGGTAGGACTTCCCGCCGGGGCGCTTGAGCCGGCGGTCGATCCGGTAGAGGCGCTCGCCCGTACCATCAAAAAGTATGGCAATCTGCCCGGCCGTCCACTCGCCCATCGGCACGTCGAGCGGGAGGCCGTGCGCCTCCGCGACCGCCTCGACCTGCGTCCGGTACCACTTCGACATCGAGATGTAGGCCGCCGCCCCGTGGCCGAACGCGCCGCCGCGGAAGGTGCGGTCCGGGTGGCGGATCGCCTTCTCCGGATCCACGCGCTGGATGACGCCGAGGCCGTGGCACCTGTCGCAGGCGCCGTGGTGGTGGTTGAACGAGAACATCCGGGGCTCGAGCTGGTCGCCCGGGAGCATGACCGCATGCTCGGGGCAGCCCGGCCGTTCGGTGAACCGCTCCACCTCCTGGCCCGGCTCCGCGATCCCGGCCATCCCCTTGCCGATGCGGTACGCCTGCTCGAGCGCTTCCGCCAGTCGCGCCTTCTCCTTCACGACAAGCCGGTCCGCGACGAGCCACGCCTCGCCTTCGGTGTCCGCGAGCGGCTTCTCCGTGCCGCCCTCGTAGAGCTTCGTGAACCCCTGCCGCCGGAGCAGGGCGGCGTCGATCTTCGGAAGCGGCGCCACGACGAGGAGCCTTTTCCCCGCGAGCCTCTTCGCGAGGCGGCCCGCCTCCTGCGACGGCGACCGCGCCAGCAGCTCCTTCCGGCAGACCGGGCAGCGCGGCGTCCCCGCCCGGGCGAAGACGAGGCGCAGGTAGTCGTGGATCTCCGTCGTGGTCGAGACGGTCGAGCGCGGGTTCCTGCTCCGGTTGCGCTGGTCGATCGCGATCGCCGGGCCGAGGCCGGTGATCGAGTCCACCGGCGGCTTGTCCATCCGGCCCAGGAACCGGCGCGCGTAGGTCGAGAGCGACTCGACGTAGCGGCGCTGCCCCTCGGCGAAGATCGTGTCGAAGGCGAGCGAGGTCTTCCCGGAACCCGAGGGGCCGGTGACCACCGTGATCGCGCCGGCGGGGATCCGGACGTCGACCCCCTTCAGGTTGTGGAGCCGCGCGCCCTTCACGACGAGGTCCTTGAGCTTCTCCTCCTCGACGCGGCGCACGTCCGGGGGCGGCAGGCGCCGCTCGCCGAGCACCGGCCGCAGCGCGCGGCCGGTGAAGCTCTCCTCGCGCCGGGCCACCTCCTCCGGTGTCCCGGCGCAGACGATCCTCCCTCCCCCCGCGCCCCCCTCCGGTCCCAAGTCGAGGACGTGGTCGGCCGACTTGATCACGTCGAGGTTGTGCTCGATGACCACGACCGTGTTGCCTTTCCCCACGAACCGCTGGAGACTCCCGAGGAGCTTCCCCACGTCCTCGTGGTGGAGGCCGGTCGTCGGCTCGTCGAGGAGATAGAGCGTCCTGCCGGTGCCGGGCCGACCCAGCTCCTTCGCGATCTTCACGCGCTGCGCCTCGCCGCCCGAGAGCGTGGTCGCCGGCTGGCCGATCGACACGTAGCCGAGGCCCACGTCGAAGAGGGCGTCGAGGAGCCGGCGCAGCCTCGGGTGGTCGGCGAAGAAGTCGCGCGCCTCGGCGACGGTCATCGCGAGGACGTCGGCAATGCTCTTCGACTTGAACGTGACCGAGAGCGTCTCCTCGTTGAAGCGGCGGCCGTCGCACTCCTCGCATGTGACCTCGACGTCGGGCAGGAACTGCATCTCGACCGTCCGCACGCCGGCGCCCATGCACCCCTCGCACCGGCCGCCCTTCACGTTGAAGCTGAACCGCCCCTTCTTGTAGCCGCGCGTGCGGGCCTCGGGGAGCAGCGCGAAGAGGTCGCGGACGGGCCCGAAGAGGTCCGTGTACGTCGCGGGGTTCGACCGCGGCGTCCGGCCGATCGGCGACTGGTCGATCTCGATGACCTTGTCGATCCCGTCGACGCCGTCGATCCCGTCGTGTGCGCCGGGGAGGTCCTGCGCGCCGTGGAGCCGCTGGGCGAGCGCGCGCTTGAGGACGTCGTTGACGAGCGAGGACTTGCCGGAGCCCGAGACGCCCGTGACCGCCACGAAAACGCCGAGCGGGAAGCGGGCGTCGATTCCCCGGAGGTTGTGGTGGCGCGCGCCCCGGACGACGATCTCGCCCTTGGGCGCGCGGCGGCTCGAAGGCACGGGGATCGCCCGGTCGCCGCGCAAGTAGGCAGCGGTGAGCGACTGTCTCGACTCCCAGACCTCGTCGGGGTAGCCCGCGGCGACGATCTCGCCCCCCTCGCGGCCGGCGCCGGGGCCGACGTCCACGAGGTAGTCGGACGTGCGCATCGTCTCGTCGTCGTGCTCGACGACGAGGACCGTGTTGCCCGCGTCGCGCAACCGCTGCAGCGACTTGAGGAGACGGCCATTGTCGCGCGGGTGCAGTCCGATCGACGGCTCGTCGAGGACGTAGATGACCCCCTTGAGCCCCGCGCCCACCTGCGTCGCGAGCCGGATCCGCTGCGCCTCGCCGCCCGCGAGCGTCGCGGCCGACCGGTCGAGCGCGAGGTAGCCGAGGCCGACCTCGGACAGGAAGCCGAGACGCGCGCGCAGCTCCTTCAGGATCTCGCGCCCCACGAGCGCGTCGCTCCCCTCGAGCTTCGTCCCCTCGAAGAGCGCGAGCGCGTCGTCCACGGGGAGCCCCGTGACCTCGTCGATCGCGCGCGCGCGGAACTTCACCGCGAGCGCGACGGGCTTGAGCCGGCGCCCCTTGCAGTCGGAGCACGGCAGCTCCGAGACGAACCGCTCTACGGTTTTCGCGCCGCGTTGCCACGCGACCTCCATCGACGGGAGGATCCCCTTGTATTCCAGGCGATCGCTCATGTCGATCGCGTAGTCCTTGCCCGCCCACTTCCGCCGCCGCTTCACGAACGCGCCGTTGGCGCCGTGCATCACAAGGTCGCGCTGCGCCTGCGAGAGCTTCCTCCAAGGCACGTCCACGGGCACGAGATCGGCCAGCTCGTCCACGCGCACGCCCGCGAACGTGAGGTGCTTCATCTTTGTCCTGGTCATCACGCCGAGCGCGCCGTCCTCGATCGAGAGCGACTCGTCCACGACGACCTTGCGCGGGTCGATCGCGCGCGTGACCCCGAGCCCCCCGCACGTCTCGCACGCGCCGCGCGGCGAGTTGAACGAGAAGAGGCGCGGCTCGAGCTCGGGCAGGTCGATCCCGCACGCGACGCAGTGGAGGAAGCGCGAGAACGACCGGTACTGGTCGTCCACGAGCAGGTTCATGAACCCCGCGCCCTTGTCGAGCGCGCGCTCCACCGCCTCCGCGATCCTCCCCCGCGCCCCCTCCTTGACCACGAGCCGGTCCATCACCGCCTCGATCGTGTGCCGCTTGTAACGCTCGAGCCGCATCCCGGCCTTCAGCTCGACGATCTCCCCGTCCACGCGCGCGCGGACGAAGCCGTCGCGGAGGAGCGCGTCCAGCTCCTTCCGGTACTCCCCCTTCCGGTCGCGCACGATCGGCGCGAGGAGGACCGCCTTCCCGCCCGGGTGCTCGGCGAGGATGCGCTCGACGATCCGCTCGGGCGTCTGCGCCGCGACCGCCTTGCCGCACTTCGGGCAGCCGGGCGTCCCGAGGCGCGCGTAGAGGAGCCGCAGGTAGTCGTAGATCTCGGTGATCGTGCCGACCGTCGAGCGCGGGTTCTTCGAGACCGTCTTCTGGTCGATCGAGACGGCGGGCGAGAGGCCGTCGACGTGGTCGACCCTCGGCCGGTCGATGCCGCCGAGGAACTGCCGCGCGTAGCTCGAGAGCGACTCGAGAAACCGCCGTTGCCCCTCGCGGTAGATCGTGTCGAACGCGAGCGACGACTTGCCCGAGCCCGAGACGCCCGTGATCGTCGTGAGCGTGCCGCGGGGGATCGAGACGTCGACCCCCTTGAGGTTGTGCTCGCGGGCGCCCTTGACGACGAGCATCGGAGCCCAGCAGTCTACGGCGTCGAGGAAGGGAGGGGGCGCGGGGGAGGCCGTCGGGCCGTCGCGACCGCGCCGCACGTGCGCGCGGGGGCTTAGAGCGCCCGCAGCGGCGCCAAGCGCGAACGGATCTGTTCGTGGAGCGGGCCGTTGCTCGCGAGGACGTGGCGCCCGGAGAGGACGTCGTCGAGCCTCTCCGAGCCGCGGAAATCGGTGACCTTGCCGCCGGCCTCGCGCACGAGCAGGACCCCCGCAGCCACGTCCCACGGGTTCAGGTGCAGCTCCCAGAAGCCGTCGATCCGGCCCGAGGCGACGAACGAGAGGTCGATCGCGGCCGCCCCGAACCGCCGCAGGTCGGCGCACAGGAAGCCCAGGGTCGTGATGTTGTCGAGGTTGTGGTCGGGAAGCTCGTTCCGGCGGTAGGCGAGCCCGCTCGCGAGGATCGAGTCCTCGATGTCCCTGGTCTCCGACACGGAGATCCGCTCGCCGTTGCAGAACGCGCCGCCGCCCCGGGTCGCCGTGTACACCTGCCGGAGCTCCGGGGCGCACACCGCCGCGGCCGCGAGCTCGCCGCGCTCGACGACGCCGATCGACACGCACCAGTTCGGGATGCCGTGGAGGAAGTTGATCGTCCCGTCCAAGGGGTCGACGTACCACGTGCGCGCGGCCCCCGTGCTCCGAGACGCCCCCTCCTCGGAGAGGATGTCGTCCTTCGCGGGGATCCCCTCCACGAGGAACTTCTGCGACACGAGGTCCGCCTCGCTCACGAGGTCGCGGCGCGCGCCCTTCGCCTTCGCGTCCGCGCGCCGGAGCTTCCCGTAGAACCCGGAGAGGACCGCCGCGGCGCCGCGGGCGAGCGCCTCGGCGTCGGCGACGAGGCTCCCCCCCGCGCCCCCCCTCATGGACACCTCGCGAGCGCGGTCACGACGAGATCCTGGAGCTTCCGCGCCCGGGTCGTGCTCGCGCCGTTGGCGAGGATCGCGAAGACGTATCGCCCGCCCTCGCGCCCGGTGACGTAGCCGGAGAGCGTGCTCACGCCGTCGATCGTGCCGGTCTTCGCGCGCACGCGCGGGCCGAGGTCCCGGTAGCGCTTCCGGAGCGTCCCCTCGCCGCCGGCGGCGAGCGACTCGACGAAGAGCGGCTCGTCTCGCATCGCCTGGAGGACGCCGTGGATCGTGCGCGCGCTCACCCGGTTCTCCCTCGAGAGGCCCGAGCCGTCGCGCACGACGAGCCCCGCCGTGGGGACCTCGAGCCGGCGCAGCGCGCCCTCAAGCGCCTCCGCGGCCGACGCGAACGAGCCCTGGCCGAGCCGCTTGAAGACGCACTCGGCGTAGAGGTTCTGGCTCTGCACGAGCATCACGCCGAGCGTCCGGCCGAGGTCGGTCCGGTAGACGAGGATCTCGCGCGCGCCGGGGAGGCTTCCCTCCCGCACCGTGCCCTCGACCGCGACCCCCTCCACGAGAAGCGCCGCGCGGAAGGCGTCGCCGAAGAACCGCACGGGGTCGCGCACGGTCACGCTCGCCGCGACGCCCTTGCTTTCCATCGAGACGCGCCCGCGGATCTCGAAATCGGAGCCCTCGACGTGGCCCAGGTGGACCACGTTGCCGGCCGACGACGTCGCGCAGTTGTTGACGATCGCGGGGTCCAGCAGGGACGGCTGCACCTCGATCCGCGCGGCGGCGCCCGGCCGCGCGCGCGGGTAGACGGTCACATCCCAGCAGGAGTCGTTGTAGACGAGCGCCGCGACCGGCGCGCAGTACCAGCGCTCGAGCTGGTCCCTCGGCCAGTCGGGGTGGATGTACTCCTTGTCGAACCGCGAGGCGTCGAGAACGACGTCGCGGACGCTCTTCACGCCCTTCCCGGCCACGTCGCGCGCCATTGCGCGGAGCACCTTCGTCGGGTCGCCGCCGAAGAGGCGGCCGGAGAGGTTCGGATCCCCCTCCCCCACGACCACGAGGTCTCCCCCCTCCCCGAGGCCGATCCGCGTCTCGAAGTGGAAGTCCCGGCCGAGGAGGGTGAGCGCGGCCGCGGCGACGAGGATCTTCTGGTTGCTCGCCGGCGCGCGCGGCTCGTCGGGATCGACGGAGAGGAGCGGCGGCTCGCCGGCGGGGCCGGCGAGGAGCCCGAGCCCCTGCGCCTTCACGCCGGACGCGTCGAGCGCGTGGCGGAGTTCCGCGCCCGCGTCGGGCGCGAGCAGGAGAAGCACCACGAGCGACGCGGTCACTGGAAGAAGCTCACCTGGTCGTTCGCCATGGTCAGCATGGCGAGCCCCCTGGTCTCGTAGGGCTGGCCGCGCCGTTGCCGGAAGAGCTTCACGTCCTCGGCCCAAAGGACGAGATCCTCCCCCTCGGAGAGCCACGTGAGGCGCACCTCCTCCGCCTCGATGCGCAGGCCCCGCACCGTCACCACGACGCTCCCGCGCGCGACCTGCGTGCCCGGCGCCTCGTCCTCGACGCGGATCGCCTCGACCTTCGTCTCGCCGCGCCAGCGCTCGCAGAGCACGAGCTTCGCCTGCCGCGCCTGCACGAGCGTCTCCAGCGCGAGCGCGGTGGCGTCGGGGCCCTCCGGCGCCGCAGGGCGCGTCGTGCCGCAGCCGAGGAGCAGGGGCGCGAGCAGGAGCACGGCGCCGCGCAGGGCTACTTGTTCCTGGGCATGCCCGCGGGGGCGGCAGCTTTCGCAGGCGGCGCCTCCGCGTCCGCGTCGGCCGCCGGCGCGTAGTCCTTCTCGAAAGCCGCGCAGATCGGTTCGCGCTCGAACGGCTCGACCGGCATCCCCCGACGCTCCACCGGGCGGAAGTCCTTGCCCCAGTACTTGACGAGGAAGTAGTACGCCGCGTCCCACGCGACCCACGGGATGTCGCCGTCGAGGAGGACGTGCGCCGCGTGGTCGATCATCGGCGCCGACGTGCGGTCGGGTTCGACGCGGAGGATGGAGCCCGTGAGGGCCTCGAACCCCTTCGCGAGCCGCTCCGCCCCTTCCTCCGAGTGGAAGTAGGTCGCCCACGCGCGCAGCGCCTGCCGGCGCTGGTCGTCGGTGAACGCGTCCATGCTGCCGCCGAGCGGGCTGCGGCGCTCGCAGAGGACCGCGAGCTGGCTGTCGCACTCGCGCACCACGCGACCCGACGCGTCCTGGAGGGAGAAGTAGATGGCCGGGATCGCGGCGGCGCCCCCGGCAGCGGCGACCGTGCGGATCCCTTCCTCGCGCACGTCGTCCGTCTTGCCGTTCGGATAGACGAAGTGGACGAGCACGGCCAGGAGCCGGGCCGGCGGGCGTCCGTTGCGGAGCGCCCGCAGCTGGACCACGACGAGCTCCGGCGGGCCGTCCACGAGGATGCGGAAGCACTCGCGCCACGCCTGCAGGACGAGCGCCCGCAGCTCCGGGACGTCCAGCGCCTCGCTCGTGATGAACTCCTGGAGCTTCAGCAGCACGCTCAGGCGCTGCTCGACGCTCAGGCCCTCGTTGTGCAGGATCGAGATCGCGTCCTCGATCCCCCACTTGGAGAACGAGAGCCGCCCCATTTCCTGCACGTCCTTCAACCGGCCGGCGATCCGCGCGCGCTCCTCCGGTTTCAGGGCCTCGCACTTGAGCAGCCGCTCGACCGTCGCCTTGACCCCGTCCACGTTCAGCTGGGACTGGTACGTTCCGCGAAGCAGCTTCAGCAGCTCGGCCTCGAGGTCGGGCCTCAGCGTCTTGCTCGCGTAGAGCGCCTCCAGGTAGTCGATGGCCTCCCTCACGCGGCCGAGGTTGAGGAAGATCTCCGCCTTGGCCAGCCGCAGGGGCGCGCTGTCCGGCTCGAGCGTCATCATCGCGTCGGCGGCCGCGAGCGCCTCCTGCGCGAGCCGCTCCTTGGTCTTCTCGTCGTAGCTCAGCTGGTAGAGCTTCGTGTTCACGATGACGAGGCCGTAGAGCGCCTGGACCGTCGCTTGGATCCCGAGGCTCTGGTCGTAGAGCTCCCTCGCGCGCTCGAGCTCGCCCGCCTTCTTCGCGATGTTCCCGAGATGGATGACCGCGCGCACGAAGGTCGGCTCGATCTCGAGCGCGCGGCGCAGCAGGCGTTCCGCCTCGGCGCGGTCGCCGGCCTTCTCGGCGATCAGCGCGAGCTCGGCGTAGGCGTCGAGCAGTCCGGGCGCGAGATCGATCGCGCGCTGCACCTCGCGCTTCGCGTCCTTGGCCTGCTTCGTCTGAGGCGCGATGTTGTTCAGGACGAAGCCATAGAGGAACGCCGCGATCGCGCGCTCCCGCGCGGTCCCCTTCGCCTGCGCCCGCTGCTGGTAGAAGAGGACGAACTCGTCGATGGGCAGCGCGCCCTTCCTCACCTGCTCGAGGCGCGTCTGGAGCTCCTTGAACTGCGGCTCCAGCGCCGCGGGATCGATCACCTCCGGCCGCGGATCGCCCGCCACCGCGACGGCAACGAGCAGGCCGAACACCAGCGGGCGACGCGTCATCATTCACTCCGTGAGGGCAGCGAGGTCCTCGAAGAACCGCGGGTAGGACTTCCGGACCGCCTCGGCGCCCGCCACGGTAACCCCGGGGACCGAAAGCGCAAGCACTCCGGCCGCCATGGCGACCCTGTGGTCGCCCGCCGCCGAGACGACGCCGCCGCGGAGCGTCCGGCCGCCCCGCACGCGGAACCCGTCGGGCTCGGGGTCGGCTTCGCCGCCCAGCGCGCGGACGAGGTCGACGGTCGCCGCGATCCGGTCGCTCTCCTTCAGGCGCAGATGGGGTGCGCCGGCCACGATGGTCGCGCCGTCCGCGAGCGCGCCCATCGCACCCAGAAGCGGCGCGAGATCCGGGCAGCTCGCGAGGTCGGCGCGGATCCCGCTCAATCGCGCGCCGCGAACGCGGATGCCTCCTTCCTCGGCCGTGGCCCGCGCCCCCGCCCGGTTCAGGTGGCCCACGATGCGCGCGTCGGGCTGGGGCGAGGGGATCGAGAGCCCTTCGACGAACAGGTCACCCCCCGACGTCGCGGCCGCGACCATGAGCGCCGCCGCGGAGCTGAAGTCGGGCTCCACGTCGAACGGGTCCCGGAACGAGCGCTGGACGAAGGCGGTGAGCCCCACATAGGAGAAAGAGCGGCTGCCCGACACGTTCACCCGTAGCCCCTTCAGCCGGTCGACGAGGAGGATCAGGGCGGTCGCGAACTGACTCGACTGCTCGGTCGTGAGCCGCACGGCCTGGCCGCGGAGGGGGCCCCGGACCCGCACCGGGAAGGCATCGCCCTCGACGGTCGCACCGAGCTCGCGGAGGGCGGCGCACAGGGGCTCCACGGGGCGCTCCCGGAGGCGAGGGGTGCCGTCGACGGTCGCCCAGGCGGGGCGCAGCGCCGCGAGGGCGAGGAGGCACCTCGCGGCGGTCGCGTTGTCCCCGGCATCGATCCGGGCCTCCGCATCGGAGGATGCCCCGGAGACGGTCACGGTCCCTTTAGCCCCCCCCACCTCGTAGCCGAGCGCGCGGAGCCCGCTGCAGAGCCTCTCCAGATCCTCGCCTTCCGGGACGTTCCGGACGGTCCCCCCGTGTCGGGTGGCGAGGATGAGCGCCCGCTGCGCGATCGCCTTCGAGCCTGGTACGCGGATGCGGCCGGAGAGCCGCCCCGGCCGCACCGTGACGTCCATCGGAGGAGTGTATCGGCGGCCGGCCCCTTTGGTAGATTGGCCGCCTTCCATGGAACGCGCCGTGCTCAAGGTGGACCTGCCGCTGCGCAAGCGCGCGAGCGGCAAGGTCCGCGAGGTCTTCGAGGCCGACGGGAGGATCCTGCTGGTCGCGACGGACCGGGTCTCCGCATTCGACGTGATCCTCAACCAGGGGATCGCCGGGCGCGGGAAAGTTCTCACCCAGCTCTCCGAGTTCTGGTTCCGGAAGCTCGAGAAGGTCAGCCCGCACCACCTCGTGACGACGGACATCGAGAAGATGCCCGAGGCGGTGCGGCGGAACGCGGAGACGCTGCGCGGCCGCACGATGCTCGTGCGGGCCCTGGACATCGTGCCGATCGAGTGCGTCGTGCGCGGGTACCTCGCCGGGTCCGGGTGGAAGGAGTACCGGCAGGCGGGGAGCGTGTGCGGCGTGCAGCTGCCGAAGGGGCTTGTCGAGAGCGCGAAGCTCCCCGCGCCGATCTTCACGCCCACGACCAAGGCCAAGGAGGGGCATGACCTGCCGCTCACCTACGCGCAGGTCGAGGAGAAGGTGGGCGCGCACACCGCGTCGAGCCTCCGCGACCTCTCGCTCGCGATCTACCGGGCGGGCGCCGCGTACGCGGAGACGCGCGGCATCCTCCTCGCGGACACGAAGTTCGAGTTCGGGCTCGCGGACGGACGGCTCGTGCTCGCCGACGAGGCGCTGACGCCGGACTCCTCGCGCTACTGGGACGCGAAGACGTACGCGCCCGGCCGGCCGCAGGACAGCTTCGACAAGCAGATCGTGCGCGACTGGCTCGAGCAGTCGGGCTGGGACAAGACGCCGCCCCCGCCGGACGTCCCGGCGGACGTGCTCGAGAAGGCGGGAAGGCGCTACCGCGAGATCATGGAGCGGCTCACGGGATGAGCGGGCCGCTCGTGGGTTTCGTCCTCGGCTCGCAGTCGGACCTCGAGCAGCTCGACGGCGCGCGGGCCTTCCTGAACGAGATGGGGATCCCGCACGAGGTGCGCGTGATCTCGGCTCACCGGACGCCCGAGCGGTGCCGCGAGTACGTCCTCTCGGCCAAGGACCGCGGCCTCAAGGTGCTCGTGGGCGTCGCGGGCGTGGCGGCGCACCTCGCGGGCGTCCTCGCCGCCCAAACGGATCTCCCCGTGCTCGGCGTGCCGGCCGCGGGCGGGCCGCTCAACGGCCTCGACGCGCTCCTCTCGACCGTGCAGATGCCGGGCGGAGTGCCGGTCGCGACGTTCGCGATCGGCAAGGCAGGCGCGACGAACGCGGCCGTCTTCGCCTGCCGGATGCTCGCCCTGAACGATCCGGCGTTGGCGAAGAAGCTCGCGGCCTACCGCGACGCGATGCGCACGAAGGTCGAGCGCGCGGACGAGGAGCTTCGCGGGAAGAAGTAGGGGGCCTCGGGGGCGAGCGCCGGCCAGCGGCCCCGGGCACGTCGCGTCTTTTTTGACGTGCCGACGGCGCGGCGCGAATGCCAAGTCCCTTTGCGGGCGGCTTACCCGGCGCTTGCGTGGCGCGTCTAGCCGATGCTCGCCGTCGGGAACGAGATCAGCGGGACGACGACGCTTAGGGGTCGTCAATCCGAAGCAGAGGGGGCGCGGGGGCCGGATCCCGGTCGCCGCGCCCCCTCCCGCCGGTTGCGGACTGCCATGCCGCATCCGGCTGCCGTAAGCCGTTGGCTCGCCATCCCTTGCGCCATTCCGATGGCGCAAGGGATGCCACCCCCCCTACCTCAGTTCCGGGCCGGTGAGGACGCCGTCGCCGTTCTTGTCGAGGCGACGGAAGATGTTCTCCGCCTTCAGCTCGTCGGGGGTGATCCGCTCGTCCTTGTTTGCGTCGTGCCGTTCGAGGAGGCCCTGCTTCGGCAGCGCGGTAGGGCCGTCCATGCTCATCTCGTCCTCTGCCGGCATGGTGACCATCGCGGGCATGGCCAACTCGCCCTCCGTGACCACGCTGTCCTTGTCCGCGTCGTACATCCGGAAGATCTGGCCGGGGCCGTCGTACTCCTTCTTCGTGACCTTCTTGTCCCGGTTCATGTCGAAGAGATCCATGAAGTTGTCCGGCCGCGGAAAGCGCTTCGCCGTCTCGAGCTGCTCCTCGACGTACCGGACCGTCTCGCGCCGGTTGAACGCCTCGTCGCGCGTGCGGTCGTACCGCTGCCACTGCTCGTCGACCATGGCCGGGAAGTCCTTGCGCTGGATCTTCCCGTCCTTGTCCTGGTCGTACCGGCGGAAGAGGTCGTCCACGCGCTCCTTGATCGTCCGGGGCTCGAGCTCGGGCGCCGCCTCGCTCTTCTTGCCTGCGTCCTTCCCTTCCTTCCCCTCCGGACCCTTTCCTTCCTTGGGGGCCGGGGGCTTGACGCCGAGGAACGTGGCCACCTCCGCGCGCGTGATCTTGCCGTCCTTGTCCGCGTCCACCTTGCCGAAGATTGCGGCGTCGGGGATCTCGTCGGCCGTGATGATGTTGTCGCGGTTCGCGTCCCAGACGGCGAACACGTTGTCGACCCCGTCCTCCGCGACCGCGGGCGACGCGAGAAGCGCGCACAGCCAGAGTTTCCGCATCACCGCACCTCCGCGTGAAGGATCCGCTGGATCTCCGGGCGCGTCAGGAGACGCGCTCCGGGGTGGCTGACGTCCTTCAAGGGCTGTCCGTTGAATCCTACCAGACGATCGAGGGGGAAGCACTCGAGATCCACGCCGGTGGCCCGGCCGGCCGCCTCGACGAGGCCCGCCTGGGGCAGCGCCTCGACCCGCGCGGTGACGTCCACGATCTCGACGTTGCCCGCCCCCCGGCCCGCGACGATCGCGAACTGCTTCAGGAACGGCGCCTGGAAGACGCTCGCGATGCGCACCGCGCGCGGGTCGTCCACGGTGCCGCGCGCCCCCGTGATGAAGGGCGCCTCGGGCAATCCCGCGTCGAGCTTCCAGAGGACCCCGTTGCTGCTCGCGCCCTGCGTCCCCGCGAGGTAGAGGTACTCGCGCTCGGCGGACGGGATGTCGCCGCCCGCGCTCCCGATGTCGTAGTTGCTCGCGAAGGCGAGCGCGGTTCCGCTGAGCGCGTCGCGGAGCCCGCCGAAGAGCACGTGCGGCCGCGCCGGGCGGGTGACGTCCACCGAGTAGAGGGCCGCCGCCCCGTCCGCGACGAATGCGACGTTCCTCGCCTGCGTCCGCGCGCGCGTCGCCACGTCGGGCCGGGCCGAGAAGAAGTGGACGAGCACGTCGTTGGCGTCGAGCGGGCGCGCGTCGGGGCCATTCAGGTCGAAGGCGGCGACGACCGCGGGCTTCTCCGGAACGCTCAGGTCGATGATCCGGAGGCCGCCCGGGCCGTCCGCGACGTAGGCGTGGATCCCGTCCACGTGGACGGCGCGCGCCTCCGAGGTCTTCACCTTCGAGAGGAGCCTCGTCTTGAAGGGCCCGTCGAGCGCGTAGACGAGGAGCCCTTCCTTCCCGGCCGCGACGAACAGGTGCCCCTCCCGCACCTGCACCTTGCGCGCGTCGCCCGCGTTGATCTCGCCCCGGCGCCGGGGATCCTGCGGCGACGTGAGGTCGATCAGCTGCACCGTGCCGTCGCGGCAGGCGACGTAGGCCGCCTCGGCGCGGCCGCTCAGCGGGTTGTTCCAGACCGCCACGTGGCGCGGCTGCGCCGGCAGCGGGAGGTTCGCGATCGCCGCGCTCTGCGTCGGCGTCTTCACGTCGAAGCCGCACACGGTGAGCCCGGCCTCGCCGACGACGACGAAGAGATCGCGGAAGAGCCGGAAGTTCTCCGAGCCCATCCCGAGCACCGGGGGCGCGCCGTGGCACTCGTCGCAGCGGCGCGCGGCGGGCTGCACGGTGTGGAGCTGGTGGTGGATGAGCGTCATCCCCGAGAGCCCCGCTGCGGTCACGGGCAGCTCCTCGCGCAACACCGCCTTCCCCTCCGCGTCGCGGTAGGTCCCGGCCGTCGAGAACCCCACCATGTACGGCGCGATCCGGCCGTGCGAGTCCACGCCCAGGTAGTAGCCCCGGAAGGTGCTGAAGATCTTCTCCTGCGTGTTGACCCGGCCCGGCGTGCGCTTCATCGCGAGGATGTCGAGCTGCGTGAACTGGTCGTTCCGGTCGAAGTGGAAACCGAAGAAGTTCACGCTCCACGCGCTGTGGCAGGTGTAGCAGGCGAGCCGGCCGTGGGTTACGGGGTCCATCGCCTTCGCCGCCTTGGGGTTATAGCTCGCGTGCTTCGGGTTGAGCACGTCCACGACCTGCTTCACGACGTGCTCCTTGCCCGTGACGCGCGCGGTGAGGACCGCCTGGCCGTCCACCCACCGGAGGTGGTCGAGCGTCTCGCCGCGCTCGGTCCTGAACGTCGCCTTCTCGCGGAAGCCCCCGTGGCACGACTGGCATCGGATCGCGACCCCGTGCTCCATGAACCCGTAGACGTTCCCGTCCCCCATCACGTCCGTGGAACGGTGGCAGTCGATGCAGTGCATCCCCCTCTCGAAGTGCACGTCGGCCGGGCAGACCAGAGGGTCGTTGAGGAAGAAGCGTCCCTTGTCGAGCTGCTTCGTGGTCCCAGGCACGTCCGGGCCGCCCGGCACGCCCGGCGGAAGCTGCGCGAGGCCGCGGAAGCTCATCCCGATCGACGCGTCGAGCGCGTGGCACCGCCCGCAGACCTCGCTCGGGATCTTGTCCGTCATCCGGTGCTGCAGCGGGTGCCCCGGCTCCAGCTTGTCCACGGTGGTGTCCCCGCTCTTCGAGAGCCCGTCGTGCGCGTAGACAAGGTGGCAGGCCCCGCACCCCTCGGCCCGGTACCAGCCGTCCTGGCCGAGCCGGCCGCGCAGCCCCACGCCCCGGGAGTAGAGGTGGCACTGCATGCACGACTTCCGGGGGAGATCGCCGAAGTGTTCGCCGATCGTCGCGTTCTCGGGGATGGAGGGAGGGGGGATCGGGGAGAGGGACCGGAGGCCGTGCTCGGGGACGTTGCCGTCGTCGTCGGAGACGGCGAAGATCCCGAAGCGCGTCTCCCTGGTGCGCGCGATCCCATTCTCGTAGAGACCGTCGGAGAGATGCCCCGCCGTCGTCCCGTGGAGCGACTTGTCGAGGTTCGCGCAGGCGCCCATGTGGCATCGCCCGCACGCCTCGCGCGCGACCCGCAGGTCGGCCGGGTTCGCGAACCTCCGGTAGGCGAGGTCGTAGTTCAGCGGGACGGTGGACTCGTCGTTGGGCGCGGGCCTCGTCGGCTTGACGTGGGCGCGGTCCTTGTCGAGCGAGTCGCCGTCGCCGCCGTGGCAGTCGGTGCAGGAAAGCGCTTCCCACGGGTGCATCTCCTCGATGCCGTCGTGGCAGTTGATGCAGCCCGGGTTCGCCTTCTTCGGCCGGAGGGCGGGGTCCGGTCCCCCCATGCCCCCCCCCATCTCGTCGCCCGCCAGCGCGGCCAGCGCAAGCAGGACGAGGGCCGCCGCGGCGATCCAGCGCACGCCGCGCGCCCTACCGCGCGAAGACCTCGCGCATCACCTTCCCGTTGGCGAACTCCGCCTGCACGCCGAGCAGCTCGCACGCGGTCGGGCAGACGTCGATCGACTGGACGCCGCCGGAGACCGTCTTGCCCTTCTTGAAGTCCGGGCCCGCCGCCACCATCGATACCTTGAGCAGCTCCGGGGAGCTGTCGCCGTGGTCGAGTCCGTTCCGCTGGTTGAGGTTCCGGTCGCGCCCGAACTCGGGGAGGATCATCACGGTCGTCGAGTCCCTGAGCTCCGGGTCGGCCTGGATCGAGTCCCAGAGGCGGCCGAGCTGCTCGTCCGCGCGGCGGATGACCTCGACGTAGCCGTTGTAGCTCGTGTGCGCAATGTCGGCGTTCTGGAGGACGACGCCCATCAGCGTGGGCCGGAAGAGGCGCAGGACGGAAACGGCGACCGAGAGGGCACGCGCATCGCCCGAGCCGGGGCCGGTGATCTGCGTCGTCTTGCCCGAGATCTCCTCGAGCAGGTAGCGCTGGAGGCGGGCGAGCGTCTCGGGGTCATTGATCCCCGCGGCGCCCGGGGGCGGCGGCGTCATCGCCGACCGCAGCTTCGCCATCGCGTCCTCCTCCGCCTGTCCGGGCAGCGAGGGCTGGCCGTAGGACTCGAGGACACGGCGGAACTCCGCGTTGAAGAGGCCGTCGGCGTCGATCAGATTCGCCCCGTAGGGCTCGCCGTACTCCTTGTTGAGCGAGTAGACGAGGTTGCGCTGCTGCGCGCCGCCCGCGGTCGAGAGCCAGACCGCGTTGGCGGGGAGCGACCGGCCCTTGCGCGCGTACTCGAAGACCGTCGGGTTCTCCGAGCGCTCGTTCTCGCGGATGCCCAGGTATTCCCGGTTGCCCGTGAAGATCGACATCGTGGCGCCGAAGTGGCCGTTGTTCATGACGCCCACGTTGGGGCAGACGACGCCGGCCTGCCCGATGCGCATGAGGTTCGGGACGTTCGCCGGGGTCTCGATCGTCTCGCGGCTGCGGACGCCGCCGGCGAAGGCGACCATCACGACGTGCTTCGTCTTCCACTCCTTCCTCGCGAAGGCGACGCTCTGGAAGAAGGGGAGGCTCAGGATGGCGACGCCCGAGCCCTTCAGGAAGCCGCGGCGGGTCAGGTCCTCACACATGGGATCCTCCGGGAGCAGCATACGCCAGGTTGGCCCCCGCAGGGGCGGAAAACAGGGGGTCGGGGGGCATGGCGTTCAGTAACACTGGTATTCCGGGCTTGAGATCAGCGTCAGGAGGACGAGGCGCGGGGTCACCTGCGGGTCGTCCGTCAGGGCCTTCACGAACGCCGCCCGCTCGGCGGCCGTGGCCGGCCGGGCGAGGAGGCGAACGAACTGCTCGTCCACGAACCGCGGCGCCATGACGGCCGACGCCGGCATCCGCGCGTCCTTCGACTCGAGGAGCGCGCGTCCCATGACGAGCCGGATCGGGGTCGGGTCCGCGAGGCTCAGGAACGCGTTGCGGACGTTGCGCAGCTCGTCGTAGTCGGGGAGCCGGTCGAGCGTGTCGAGGAAGAGCGCGCGCACGTAGGGGATCTCCGCCTTCGGACGCGGCTTCGCGGCCGCCTCCACGTACTCGGGCGCGTTGAGCCACTCCTCGACGAGCCCGGCGAAGGCCGCCGGCCGGGCGATGCACGCCGCCGCCCACTCCTCGAGGCGCTTCGGGTCGATGTCGGTGGCGTGGAGGTCCCTCCACGCGCGGCGCAACAGGTGGCGGTACAGGTCCGCCTGGGCGAAGACGATCCGGACGAAGTCGGCCTGCGAGTCGCCGTTCTCCTTGAAGACCTTCGCCTTGTAGCCGTCGTACATCTTCTTGCCGGCCTCGAGGGTCGGCACGTTCCGCTTGTCCTGCACGATCATCCCGAGGCACTGCTCGAGGACGACGGTCACGAACGTGTCGTTGCCCGGGTTGCGGGCGTTGAAGTACTGGCTTCGCACGATCTCCTCGACCGCGCGGGGCACGCTCATCTCGCCCTTCGCGAGCTTCCCGGGGATCGCCATGAGCGGTCCCTCCTTCGGGCGGAAGCTGTCGAGGAGCAGGAAGTAGTAGAGCTGCCCTTCGAACCACGCCGACCAGGTCTCCTCGTCGGAGAGGAACGCGCGCACCATCTCGGCGTGCGGCTTGTCGTGCCACTCCCCGATCTCCTCGAGGCGCGGGCTCCGCCACTTGAGGTCGAAGAAGAGGCGCCGGATCAGGCGCAGCCGTTTCGTGTCGAGCGCGCGGTCGGTGAGGCTCTGCTGCGTCGAGGGTGTCCCGGACGTCGTCCGCGACACCTTCGCGTGCGCGCTCACGGCCGCGACCGCGGGCAGGCTCCAGAGCGCCCCGTCCGCGACCCGAAGCTCCACCCGGTACGCGCCGGGGGCGTCGGGCACGAGGCGCGCGGCCTTCCCGTCGCCGCCCGTGAGTTCCGCGCGGCTCCCCGGCGGCCGCTCGACCAGCCGCCAGCGGAAGTCGATCGTCTGGCCGTCCGGATCGGCCGACAGCGCGCCGTCGAGGACCAGCTCCTGGCCGGTCTCGCCTTCGAGGCGCGGCTCGACGATCGCCTCGGGCGGCCGGTTCTCGAGCGTCGCGCCCATCGCGAAGTGGAGGAGCGTCTCGAAGTCGGGCGCGCTCCTCGACGCGTACACCGCGCCCGCAGGGTGGCCCTCGCCCAGCGCGCGGATGAGGAGCGGGCTCCGGGCCGGGTCGTGCGGCTCAAGCTGCGCGATCGTCGCGCGGAAGTTCCTCTTCAGGGTCTCGGCGTCGGGCGCCTCCCCGATCGGCTCGAGCCGGTACTTGGCGCCGGCCAGCTGGGGGTCGCTGTGGCAGCCCGTGCAACGCGCCTCGAGGTCGGGCGCGACCTTCTTCGTGAAGAAGAGGAGATCGGGGGCCGCGGGGGCGTCGGCCGGGGGGGGCGCGGCGAGGGCCGCGGCCACCCAGAAGAAAACCAGGAGACCTCCCAACCGGCGCAATCGATGTCCCCGAACTCGCTCCATTCTAACCCACACAGCGGGGCGGGGTTCCGCCCGTTCCCCCCTCCGATTCGGTGGATCTCCCGAGGGCGGCCGGGGGCCCCCGGGTCTAGGCTCATGTTGCCGTGCGCACGTGGGCCGGCGTCTTGGGTGTCTGCCTTGCCGCGCTTGGGAGCGCCGCCGAGGAGCCGATCGACCGGTGGCTTCCCGAGGGGACCCTCTTCTGCCTCTCGATCGAGAACCCGTCGCGCACGGCCGCACGGCTCGCCGGCGGCCGGTACGCGGCTCGGCGCGGCGACCCGGCAGCGCAGCGGATCGCCGTCGAGGCGAAGACCCTCCTCGCCGCAGCGCGCGAGGCGACCGTCGCGGGCGGCGACATCTGGCTCGGCGCGTTCTGGGAGCTGGCGCGGGGTCCGATCCTCCTCGCGGTCGTCCCCTCGCCTGGCGGCGCGGCGCCGCTGGTCGTGATCGACGCGGTCGCGTTCCGGTGCCACCTCGCACGGCTCGCGGACGCGGGGGTCCTCGGGCCGGAAGTGGACCGCCGCGGGATCAGGGCGAGGGCGGGAGGCGAGGGCGTGGGCGCGGTCTTCTGGATCGAGCAGGGGGGCGTGGTCGCGTTCTCGTGGCGCGAGGATGCCGTCGCGACCGTCGCCCGCGGGCTGTTCGAAGGGGGCCGCGGCCTCGCGCCCCGGCTCGCGGCCGTGCGCGGGAAGCTCCGCGCCGACGCGGATGCGCTCCTCTACCTGCCGCGCGAGGCGTTGAAGGAGCTCGAGGACCGGAACACGGACGTGGCGGCGCTCGGGCTTCCCGACGGCATCACGCTGGGCGTCGCGATCACGCTTGACCCCGACGCCATCGACGTGCGCGCGTTCCTCTTCGCGCCCCGGCCGCGGCGCGGCGTCCTCGCGCTCCTCGATCGGCCGAACGCCGGACTCGACCCTCCGCCCTTCCTCCCGCCGGGTATCCCGTTCGTCGCGGCGCGGTTCGATCTATCGCGCCTCGTCGGCGCCGACGCCCCGCCTCTCGCCCGCTCCTTCGTGCGCGCGCTCGGCGACCGGTTCGCGCTCGCGCACGTCGGCGGGGAGCAGGTCTTCCTCGCGGAGGTCGAACGCGAAGCCTGGATGCGCCGGCTCCTCTCCGCGTTCCCCGGCCAGGGCGGCGTCCACGAGGCGCCGGACGGGGCCGCGGCCTTGCGCGACGGCTGGCTCGTCGCCGCGTCACGCGCGGGGACGGTGATGGATCTGCTCTCGGAGCCGAGGGCACCGTCCCCGCTCGATCCCGCGCTGCCACGGGAGCGGATCGCCTGCTGGTGGCTGCCCCCGACGCCCCTCCGACGCTGGGACGACCCGATGGGTCTCTTCGCCGGGCAGGCGGGAGCGCTCGTGAACGACGCGGACGGCCTCCTGCTGGTCCACCGCGTCGCGATCCGTTAGAGGATCGCCGCGAGGTTCTCGATCGCGATTCGCCGGAGCCTCAGGTAGCGGTTCTCGTCCTTGAGCCGCCCGCAGCCGCTCCGATCGCGTCGCCCTCGTCGCCGACCGCCTCCGCAAGCGCTCGACCGGCCTTCGACAGCCCCGACGCGGCGGACGGGCGACGACGGACGCCGCGCCCGCGTCAAGCGCGGCCGAGGGCCTTCGCCATCGCTGAGCCGAGATCCGCCGGCGAGTCCACGACGGTCACGCCGGCCGCGCGGAGCGCCTTCTTCTTGTCCTCGGCCTTGCCGGAGCCGCCGGCGATGATCGCGCCCGCGTGGCCCATCCGCTTCCCCGGCGGCGCGGTCGCGCCCGCGATGAAGCTGACGACGGGCTTGCCCTTGAGGTTCGCCCTGATCCAGTCGGCCGCCTGCTCCTCGGCGCTGCCCCCGATCTCGCCGATGAGGACGATCCCCTTCGTCGCGGGGTCCTTCGCGAAGAGCTCGAGGCAGTCGACGAAGTTCGTCCCCTGGACGGGGTCGCCCCCGATCCCGATGCAGGTCGATTGCCCGATGTCCTTCGCCGAGAGCTGCCAGACCGCCTCGTAGGTGAGCGTGCCGGACCGCGAGATCACGCCCACGTCGCCGCGCTTGTGGATGTACCCGGGCATGATCCCGATCTTGCAGCCGCCGGGCGTGATGATGCCGGGGCAGTTGGGCCCGATCATCCGCGCGCCGGTCTCCCTGAGGGCGCCGCGCACGCGGACCATGTCGAGCGTGGGGATCCCCTCGGTGATCGTGACGATCAGCGGGATGCCCGCGAACGCGGCCTCGCAGATCGCGTCCGCGGCGAACGGCGCAGGGACGAAGATCAGCGAGCAGTCGGCGCCGGTCGCCGCGCGCGCGTCGCGTACCGTATGGAAGATCGGTACGCCCTCCCAGGACGTCCCCCCCTCGCCGGGCTTCGCCGCCGCCACGACCTGCGTTCCGTACTCGCGGCACTGGGCCGCGTGGAACTTGCCCGCGGAGCCGAGCCCCTGGACGAGGACCTTCGTCTGTTTCCCGACGAGGATGCTCATCGCCTGGCCCCCGAAGCCCCCCCGGCTGCCTGCACGACCTTGGCCGCGGCGTCCGCCATGTCGGTCGCGGCTGTCACCGCGAGGCCGGACTCCTTGAGCAGCGTCCGCCCTCGCTCGACGTTGGTCCCCTCAAGCCGCACGACGAGCGGCACCCGGAGGTGGACCTCCTTCACCGCCGCGAGGATCCCCTCCGCGATGAGGTCGCACTTCACGATCCCGCCGAAGATGTTCACGAGGATCGCGCGCACGCTCTCGTCCTCGACGATGATCTTGAACGCCTCGGTCACCCGCTCCTTGGACGCGCCACCGCCCACGTCGAGGAAGTTGGCTGGCTTCCCGCCCGCGTGCTGGATGATGTCCATCGTCGCCATCGCGAGCCCGGCCCCGTTCACCATGCAGCCGATCGTGCCGTCGAGGCTGACGTAGGAGAGGTCGTGCTCCTTCGCGCGCGCCTCGGCGGGATCCTCCTCCTCCGGATCGCGCAGCGCCGCGGCGTCAGGGTGGCGGAAGAGCGCGTTGTCGTCGAAGTTGACCTTCGCGTCGAGCGCGAGGACCCTCCCGCCCTCGAGGAGCACCAGCGGGTTGATCTCCGCGATCGAGCAGTCCTTCGCGAGGAAGAGCCGCGCGAGGTTGCCGAGGATCTCCGCCGCCTGCTTCGCGGAATCCCCCGAGAGCCCGAGGCCGTACGCGAGCGCCCGCGACTGGAAGGGCCGCAGCCCCTCGTGGACGTCGACGGGCTCCTTGAGGAGCTTCTCCTGCGGCACGCTCTCGATCTCGACGCCGCCCTCGGCGCTCGCGATCAGCACGGGGCCGCCGCGCCGCCGGTCCACGGCCAAGGCCGCGTAGAACTCGCGCGAGATCTTCAGCCCCTCCTCGACGAGGAGCTTCGTGACCTTGCGCCCCTTGGGCCCCGTCTGGTGCGTCACGAGCGCCTTGCCGAGGAGCGCCTGCGCGTGCGACGCGGCCTCGTCGGCGGAGCGCGCGAGCTTCACGCCGCCCGCCTTGCCGCGACCGCCCGCGTGGATCTGCGCCTTGACGACCACGGTCCCGCCGCCGAGCGCGGCGTACGCGCGGCGCACGTCCTCCGGGATCCTGCAGAGCTGGCCCTTCGGCACCGGGATCCCGAACTCCCGGAAGAGCCCCTTGGCCTGGTACTCGTGGACGTTCATGAGCAGCGAAAGCTACCGCCGCTCCACGCGCCCCGCAAGCAAGGGAGGGGAGGGGGCCTGGGGGGCCGCGGCCCGCTAATCCACGGCGGACTTGTGGATGTAGCGCTCTTTCTCGGCCGACCAGAGGAGCGCCGACTCGATCAGGATCCTCGGCTTCTCCATCTGACGGCGCCCGCTGACCCACAGCGTCGCCTCCCCGACCTCGCTCCGCGCGTCGACCCTCAGGAAGAGCGGCTTGTCCCGGTCCTTGGGCTGCTTCATGTAGATGCGGATCTCGCGGTAGGCGCGGATCTGCAGGCCGCTGCTCCCGAAGTAGACGCGGGGGAGCGTGTCCGGGTTGATGTTGCTCTCCTGGCCGTGGATGCTCTTGAGGGTGACCACGCGCGAGCCGTCGGGCAGGATCTCCACCGGCGTGCGCAGGACGACCTCCGGGTCGCGGGTGTAGCCGATCTGCTGCTCGAAGAACTGCGAGGAGCACTGGATCTTCACGAAGTCGGCCACGAGGAGACGCTGCGTCTCGAGGACGAAGTTCGCCATCGGCTCGATCTCGTCGGGCTTGATCGTGATGTCCCCTTCGGGGTCGTCCTTGTTGACCCGGTCCGCGGTGGTTTCGCAGGCAAGTGTCAGGCAGACGAGCAGCAGCGCAAGGCGTCGCATCGGCACCCCCTTCCCACCCATCGGCCCCGCACGCCGCGATCATGAGTCGCCGGGGCGGGGTACCCTCTCCCCCGGGCCCCTCTCCCCCCACACCTTGCGATTCCTTACCGCTCTCGTCCTGATCCTCGCGGCCTGCTCCACGCCCCGCTACGGGCCGGTGCTCGAGGACACGAGCGAGGGCGGCGCGAAGATCACGCAGGTCAACCCGATCTACTACAAGAAGGTGGACGAGCACGGCAAGGCCGTGAACGTCCTCGCGCCGTTCATCCGGTACCGGGAGGACGAGGTCTTCCGGCGGGTGCAGGTCTTCCCGTTCGTCTACTACACGGCGCGGCACAGCCCGGAGACCGACAAGTCGTGGTTCATGCTCGTCTTCCCGCTCGCCTGCTTCGGGACGGGCGACTTCCTGATCCTGCCGTTCGGCGGCTACTCGAACAGCCTCCTCGGCATCGACCACCTGCTCATCGTCACGCCGCTCTACATGCGTTCGCGGTTCGTGCGCGGGCCGGCGGGGAATCCGGACGTGTACACCGTCCACCACATCCTCTGGCCGTTCATCAACTGGGGTTCCGACGGCGTCCCCGGCGGCCGCAGCACGCTGCGGATCCTGCCCTTCTGGGGCAAGACGAAAGGCCGCGGCGACTTCGAGAAGGGCTTCGTGCTCTGGCCCTTCTACACGTGGCGCCGAAGCCCGCAGAGCCGCGCGTTCTTCATCTTCCCGTTCTATGGCCGCGACGTCGGCCCCGAGATCAGCCACACCACCGTGATGTTCCCGTTCTACATGCGGACGCGCGACAGCCGCACGGGACTCGTGGACACGACGCTCTTCCCGTTCTACCGGCGCGCAAAGGGGAGCGAGCTCGTCGACGTACGGCGCTATTGGCCCTTCTACATGTACTCCCGCGAACAGAACCAGGTGACGACGCTCGCGGCCTGGCCGATCTGGCGCCGCCAGTACATCGACACCGAACGCGAGTTCCGGCGGTGGACGTGGGTCGTGCCTCCCTTCTACCGCAAGACAACCTCGTTCCGCCGCGCGGACGGCGCGACGATGCGGAAGACGATCGTGTGGCCGATCGGCCGGTGGGAACGCGGCTACGACGGGTACCGCGAGGTCGCGTTCCCGGTGCTCTGGCCCTACGACGGCCCCTCGCTCCGCGAGTACGGCGAGCCCTGGCGCAACTTCGTGAGCGTCTACCGGCGACGCACATGGCCGAGCGGGAACCGCGAGACCACGGCGGCGTTCGGGCTCTACATGGTCCGCCGCACGGCCGAAGCCAAGAAGGTGCGGCTCCTCTGGGGATTCACCGGCTGGGACAAGACCGCGGACGGGACTCACCTCCGTCTCTTCTGGGCCTTACGCTTGAGGGTCTCAGGGCCGTCATGAAAGGGCTTCTCGCGGTCTTCGACGGGGCGGGCTACACCCTCGGCGTCCTCGTCCGCGCGCTCGGCTTCATGGCGCGGAAGCCGCGCCTGCGCATGACGGCGCAGATCGCGTACGACTTCGGGCTGAAGTCGCTGCCCGTCGTCTCCATCGTCGCCCTCTTCTCCGGGATGATCATCTGCCTCCAGACCGGCATCGAGATGTCCCGCTTCGGGCAGGAGGAGCTGCTCGGGGACCTGGTCGCGCAGGTGTTCGCGCGCGAGTTCGGACCGCTGATCACGTGCATCATCCTCGTCGGCACGGTCGTGAGCGCGTACGCGGCGGAGATCGGGACGATGAAGGTCTCGGAGGAGACGGACGCGCTCGAGGTGATGTCGATCGACCCCGTCAGCTACCTCGTCGCCCCGCGCGTCCTCGCGCTGTGCGTGATGACGTTCCTCCTCGCCCTCTGCGCGGACATCATCGGGATCCTCGGGGGCGCGCTGGTGGCGAACCAGCAGCTCGGGGTCCCGTTCCGGATCTTCTTCGACCGGGCGCTGGAGTCGCTCGAGGGGCGCGAGTGGTTCGGTCTTCCCCGCGACCTCTACGCGGGGCTGGTCAAGGCGGGGTTGGTCGGATTGGTCATCGCGGGCGTCGGGTGCGCGCAAGGGCTCCGCGCGACGGGCGGGGCGCTCGGCGTCGGCACGGCGGTCCGCCGCGCCGTCATCACCTCGATCGTGCTCATCCTCATCCTCTCCTACATCATGAGCTGGCTCTTCTGGAGAGCCTTGCAAGAAGATTGATCGTCATCGACCACGTCTCCAAGTCCTTCGGGCGGCGCCAGGTCCTGCGCGACTGCTGCCTCGAGATCCGCCGCGGCGAGACGACCGTGATCATCGGCTCGTCCGGCACGGGCAAGTCGACGCTGCTGAGGACGATCATCGGCCTCACGGAGCCGGACGCGGGACGCGTGTTCGTCGACGGGAGGGACGTCCATGCGATCTCGCCACGGCAACTCCGCGAGCTGCGGGCGCGGATGGGCTACCTCTTCCAGAGCGGCGCGCTCATCAACTGGCTGACGGTTGCGGAGAACCTCGCGTTGCCCCTCCGCGAGAAGACGCGCCTCACGGAGGAGGAGATCAGCCGGCGGATCGACCGGGCCCTCGACCTCGTGGACCTGCGCGGCACGCGCGACCTCCGGCCCGACCAGCTGTCGGGCGGCATGCGCAAGCGCGCGGGGCTCGCCCGGAGCCTCGTGACCGACCCGGAGATCCTGCTCTACGACGAGCCCACGACCGGCCTCGACCCGGTGACCGCCCACATCATCGACCAGGTCGTCGTGGACCTCCGGAACAAGCTCGGCGTGACGTCGGTCGTGGTCTCCCACGACATGGAGGGGGTCTACCGGATCGCCGACCGGGTGGCGATGCTCTACGATGGGCGGATCATCGCCACGGGGACGCCGCAGGAGTTCCAGAACGCCGTGGATCCGATCGTCCGGCAGTTCGTGCACGGCGCCCTCGAGGGGCCGCTGGCGGACCGCCGGGAGGAGCGACGATGAGCAAGAAGCGCAGGAACCTCCAACGCAACGCGACCCTGGGCGCATTCGTGCTCGCCTGCCTGGGCCTTCTCACGTACCTCACGCTGAAGCTCTCCCACGGCCTCGAGTTCATCGAGCAGAGGCGCTGGACCGCCTACTTCGGCGCGGACTCGACCGTTCGCAAGGACGCGGACATCTTCTCGTCCGGGATGAAGGTGGGCCGCGTCGAGCAGGTGCGGCTCGTGCCCGACGACCAGCTTGCCCCCGGCCACTACGTCCAGGTGGACATGCTCGTGCGCGCGGACCTGACGCTCTGGGAGGACGCGTCCGTGAACATGCTGTCGAAGGGCCTGCTCGGACGCGCCATCCTCGAGATCGACCGCGGCACGCCCGGCAAGCGGGTCCTGAGGGAAGACACGCCGCTCCAGGGCCGCATGGCCGGCGACGCCTTCGAGGCGCTGAACGACCTCATCGACGAGAACCGCGCGAACGTCTCGCAGATCACCGGCAACCTCGCCGAGGTGACCGGCCGCCTGCGGCGGGGCGAGGGGAGTCTGGGGCGGCTCTTCGGCGACGACGCGCTCTACCGGAAGCTGGACGGCGCCGCGGAAGATCTCGCGGAGATGGTCGCCAAGGCACGGTCGCCCGACAGCTCGATCGGCGCCCTGCTCGAGGACCGCGCCCTCTACGACCGCGTCCTCTCCGCGGTCACGAGATTGGACGAGATCGCGACGCAGATCCGGTCCGGCAAGGGCGTGGTCGGCAGCCTCATGTACGACGAGGAGATTGCGGCGGACCTGAAGGACCTCGTGGCGCGCGTCCGAAGCGTCGCCAAGGCGATCGACGAGGGCGAGGGGACGATCGGCAAGCTCGTGCACGACGACGAGCTGCACGCCGCCGCGTCCGAGGCGATGGGCGCGCTGCGGAACATCCTCGTGCGCATCGACTCCGGGAAGAGCAGCGTCGCCCGCCTGCTGCGCGACGACGGGGAGATCTACGAGAACCTGCGCGTGGCCTCCGAGGACCTTCGCGTCCTGCTCGACGACGTGCGCGCGGGCAAAGGCTCGCTCGGGCTCCTGCTCAAGGACGACAGCGCGTACCGCGAGCTCCAGCGCATGCTCGAGAGCTTCCGCGAGACGGGCGAGGTCGCCCGCGAGAACGCGCCCCTCGCGAGCCTCGTGTCGTTCACCTCGCTCTTCTTCAACGTGCTGAACTAGGGTCTGTCCGAAAAGTCGCCTGGATTCGACCGGCTGTGGCTGCGCCGTACTGCGTCGCGCCTCCTCGCAGTACTTCTCCGTCAGTACAGCTTCGTCGGCGCTCCTTGTCCGGCTTGTCCTCGCTCGGTCTCGGTCCTGACGGCGACTTCTCAGACAGACCCTAGCCCCGAGGAGGCGTCCTGGATTCGGCTGGCCCAGCTCCTTGCGGCCGACTTTGGGGAACGCCGCGCCCAAGCCCTTGCCAGCCAACGACTTGCCGCCCGGACGCGCGGTTACGGCCTGAGGCGGAGGGTGTAGCCGTGCTGGGCGTGGCGGAGCGCGAGGAAGGGGCCGGCCTTGTCCTCGCCCCACTCGACATGGAAGCGCTCCGCGGACGCGTGGTCCTCGAGGCGGTTGGTCGAGATCGGGTGGAGCGTGAGCACGCCGGTCGAGCCCACGGTGACGACGCCTTCGCGCCTCAGGATCTCGTAGCCGCTGCTCACCATCACCGAGAAGACGTAGGTGCCGTCCGCGCGGAACTCGAAGAGGTGCGCTTGGCCGGGCGGGAGCGGGTTCTGCATCGTGCGGCCCTCCGGCGGCTCGAAGCCGGCGAACCTGTAGACGCCCACGAACCGCGCCGGGAGCGGTTCCAAGGTCGCCGTCTTCGGCGCGAACAGCGCCCATGCCCACACGCCTGCGGCGGCGGCGAGGGAGAGGAGCAGCAGGGCCCGTCGCATGGCGCCGGACCTCACCGCGAGCGGACCAGCGCCGCGACGTACTTCGCGAGGACGTCGCCTTCCAGGTTGACCGCGTCGCCCGGCCCGCGCCGCCCGAGCGTCGTCACGCTGAGCGTGTGCGGAATGAGCGCGACCGAGAACGTCCCGCCCTCGACGCTCGCGACGGTGAGGCTCACGCCGTCGACCGCGACGGATCCCTTCTCGACAATGTGGCCCCTTAGCACCGGCGGAAGCCGGAAGGTCATCACCACGTCGTCCCCTTGCGCGCGCCGCGCCACCACCTCCGAGACGGCGTCCACGTGCCCCTGCACGAAGTGGCCCCCGAGGCGGTCCATGGGCCGCAGCGGCAACTCGAGGTTCACCGGATCTCCGGGGGCCCGCTGACCAAGGGTCGTCCGTCGGAGCGTCTCGGGGATGGCGTCGAACTCCAGCCGGGCCCCCGAGGCCCCCACCACCGTCAGGCAGCAGCCGTCCACGGCCACGGAATCGCCTTCCCTGACCTCAAAGGCCAACGGCCCGGTGTCCACCGAGAGCCGTACGCCGCCCTGTCGGGGCGCGATGGAGGCGATCTGCCCCGTGGACTGCACGATCCCGGTGAACACGGCGGTGAGTATAAGCGGCGCCGCGGCTTGACGACCGCCCTAAGCCCGGGTCCAATAAGGGGTTTCCGCGCCGGAGTCCCTTTGAAGATCTCCATCCTGACGCTCTTCCCCGACGTCGTCCGGACGTACCTCGGGGCGTCCATCCTCGGCCTCGCCGAGGAGAGGGGGATCGTGGGCTTCGACGTGAGGGACATCCGGGACCACGCGGAGGGGAAGCACCGCCAGGTGGACGACCGGCCCTTCGGCGGCGGGCCCGGCATGGTGCTGATGCCCGGACCCGTCGTCCTTGCGGCGGAGGCCGCCCGCGCGGCCCACGAGGCGGGCGCGCCGGTGATCCTCCTGACCCCTCAGGGGGAGCGGTTCGACCAGAGGATCGCGGAAGAGCTGTCGCGGGCGCCGGGGCTCGTCCTCGTCTGCGGCCGATATGAAGGATTCGACGAGCGCGTTCGCGAAGTGCTGCGCCCGAGGGAGATCTCGATCGGCGACTATGTCCTCTCCGGCGGGGAGATCCCCGCGCTGGCCGTGACCGAGGCGGTCGTCCGGCTCCTGCCGGGCGCCCTCGGCCACGCCGAATCGGCCCAAAGCGACTCGTTCGCGACGGGTCTCCTCGAGGGGCCGCAGTACACCCGTCCGCGCGAGTTCCGGGGCCACGCGGTCCCGGAGGTGCTCTTTTCGGGAAACCACGCCGCGATCGAGGCTTGGCGCGAGAAGGCCGCCGAGGAGCGGACCCGTGTCCGCCGGCAGGACCTTTGGCAGCGAAGGAACGACACCGCCTTCCAGGGGAAGGAGGAGCCGAGATGACGAGGATCCACCTGATCGAGCAGGGCTTCGCCAAGAAGGAGCTCCCGGATTTCGGGGTCGGGGACACGGTCGACGTGTACGTCCTCATCAAGGAAGGCGACAAGGAGCGCGTCCAGATCTACGGCGGGACCGTGATCCGCCGCCGCGGCATCGGGATGAGCGCCACCTACACGGTCCGCCGGATCGTGCAGGGGCAGGGGGTCGAACGCACGTTCCCCCTCCACTCGCCCTTCGTCCAGCGGGTCGATGTGCGCCGCGTCGGCAAGAGCCGCAGGGCCCGCCTCTACTTCCTGCGCGACCGCACGGGCAAGGCCACGCGACTCCGCGAGATCATGGGCGCGAAGGAAGCCGAAGGGGAGGTTCCCACGCAGGCCGCCCCGATCGAGGCCGAGGCGATCCCGGAGCCCGTCGAGACCCGCGAGCCCACGCCGGTCGCGGACGAGTGACCCGATGCACCCCGGCTCCTTCGCCACCGACCGCAGGGAGCACGGAAGGCGCGCGGAGCTCGCGGCGGAGCGGATGCTTCGCAGGGCCGGCCTCGTCGTCCTCGCGCGCAACTGGCGCGCCGCGGGAGGCGAGCTCGACCTCGCGGCCATGGAAGGAGAGACGCTGGTGTTCGTCGAGGTGAAGTCGCGTGCGGGGGCGTTCCCGGAGGACCGGCCGCTGGTCCGCGCCGCCCAGCGCCGACGCACCGCCCGGGCGTCGCGCGCGTTTCGCGAACGGTTCGGCGTCGCCCACCTCCCCTTCCGGTTCGATCTCGTGACCGTGACCGGGGACCCCAGGCGTCCCGCGAGCCTCCTGTGGTCGAGGAGCTATCGCGAGGGCGACGGACCGAGCAACCATCGGGAGCCCGCATGACGATCAGCCTCGAAGCCATCATCCCCCCCGAGCGTGTGATCCTCCTCGACGCGACCACGAAGGAGGAGGCGCTCCGGCGGCTCGCCGCGGTCGTGGCGACGTCGCCCGAGGTGACCGACGGCACGAGGCTCCTCTCGGCGCTCCACGAGCGAGAGAAGGTCATGTCCACGGGGATCGGGCTCGGGATCGCGATCCCGCACGCAAAGATCCCGTCGGTCAAGGACTTCGTCGTGGGCTTCGCCAAGGTCGACCACGGGATCGACTTCAACTCGCTCGACGGCAAGCCCGTCCACTTCATCGTGATGATCGCGGGACCGGACAACCAGCAGGAGCGCTACCTCCAGCTGCTCGCTCGCATCACGCTCAAGCTCAAGGACGCGGGCGTCCGCCGCCGTCTCGCCGAGGCGCGCACCGTGGACGACATCCTCGCGGCGCTCCGGTAGCCTTTGGCCCCCGACGCCCCCTCTCTTCGGCCCCCGCTGGCGTTCCTCCTCCTCGTCGCGGCGGTCGTCGCCGGCCCTTCCGTCCCCGAGAGCGTCGCCGCCGCGCGAGCCGCGCGGCGCGCGCGCCTCTCGGAGCGGCTCGGCACGGACTACGCGCTCGTCCTCGGGCAGCCGCTCACGGATGTCCTCCAGCCGCCGCAGGAGGGGCACTTCCTCTATCTGACCGGCGTCGACGATCCGGACGCGGCGCTCCTTCTCGCCGGGGTGAAGGCCGAGAAGCTCGCGTTCCCGGGGCAGCGGGCGAGCGAGGCGATCTTCCTCCTCGAGGCCGGCGACGGGTTCGCGCGGTTCTACGGTCAGCGGTGGCGTCCCGGCGCGGAGGCCGAGCGCGTGCTCGGCGTCGAGGCGACGCGACCGATGCCGCGCGGGGGCGAGGCCCTGGGGAAGGAACTCGCGGGCCTGCTGCCGGAGGGCGCGCGACTGCACCTCCCCGCCTACGCCGGGCGCGACTCTGCCGCGATCCGCGAGTGGAAGGACACCGCGCTCGCGACGCTTCGCGCGGCGCGCCCGGACGTGACCTTCGAGGACCTCCATCCCGCGCTCATGCTCATGCGCGCGACCAAGGAGCCGATCGAGATCGAGGCCATGCGCCGCGCGGTCGGGGTGACGCTCGACGCGCTCCATGAGGCGCTGCCGGAGATCCGCCCGGGATCGACGGAGGCCGCGGTGGACGGCGCGCTCCTGCGGGGCGTCCGGCGCCGCGGGGCGGTCCCGGGCTATGTGTTCGTGGTCGCGAGCGGCGCGAACAGCACGATCCCCCACCACTTCCGGAACGACGGGCCGCTCGCGGACGGCGACGTGCTCGTGATCGACGCGGGCGGCTCCGTCGACCGCTACGCGACCGACATCACGCGCACGTTCCCGGTGAACGGCCGGTTCGCGCCGCGCCAGCGCGAGGTCTACGAGGCCGTGCTGCGCGCCCAGCTCGCGGGGATCAGGGCCGTGAAGCCGCGCGCCACGCTCCAGCAGGTGGACGCCGCCGCCCGCGCCGTCCTCAAGGAGGCGGGGCTCGACGCGTACTTCATCCATGCGACCTGCCACCACGTGGGCCTCGACGTGCACGACCCTGGGCCGCCGCTCCTCGCCGCCGGGATGACCATCACCGTGGAGCCTGGCGTCTACATCCCCGCCGAGCGCCTCGGCGTGCGGATCGAGGACGTCGTGCTCGTGACCGCGGACGGGGCGGAAGTGCTCTCGGAGGCGTTCCCGAAGGACGCGGACGAGATCGAGCGTCTCCTCGCGCGCTGACCCCGCGAGCCGTCCCGCAGCTCCCTTCCTCAGCCTTCGAGGCCCCACGCCTCCTGGATCCCGCGCGCCAGCCCCCGGATCTCCGCGTCCGAGAGCCGGTGGAGCTGCTGGACGATCACGCGCGACGTGTCGATCGCCGGGTACCGGTCCGGCGAGGCCGCGATCTCCTCGACAAGCGCCTCGACGATCGCGCCGTAGCCGACGCCGTGCGGGTCGCCACGGGAGAGCGCCGCGCAGCAGGTCGCGAGCGCCGCGCGCGGCGCCGGGCCCTCCGCGATCGCCGCGAGCTGCGCGTTGCGTTCGAGCAGCGCGAGGATCTCCGACGCGTCGAAGCCTCCCTTGAGCGCCAGCTCGAAGTTGCGCAAGGGGTGGCTGAGCACGGGCAGGTGCCGGTCCGCGTCCACGAGGTGCGCCTCCTCGTGCTTCAGCACCTCGCCCTTGAGGTCGAGCGGCCCGACCAGGTAGAGCCGGTCCTCGACGCCCGCGGGATCATCGACCGCCTTCGTCGAGGGATCGTCGAGCGCGGGCTCGGCGAGGATCTCCTCGCGCCGCGGGGAGAGGCGGGCGCGGCGCCGCTCGATCTCGCCCTCCCACCGCGCGATGGCGCGGAGATCGACGAGCACCATCCCCTGGAGCGCGAGGCCCGCGAGGTCGCCCCCGCCCGCCCACTCCTGGTAGCCCGAGAGGTGCCGCGTCCCGATCCACGCGACCTCCCGCTCGACCTCCACGCCGCGCACGCGCGCACGGGCCCGCGGCTCCCGCTTGACGAGCTCGGCGAGCATCGCCTCCGGCGGCCCGCCCGACCGCTGTCCGAGGACGAGCAGCAGCCCGAATCCCGCGAGGTCCCGGACGAGCGGCTCGTCGCTCCGCTCGGTCGCGTCCAAGAGCGTCCCGACGAACGCGTAGTCGATCGGCCGCCCCGGGGGCCCGAGCGCGCGGCCAGTGGTCTTCTCGTAGAGGCGGCGTGCCCACGCGTGGAACTCGCGGAAGGTCTCCCGCTCGCCGGTGGCGGCGTAGTGGCGGTAGCGTGCGGTCGTCCCCCGGGCGAAGGCGCGCACGAACGCCTGGACAGGGGGGGGCACGGGGGCCGGCGCGGCGGCCTCGGCCGCCGTGATCCCCGCGCCGCGCGCGCGGCCGAGAAGGGACTTCGCCCGTGCCGCCTCGCCCTCCGCCGCCGCGACGCGGGCCGCGCAGAGAAGCGCCGTTCCGTCCCCCGCGGCCCCCTCCGTCTCGAAGAGACGAGATGCGCCGCGCAGCGCCGCCCGACCGGACCGCTGGGCGAGGTCATGGACGCGCTCCACGAGCGTGTCCTCCGACGGCGCGCGCCGGTAGGCCTCCGCCGCCTCGTGCAGCGCGGCCTCGATGTCGCCGCGCTGGTCCGCGACGATCGAGAGACCGAGCCTGGGCGCCGGGTGGTCCGGGTCGGTCCAGAGGGCGGCCTCGAACTCCGCCTCCGCCTCGCCGACCTTCCCGCGCGCGAGCAGCTCGTTCGCGAGCGTGATCCGGGCGAGGGCGAGGCCCGGGTCGACCGCGGCCGCGCGCCGGCCGTACGCCTGGCCGCCGGATCCCGCTCGCGACGCGGCCGCCGCCAGCCCGAGGCTGCGCCAGGGCTCCTCCGCGGCCCTGAAGGCCTCGATCTGGCGCTCGGGCGGCTCCAGCCGCCCCGCGAGAAACCGGTCGGGTCCCGCGCGATACTCCCGCCGCAGGGGCAGCGCGAGGCCGCGCTCAAGGCCGATCTCCTGGAGCCCGAGGTTCGCGCGCACGGACCGCGGATCGGTGCGGAGCGCCTCCCGGTACGCCGCCTCCGCCGCCGCGTCCGCCCCGCGACGCCGAAGCCGGTCGCCCTGCTGGACGTGCTCCGCGCCAGGCGCCGGCGCCGGGGTCATCGGCCGGACCGGCGCCGCGGCGCACGCGGCGAGCAGGAGGAGCGGGGCGCAGCGGATCACGGAGCGCAGTCTAGCGGGTCTCTCCCGCGCGCGGAAAGCCGCCTTGCGCCGCCTCGACTCCTAGGTCCGCCGGATGACGCCGCGGACGACGCCCCGCACCTGGACCGCGTCCGCGGGAAAGACCATCGCGGCGATCGAGGCGTTACGCGGCTCGAGCCGGATGCGGTCCCGGTCGCGCTGGAACCGCTTCAGCGTCACGTCCTCGCCGACCACGGCCACGACGGTCTCGCCGTCGCGGGCCGTCGTCCGGCTCTCGACGAGCACGAGGTCGCCATCGCAGATGTGGTCTTCGATCATCGAGTCGCCCCGGACGCGCAGGAGGAACGAGCTGTTTTCGACGCCCAGGAACTGCTCGAGATCGACGTCCTCGCGCACGCTCGCCTCGAGGATCGGCGCCCCGGCCGCGATCGTCCCGACCAGCGGGACGCCGCGCGTCGGCACGTACTGCGGGTCGAGGATCTCGATCGCGCGCGCCTCGCGCTGGCGGCGCTTGATCGCGCCCTTGCGTTCGAGCGCACGCAGATGGTCGAGGACCGAGACGCGGCTGATCCCGCCGAGGTCGGTCGCGATCTCCTCGAGCGTCGGCGCGATGCCGCGCTCCTCGAGCGTGGCGCGAACGAACTCGAGAACCTGCTGCTGGCGAACGGTGTAAGTCGGCATCAGAAGAGCACCGCTAGCGCGAAGAGGGTGAAGACGCTCAGCCACAGAGGTAGTTCGGCAAGGATGTCGGTCCTCCGCATGGTCCCTTCCTCCGGCCGGAGGAGAGCGGGGTCCCGGGGGACGGCATTCATGGGTTGTGGGAATGGACCCAGGCGGCCCCGCTGCTCCGGCACTAACTGACGTTAACCCTAACGTCGGACTAACCCGAGGAATTCCGCAGGGGGGGGCTTGGGCGGCCGGGCAGGACTCCGGTCAGTCGCGCGCGCCGACCTGGATCGACAGGGTCAGGGTCTGCCCCTCCCGCGCAAGCTCGGCCGAGAGGCAGTCGCCTGCCTTGGCCGCTTCCAAGGCTTGCCGGAGGTCCTCCAGGCGGTCGAGGGGCCGCCCTTCGAGGCTCTTGAGGATGTCGCCGTCCCGGACGCCCGCAGCCGCTGCGGGCCCCTCGGGCGCCACCTTGAGGATCTTCAGGCCCTTGCCCTTGACCGGGTCCTTGAGCACCCGGACTCCCAGCCATGCGTGGGGGGCCGCCTCGCCGCTCGTCAGGCGCTCAAGCGCCCGGCGCAGGTCGTGCGCGGGGACGGCCAGGCCCACGCCCTGATGCCCGCCGCTCCGCGTGATGATCGCGGTGATGAGGCCGATGACCTCGCCCCGGAGGTTCACGAGCGCTCCGCCGGACGAGCCCGGGTTGATCGCGGCATCCGTCTGCAGCAGGGCGGCGCTCTGCCCCTCGACGACGTTCCTGCGGCCTGTCGCCGAGAGGATCCCGCGGGTGACGCTCGTGCCGAGGCCGAACGGGTTCGACACGGCGACGACGGTCTCCCCCACGTCGATCGCATGGTCGGGCGCGAGCGGGGCGGGCGCGAACGCGCGATCCTTTGCGACGATCTCAAGGAGCGCCAGGTCGGTCGCCCGGTCCCATGCGCGGATGCGGCCCGCGAACTCCTCGCCGCCGTCGTCCACGACGGCGATGGCCGTCGCGCCCTCCACGACGTGAAGGGCCGTCAGCACGAGCCCTTCCGGCGCGATGATGACGCCCGTACCGTACGCGTCGCGGCCGGTCCCGAGCGCGCGCAGGGCGACGACGCTCCTCCGGACGGCCGACGCCGCGTGAGCGACGGCGCGCGACTCGGCGAGCGCGATCTTCAGGCACTCGGGATCCTCCCCCGGCACTCCGGCGCCGAGGATGCACGCGAGCGTGGCGGCCGCGCATGTCGAGAGGACACGTCGATGCCGCCGCACGGGTGGCCCCGTTCACCCGGCGTGCCATTCCGGTGCAGCCGCTCCCGGGGCGACCTCCTCGCTCGGATGTTCGGATTTCACCGCACCGGCCCGGCGCCGCAGGAACAACGCAATCGCAGGGGGAACGGCGACGCGGAGGCACGGGCCGGCTCCCCCGGGCCCCCCCTTTGCAGCGGGACTCCTACGCCTGGCCGTACTCCTCGAGCTTGCGGTAGAGCGTGCGCACGCCGATCCCGAGCATCTTCGCGGCCTGGGTCTTGTTCCCGCCCGCCTTGCGGAGCGTCTCGAGAATCAGCTCCTTCTCCGCCTCCGCGAGCGTGTTACCGACCGGGATGCGCAGCACGTCCTGCGGACCGCGGTCCCCGGTGATCTCCTCCGGCAGGTCCTGGACGTCCACGAGGTCCCCCCGGCAGAGGACGACCGCCTGCTCGACGACGTTCTCAAGCTCTCGCACGTTGCCCGGCCACGCGTAGCGCTGGAGCCGCTCGAGCGCCGCAGGCGTGAACCCCGAGACCTTGCGCCGGTTGCGTTCGTTCGCGACCTCCCGGAAGTGGTGAAGCAGGTCCGGGATGTCCTCGGGCCGCTCGCGCAGCGCGGGGAGCCGCAGCACGATCACCTTGATCCGGTAGTAGAGGTCCTCCCGGAACTTCCCGGCCTTCACCAGCGCGTCGAGGTCGCGATGCGTCGCGCAGACGAGGCGCACGTCGATCGGGACCGTCTCCTCGCCGCCGACCGGCTCGACCTCGCGTTCCTGGAGGACGCGCAGGAGCTTCACCTGCACGTTGGGAGGGATCTCCCCGATCTCGTCGAGGAAGAGGGTGCCCCCCTCCGCCAGCTCGAACTTCCCCTTCTTCGCCCGCACCGCGCCTGTGAAGGCGCCCTTCACGTGGCCGAACAGCTCGCTCTCGATGATCGACTCCGTGAGGCCCGCGCAGTTCACCGCGACGAACGGGCCGCGGAGGCGCAGCGACTCCGTGTGGATCATGCGCGCGACCAGTTCCTTGCCCGTGCCGCTCTCGCCCGTGACCAGGACGGTCGCGTGCGTCTTCGCGATGCGGTGCGCCTGCTCCAGCGCACGCTGCATGAGCGGGCTCGACCCGGGGAGCAGCGCCTTCCGCTCCGCGCTCCGGACCCGCGCCCGCGCGCCCCCCTCCGCCGCCTCCCCCCGTCGCCTCTCGATCGCGCCCTGCACCGCGACGCGGAGGGCGTTCAGGTCGAGCGGCTTCTCGAGGAAGTCGTACGCGCCGTCCTTCATGGCCTGGACCGCGCGCTCCACCGAACCGTAGGCCGTCATGACGATCACCGGGGGGGCCTCGGGGGCCGCCACGAACTCCCGGAGCAGCGTCAGCCCGTCCACGTCGGGCATCACGATGTCGGTCAGGATCGCATCCCACGGCCCGTCCGCGAAGGCCGCGCGCGCGTCGGCGCCGGTGGACGCGAGCTTGACGTCGTACTCCACGTCGGCGAAGGCGGACCGGAGGGCCTCGCCCGCGCCCGGGTCGTCCTCCGCGATCAGCAGGCGGATCGCGGTCATGCGGGGTTCCGGTCCGCGGGCGTCGTCGGCACAGCGGTCGGACCCTGCTCCCGCTCGGGCGGAGGCCCCTCGTAGGGGAGGAAGAAGGCGAAGGTGGCGCCCTGCCCCGGCGCGCTCGCGACCGCCATCCGGCCGCCGTGCTCCTCGACGATCCGGTTCGCGATCGGGAGGCCGAGGCCGGTGCCGCCGGGCTTGGTCGTGTAGAAGAGGGTGAAGACGTTCTTCGACTTCGCGGGGTCGAGGCCGGGCCCGTTGTCCGAGATCTCGAGGACGCAGTGGCGCTCGTCGTCGCGGCTGCGGCACGTGATCTCGCCGCCCTCGGGGACGACCTGCACGGCGTTGAGCAGGACGTTGTAGACCGCGCGCTGGATCCGGTCCCGGTCGAGGTTGACGGGCCTCGCCGACTGCAGATCGGTCGCGACCTTGAGCTTCTTCCCGCGGATCTGGGCGTCGAGCGCGTCGAGGGCGGCGCGGACGACGTGGTTCAGGGAGCCGCGGTCGAGCCGCAGCGCGGGCGGCCGCGAGAACTGGACGAAGTCGCGGACGACCCCGTCGAGCCGCTTGATTTCTCGCTGCACGGTCGCGGCCGTCCGGTCGAGGCGTTCCCGGTCGAGGCGCGGCGCACTGAGCCCCTCGCGGAGGAGCTGCACGTTCATGTGGATCGAGTTCAAGGGGTTGCGGATCTCGTGCGCCACGCTGTCGCCGAGGTTCGCGATCGCCTGGGTCCGCGCCTGGCGCAGGAGCCGCTCCTCGAGCCGCACGGCCTCGCTCACGTCGGCCACGGTCAAGAGCGCGAGATCGGCGCGGTCGAGGCGGATCGGCGCGAGAGCGCAGTCGAGGACGCGGTCGCCGTCCGGGAGCGCGAACCGGGCGAGCCGGACGGTGCGCCCGCGGCGGATGGCGTTCAAGGCGGCGTGCTTCCAGTCGATCTCCCCGCGCAGCGCCGGCAGCACATCGTGGAGCGGCCGGTCTGCGAGGGAGGCCGCGTCCCGGCCGCAGATCGTCGCGAGCGCCCGGTTGGCGTAGCGCACGATGGCCTCCTCGTCGAGCAGGGCGACCCCGCTCTCGAGGCCGTCGAGGAGCGCATGCATCCGGTCCGCGCCAAGGTCCACGCCGGCCATGCTAGCCCCGGGGTGGAGGACGTACTAGCCGAGGCCCCGGGCTACCGCTTGCGTTCCCAGAGCTCGTTCCAGCGGTCCGCGGCGGCGGCCCGCGCGGCGGGCGGGTCGTCGGCGCGGTACTCAAGGAACTCCCCGGTGAGCATCCGGAGCGACGTGATCGCGGCGCGGCGCACCCGGATGTCCTTGTCCTCAAGCAAGGCGACGAGGCGCAGGCCGAGCGACGTGAGGCGTTGCTCGCCGACGCAGGAGGCGGCGGCGGCGCGCACGACCGGATAGGGCGACGAGAGGGCGACGAGGACACGCTCCTCCGAGGCGTCCCGGAGGACGGGTCCGAGGACGATCGCGAGCCGCTCACGGCGCGCTGCGGGGGCGGGATGGCGGTCCGCCGCCTGGCCCAGGCACGGCAGGACCACGGCGCCGCGCCCGATCAGCCGGTGCGCGGCCACCGGATAGACGTCGAAGTCCCCGGTGAGCAGCTGGTCGATCTCCGCGGCGATCTGGAGCTCGTCGCGCTCGGAGGGCCGCGGGAATCCCCCGGGCCAGCGCACGTCGGCCATCCACGGATAGCGTTGGACGACCTCGGGGGGCGCGGGGGCGGTCGAGGCGCCGCCCCCCGCGGGACCTGTCGGAAGATAGGCGCAGGCCCCGAGCAGCGCCAGCAGCAGGAAGGCGCGGGGGCAACCCCTGGAGCCCGCCACGGGCCCGAGAGCGTTCTTCCGAGGCACGATGGGTTTCTCGCGGCCCGCCGCGGGTCTCCCCGGGCGGGCGCCTTGTTCCCTCCTGAAGCCCATCTGATTCTATCGACAAGCCCGGGGGAGGCGTACTACCTTTCTCGGATGGCCCCTGCGGTCTTTGACGCCTCCCGGTACCACCGGCCCAAGCCGGGCCAGACGGGCACGTTCGATCGCCGCGACCGGATCCTGGCCCTCGGGGAGTATCGGCGCGTGTACCGCTTCGGCACGCACGTCTCGAGCGACCGGTTCGGCTGCTACGTGCTGCCCAACCGGCGCAGGCGGTCGAGGCTCGGCCTCTCGGTGTCGCGGAAGTTCGGGGACAGCCATCTGCGGAACCGCATGAAGAGGCTCCTCCGGGAGGCGTTCCGGCGCGCGCGCCACGACTTCCCGGCGAGCGTGGACGTGGTCATGGTCCCGCGTCGGGGAGCCCGCGGGATCCCCTTGGGCCTTGTTGCGGCCGAGTTGGACACGCTGGTCGGACGGGCGCTCTCGGACCGCAAGCCCGGGCGCGCTCGGGACCGGGAGCCGTGACCCGCCTCCTCGTCCGTCTCATCGATCTCTACCGCGCCCGGGTGTCGCCGCTGCTGCCCAGGCTCTGCCGCTTCGAGCCCTCCTGCAGCGCGTACGCGCGCGAGGCGCTGCTTCGGCACGGCGCCGCGAAGGGAGCGCTCCTCGCGGTCTGGCGGGTGCTCCGCTGCAACCCGCTGTGCCGGGGAGGCGAGGACCCGGTGCCCGGGCGCGGTCGCTGGCGGCCACCGCTTGGGACCCTCCCCGAGGCCCCTCCCGGTCGGCGCCTGGGCTAGCGCGACCCCCCCTTGCGCCGGGCCGCCTCCTCCTTCCTCCTCATGTCCTCGTCGATGCGCTCCTGCATCTCCTTCGAGAAGGTCATCTTGAAGTCGCCCCGCAGCTGCTCGGGTTCCTCGCCCCAGCGCGCCTGCTCCTCGCGGTTCTTCTGGGTCGCGAAGGTCTTCAGGTAGGTCGCGATCTCGCCAGGCGGGATCGTGGTCGCGTCCGGCTTCTTCCGCTCGCGCAGGAGGAAGAGATAGGCCGCGCCGGGTTCGTCGGCCTCGCGGCGAACGTGGACGTCGACCGGAAGGACGCTTCCCGCCTTCCACTCCTGCTTCACCCGGTCGCGGTCGAGCACCTGCGCGAGGCTCTTCCGCAGGAAGTGGCGATCGCGCATGTGGAGGTACTCCGCGGGCCAGAGCTGCTTCTTGTCCGGCTCACGGAGGAAGTCGTAGGTCGCCTCGATCCACTCGCCCTCGTGCACGCGGCAGCCGAGCGCCTCCGCCTCGGCGCGGAACTGCTCGGGCTTCACCGTGCCGTCGACGAGTTTCTGGCGGAGCGCCTCGAGCTTCTCCTTCGCACGCTCGCGGGCGCGCTCCGGCAGGTAAAAGAGCCGCTTGAGGTCGTCCTTCTCCCCGGGCGTGAGCTCCTCGAAGGTCTTGCGCTGCTCGCGGATGACCTCGAGCAGGCGGAAGAACTGGCGGCCGTGCCCCTCGTCGCCGAGCGTGTCCGCCTTCCTGCTCTTCTTGGGCAGGTCGGTGTCCCCGAGGCCGGTCACGCGCGGCTTGAAGCTGAAGCCGAACTTCACGCCGCTGTCCTCGATCTCCATGAGCTCGTCGGCCGAGAGCGCCTTGCCGTCGAAGTCGCGGTACATGATGAGCCCCTTGCCGGGCTCGGTGCCGCAGACCGGGCTCTGCGGGTCATCGTTCGCCTTGAGCCGGTCGAACATCTCCTTGAGGCTCACGTCGTTCCTCGCCTGGTCGTAGAGGAACTCGTAGATCGAGCGCAGCGTCACCTCGCGGCCGACCTGCTCCTTCACGATCTGGTACCCGTAGTCGATGATGCGCTGGCGCGTGAGGGGATCGAGCGGCTGGTCCGGGGGCTTGGGGGCCTCGGCCGGCGCCTGCCCGGGCTGCGCGGGGTCCGTCGGCGCGGGGTTCGGGGCGGGCTGACCCGGCGGCTGGCCGGGTTGCGCCGCCTCGTCAGGATTCCCGGCAGCGGGCTCGTCGGGCTTCCCGGTCTCGTCCGGTTTGCCCGGCGGGGCCGGAGGCGCGCCGGGCTCGTCTCCCGGGGGCTTCGGGGGCTGCGAAGCGGCCTGCTTCTGGGCGTCGTCCTTGACGAGGTCCTCCCACGTCTTGCCGGCGGTCCCGAGGAGGCGGTCGCGATAGGTCCCGAAGTAGGTCTTCCGGTCCGCGACGTTGACCTCCTTGAACTTGGCCTCGGGGTAGGCCTTCCGGACGAGGGCGTCGATCCTCGCGAGCGACTCGTCCGAATTCACGTTCGCGTGGATCGTGTAGAGCAGCTCGATCCGATAGCGCCGCAGGTGGCGGAAGCGCTCGCTCTCGAGCTTCACGGACGGGTCCTTGTCGAAGAACTCCTTCAGCTTCTTGTCGGGCTCGGCCTCGGACTTCAGCTCCTCCTCCGCCTCCGCGACGAAGCGGCCCGCGTCGAGGGCGGCGTAGTCGCCGAGCGCGTACTCCACGCTCTGGCTCGCCGCCTGCTCGACGGCCGCCTTGCGCGTGGCCGCCGGGCCGATCATGAAGCTCTCGCGGTAGACCTCGCGCAGGCGAAGGGCGGTCAGGTACTCGAGCACGGCGGTCTCAAGCTGCGCCGCGCTCACGCCATGGAAGGTCTCCGGGACCCATTTGCGGTACTGCGCCGTGTCCTTGAAGATGTACTCGGGCACGCGGGCCGACATGACCTCCCGGAGGTCCGTGGCCGAGACCGCGATCCGCTCCTTCTTCGCCGCCTCGAGGAGGACGAGGTGGGCCCAGACGTCCATGTCCCGCACGCGGTCCATGGGCAGGTTCATGAGGAACGCCTGCGCAATGCCGAGCTTTCTCCGGGCCGAGTCGAATTCCGGGAACGTCACCTCGCTGATGTCGCCCGGGAGGACGGCAAAGCTCCCGGCCACGTCGGACGCGCTCGCCGCGTTGCCCCCGGTGAAGGTGTTTCGGAGCCAGTCCTGCATCTCCTGGGTGACCGTGAACACGCAGAGGATGAAGATCAGCAGGCCGAGCATGATCCAGCGGCCGTACGGGCCGTGGACCAGGTTACGAAGCCAGCGCTCGACGCGGATGGACATACGGGGCAACCTCCGTCCTTCTCATACGAAGACCCGCCATTGTGGGGCCAAAACACGGGCCGTCAAAGCCTCGCCGTCCGCGCCCCGGGCCGAAGGTGCCCCCCCTGCCCCCAAGCCCCCTGACCCCGGATCAGAGCTCGAGCGACGCGGGCAGGTCCTTCGGGCTCTTCAGGCCGAACCGGTCGAGGAAGGAGTGGGTCGTCCCGTAGAGGAGCGCCCGGCCGAGCCCCTCCTCGCGCCCGGCCACGCGGACGAGGTCCAGCTCCATCAGGTGGCGCAGGACGGGCCCCACCCCCACGCCGCGGATCCTCTCGATCTCGGCCCGGCTGACGGGCTGCTTGTAGGCGATGATCGCGAGGGTCTCGAGCGAGGCGCCGCTCAGGCGGTCCTTCTCGCGGCGCTCCTTGAGCCCCGCCACGGCGTCCGCGCACTCCGGGTTCGTGAGGAGGCGCCACCCGCCCGCGATCTCGACGAGGTGGACGCCGCGGCCGCGGCCCGCGAAGGTCTCCGCGAGGCGGCCGAGCGCCTCGCGCACGGCGGCCGGTTCGGCGCCCACGATCTCGGCGAGACGCTTGAGCGCGAGCGGCTCCTGGGCGACGAAGAGCAGCGCCTCGAGCTGGGGCTCGAGCAGCCGGGGTCCTTGGGGATCGGGGATCTGGATCAATCGGGCCCCCCTTCGGCGACGAGGAAGCCGTGGCGCACGAGCACGCGCGTGCGCCAGCGCTCGTATTCTGCCACGGCCACCGGACTTGTCTCAAGGTCGCGGGTGATCTCCTTCGCGAGCTCGGCGTAACTGCCCTTGCGAGGCGAAAGCGTCGCGTCGACGCGGTAGATCTCGAAGGGAGCCTTCTCCCCGCTGCGGGTCGCGAACGGGCCGAGGACCTCCCCTTTCTTCGCCCGGAAGAGCGCGTCCCGTACCTCCGCATTCGCGATGTCCAGGGGAAGCAGCGCGCCCGGGATGCGGCCCCCGTCGGCTGCGGTCGGGTGGATCGACCTCTTCTTCGCGAGCGCGCCGAACTCGCCGCTCCTCGCCTCCGCGACGAGCTCGCGCGCGCGGGCCTCGTCCTCGACGAGGATAAGCGAGATCTCGACCCGCGCCGAAGTCAGCGCCTCGTACCGGACGAGGCGGTCCTGGATCAGCTCGACCTCGGTGTGGTGCTGCACCCACGAGCGGAGCTCCGCGAGGGAGGCGCCCGCGACCCGCTGGAGCCAGAGCGCGGGGTCCACCTCCTCCCCGGTCTGCTCCGCCGCCGCGGCGCGGACGTTCCTCTCCCAGTCGGACATCCGCTTGCTCGTCTCCCGGTCGACGAGCGCGCGCGGTACCGTCACGCCCATCGGCCGGGACTCGCCCAGGGTGATCCGCTCGATGACGAGCCCCTCGAGCCCCCGCGCGAACGCCTCGGGCTCCTTGGTACGGAGGTAGCGCGCGACATCGCCATAGGTGACCGGTCGCTCGTCGATCCAGCCGACCGTCTCGGCGGCCGGGGGCGCGCCGGCGCGCCACGGATCCTGCTCGGCCGGCGCTGCGCAGGCGCCCGCGATGCAGATCGCGAGCCCGACTCCCCCACCGCCCCGCACGCCCCTACTTCTGCTTCTTGACGAAGTTCCTCCAGTTCTTGATCGCGTCCTGGCGGTCCTTCTTGTTCATGTCGGGCACGTACATGAGGCCGGTGTTCGTCATCTTGTAGATCTTCTGGAGCGACGCGAAGGCCGCCGCGCGGACGTGGAGGAAGTCGCTGTCGAGCTCGTCGAGGAGGAACTTGGATACGTCCTTGCGGTCCCTCGGGATCTCGACCCACCTGGCGTAGCGCTCGTGGAAGACCTCGGGCAGCTTGGCGAGGACGCGCTTCGCCGCTTCGGTGGGCTGCGCCTGCTGCACGTCCGCCCAGCTCACGAGGCAGGTCTTCACGACGAGGACGCCCGTGAGCTGCTGGTTCCCGAACTTCTTGTCGCCCCTCTCGTACGCGAGCAGCATCTTCTCCTGGTCCGGCTTGCTCGCGAAGTCCTCCTCCGCCTTGAGCTGCGCGATGCGGCTCGCGATCTCGTCCTTGAGCTTCTTCATCCGGACGAAATCCGGGATGACGGGCGGTTGCGCGGCCGCCGTGAGCGCGAGGAGGAGGACCGGGGCCAAGGCGCGCATCACTTGAATCGTACCACGCGCATGAACTTGGCCATGTAGCAGGTCTGGCACCGGTTGAAGAAGGGGACCGCGCCCTGGGCGGTGTTGACCATCGTCTGCGTGTACCCCTTGCCGTAGCAGGTCGGGCACTGCTCGTCCTTGGGTCCGATCAGCACGACCATCTTGGCTTCCTGCGCCCACCACGCGTAGAGCCAGTCGCGCAAGTCGCCGTACTTCTTCGAGGCGAGCTTGTACTTCCACCACTCGTCGGGCGTCATCGGCTTCGAAGGCGGCGGCAGCTTGATCGCCTGCTGCCCCTGCGCGGGCTTGGGGGGCTTCGGGGCCTTCGCCAGGGCGTCCTCGATGTTGTCGAGCACGAGGAACGTCCCGTCGCGGTAGAACCCCTTGTAGACGTTGACCTGCTTGCGCGCCTCCCAGAAACGCAGGACGTCCTCGGCGGGGATGCCGAGTTCGCCGGCCACACGGTCCACCGCGTGGCGCGAGGCGGTGTTCTCGGCGGTGGGCTCGCCGGCGGCGTACTCCCGCGCGGCGGAAAGAGTGATCTCCTTGCCGCCCGGCGTCTCCTTGACCTTCTTCTCGAGCACATCCCGGACCGCGTCGCGGAGGCGCCCCGGCACGATGCCGACGTAGTACTCGTCGCGCTCCTCCTTCGACTTCTCCTCGAAGTCCGCCGCCTTGTTCGCGAGCGCGGGATCGGCGCCGTACTTCTCCTTGAAGGCCGCGAGCAGCGTCGCCGCCTTCTCGAACCGGCGGTCGAACAGCGCGCGCTGAATCTCCTTCAAGGCGGCGCGCGCGCCGGACTGCCGGATCAGTCGCTCCACCTGCGTGAGGCGCCGCTCGAGCTTCTCGCGCGTGTACTTCGGATCGTTGAGCTCGATCGCCTTCTCGTAGTGGAGCTTCGCCTCTTCGAGCGCGTCGATGAGGACCGCGAACTCGGCCAGCTGGTAGTGGTCCTCCGCCGTGAGCGGCCCGCCCGCGCGGTTGCCTTCCACCTCGGCGAGCTTCCTCTCGTACAGCTCCTTCGCCGTATAGACGTCGAGCTGCGAGAGTTCGATGGGGTCCGGGCCCGACTTCACGTCGCCCGCCGGGATCCGGCGCTCCCCCTCGGACGTCTTGAGAACGTAGACCCCGTCGGCGCGCGCGCTCTTCTCGTTCATCAGGAGGCCGCGGAAGCTCACCCCCGCGTTGTTGCGGATCTCGTGGCCCATCATCGTCAAGGCGCCTTGGGCGGCCTCCTTGACGTCGAACCCGTGCTTCACGCGGAGCTCGTGGGCCTGCTGCTCCTTCACCCGGTCCCAGGGGATCACCGCCTTGGCGTCGCCGCGGACCTGCCGCACGACGAGGATGTCGTCGGTGCACTCGTCCTCGATGACGCGGCCCACGACACGCGTGCCATCCTTGAGCTCGACGACGATCGGGTCGCCCTCCGCCCACGCGACGAGCGCGAGGAGGAGCGGCACCGCCGCGAGCAGGACGCGCGCGGCCACTATCGCCCCTTCCGCGGGACGGCTTGGCCCTTCGCCTCTTTTTCCTCGAGCGAGGGGCTGCGGAACCTCTCGCCTGCCGGGGCGCTGTCGCGCGCGAGGATGCACTTGTCCGCGAACGACTCGTCCCGCTGCCCCGAGAGCCCGCGGATCTCGATGTCGACCACGACACTCGCCCCGGGAACGGTGAGGTCGTTGTCCTCGAAGGTGATGATGTACTGGAAGCCGGTGTACTTCTCGGCTGCATCGCGGATCATCTTGTCCGGGGAGGACCGGGCGAGCTGCAGGTCGGTGAGATCCGCGACGATCTTCGCCGGGACGATCGGCTGGCCCTTCGGCACCGCGCCCGGGTCGAACTCGTTGAAGCGCGCTCGCGCGTGCGCCAGCGCATGGTTGTAGAGGCCCGCGAGCCGGTTGTCCTCGACGCGCTTCGACTGGAACGCGATCGCCCAGACGAAGATCGAGAGGATCGAGGCGGCGCCCACCGCCAGGATGCTCATCGCGATGAGCACCTCGATCAGGGTGAAGCCCCTCGCCGCGCCTCGCGTGTCCGCCTGCCCGGCCATGGCCATGGTTCGACTCCCCATTGTAATACGCCCCGCCCGGCGCGTGGCCGGTCCCCCCGCGCCCGCCCTGGCCGTCTCAGTTGTTGTCATCGCGGAAGGACGGGATCGGGATCGTGAAGTCGAACACCCGGCCGTAGTAGACCGGTTCCCCGGCCGCGTGGGACGCCTTGGCGGTCCCCTTCGCGCCCCGCTCGTAGACGTTGAACGTGTCACGGTGGCTCGGGTCGCGGCCGCTGATGCTCATCCACTCGGTCCCGATCTTCATGTACTGCCCGTTGAGGTCGCCGCGCCCGGTCGCGAAGTCGCCCGCAGCCACGCTGAAGCTCCCGTCGCCGGGGCCGATGCCGCCGCTGAGCGTCGTGTCCGTCTCCGCGAGCGCGTACGCGATCCTTACGGCGTGCGGCCAGATGTCGTCGGCGCTGAAGTTGAACGAGGGCGCGCCCTTCGCGAGGCGGAAGGTCTCGACCGGCAGCATGCCGCGCGTCGAGTCCCACGTCGCGGAGGGCCCGCACGGCACCGCGCCGCCCTTCACCTGCGTCTCGTCCGCGGGCGGCCCCCTCACGACCGGCTCCTGGGCCGTCCAGTCCCAGTGCGTCGTCCACTGGGTCCAGAAGGTCATGTCGAAGAGGATGACCTCCTGGAACACCGGCTGAGGATCGACGAGACGCAGCACCTTGTCGAGCGAGTCGTGGTTCTTCGGGTCGAGGAGCGTGGCCTCGCCGCCGATCGGGCAGCGGTACGAGCGGTAGACTGCACCGACGCCCGCCCGCTTCTCGTCCGGGAGCCAGATATAGAAGACCTCGGCCGCGCCGCCCGTCGGCAGGTGACGCGACTCCTTGAACTCCTGCTCGTCGTTCTTCCCGTCGATCGTGGCGTCCGCGCGCGGGCTCGTGCCGGCCCGGTCGGCGTACATCTCGATTTCGGAGAGCCCGGTCGTGTCGCGTACGAACGCGAGGTACCGGCAGGCCACCTCCTGGTCGCCGATCTTGTACTTGTGGACGCCGCTGATGAACCGGTTCGCGGGAGGCAGCGGGTCCGGCTGCTCTTCCGGGTCGGGGTTCTTCGGATCGAACGGGATGCGGTCCACCTGCGTGGGCACGAGCACGTGGCGCAGGTCGTCCTCGAGCCGGGGCAGGCTCTGCTCCAGCCGGTCCTCGACCTGCGACGCTTCGGTGCCCTTCACGAACATCTCGACGCCGGTGCGCATGAGCATCACGACGCCGAGGCCGATGACGGTGAAGAGGCCCATCGCGACGAGGATCTCGAGCAGCGTGAAGCCGCCGGGGGGCCTCGGGGGCCGGGCGCGCATCATCGGACCTCCTCCGGGCGGCGCACGAAGCTCTCTCCCGACAGCGAGACGAGCACCACGCGGCCGATCCCCGGCTTCCCCGCCCCCTGGTCCATCTCGAGCAGCACGCGCACGGGCGCGGGATGGTACTGGGGGTCGAGGCTCCTGTTGCGGAAGTGGATGAGCAGGTCGCCGGCCGCAACCTCGCCCTTCGGGGTCATGTGGCGGATCACGTCCGGGCAGTCGAACCGGTTGTCGTCGCTCTCGAAGATGCCGGAGATCACGAGGCTGTCGAACCCGCCCCCGTAGCCCCCCCCGATCACGAACGACGCGTCGTTCAGCACCATCCGGTTGCGGCGGTCGGAGCGGATCGCTCGCAGCCGGCCGTCCACGTGGATCGTGAACGTGTTCCGGTCGTAGGCGATGCGGACGTCGTGCCAGCGGCCCGGGAGCAGAGGCGCCGCCCACTCGGGCACCGTGTCGGCCTCGCGCGCCCCGGTGCGGAGGTCGCAGAACCCCTCGCCCTGCCCCCGCTCGTCCTTCTGGAGCCGGATCTTCGCGCTGAGGCCGAGGCGGCCGCCGCTCCCCTGCATGAGGTTCACGGCGAGCACGTCGCCCTTCGCGAAGAGCGGGCCGGCCCGCGCGTCGGGGCGCAGCCGGCACTGGATCGTGAAGCCGTCGAGGAAGTCGAGCCACGGCGGGTCGCCCAGCTCCACGGTGCCGCCTTGGAAGATCGCGTACCGCCCCTCGATGTCGGTGTCGGTCGAGATCTCCACGCCGCCGGCGCGGCGGATCACGTTCTCGGAGGCCTTCGCGAAGTCCTCCGCCGGCCACGCGAGCACCTGCGTGTCGCGGTAGTTGCGGAAGGAGGTCTTGCCCTCGGGCGTCGTGCGGACGAGAACGTACGCGGTGTTGCTCCCGAACGACTGCGCGCGGGCCGACGCGATCTGGCTCGCGAGCGAGTTGGTGGCGACGAGGAGCTTGTTGCCCGTCTGGGCGTTGGCGATGAGACCGATCGAGAGCCCCATGAGCACGCCCAAGAGGCTCATCACGACGAGCACCTCGACGAGGGTGAAGCCCCGGCGTCGCGCCACCTACTCATCCTCGCGCGTGAAGTTCTCGACGTCGTCGCCGTCGGAGCTGTCGTCCTGGACGCCGTTCTTGCCGAGCGAGATGATCTGGAAGCCGTCGGGGTTGTAGAACACGCCGCTCGGGCGCTTCGCGGCGTGGACCTCGATCTCGGTCCCATCCGCCTTCACGAGGCGGACGGGCGAGTTGTACGCGTTCTTCGTGATGTAGGCGATGGGATTGCCCCACGCGTCGAGGATTTCCTTGGCCTCGGGGGCGTCGGACCCCTCCGGCACCTTGTTCCAGATGTCGTCGTCCGTGTTGCCGAACGGCTTCGCGCCGGCGAGCTCCGTGAGCGGCGTGGTCAGGTCCTTGTGCCGCAGGGCCACGTAGAGGCACTCGACGCAATCGTTCGTCGTGTTGCCCGTGACCGAGAGGCCGCTCCACCCGGGGAACTGGCCGAGCTCGGCCATCGTCATGGGCGGGAGCTTCTTGAGCTCGTCCCGGAAGCGGTGGACTGCCGTCGGGAGCTGGGTCTTGACGACCATCTCCGTCTCCATCTGGAGCCTCTTCCCCCCGGCCTGCACGACGAGAATCGAGATGAGCCCCGCCAAGACACCGAGGATCGAGACCACGACGAGGACCTCGATCAGCGTGAACCCTCGTTGAACCCTCTGCATCGCTCGCCTCATTTCGCAGACTCGACGGTCAGCGTGACCGTCTTCACCTGGATCTCCTTGACCTCGGCGCCCTCCCGGCCCTCGACCCACAGGTAGAGCTCGAGAACCTGGTTCGCCTTGCTCGGCGCGAAGATGTTCGCGCGCTCGCCCTGCTGGTTCTTGTACTCCTTGAAGAAGACCTCCTCGCCGTTGAGGAGGAGGCGGAAACGCCCCTGCCGGCGCTTCCCGGTGCCGTACTCGGGCACGACTTCGAGCCTCAGCTTGAATTCGCCCGCGGGCCACGGGACCTCCTTCAGCTCCACCCAGTTGGTCTTCACGTCCTTGAAGACCTGCCGGTCGCCGCCGTCGAGCCGGACCTCGAGGGTGCCCGCGCGCTTGCGCCTTGCCTGGACCCCGAGCACCTGATCGCCCCGGATGGGCTGGATGATCCCGATCCCCAGCTCCCCGGGATCACCTGCGCCCGGGGCCGGGACGACGCCCGTGACCTCCAGCTCCCAGAAACTCCCGCCGGTGAGCTCGCTCGGCTTGTAGGCGATCGCGCAGTACTCGAGGGCGGATTTGGGCGTCCTGGCGACGCCCTGGTAGTCGATCGTGCCCTGGAACGTGAGGCCCGTGGCCGGGTCGAACCGGATCTCCATCGGGCTCTTGAAGACCACGGTCCAGTCCGCCGGTCTCGAGGCGAAGTCCCAAGTCCGGTCGGTCTTCCTCTCGTTCTCCTCGACGATCTGCAGGTCGATTCTCCCGGCCCGGTAGACCTCGTGCTCCATCAGCTTCGGCTCCTGCGTCCCGGCCGGCATCTTGTCCTTGATGCGCTCGAGGAGGGAGTTGAGAAGCCGTCTCGCCTCCAGCGTCTCCTTCGCCTCGTTCGCGTACGCGAGGCAAGCCTGCCCGAGTTCCGCCCAGAGGGGCAGGTTCCCGTTGCGCTCGGACACCGGGAGGTTCACCGCCTTCGCGAACATCTGGTTCGCGAGCTCGAGCTGGAGCTCGTCGCCGAGCATCATCAGGAAGCGGGCGAGCACGTAAGGCAGGATCGCCTCCTGCGGGCTCAGCTCGACCGCCTTCAAGAGGTGCGCGATCGCCGCCGCGGCGTCCTTCGGATCGCGTCCCTCGAGCGCGAGCTTCGACTGGACGACGCCGAGCCGCGCGATCGCGATCCGGTACCGCGCGTCGCCGTCGATCGTGGACCGGTAGAGCTCGGCCGCCTCCTTGACGTTGCCCGTGCGCTCCTTCGCGTAGCCGAGCATGTACAGGACGAGGAGGTCCGCGCGGTTGTCGTCCTGGAGCTTGCCGAGCAGCTCGGCCGCCGCCGCGAACGCGTCCTTCGCCTCGGTCCGGAGGCGCGCGGCATCCTCCGCCTTCTGCGCGGCGACCTTCGGGTCCTTCCGCGCGGCGTCCTCGGCATCGACCGCGGCCCGCAGGGCGGCCTCGCCGGCCGCGAGCTTCAGGTAGCCGCGGCCGAGGTGCGGGGCCACCGCGTTGTCGATCGCGTCCAGCTCGAACGCGTGCGCGTAGCAGAGGAGCGCGTCCTCGGTCCGCCCCTGCACGGCCAGGGCGTGACCCCAGTCGCTGAAGGCGGTCGAGCGACCGGGATCGGCCTTCGCCGCGGCCTCGAACCGGTCGGCCGCGGCCGCCGCGTCCCCCTTCGCGTAGGCGATCCCGCCGAGAAGCTGGAGCGCCTCGGCCCCGATCGCCCCCCCGGCCCCCTCGTGCCGCGCCGCGAAAGCCGCCGCGTTGTCCAGGTCGCCCCGCGCGAGCGCGACGCGTGCCTTGAGCAGGTCCTGCACGGGACCAGGAGTCCCCGCAAGCCCCTGGGCGATCCGCTGCCCCGCCTCGTCGAACCGCCCCTCGCGGACCATCTCCTCGATCGCGCGTCGCTGCGCGGAGGTCCGGTCGGACGCGCGCACGAACCACTCGACCGCGAAGGGGGCAAGGGAGAAGGAGCGGCTCGCGAGCACGTTCCCGACGTACTCGAGGACCTCCGGCGACTGGGGGAACGCCGCGAGGTGGTCGATCGCGAGCGACAGGACGAGTTCGTGGTCGTTCAGGGCGCCCGCCGCCTTGAGCATCAGGAGGAGGATCCCGCGGCGGGCCTCCTCGGCGCCCGCAGGCACGAGCTTCCTCGCCTCGTCGAGCAGCGCCAGCGACCACCGGAGGAGGTCCTCGCGGTGTTCCCTCGTCGCCGCGAGGCCCTGCTCGAGAAGCTGCTGGCCCGCGCGCACGCGGGGCTCGTGGGCCTGCCCCGCCTGCCGCCTCACGTCGAGGTAGGTCTTCAAGCCGTGGAAGTACCCCTGCGCCCTGCCGGCGACCGCGATCTGGAACGAGTTGATGTCGGCGGGATAGGCCTGCCGGAAATCCCCGATCTTCGCGCTCTTCGCCCAGACCGCCTGCACGCCCTCCTCCGGGACGGCGCGCTCGGGGTCGGGGAGCAGGACGAGCGCGCGCAGGAACTTCCATTGGTTGGCCTGGACGACCGCCTCCCCGTAGGGCCACGGCGGGACCGGCAGCTTCAACTGCGCGCCGCCCGCGACGATCGTGTGCACGTGGCCCCTCTGGTCGGCGTTGTTGCTCTTCCAGGTGTCCACCCGCTCCTCGACCGCGACGCCGGTCCCGGCGCCCTCGTCCGCGGCCTTCGGCAGGCTGATCGCGGCCTGGTCGGCCCGGGGCGCCGCGGCGTCACGCCGCAGCTGGTCGAGGCGGTCGATGCTGAGGCCGCGCGAGGTCGGCGGCCAGATGTTCGGGAGGTCGAAGTCCCTGGGCTTCTCGAGGGCTTCGACGGGGCGCGGGTGCGGCCGGACGTTCGTCGGCTGCGTGAATGCGCCCTCCCGCGGGTTCACGCCGAGGACGGTCGGCGTGTACGAGGCCGGGAGGATGGGGCGGCGATCGAGCTGCGTCTCGTGGGGCGTCGGGGGTGCGACCGGCCGCTCCGGCGACCGGAGGAAGTACCAGAGAGCGAGGATCGCGAGGACCGAGACGAACAGGAGCCGCTCCCGGTTCACGACTTCTCCTTGGTCTCGGGCGCCGCGAAGGGCACGTCGGGGTTGGCCGCGGTCGCGCGGAGCACCAGCTCGATCGCGAGGTGGTCGGCCGGCCGCCTGACCCTCGCGGCCCGGAGCCCGGTGACCGCCGGCCGCGGCAGCTCCTGCTCGAGCCGGTCGACGATCGTCCGGATCGCCTTCTGGCTCGCGGTCAAGGCGATCGTCACCTCGTACTCCTCGATGAACTCCGGGTTGGCGCCGGGGATCACCTCTTCGCGCCGCGACCCGGCCTGCTCGATCTTGATCTCCTCGACCGAGTCGACCCGCGCGTCGATCGCGTACCGGGCGACCCGCGCGACCAGCTCGAGCTGCAGGAGGTACTGGATCAGCTGCTCGGGCTCGAGGTCGATGACGTCCCGGAAGCCGATCCCCTCCTCGACCTTGATGTTGCGTTCGCTCGCCTCGTCGACGAGCTCCTGCCGGACCATCAGGCGGAGCTGGCCGAAGCCGCCGTTCAGGTTCTCGCGGAGCGCGGCGCGGAAGTCCTCCGCGGCGCGCTTCACCGCCTCCTCGCTCCCGCGGGAGTACTTGCGCGTCGTGCGGAGGATCCGCTCGAGCAGCTTCTGCCTGAGCCCCTCGTCCCCGAGATCCCAGCCGACCTGCGAGGCGAGCGACTTGGCGTTGTCGTGGAGGCGACTCGCGTCCGCCTCGAGCTCCTGGATCCGGGCCTCCCGAGCGACCGGCGTGGACGCGATCTTCTGCACGAGGCTCGAGTTCTTCGCCTGCTCGGCCTCAAGCTCGTCGCCGTAGGTGATGGAGCGCGCGATCAACGCGACGAGGAAGACGCCCACGCCGGCGAGGATCCTGAGGATGAAGTCCTTGTGCTGCGCCCAGAAGTCCACGGTCAGGCACCTTCCTTCGGCGCCACGAGCTGGAGCCTCATGGAGAACCGCTTGTTGCGGTCGGGCTGGGTCGGCTTCATCTCGATCGCCCAGCCCTCGACCTGGATGGCCTTGAGCGCCCGCGCCAGGTTGTTGGTGTAGTCGAGCTGCTCCTTCCCGACGTCCGGCGTGGCCTCGAGAAGCTGGCCCTCGATCTCGATCTCCGGCCAGAGCTCCTGGCCGTGGATGTTCCGCTTCGCCTCGTCCGAGACACCGAGCGCGGACTGCGCCTCGCCGGGCTTGCCGAGGAGGTCGAACGTCACCTTGTTGCAGTTGAGCACGAACTTGTCGATGTAGACGTACTTCGACGAGTGGGTGTCGTAGAGGGCGTCGACGACCGCGCGCACGAACGCGCCCGGCAGGCGGCGGACGCGGAGCGCCACTTCCTTCTGCCGCCCGTCCAGCTCCTTCGCCTGCGCGCCGGTCGCCCGGTTGCGGGTGTCGTTGTTCCGCGTCAGGATCCGATGGAGCTCGGCGTTGGCGGTCTTGAACTCCGCGATCGAGTCGGCGCGCGTCTTGAAGAGGAGCACGATCAGCACGAGCGCGGCGGCTGCCGCCCCCACCGCCCAGATCGTCTTGCCGACGAACTCGCGCTTCCGCTTCTCGGACTCGGTGAGGACCTCGAGCTTGTAGGCGTTCGGCAAAAGGAGCGTCTGCGCGAGGCCGACGGCGACGGCGAAGTCGGCCGCGTTCTCCCCGACCTCCTCCTGGTCGGCGGCCGGGAGCGCGGACGTGTCCAGCGACTTCGCGGGGTCGAAGAGCTCGACCGGGACGCTCATGTTGGCCTGGAAGTAGTCGACGATCCCCTTCATGCGGGCCGCGCCGCCCGCGAGGACGAGGCGGTCGACGTTCAGGTCCGCGATCTTCGTCTGCGCACGGCAGATCATCACCGAGGACTGGATCATGGAGACCAGCTGCCCCGCCGGCCCCTGCATCGTGTTGGCGAGCTTCTCGGCCGTCGCGTCGGGGTACCGCGCCTTCGACCGCGGCGTCAGGTCGCCCTTCGTGACCTTGTTCTTCTCCGCCTTCGACTCGTTGAGGCCGAAGGCGTTCATGATCGCCTCGGTGAAAGCGTGGCCGCCGCCCGACATGTTGCGCGCGAAGAGCAGCTCGCCGTCGCGCTGGATGGCCATGTCGATGTTCTCGCGCCCGATGCTCACGAGGAAGGTCGTCTCGCCCTCCTTCCACGACCCGTGCGCGAGGAACGCGTTGAAGATCGCGACCGAGTTCGGATTCCCGCCGCCGACGTGGAATCCGGCGCCGCGCGCCGCGGCGAGGCGGGGCTGGAGCCACGTGTTCCGCGCGAGCGCGACGAGGACGGTCTCCTCGTCGGACTCGACCGGGAGCTTCAGCCGCCGGTAGTCGGCCGCGACCTGGCCGCCGCTCTGCCCGCTCACCTCGTTGATCTCGAACTGCATGAGCAGCTTCAGCCGCCAGTCGGGGACGGGCGGCACGTGGGTGTAGCGGATGATCAGGTCGCGGCCGGTGATCCCGAGAAGCCCGCGCCCGCCCCGGATGCCGCTGCGCTGGAGCGCGCCCTGCACCCGCGCGGGATCGGCGTCGCCGGCGACGACCGCGCGGAAGAGGCGGACCGCCTTCGTCGCCGCGCCCTTGCGCTCGAGCACCGCGATCTTGACCGCGTGGCTCCCGATGTCGATGCCGACCGCCTGGTTCGCCAACGTCAGCCCCTCCCCATGAAGCGGAGCTTCTCCAGCACTTCGATCACCTCCGGGTGGGTCTGCTTGAGCTTCTCCAGTTCGGCCTTGGCCTTCGGCGCCTGCTGCGAGTCGGGCAGGAACCGCGCGACGTAGTAGAGCTGGAGCGCGGCGGAGCAGATGCGACCCTCCGGCAGGTCCACGAGCGTCGCTTGGATGAAGGTGTGCTGGGCCAGCTTCGTCTCGCGCTCCTCGCGCGCGGCGAAGTCGAAGCGCCGGACCTCCGCCTTCGCTTCCTGCAGGTACTGGCCGCGCGTGCCCTCGCCCTCCTTGATCTGGTACCTCGCCTCGAGGTCCGCGAGCTGTGCCGCCGCGGCGGCGAGATCCTCGGCGTCCTTGAACTCGACGTACTCCCTGCGCAACCGGTCGATACTCGTGCGCGCCGTCTCGTAGGCCTCGGTCACCGCCAGGATGCGGGTGGAGAGCTGCTTGCGTGAGAGCGGGTTGGCGAACGGGAACGCCGCCAGCGCCTCCGACGCGGCAACGAGGAATTCGCCCCACCGCCCCTCCGTGTCGAGGGTGAGCGCTTCCGCGATCCGCCGCGTCGCAAGTTGGTTCTCCCCTTTCAGGTCCACCTTGAAGCGGAACGCGAACCGCCCGTCCGCCGCGGGACCGAGCAGAGCGACGGAGCGGACCTTCCCGTCCACGCGCGCCTCCGCGTCGAGCCGCGCCCCCTCGGTCGGGAGCACCGCGAAGCTGCGGCCCAGCCCGCCGAGCAGCAGCTTCCGCACGTCCGCCAGCGCGAGCACGCCCTCGTCGGGGAACGCCGGATGGAACTTCTTCTCCGCCTCCGGCGTGAACGCCCGGAACCCGTCGCGGAGATAGTTGCCGGCCCCGTCAAGCACGACCCCGGTCGTTGCCGCCCCGGCTGCCCCCTGCACCGTGACGAGGATGTGCTCCTGGTCCTGCGCCTCGGCGTGGAGCGTCAAGGCAGACGCGTCGAGATCGCGCCCCTCGGCGTCGCGCGCGATCGGGCGACCGTTCACGAGGATCGCCGCGTCCGAGTGGAACAGGTCGAGCACGCGGTCGTCGGTGATGTCGACCCGGAACTCGTTCAGCTTGACCTCGGTGAGCCTGGGCTCGCCGGGCTCCCGCACGAGCGTTACGTCGTCGAGGTTGACGACGCCATCGCCCTCGATCCGCACTCCCAAGAGCGCGCTGCTCGCCCAGGGCGGCGGCGAGAGCACGACGTTCACCTCTGTGAAGCCGCCCTCGACCCCAGGCGCGGTCGCCCAGCGTTCGAGGCCGGCCCCCTTCCAGAGGAGCCCGAGCCGCGCCTTCGCGCCGCGCGCGGCCACCGCGCCCCGGATCCGGTAGGGCGCGCGGTCGATGCGCTGGCGCTCGCCGTGGAAGGCCTCGCCGTATGGGCCGGCCGCCCGGATCTCCAGCGCCTGCGCCCCCGTCCGCTTGGTCTGCGCCGTGGTGCCGACCGAGACGCCGCCCTCGGAGCCCCCGCGCCACGAGACGGTTTCCGCCTCGAACGAGGGGTCCGGGTGGAGGTTGCCCGGCGGCCCATCCTGGCCCCCGCCCGGCCTTTTCGGCGGCTTCCCGACGGCGAGGAAGTAGCTCCCCGCGCCCACGATGGCCACGAAGAGGAGCGCGTACACGACCGTCGCCGGGTTGCGTTTCCGCACCGCGGCGAGGTCGATCTCCCGCATCATCCCCCAGTCGTCGTCGTCCCCGGCGCCAGCCAGCTCGAGGTCGATCTCGGCCATGGCCGGGTCCTGGAAGACGAAGCGGGCGTTGCCGACGCGGATCCTCGCGCCGTGGGCGAGCTGCGCCTCGGTCACCATCTCGCCGTTGACCAGGGTGCCGTTCGTCGAGCCGAGGTCGCGGATCGTGTAGCCGTTGAGGCCGCGGACGATCTCGCAGTGGTAGGACGAGCTGACCGGGTCCTCGATCACGATCGTGTTCGTGGGCTTGCGGCCGATCGTCGTGCGCTGGGCGGTCAGCTCGCACCGCTGCCCCTTCTTGTCGCCCTTCGCGTACACCAGGTAGCCGACCGCCGGCTCGCCCGCGGCGCCCGCGGAGGAGGGGTCATCGAAGGCGATCTCGACCTGCCCGATGCGGATCACGTCGCCGTGCTTCAGCTTCTGCCGCTTGACGAGCGTGGAGTTGACCAGCGTGCCGTTCGTGGACCCCAGGTCGGAGACCTCGTAGCCCGACTGCAGGCGGATGACCGAGCAGTGGCGCCGGGACGCCTGCGTGTCGGTGATCGGGATGTCGCAGTCCGGGGAACGCCCGACCGTCAAAGAGCCCGTCTTTTCGAGATCGAACTCCTTGGGGTTCCCGTCACTGCGGAGGATCAGCTTGGCCATCTGTGGAAATTCCGACACGCGGTCACCGGCGTCCTCCCTGCCTCTGGCCGGTCGCGCTAACTCCTTGCGTAGGAATGGTTTGAGACGCGGGCCTGTCCGAGAATCGGATTATAGGCGACGGGGCAGGTCGCGCGCAACAGGGAAGGTGCCGCGAACGGGCCTGTGGAGAGGGGGCCCGGGGGGCGTCATGGGGACTCGAGGCCGTACCGGTCGAGCTTCTTCCGGAGGCCGAGGCGGGAGAGGCCGAGCATCGCCGCGGCCCGGGTCTTGTTCCCCTCGACGCGGCGGAGGGTGTCGACGAGCAGCCGACGCTCCAGGTTCTCGACGAGCTCCTTCAGGCCGCCCGCGGGCAGCACGGTGGGCGGCGCCGCCGCCGGGTCGCCGCTGAAGACCGCGTGGGACAGCAGGTCGGGCGTGATGCTCCCGCGCTGGAGGGTCAATAGGCGTTGCACTTCGTGGCGCAGCTCCCGGACGTTGCCGGGCCAAGGGTAGGCTTGGAGCCGGTCGATCACCTGCGCGTGGACCTGCGGCCGCTCGACCTCCTGCTCGGCGCAGAAGGTGTCCAGGAACTGGTCGAAGAGCGCGGGGATGTCCTCCTTGCGCTCCCGCAGCGCGGGAAGGCGGCAGGTCACGCCCGCGAGCCGGGCGTGCAGTTCGGGAAGGAACGCGCCCGCCTTGACCGCGTCCTCGACGGGTTGCTCGCTGGCCGCCACGGTGCGGAGGGACGCGCCGTGCTCGCCGCCGGCGGGCCGGCCCAACACCTCGAGGAGCCGCCTCTGGACCTGCAGCGGGATCGCGCGGACATCGTCGAGGAACAGCGTGCCCCCCTCCGCTTGCCCGAGGAGGCCGGGCCCGCCGTCGCCGGCCGCGCCCCCGCCGAACAGCTCCTTCTCGAAGAGCTCCTCGGGGATCGAGGCGCACGCGACCGCGACGAACCGCCCTTGGCGCCTGGGCCCGTTGTGGTGGAGCGCTCTCGCGGTAAGCTCCTTGCCTGTGCCGCTCTCCCCGACGACGAGGACGGGCATGTCCGACTCGACCACGCGGTCGAGCAGCGCCATGACCTTCCTCATCGCGGGGCTCTCCGCGATGATCGCGCTGTAGTCGTACCGCATCCCCAGCTCGTGGCGGGAGAGCGCGAGGTCGGCACGCATCCCCTCGAGCTCCTGGACCTGCCGCCGCAGCAGCTGCTTCAGCCGCGCGTTGAGCCTGCCGATGCGCGCCCGCGACTGCCGCAACTGCTCCTCGCGCGCCTTGAGCGCCGCCAGGTTGCGCGCCGTGGAGAGGGCGATCGCCGCGAAGTCGCCGAACGCCGAGATCAGCGGGATGTCCACGGCCCGGAACTGCGCCGTGATCTTGCCGTGCTCCAAGTAGAGCGCGCCCAGAGGGCCGTCCGGCACCTTGAGCGGCACGCAGAGGACCGAGTGGAGGCCGAGCAGAGCGACCGACTGGCCGCCGGAGAACCGGGTGTCGCCGCCCGCATCCTCGGTCACGACCGGACGGCCCGACTCGATCGCCTGGCGCGCGATGGAGCGGCTGATCTTGTCCTCCGGGTGCTCGAGATCCTGCCCGCGCGCGTTGCGCGCGACGCGGAAGTCGAGGCCGTGCAGCGTCATGAGGAAGAGGTACCCGCTGGTCGCGCCGGTGAGCTCGATCGAGCTGTCCACGATCCGTTGGAGGAGCCTCTCCTCGCTCTCCTCCGACGCGATCATCCGGGTCACCGCGAGGAGGCGGCGGAGGCCCCGGTTCTCGTCGGCGAGCGCCTGCGCCTCTGCCTGGTCGTGACGCCGCTTCGCCTGGGGGGGCGCGGTGGCCTCGTCCCACTCGACCGCGATCGTGGTGACGCCGATGAGGATCGTGTCGCCGACGGAGAGGACGTGCCGCGGGGTGCGGGCGCCGTTCACGAAGGTCCCGTTGCTCGAGCTCAGGTCCTCGACGACGATTCCGTCCTTCGTTCTGAGAATGCGACAGTGCTGTCTCGAAAGATTGACATCCTCGATGTGGAGATCGTTGTCCTGATCGCGCCCGATCGTGATGGGGAGCGCGGGGAACACGTGCTCGACGCCGTTGCAGAGAATGCGGATCAAGAGAATCCCTCGCAGCAAGAACGCCGCAAGGCGCAGCGCGGTTCCCTGCCTTCCGCGACATCGCGGGGAGGGTCGCGCGCGCGTGAACGGATCACGCGCGGCGTCGGGTCGGCAGGACCTCCTCGCGACGATCGCCCTCCGCGTGCTACTCGCTCTTGAGCGCGGCGAGACGCTCGCGAGCCCGGGCCGCGAGAGGGTCGTCGGCGCGCCCGAGCCTCTCCATGGCCGCAAGGAACCGCTCCAGCCACGGACGGGCGATCGCGAGCTCGACGTCCGCGCCCTTGTCCACGTGCTGCGCCCGGGTGATGTGGTAGAGGGCGAGCTCGTAGAGCGCCTCGGGGTAGCGGTCGGCATCGCCGTGGTTGGCGACCGTCTGGAGCTGCTCCTTCGCCTCCTCGAGCCGCCCGGCCCTGAGGAGCGCGTTCGCGAGCGCATAGTGGAACTCGATCGACTCCGGAAAGAGGAGGACGGCGCGGCGGAACGCCTCCGCGGCTTCGGCGTATCGGCCCGCCTCGAAGGCCTTCGCCCCCTTCTCGCACGCCGCGCGCGCCTCCCGCTCGTCGAGCACCACGATCTCGGGAGCGATCTCGCGCAGGAGCTCGCGCGTGCGCGCGTTCTCGGGATCGTCGGGAGCGGCGGCGACGGCCGCCGTGAACTCCTCGACGGCCAGCTCGCGGGCGCGCTCCTTTCGCGCCTTTTCCTCGAGCTTCGCCCACGTGAGGTAGAAGCTCCAGCCGCGGCGCCGGTGGTAGAGCGCGCGGAGCGCCGGGAGATCCGGGTCCGACGGGTCCAGCCGCTCGACCTGCGCCAGCGCGCGCGCGGCACGCTCGAAGGTCTCGTCCGGCAGCATGCCCGTCGCCTCGCGGAACCCGTTGTCGAGGACGACGCGCACGCGGTCCTTGTGCACGTCGATGACGTCCGGCGCCTGCGCCTCGACGAGCAGGAGCAGTTCGTGCGCCCGCTTCGGATCCTGCGACGCCAACGCCTCGCCCGCGGCCTTGAGGACGATGCGCGCCCACTCGATGCGGGGGCCGGGCACGCGGGGGTTCAACGCCATCGCGCGACGGTACCAGAGCAGCGCCCGGTTGAACGCCGACGTGCGTTGCGCCTGCGGGTCCTCGTGCCGGTCGTAGAGGTTGTGGTGGACGTTCCCGAGCTCGAAGAGCGCCTCGAAGTCGTTCGGGTCCTCCTCGAGCGCAAGGAACAGGAGGTTCGTCGCCGCCTCGAGGTTCGCGGGATCGCCGCCCTGCACATACACGAGCCTGTGGAGGACCGCCTCCTTGAGGCAGACCTCCTTCGACCGGATTCCGCGCTCGCGCAGCGCCAGGTAGTCCGCCTTCGCGCCCGCGAGGTCGCCGCGCGCGAGCCGCGCCTCCCCGCGCGCGAGGCGGGCGGGGACGAAGTCGGGGACCTCGTCGATCATCGCGGAGAGGATCGCGATCGCCTCGTCGATCCGCGCCTCCCCCTGCCGACGCCGCTCGTCGCCGCCGCCAAGATCCTCGAGGCCGCGCCGCGTCAGCACCTGCGCGAGCCGGTGCCGCGCCCACGTATCCTTCCCGTCGTCCGCGAGGAGACCTCGCAGGTCGTCCTCGGCGCCCGCGAGATCTCCGGCGGCGTATGCGCGGACCAGCGCGTGGAGCCGTTGCCGGAGCCGGCGGTCGCCCGCGGCGAGGCTGCCGCCCGAGAGGTCATCGTCGAGCCGGGCCGCGAGGTCCGCGTCGCCCCCGACGGCCGCCGCCGCGAGCAGGAGGAGCCGCGGGTCACGCGCCTCGCGCAGCGCGGCGAGCTCGCCTTCCAGCGGCGCCGCGCCGGCCTCGATCCGAAGGGGCCGCTCGGCGAGCGCCTCGTGCATCGCCGCCCCCGCCCCCGCCTGGTCCCCGGCGCGCAGAAGCGCCGCCGCCTTGAGCACGAGCGCCCGCGCCACCGCATCCCGCCGGGGGGCGTCGCCCTGCGCCGCGCCGCGGTAGCAGGCGACCGCGTCGTCGTAGCGCCCCCCCTCGAGGTAGATCTGCGCGAGGTCCGCGAGGCTCCGCGGGTCGGGGTCGCCGCTCTCGCGCGCGCGGTCCGCAGCCAGGAGCGCCTCGCGCATCTCGCCGCGGCGGAACCGGTAGAGGGCGCGCTGCGCCTCGACCGCCGCCGCGAGCTCGCGCCGCAGCCGCGGGTCCGACACGCGCTCGAGCTGCTGCGCGGCCCTCTCGTAGTCCGGGGAGCGGTCATCGAGCCAGAACCGGACGCGCGCGGCCTCGACTTCCGGATCCTTGGGGGCGCGCAGGTCCGCTTCCTCGAGCGCGCGCTTCCACCCGTCGCGATCGTCGAGCTGCCGGCAGGCGGACGCGAGGTCGAGCCACGGCTCGGGGCGCGTCCGGTCCTCCGCGGCCGCCTTCTCCAGCGCGACGCGCCCCTCGTCCACGAGGCCCGCGCGGAGGAGCGCCGCGCCCGCCTCGTACCAGGCCGGGTACCGCGACCACAGCTTCGCGGACTCGAGGAACTCCCTCGCGGCCGCGGCGGGCGCGCTCCCGCCGAGCTTCAGGACGACGCCCTTGTTGTACCGGACGGTCGCGCGGAACTGCCGCGCGTCGGCGGAGTCGCCCTTCGCGTACGCGAGCGCCTCGTCGGCCCGCTCGATCGCCTCGTTCACCCGCCCGAGCCCGAGGAGCGGGAGCACGAGGCCGGCCGCGCCTTTTGCGCGGAGCGCGTCGAGCCGGGCGCGCGAGAGCCCCGCCTCGAGGTCGACGGCGCCCGTGCGCAGCAGCTCCGGGTCGTGCGGGGTCGCGCGGAGCCCCCTCGTCGTCCGGTCGAGCCCGCGGTTGATCCACGCGAGCCCCGAGCCGTCGCGCGCCTCGATCGTGCGCGTCCACAGCTCCTCGTCGGAGCGGAACCGTCCGGCGCCCGCCCACGAGAGCGCGAGGCAGAGGAGGGCGAGCGCAAAGCCCCCGAGGCCCCCCCAACGCCACCGCGCGGCGGCCCAGGCGACGAGCGCGGCGACGCCGAAGACCGGCAGGTACAGGTAGCGGTCCGCGGCAAGCACCGCGGTCGAGGGGAAGACGTTGTTGAAGGGCAGGAGGGCGAGGAAGAACGCGGCGATCGCGAACGCCGCGACCGGGGCCCGGCGCCGCAGGAAGAGGAAGAGGAGGAGTGCCGCGAGGAGGAGGAACCCGGGGCCGACGACGTCGCGGAGGCTCGAGGCCTCCGCCTCGGGGTAGTCGATCGAGAGGCCGAGCGGGAGCAGCGCGCGCCCGAGCGAGCCGCCCCACCCCGCGACGAAGCCGAGGAGGCGTCCTTCGAGCGGGCGCGCGGCCGACGCGACCCCGACGTCGAAGCCGACCGCGAGGTGGACGACGAGCGGGACCGCGGCGACGGCGAAGAAGGGCCAGGTCGCGGCGGCGGCCTCGGCCCTTCGCCCGCGGTAGCGCGGCAGGAGGAGCGCCGCGGCCACGAGGAGGGCCGGCAGCACGATCGCGGACGCCTTCGCGAAGCAGGCGAGGAGGAAGAGGAGGAGCGCGGGGAGGCGAAGGAGGCGCCGCTCCTCGGCCCGGATCGCGAAGAGCCACGCCGCGGCGCACAGGAAGCCCGAGAGGACGTCCTTGCGCCCTGCAATCCACGCGACCGACTCGACGTGGAGGGGGTGGACAGCGAAGAGGAGCGCGCCGAGGAAGGCCGCCCAGCGGTTCGCGACGAGGAGGCAGAGGAGGAGGAAGACGACGTAGCCCGTCGCCGCGTGCCAGAGGACGTTCTGGGCGTGGAAGAGCGCGGGCTTCTCGACCGAGGCGCCGAGCTTCCCGTCCACCCAGTAGCTGAGCCCGTAGACCGGCAGGTAGGCGTAGTAGTACGAGTCGGTGAAGAAGGAGGTCGCGGAGCGGCAGAGCGCCCCCGGGCCGTCGCCGGACTCCACGAGGAGTCCCCGGTCGTCATGGGAGAGGACCTCGCCTTTCATCGCGGGCTCGACCGCGAGGAAGGACGCGACGAGGAGGGTCAGGAGGACGCCCAGGCGGAAGCGCCGCGTTCCCAGGTCCTCGGCGGGGGCGGACCGCAGAGCATCAGCCATCGAGGAACGTCCGATGCCACAGCTCGAGGAAGAGCGCCGCGAAGAGGCCGCGGTCGTAGCGGCCAGGGCGCTCGAGCGCGCGCTCGACGCCCGCCGCGTCGATCACACCGCGCTGCCGCGCGCGCGGCCCGCAGCAGACGTCGAGAACGAGGTCCTTCCACGGACCCGCGCACCATGCGCCGACCGGGAGCGGGAAACCCATCTTGTCCCGGCGCGCGCGCACCGCCGCGGGGAGCAGCGGGGCGGCCGCGTCGCGCAGGAGCGCCTTGAGCCTGCCGCTGCCGTCGACGCGCGCCTCCGGAGGCAGCCGCACCGCGGAGCGCAGGAGCCGGTTGTCGAGGAGCGGGACCCTCCCCTCCATCCCGAAGGCCATCGTGACCCGGTCCTCGACGTGGAGGAGCGCGGGGAGCGTCACGCCGAGCTCCGCGCGGAGCGCGTCGCCCTCGAACCGGCCGAGGAACTCCTCGTGCGGCGGCGGGTGCACCGCGAGGAAGTCCTTCGTGAAGAGCGCGTCGCTCCGCCGGTCGAGCAGCGCCGCCACACGCGCGCGAGGGGAAAGCCCCTTCACTCTTGCGAAGAGCGGCGCGTACGGCTCGAGCCCCGGCGGCGGCTCGTCGCGCGCGACCGCGGCCGCCCTCGCGTAGCCCCCGAACAGCTCGTCCCCGCCGCAGCCCGAGAGGAGGACCCGCACCTCCTTCGCCGCCTCGCGCGCCACGAGCCACTGGCCGACAACGCCCGGCCCCGCGGCAGGCTCCTCCATCGCACGCACGACCGCCGGCAGCACCTCGCGGCACGCCTCGGCCGTCACCGGGACTTCGCGCAGCGGCAGCCGGAGCGCCTCCGCCGCCGCGCGGGCGTACGGGGACTCGTCGCACCCTTCCTCGGCCACACGGCCATGGAACGCGACGCGCGCGCCCGGTGCGAGGGCTGCGACGAGCGTCGAGTCGAGCCCGCCGGAGAGGGAGACGCCGAAGGGCTCCTGCGGCACCGCGTCGCGGACCGCGCGCTCGAGCACCTTGCGCAGCATCTCCGCGTCGAGGGAGGGATTCGGGGGCGCGGGGGCAAGGGAGGCGGACGATCTGCGGTGGACACGCCCGTCCGGCAGCGTGACGATGCCGCCCGGCGGGACGCGGCGGACCCCCTCGAAGAACGTCTCCTCGCCGTACGCGCAGTGGAAGGAGAGCCAGCGCGCGATCGCGGGGCCGTGCGGACGCGCGCCCCCGGCAAGGAGCGGCGCGATCTCGGAGGCGAACTGCGTCCCGCGGTAGTAGAGCGGCTTGATCCCCGCGGGGTCGCGCGCGAGCCAGACCTTGTCGCCGTCGTCCCACGCGAACGCGTACATGCCGTTGAGCCGGTCCAAGGCCGCGATCCCGTACTGGTCGAGGAGCGCGCCGAGGACGCGGGTGTCGCTTCCGCCGTCGACGTCCACGCCGTGCCAAGCCAGGTCCTGCACGAGCTCCTTCGTGTTGTAGATCTCGCCGTTGAAGACGAGGAGGCCGCGTCGCGTGCGGAGCGGCTGGGCGCCGTCGTCCCCGCCGCGGATCCTCAGCCGCGCGCAGCCGAGCCGCGCGAGCCGCCCGTCCGCCGCCGCGCGCCCGTCGGGCCCGCGGTGGCGGAGGCCGTCGAGCATGCGCTCCACGGTGCCGGGCGAGCCGGCCACGGCCCCCGCGATCCCGCACATCAGATGCGGGCCTCGACGTAGTACCCGAGCGAGAGCGGATCGAGCTTCATGCGGATCTCGCGCGCGACCGGCGCGAAGAGGCCCCGGAGCCGCGCGCGGTCGAACGTGCGCAAGTGGCCGGGCGCCTGCCCCTCGGCGAGCGGCCCGAGCCGCGCGCCGAGCCTTCGCCCCCACCGCTTCACGGCAACGACCGCCGCGTCCCAAGGGACGTAGGCGACCATCCGTCCCCCCGGGCGGAGGACCCGCGCGGCCTCCTCGACGGCAGCGCGAGGGTCGAGAACATGCTCGAGGATCGCGGAGAGCACGACGACGTCGAAGGCCCGGTCCTTGAGCGGCAGCCTCGCCGCATCGGCCTCGACCCCCCCGGCCCCCGCTCTCCGGAGCATCGCCCCGTCGAGGTCGAGCAGGAGGACGTAGCGGCCCTTCCCGCGCCACTCGGCGGCGAGCGTCCCGTCCTCGGCGCCCAAGTCGAGGGCCCGGTCGAACGGCCCGACGATCCCCGCGATGCGCGCTCTCCGGCGGCGCTCGATCCAGCGCACGACCGGGTTCTCGTGGCGCCGCAGGTTCTCCATCCCGTAGCGCCGGTTGAGCGCCCGGTTCCAGGCGACGACCCCGCCCGGCCGGTCCAGATCGAAGCTCTCCCCCGTCGCGGGGATCGTGACGACCCTCACGGCCCCTATTGGGCACCGGGGGGGGTCACGGGAAGGTCACGAAGGAGCCGCAGGTGAGCGCGGACCGTCCTCCAGAGGCGCATCTTGCTCGCGCCGGCGCGGCGGACGCGGAGGCGCGCGGGCACCTCGACGACCCGAAGGCCCTTCGCGAGCGCGCGGGCGACGAGGTAGGCCGCCGCGGTGAAGTCGTCGGGGGCAGGGAGGAGTTCCCTCGCCGCCGGCAGGCGGTAGGCGCGAACCGCGCAGGTGAACGTGCGGAGAGGGGCTTTCGTGCGGAACCGGTAGAGAGAGGACGCCGCCCGGGAGAGGAGGAGGCGGAAGGCGCCGACGCCCTCCACCGCGCCCTCGGGGTGGTAGGGGCTCGCGGTCGCGAGGTCGGCGCGGTCGAGCGCCTCGAGGAGCCGCGGCAGGATCCCCGGGGCGTACGCCTCGTCGGGATCGTAGACGAGCGCGGCCTCGCCGGTCGCTTCGAGGAGGCCCGTCGTCATCGCCGCGCCGACCCCGCGGTTGTTCGCGTGGCGGACGACGTCGAGTCCCCCGATCGCGGCGAGGCCCGCGGACGTCCCGTCCGTCGAGCCGTCGTCCACCGCGAGGAGGCGGACCTCATGGCCACGGAGCGTCTCGCGGACGCGGCGGACGAGGCCTTCGAGGGACGGGAGGAGGGCCGCTTCGTTGTAGAAGGGCAGGACGACCGTCACGCGCAAGGCTACGCGGGGACGGGAACGCCGAACCGCTCCCGCAGGATCGTCACCAGCTCGTCCAGGTTGTCCACGGCGAACTCGGGCTCGTGCGCCGCGGTCTCCTCGACGTGACGGCCCTCGCCGCGGCGGAGGCAGGTGTGGAGCCCGGCCTCGTGGGCGGGGTCGATGTCCTTCGCGGGGTGGTCGCCGACGTAGAGCGCCTCCGACGGCCGGATGCCGAGGCTCTCGCACGCGATCGAGAAGATCTTCGGGTGCGGCTTCGCGACGCCCAGCTCCTCGCTGATGAAGATCGCGTTGGGGCTGAAGGCGCGCTCGAGGCCGAGCCGGACGAGCTTCTCCGCCTGCTTCACGGTGAGGCCGTTGGTGACGACGCCGCGCTGGAGGCCGGTCGACGCGAGCGCGTGGAGCGCCCGCACCGCGTCCGGGTAGGGCCGGATGTGCTCCTTCGCGGCGTGGTAGGCGCAGATGCCCGAGGCGATGACGATCGCCGGGTGGACGCCGGGCCGGAGGCGCGCGCCGAGGCGCAGGACGAGCTTGTCGAAGTGGTGGCCGTAGTTGCTCGAGAACTCCCGCACGACCTCCTCGAGCTCCCGGTACGCGGCCTCGGGATCGACGTCGAGCCCCGCGTGGACCATCGCGTCCACGGCGCGGCGCCGCGCCCGCCCGGCGAACTTCGTCGTGGGGAAGAGCGTGTCGTCGATGTCGAAGAGGACCGCGCGGAGCTGCATGGGAAATGCGAAAGGGCCCCGGCACGACGCCGGGGCCCCTAGGTTAGCGCACGGAACCCGATCAGCCGCGGACGTTCTGCGCGGCCTCCTGCAGGTCGGTGATCGTGGCGGTGATGATGATCATCAGGTGGGAGATCTCCTCCGACTTGCCCTGCCGGCTGAAGAGGAAGGAGAGGATCGGGATGTTGCCGAGGATCGGGGACGAGGACTTCTGGTCCGAGACGTTGATGTCCTTGAGGCCGCCCAGCAGGACCGAGCCGCGGTCCGGGATGCGGACGGTGCTCTCGGCCACCTTGAGGTCCAGCTCGGGGAGCTGGATCGTGACCGGGTTCTGCGCAGCGGTGATCGCGATCGCCGCGCCGAGCAGGGTCTGGAAGGTCTGGATCGGGGTGACCAGCTCGGCGATCGTGGGCCGCAGCTCCAAGGTGATGAACTGGCGGTCGTTGGAAACCGTCGGCCGGACGTCGAGGGTCAAGCCGTCCTGGATCACGCCGATCACCGGGTCGGCGATGAAGGCCGTCTGGGCGACCTCGACGTCGAAGTCCTCGATGAAGCTGATCTGGTTGACGACCGTGATGTTGGCGCGCTGCGTGTTGTAGACGGTGAGGCTCGGCGCCGTGAGCTCGCGCGCGCGGGACGTCTTCTCCGTGGCGCGGATGACGACGCTGACCGCGATGTCGTCGAGGTAGGTGAGCTCGAACGTCCCGCCGCCGAGGGCCGACAGGACCTGTCCGAGCGGGTTGATGAAGATGTTCTCCGACCGGCCGCGGAAGTCGCCGTCGGCGCCGTCGTTGAAGTACATGCCGCTCGAGGGCGACAGCGCCGCGCCGCCGCCGGACACGCCGGGGCCGGCGTTGTCGAAGCCGGCCGACGCGTTGTTCACGAGACCGTTCGTCACGTCGTCGAGCACGGCCAGCGGGCCGCCGTTCTGGCCGCCGATGCCGCGGATGTCCATGCCGAGATCGCGCAGGAAGTTGTCGCTGACCGTCAGGAAGCGCGACTCGATCGTGATGACGATGCCCGCGAACGAGCGCAGGTCGTCGAGGAACTGCGCCACCTGGTTCTGCACCTCCGGGGGCGCGTAGACCACGAGGTTCTTGCCCTGGGGCGAGATCGTGCCGCCCTCTTCCCAGGCGGCCGGCGCGACCGACGTACGGACGAGCTCGACGAGCTCCTCGATCGTGCCGTAGGGCTGGGGAGCCTCCTCGGCCTGGCCGCCGAAGAGCGGCGCCTCGGAGTCCTCGTCCACGCCGACCAGCGTGATCTGCGGCGGGATGAAGTCGGTGAGCCCGAGGGTCAGGTCGGCCACCGGGTGGATCCGGAGGGCCATGTCCTTCTTGACGTTCTCCTTCTTGAGGAAGCGCACCACGTTGCCCGAGATCTCGTAGACGATCGCGCCCTCGGCGGAAACCTGGAGGAGGATGAGGTCGATCCCGTCCTTGACCGTGACGGCCTCCGCCTGCAGCGTGACCTCCGCGGCGTCCAGCTCTTCGCGGGCCCGCGGGTCGATCACGAAGTTCACGCCGCACGACGCCGACAGGTAGTCGACCACCTGCGGGAACGCGGTCCCCTCGAAGGGCAGCGTGATCGTGCGCGTGTTCAGCGTGTTGAGGACGGCCTGCTCCTCGGGCGTCATCTGCCGGCTGCCGCCGCCGACGTCGCGCATCGCGCGGAGCTGGCTGATCCGGTCCCAGAAGCTCTGCGACGGCCAGGAGAGGATGCTCATCGAGGGGATTTTGGTCGCCTCGATGTCGCTCTGCCAGCGGCGGAACGACTCCTTGAGGTCGCGCAGGTACTTCTCGTTGACGGCGTTGTGGCTCGCACGCCGGGCGTTCTCCACCAGGTCGCGCGCGACCGTGTTGTCCGGCTCCTCGCGGAGGACCTGCTGCGCGTAGTTCTCGGCGAGATCGAACTCCTCGCGGTTGAACGCGTCGATCGCGGCGCTGAGCATCCGGGCGCGGCGCTGGCGCCCTTCCATCAGCTGCTTCTCCTCGATCTCCGCGACCTGCTTGAGCGCGGTCGCCGTGTCCTTCCGCTCCTGCTCGGCGTCCGCCTCTGCCATGCGCCGCTCGAGCTCCTTCTTGCCGGCCTCGGCCTCGGTGCCGAGCCTGCTGAGGTCCTCGTCCATGCCCAGCGGCGAGAGCTTCGCGGAGCTCACGATGAAGAGGGCGCGTTCGTACGACTCGTCGGCCGCCTCGTAGTTCCTGGCGTCCATCTCCTGCTTGCCCTCGGCGATCAGGCGGCGGACGGTGACCTTCTGCTCCTCGCGCTTGACGTTGAAGGCCTCGTACTGGTCGTCGATGACCGTGCGGGTCTCGCCGGCGCGGTCACCGAGGAGCCGCTGGACCTCGGCGCGCAGCTTCAAGGCCTCGTCCGACGACGGCCGGTAGCCGAGCGCGTTGTCCACCTCGGCGAGCGCGCGGTCGAGCTCGAGCGCGTTCCGGTACTCGCGCGCCAACTGCATGTGCTGGCCGTACATGACCGCCTCGAACTCGGTCTTGGCCTTCTGGTCCATCTCGGCGGTCTCAAGCGCCTTCTCGGCGTCCGGCCTCGCGGTGGTTTCCTCCCCCTTCGCGGGCGCCTCCTCCTTCTTCGAGGCCTTGCAGGCCGGGAGGAGCGCGAGGAGGAATGCGGCGAAAACGGTCAGGAGGATGCCGCAGCGTTCGCTCTTCATCGTGTGCCCTTTCGCCGAAGGCCGGCCTTCGACCGGGACGCGTGCCCACGCGGTCCCGCTTCGCTTCTTGCCGTAATGCCCTATCTGCTCCGCTCCCTGCCCTGGGAACGGACGCGGGAGACTACCCGAACGCCTCCGGCCGTTCAATAGGGTCCGGAAGCCCTGCGCCCGCCCACCGGGCGCCGCCCAGAACCTTCGATCCGGCGCGTCACCGGCCCGTCACGGCCCGGCCTTTTCGCGCGCCTTCAGACGCGCCTGCACCCTCTCCAGCGCCCCCTCGTCTCCTGCCGCGCGGCAGGCGGTCTCAAGGAGCCGGTCGACGTCCGGGCTGTCATAGCCGCGCCGGACGGCCTCCTCCAAGGCCCCCACGGCCCCCTGTGGATCGCAAAGCACGAGCAGGAGCGCCCGGCCGCGCGCGAGGCAGGGCGCCGGGTTCCCGGGGTCCTCCCGCTCCAGCTTCGCGAGGGGGTCGAGGAGGGCCCGGACGATGTCCCCCGCGCCCGCCGCGATGGCGCCGTTGGCGCGGTCGAGCAGCGCCGCCTGCGGAAGCGCGTCCCGCACATCCCGGAGAACGCGGTTCTCGGCCACCGGGAGGAAGTCCTTCTGGGGCACGAACGGGATCCCGTAGTACGCGGGCGCCGCCGGCACCTCCGCGCCGCGCGTCTCCGGGCCGTGTCTCGCGCGGTACGCCGCGAGCGCGCGGTCAAGCCGCTCGAATTCGGGCCGCGCCGCGGCGTCGCGCAGCGGCGAGAGCTCGGCCCAGTCGGCCGCCCGGTCGTAGAGCTCGAGCCGCGGGCCGCCGTCGAGGAGCGAGAAGCGTCCGTCGAACGCGACCGACTGCTGCGCCCAGCGGCAGAGGCGATGCGCCGCGAGGCTCTCCCCCACCGCAACCCGCTCCTCCGGCAGCGAGAGGAGGTCGAATCCGTCGCCGCGGCGAGCGTCGAGGCGGCAGAGCCGCCGGAGCGTCGGCGCCACGTCCTCGAGCCCGGCCACGCGGCCCTCTTCCCGCCCCTCGGGCACGCCCGGCCCGACGAGCAGGAGCGGCACGTCCATCGTCGCGCCGTGGCAGAGATGGCCGTGTGTCGCCTCGCCGTGCTCGCCGAGCGACTCGCCGTGGTCCGCGGCGACGACGACGACCGTCGTCTTCGGATCGACGAGCGCGAGCAGCGCCTCGATCGCCGCGTCCGCGCGCCGCACCTCCCCCCGATAGCGGAGCGCCGGGGGATCGCCCGCGTCGGTGCCCGCGCGTCGCCCGTCGCCGTCGTACGGCCGGTAGGGCGCGTGCGGATCCCAGAGGTGGACCCAGAGGAAGAAGGGCCTTCCCGCGGGCCGCGTCCCCAGCCATTCGCGGACGCGATCGACCTGGCCTCCCGCCTCAAGCTCGGGAAAGGAGGGGGCGCCGGGGGCCGGAGAGGGCGGGTGGCGGTAGGTGTCGAAACCCTGGTCGAGACGATAGCGCGGGTCGAGCACCCCGCTCGCGACGAACGCGGCCGTGGCGTAGCCCGCGTCCCGGAACTCCTCGGCGAGGAGCGGGAACGAGCGCGCCTCGCGGTCGGGGAGCGGCGCGGCCGTGTTGTCGCGGATGCCGTGGCCGGGCGGGAGCGTGCCCGTGAGGAGCGTCGCGTGCGCCGGCAGCGTGATCGGGGCGGGCGTGCGCGCGCGCAGGAACCGGGTGCCGCGGCGGGCGGCGTCGAGGAGCGCGGGGGTGTCGTCCGCGACGAGCGCGTCCGCGCGGAGCGTGTCGATGGTGACGACGAGGACGTCGGGGCGGGCCGGAGGTCTCGTGAGCATCCATCCCGCGGCGGCCGCAGCGATCGCGAGCGCGAGCCAAAGAAAAAGGCGGCCCCGCGGGGCCGCCCTCTTCTGGTCGGGAGTGGACACGTCAATCGGCCGTTTCGTAGTTCTTCGTGGGGTAAGGCAGCGTGGTCAGCTGCCGGAGGTTCTTCGGCGGGATCGCGGTGCCGTAGAAGTCGACCTTCTGCATGCCAGCCTCCGCGAACTTGTTGAGCACCGCGATCACGAACTTGTGCGGGACCTTGTGCCCTGCCTTGATCTCGCCGGTGATCTGAGCGTCCGGCGTGTCCTTGATCGCGGCGTACCCCTTCTTGATGTAATCGTACACGACTTTCAGGTCCGCGGTCTCGTCGCTGCCGATCCGGTAGAGGATCTTCGAGGGCTTCGTGACCTGGATCTGCTGCACCGTCAGCGGCGTCGCGCCCTTGGGCGGGGTCGGCGGGTACAGGGCCGGCTTCTCCTCCCTCGCGACGATGTGGACGCTCACCTTGAGCGCGAGCGGCGGCTGGGTCGGCGTCGGGTTGATCCCCTTGTCGGTCGGCAGGAAGGCCTGGATCTTGCCTTCGAGCGTCTTCATCGGCAGGCAGATGAAGAAGATGATCAGCAGGAACGACATGTCGATCAGCGACGTCATCTGCATCTCGGCGCTGTCGGTCGCGAGTTCCTTTGCCACCTTGCTCGCCATGGCAATTACTCCTTCTTCTCGCCCTGGACTGACTTCTGGTTCCGCCCGTCGAGGATGATGGCCTCCTCCTTGGAGATGAACCCGTCCACGAACTTCTTGGTCGCGAACTGGAGCTTGTAGAGCTTCTGCTCCGCCATGATGGTCATGAGCCACTGGACGTGCTGCCACGGAGCGTCCTTGTCCGCTCTCAGGAGCACGTAGAGCTTGGACGCCTTGCCTCCGCCAGGCAGCTCCTCCGTGCCCGACTTGCCCGCCTGGCGCATCTTCAACTCGTACTTGTCGCGCGCCGTGGCAAGGACGGTTCCCAGCTCGTCCATGCTGACGTTCTTCCCCTTCCACATCAGCCCGCCATACACGTCCACGTTGAGGACCACGCGGTCGTCGTCCTCCTGGTTCTTGTCCTCCTCGGCCATGTAGGCGACGGGCAGGGTCATCTCGGCGAGGTCCTTCTGCTTCAGGTCGGTGATGAGCATGAAGAAGATCAACAGGTTGAACACCATGTCGATCATCGGTGTCATGTTCATGTTGTCCTTTTCGAGGGCGTTCTCGCTGGCCGCACTCATCTTTGCCTCCTGGTCGACAGGTTCGCGCGGGGACGCGGTGGACTACTTGCCACGGAAACGCTCGACCAGTTCGTCGGCGACAGCCTGGATCTCAAGGACCGTCTTGATGACCTTGTTCTTGAAGATGAAGTAGGCGGTCATGCACGGGATCGCCACGAGGAGCCCCTGGAACGTGGTCACGAGGGCGATTTCGATACCGTGCGCGAGGTCCGAGGGCGTGACCGCGGCGCCGAGGCTGGCGATGACGCTGAACGCCTCGATCATGCCCGTGATCGTCCCGAAGAGGCCGAGCATCGGGGAGATGTTCCCGACGAGGGAGAGGTAGCTGATCTTCTGCATCAGCTTGATGGCCTCCTCCTCGCGGACGTCCGCCATCGCGGCCTTCATCACGTCGAACCCCGCGTTGATCTTGGGAAGTCCGGCCGCGAGGATGTTGGTCAGGTAACCCGGCTCCGCCTCGCAGAGCTCGAGCGCCTCCTGGTACTCCTCGTTCTCGAACATCCCCTCGATCTCGTCCACCAGCTGGGGAGGCGCGAGCTTGTCGCGCTTGATCGTGACCGTGTGCTCGATCATGAGGGCCACCCCCACGAACGAGCAGAACACGATGATCCAGCCGCACCAGCCGCCGGCCGCGACGTACGCGTCGAACCAGCTGGGGGCCGAAGCCTCCGGCGCAGCCTGGGCGAGCGCCGGGGAGGCGAAGAACCCGAGCGCGGTGAGCGCGACCAGCGTCACCGCGGCCATACGCATGGCCTTCATGAGCGTCCACTCCTTTCGTCGAAACCTTCTCTTGCGCGGTTCCGGGCCGCGGCCCTGGAACAGCGCGGCATCTTACGGCTACTTGGCCCTCTCTGCCCAGCGGGAAGTGGGGTACCGGGCCTTCAGGTCGCCCCACCACCGTTCCGTTTCCGCACGGAGGAAGTCCCCCTTCCCCCCCTGCCGGTCCACCTCGTCGCCGAAGAGCTTCGCGGCGCGACCGAGGTAGTAGAGGCAGAGGGCGGACTGCTCGGGCTCGGCCTCGCCGCCGATAACCACGGAGAGGAGCGCCTTGTACGCCGCCTCCCCCTGCCCCTTCTCGACGAGGCACGCGCCAAGCCCGGCCTGCGCCCCGACACGGACGGCGGAGTCCTTCTGCCCCTCGCCCGCCTGGAGCTGCTGGTAACGCTGGAGCGGGGTATCCCACTGCACCTTCTGCTGCTCCGCGCTCTCCCGGAGCAGATCCGCGCCCCGGAGCAGGGCCCGGTTCGCGGCGCGGGTCACGACCTGCTTGCCGAACTCGTCGGGCTGATTGCGCGCGACGCCCGCGAGCGTGCTGCCCGCGGACCGGAAGATGGTCTCCTGCTGCTCGCTCGGCAGCCCGGCCGCCTCGAACTCGGCCTTCGCGATCATGGCGCCGGTAAGCAGGTGGGGAGGCGCGTCTCCCTTCTTCGCCCGGTCGATGACCGCGTCGAACGCGGCGATCGCCTTCTCCTTCTCCCCCTGCGCCGCGAGGATCCTCGCCTCGAGGAGGAGCACCTCCGGCAGGAGCCGGCTGTCCCCCCAGCAGAAGACCTTGCCCTTCTTCGTCCCCTTGTCCGCGGGAACGTCCCAGTCGATGGCCGCCTTCTTGACCGAGCGCTGCTTGAACTCCTCGACGTTGGCGAGGGCTTGCACGAACTTCGCCTTGTCGCCGAGGAGCCCCATCTGGTAGCGCGTCTCGATCAGGTAGAAGAGCGCGTACTCGTTGTGCCACGGGAGCGCCGCGTACTGCTCCTCCTCGCCGGGGAGTCCCTTCTCGGTCGAGTAGGTGATCTTCTCGAACGTCTCCTCGGCGCCGGGCACGGGCGGTGTGGCTTGCGTGGCAAGCTGCCCGGTGGCGAAGAGGCGCTTGCCGGTCGCGAGCCTCTTCGACCACTGGTTCTCCGCGTCCTGGTCGCCCCGCCGGAGGGAGATCACGCGCCTCGACGGGATGTCGATCTTCTTCGGCCGGCCGCCGATGACGACGCGGGCGCTGAACTCCTTCTCGTCCTCCTTGTTCACGCGCTCGACCGGGGCGCTCCTCACGGTGCCGTCGGCCTCCGCATACTCGAGCATCTCCTGGCCGCTCCCCGCGGTCGCGAGGAGCGTGACGAGGGCGAGCGCGGTCCACGGAATCCGTCGCGTCATGTTCCACCCCCTCATCACTTGGGCGCCAGCGCCTTCAGCTGGGCCTCGAGCGCGCTGACCCTGGCGACCCGCTCGGGCCCATCCATCTTCGGGGTCTCGAATCCGAGCTTGCGCGCGTAGCCGAGCCCGTCCGTCGCGGCCTTCTTCTCCGCGGGGCTCGTGCCCGACTGCGCGATCGCGAGGTGAATCCTGAGCTTCAGCTCCGCGGCGTCCCACCAGACCGGGATGAACTCGTCGAGATGCTTCTTGTCCTCCTGCGAGACCGGGATCGTGAACTCGTGGAGGACCGTGATCAGGCGGAGCGCGAGATAGCGGCCGTCAGAGCCCGCGGGGGACGACTGGCTGCAGATGAGCGCCGCCACATACAGGGCCTGCGGATTCCGCTTCACCTTGGCGAACGTCTCGGGCCTCGGGTAGCCGGCCGGGTTGGCCAGCTCCTTGATCGTGTTCTTCTGGTCGGTCTTCTCGGCGTCCTTCGGGTCGGGAGGGATGAGGACGTCCATGAAGAGGTCTCGCACCTTCGCGAGGATCTTGATCTTCTCCTCGGCCGACAGGTCGGTCCTCGTCTGCGCCTCGCGGTACTTGGCCTCGGCCGCGGCGAGCGTCATCTGCTGCTTCCGGTCGTCCGGCGCGAGCGAGACCGCGGTCTCGTAGGCGCTTGCCGCCTCGCCGAACCGCTCCGCGTCGGCGAGCACCTGGCCGAGAAGGGACCGCAAGTCCCACCCGACATCCCTCTGCCCCTCAAGCCGCGCCTCGAGAATCGTCGCCGCGCGACCGGCGGCCGCGGTGCGCTCGCCGCCCGGGGCCATCTTCAGGTAGCTCTCGCGCAGCGCCTTGAAGACGGCCCACATCGAGCGCCGGGTCACGTCTCCCGGAGGCGCGCGCTTGAGCATCACCGCGAGCGCCGCCTCCGCCTCGGGGAGCTGCCCCAGCGCGAGGTGGGCGTCGATCTTGACCCCGAACTCGGCGCCGCGCTGAAGGAGCGGGTCCGGGTAGCGGGCGAGATAGGCATCGAGCGCCTTGAGCGCATCGGGCCAGCGCTCGAGTGACGCGAGCGCGAACGCCTGGAACAGCTCGCCCTGCTGACGCGACGCGGCCACCGCCGGGTCGTCGGCCGCGCCCTTGCTGGCAAGCGCGATGAGGTTCGCCGCCGCCTCGAGTGTCTTCTCGTGCCACGCCTTCGCGGCCGCCAGGTCCTTCTCGTCGATCGCGAGCTGCCGGTAGCATCCGGGCACCATGCGCTGCGCCTGCCAGTAGTTGCGCGACGAGGACGGGATGTCCACGAGCTGCGCCGCGGCGGCCTCGTACTTGCCCTTCATCAGGAGCTCCCGCGCGGCCGCGAACGCCTGGTCGCTGTTCTCCGGGTGGCCCGGGAACTTGTCGACGAAGAGCTTCCGGAGCCTCTGGTACTCGGCATCGTCCTGCGGGCGCTTCGACTGCTCCGCGATCTCCTTCCAGGCGAGGCGCGCGAGGTTGCACGCCTCCGCCGCGGTGACGCCGAAGTCGGAGAGTTCCGGCTGGCCTGACTTCACGAAGTCCGCGACGACACGGCCGGCGACCTCTACGGCCGCGTAGTTCCGCTTGTCCTTCCGGTACTCCCGCGCGATGCGCGCGAGCGCCGGGTAGCCGGCTTTCTCCCGCTCCTCGTCGTTCGTCGCCGAGGCGACGGCCTTCTCGTAGAAGGCGATCGCGTTGGCGGTGCGCCCCTGCGCCGAGAGCGCCTCTCCCATCTGGAAGAGGATCTCCGCGTTGAGGACGCCGGTGTCGGTGACGCGTGCGACCCAGCCGGTGAGACGGTCCGTGGCGTCCTTCACGACCTGCCGCTGGCCGGTCAGCCGCGCCGAGGCGAGGGCTTCCGCCGCGACCGCGACCGCGTCCTTGAGGCGATTCTGCGCGGCGTACGCCTCGGCCACCTCAAGGAGAGCCTGGAGCGCCCACTGGTTCCGGGCGCCCTGCTTCAGCTTCTCCCGCAGCTGGGCTGCGACCGTGATCGAGTTGTCGTACTGGACAGGCTGGGCCTTCCCGAGCTTGCCGTCCCCCCGCGCCAGCGCGTTGCTCGCACGCGCGTACCAGTAGAGGGCCCTGGCGATCATCTCCGACGTCTCGGGGACCGAAGGGTCCTCCTTCACGCCGGTGAAGAGCTCCTTGAAGTAGTTGGCGCCCGTCTCGGCGTCGTCACGGCTCCCGATCCGCACGCCGCGCTCGAAGTAGATCTCGCCGAGGTCGAGCATGGCCTGGGCGCCGAAGAGGTCGTTGAAGTGCTCGCCGAAGAAGGCGTCGAGCTTCTCGATCGCGTCGCCCGAATAGGCGTTGAACTTCGGGCCCGTGGGGTGAAGCAGGGCCTGGCGCATCACCGCGTTCGCGCTCTTGTACTGGGCCTGCATGAGCCGCACGTAGTTCGGGTCGGCGAAGTCGGGTTCGCGGTCCCCGAGCGCGGCCGCCATCCGCTTCGCGACCTCGTCGTAGTGCCCGATCGCGGTCTGGAAGAGCTTGTCCGCCTCGCCCGAGTTGTCCGTCACGAGCTGCTCCCGCTGCGGGGCCATGTCGGCGGGGTAGCCCCTCCCGGTCAGGAACTCCGCGTAGTCCTGGAGGAGCTCCGCGAGAAGGAAGCGGGCGTCGAGGTCGTCCCCGCGGTTCGTGACGTAGTCCTCGATCTTCGGCTTCGCGTCGGCGAACGCGGCGAGCACGGCCTCGCGCGTGACGCGGGGGGGGATCCCCTCTTCCAAGTCGCGGAGGAACCGGAGGCGCATCTGCTGCGCCTGTTCGCGCTCGAGCTCCGCCTTCCCGTAGCGCCCGGCGCGCGCCGCGGCCGGGTCGCTGCTCTTCTCGAGCGCATCGAGGATCTGGAGGGCCATCTCCTCGAGCCCGCGCTTGCCGAGCCGGCGGGCGTACTCGAGATCCTCCTTGTAGTCCGCGCGGACGGCCTGCGCGAGGAGAAGGACGGCTGCAATCCGGCGGTATCTCATGGCTCCACTCCGGCCCGGTCGCCCTCGTGACGCGTGCCCGGTCGGTTCTTCGCTGACCCGCGACGCGCGGACCGGCGGGGGGAGAGTGTACGCGCGCGGGGGATGGAGTCAATGCGAGCAGGCACGGGAAACGGGGCGGACCAAGCACGACCGGCAGGAGGGTCGCGCGGCAGGGGAGTCAAGAGTCATGCTACCGCGGGGACCGGCACCGTCAACGACAAAGGGGCGGTCCTCGCGGACCGCCCCTTTCAAGGTGTCGTCGAACGATTACTGGAAGCCCATGCCGCCCGCGTGCTCCTCGGGGATCACCACGAGGGCCTTGATCAGGATCAGCAGGTTGGACCGCTGGATCAGCTTGGCCTTCCTCGTGAACAGGAAGCTCACGACCGGGATCTTCGAGAGGATCGGGACGCCGGACTCGGCCTGGATGTCCTTGAAGAACTTGATGCCGCCGAGCAGGAGCGTGCCGCCGTCCGGCATGGTGACCGTCGTGCGGACGCGCGAGATCGCGATCTCGGGCACCTGGATCACGACCGGCGGGCCGGTGGCGAGGGACGTGAGGAACGTCGGGATCGGCCGGACGAGGTCGGCCACCGTCGGACGCAGCTCCATCGTGATGAAGCGGCGGTCCGCGGAGACGATCGGCTTCACGTCGAGGATGATGCCGTCGCGGATGGTCTGCACGATCGGGTCGCCGATCGCGGCGGCCTGCGCGATTTCCACGTCGAAGTCCTGGACGTAGGAGTTCTGCGTCATCACGGACACGTTCGCGCGCTGGGTGTCGTAGACGGTGAGCCGCGGCGCCGCGATCTCCTCGATGCGCTGGTTCTTCTCGACCGCGCGCAGGATGACCTCGATCTGCGTGTCGTCGAGGTACACGGCCTGGACGCTCACGCCGCCGGAGTTGTCGCTGATCGTGCCGTTGGTCGCCGCCGACTGGGTCGCGCGGCCGCGCTCGTCGAACTGGAGCGCGAAGTCGAAGAGGTTCTCGACGCGGCCCTTGTACTCGCCGTCCTGCCCGTCGCCGTAGAAGATGCCGGGGCTGTTGCGGGTACCGATGGACGAGGGCTCCGGGATCACGCCCGGGGGCGAGTTCTGCGGGTTCGCCGGCGAACCGAAGAAGCTGTCGTCGAAGGGGGTCGCGACGCCGAGACCCGGCGCGCCCACGCCTCCCGAGTCGTCGCCGAGGCCGCGGACGTCCACGCCGACGTCACGCAGGAAGCGGTCCTCGGCCGTCAGGAACCGGACCTCCATGTTCACGAGGACGCCGGTGTTCTTGCGCAGGTCCGAGAGGAACTGGCCGATCTTGGCGTGCACCTCGGGGATCTGGCGGACGACGAGCACGCCGTTCTTCGGCTCGATCTGCGCGCCCTCGATCTCCCACGCGGTGGGGTCGATCGTCTGCTTGATGACTTCCATCAGCGAGTCGATCTCGAACGGGGACGTGGGTTCCGGGGCCTCCTCCGCCTCGGGCGGCTGGTACTTGGACGGAACCAGGTTGATCTCCTGGCCCGGGAAGTCCTGGATCTTCGCGACGAGGTCCTTCACGTCGTAGAACTGGAGCACCGGCCTCTCGACCGCCTCGTCCTTGCTGAGGATCATCACCACGCCGTTGCGGACCTTCCAGGCCATCTCGTTCGGCTCGGTGACGAGGTCAAGCACCTGCTCGACGCTCACGTTGTCCACCTTGAGCACGATCTCCGCGTCCGCCTTCTCCTCCTTGATCTTCTGGGAGAGGACGAAGTTCTGGCCGGTGACGCTGCGCAGGTAGGCCACCGCGCTGGTGAGCGTCACGTCGCCGGCCTTCCAGTCGATCGCGTAGACGCGCGTGCCCGCGAGCGTGTTGAGGATCTGGTCCTTGCGGGGGTCGGGCGCCGCGAGGCCGCGCGTGCCGGTGACCTTCGGACGCCGGCGTGCGATCTCGTCCCAGTTCGCCGGGAAGTTGAGGATCTCGGGGTGCGGAACCGAATCGCGCTCCAGCTGCTCCATGACCGAGCGCCACTGGTCCCGGAACTCCTCGCGCATGTCGTTGCGCTCCGCGATGTACTTCGTCTCGGTCGCGATCTGGACAAGCTTCATCGCCGACTCGTTGCGCGGGTCGATCGCGAGCACCTTTTGCGCGTTCGCGACCGCGAGCTCGTACTCGCCGCGGTCGTACGCGTCCTGCGCCCGCTCAAGGAAGACCTTCATGCGGCGGCTCTGTTCCGCCGCCTCGCGCTGGTGCGCCTTCTCCTGGTCCTTCTGGATCTCCTCGATCGCCTTCGCCCTCGTGCGCGACGCCTCGAGCTCCTGCTGCTGCCGCGCGCGCTCGAGGTAGGCCCGCGCCTGGTCGGTCGTGACCGGGAAGTCGGCCTGGTAGCGGTACCAGGCGAGGATGTTGACGATCTCCTCGTACTTGCGGATGGCGGTCCCGTAGTCCCCCTCCTGCTCCGCAACCTTCGCCTCGTGCAGCCGGCGGTTCAGCTCGACGACCGTCTGGTCGTGGCGCGCCTGGACCGCGTTGGACTCGCTCTCGACGATCTCCTCGACCGTCGGCACGCGCTCGCCGAGCTCCTGCGAGAGCCGCTGGAACTGCTTCCGCGCGTCGTCGTCCTTCGGGTCGATCAGGAGGATGCGCCGGTACTGCTCGCGCGCCCTCTCCAGGTCGCCCTCCTGGTACAGACGCTCGCCGAGCGTGCGGAGCTCGCGCTTCAGAGCCTCGGCGCGCTCCTTCGTGAGCGCCGCGCCCTCGAACGCGTCCTCCGGCGTCCCTGCCGGCTCCTCGGCCGGGGGCTCTTCCGCGGGCGGCTCCTCCGCGGGCGGCTCCTCGGCCGGCGCGCATCCCTCCGCCGGCTTCTCTCCCTCGGCCGGGGGCTTCTCGCCACAGGCCCACTCGTCGCCTTCGCCCTTGCCCTCGGCCTCGGCCGCAGGCGGCGCCTTCTCCTCCTCCTTCACTTCGTGCTTCTTCTTCGCGCAGCCGAACATGACGGCCAGCGCCACGAGGAGGGACAGGCCCAACACTTTGCGCATGCGCTTGTCCTCAATCGCCCGGTGAGGGGCGTCTTCCTTGCCGTACCCCGGCGGGTTAGCCCTTCCCTGCCGGTCCTTCCGGGCAATGCCCTTGGCCCGAAGGTCGCCCTACTTACCACAAGCGGTTTCCCGCCCGCAACAGCTTTCCGCCGGCTACGCCGGGGGACGATGCCAAGGTCGCCACCGCCTGTCACGGCGCCGTCACCTGTTCGCTTTTTTCGGTGGGTGGGAGGGTGCGCGCGGGAGGGAGGGGTGGCGTCAGCCCCGGGCCTTCCGGTGGTCCGGGATAGGCCGCCCGAGCAGGCGGAGGATGGCCTTCAGGTCCTCCCACGCCTCCTTCTTCGCCGGCGGGTTCCGGAGCAGGTAGGCCGGGTGGAAGGTAGGGACGACCGTGCCTTGGAGGAGCTCCATCGGCCTGCCGCGCACCTTCGAGATGCCACCCGTGTAGCCGGTCAGCGCCCGGAGCGCGTGGTTCCCGAGCGCGCAGATGATCTTCGGGCGGATCAGCGCGATCTGGCGCCGCAGGTAGGGCTCGCACTTCTCGACCTCGTCGGGCGCGGGCGCCCGGTTCTCGGGCGGCCGGCACTTGAGGACGTTCGCGATGTAGACGTCCTCGCGCTTCAGTCCCATCGCCTCGATCATTTGCGTGAGCAGCTGGCCCGCGCGGCCGACGAACGGACGCGCCTGCAGGTCCTCATCGTGGCCGGGCGCCTCGCCGACGAAGAGCAGCTCCGCACGCGGGTGCCCTTCGCCGAAGACGACGGTCGTACGCGTCTCGCAGAGGCCGCACTTCCGGCACGCGAGTGCCTCCGTGCGCAGCGCGTCCCACGCGGCCGCGTCGTCCGTGGACGGCGCCGCAGCAGGCGCCGGCGCGGGGTCGCCGCACCTCGGGGCCCGCGACGCGACGCGACGCGGTCCCTGGTAGAGCGCGCGCGCGCGGAGCGTCGCCGCCAGTTGCCGGGCGAGATCCCCGGGATCCGGCGCCGGGATAGCCATCACGGAAGCCTACGCGGAGCCGGCGACAGCCAGCTGCTCGAGCGCGGGCAGGAGCTGCTCGCGGGCCGCGGCGGGCGCTGCCCTGCTCGTGAACCCCGACGCGCGCACATGGCCGCCGCCGCCGAACCGCGCGGCGAGCGCGGAGACGTTCGCGCGGTCGTCCTTGCTGCGGAGGCTCACCTTGGTGCCGCCGTCCGCGAGGCCCCGGAAGAGCGCCGCGACCACGACGCCCTTGACCGAGATCAGGACGTCGATGAGGTCCTTCACGTCCTCCTCGTCCACGCCGAGGTCACTGCCGTACCCGGGCGGCAGGGTGAGGACCGCGGCCCGCCCCTCGCGAAGCAACTCCACGTCGTCGAGCGCGCGCGCGCGCAGGCGGAGGACCGCGAACGGGACCGAGGCGTAGAGCTCGCGCTGGAGCCGGTCGGGCTCCGCGCCCGCGCGCAGGAGCGCGGCCGCGATCTCGAGCGTCCGCGGCGTCGTCGAGGAGTAGCAGAAACGGCCCGTGTCGGTGACGAGCGCCACGAGAAGGCACTGCGCCGCGACCGGGTCGATCTTCCAGCCGCCCTCCTGGAGCAGCAGGTAGGCCTGCTCTCCGACCGCCGCCGCCTGCGCGTCGATCCAGTTGAGGTCGCCGTAGCTCCGGTTGGAGACGTGGTGGTCGATGTTCGCGATCCGCGTCCCCTTGGGGCGTTCCGCGAGGACGCGCCCGAGGCGGTCCGGGCCGCCGGCGTCGAGGGCGACGATCAGGTCCGCGGCCGGCACCGGGGCCTTCCCGAGAACCACGATCGAGTTGAACCCCTCGAGGAAGGAATAGGCGGGGGGCACGGGGGCCTCGGTCACGAGGACGACCCTCTTGCCGGCCGGCTCGAGCGCGCGCTTGAGCGCGAGCCCGCTGCCGAGCCCGTCGCCGTCCATCGGGCTGTGGGTCGCGCAGAGGATGGAACGCGCGCCGCGGATCGCGGCGAGGATCTCCGGAGGCACGCTCAAGCGCCGCGCCTCGCGATCGCGTCGATCTCGACGAGCGCCCCGCGCGGGAGCCCCGCGACGGCGACCGTCGAGCGCGCGGGCCGATGGGCCCCGAACGCCTTCGCGTACGCCTCGTTCATCGCCTGGAAGTCGGCCATGTCCTTCAGGAACACGGTCGTCCTGAGGACGCGGTCGAGGCCCGAGCCGCCGGCCGCGAGCACCGCCGCGAGGTTCTTGAGAGCCCTCTGGGTCTGCTCCGCCGCGCTCTTCCCGGTGAGCTCGCCCGTGGCCGGGTCGAGCGCGATCTGGCCGGAGCAGAAGAGCAGGTCCCCCGTGCCGACCGCCTGCGCATAGGGGCCGATCGCCTTGGGCGCGCCGGTCGTCGCGACGAAGTCCAATTCCATGGGGAGAAGGATTCTACGCCCCCACACCCCCTGGAGTTCACTTCTCGTGGAGGAAGCACGCCGCCGCGTGGCCCGGGCGGTGCTCCTTGAGGAGCGGCGTCTCATGGGCGCAACGGTCGAACGCCTTCGGGCACCGCGTGCGGAAGGGGCAGCCCCGGATCTCCGTGTCCGGGCTCGGCACGTCGCCGGTGAGCGCGATGCGTTGCCGGCGGGTCTCGACGTCCGGGTCCGGGATCGGCACGGCCGACAGGAGCGCTTCCGTATAGGGGTGGAGCGGCTCCTTGTAGAGACGCTCCGCGGGCGCCGTCTCGACGATGCGGCCGAGGTACATCACCGCGACCCGGCGCGAGATGTGGCGGACGACGGAGAGGTCGTGCGCGATGAAGAGGTAGGCGACGCCCAAGCGTCGTTGGAGGTCCATGAGCAGGTTGATCACCTGCGCCTGGATCGAGACATCGAGCGCGGAGACCGGCTCGTCGCAGACGATCACCTCGGGATCGAGGACGAGCGCGCGGGCGAGGCCGATGCGCTGCCGCTGGCCGCCTGAGAACTCGTGCGGGTACCGGAGCTTGTAGCGCGGATCGAGGCCGACGAGCTCGAGCGCGTGCGAGACCTTCTCGTCGAGCTCCGCGCGGCCGAGGTCCTGGTGGATCTCGAGCGGCTCCGCCACGATCGACCCGACGGTCATGCGCGGGTTGAGGCTCGCGTACGGGTCCTGGAAGATCATCTGGAGGTGGGGCCGGATGGGCCGCATCCGCTGCTGCGTGAGCGACGCCAGATCGGTGCCCTGGAAGAGGATCGAGCCCGACGTCGGGTCGTAGAGCCGGACGATGCAGCGCGCGACGGTCGTCTTGCCGCAGCCGGACTCGCCGACGAGGCCGAGCGTTTCGCCCTGCGAGAGCTCGAAGTCCACGCCGTCCACGGCCCGGACGAGGCCGGGCGGCTGGAAGAGGCCGCGACGGACGGGGAAGTGCATGGCGAGATCGCGCACCTCGAGGACCGCGCTCACGACTTCACCTCGACCCAGCACGACTTCCGGTGCCCCTCGCCGACGGTCTCGAGGCGCGGCTCGTCGGTCCGGCAGCGCTCCTCGGCGTACGCGCAACGCGGGTGAAACGCGCAGCCCTTGGGGACGCGGGAGAGGTTGGGCGGCAGTCCCGGGATCGTCCGGAGCCGGGCGCCCTCGCCCTCGTCGAGCCGGGGCAGCGACGCGAGGAGTGCGCGCGTGTAGGGGTGGCGCGGCGTCCGGAAGATCGCGCGCGTGGGCCCCTCCTCGACGATCCGGCCCGCGTACATCACCTTGACCCGCTCGCACATTCCCGCGACCACGCCCAGGTCGTGCGTGATGAGGATCACGGACATCTTCCGCTCGGCGCGGAGCTTGCGCAGCAGGTCGAGGATCTGCGCCTGGATCGTCACGTCGAGCGCGGTCGTCGGCTCGTCGGCGATGAGGAGGGCCGGCTCGCACGCGAGCGCGATCGCGATCATCACGCGCTGGCGCATGCCGCCGGAGAACTGGTGCGGGTAGTCGCGGAGCCTGCGGGCGGCGCCGGGGATCCCAACCTCCTCGAGGAGCGCGACCGCGCGCTCGCGGGCCGCCGCGCGCCGCATGCTCTTGTGGACCTCGAGGACCTCGCACACCTGCTCCTCGACCGTGAGGAACGGGTTGAGCGAGGTCATCGGATCCTGGAAGACCATCGCCATCCGGTTGCCGCGAAGGCGGCGCATCTCCTCGGCCGAGAGCGAGAGGAGGTCCTTGCCCTCGAAGCGGATCCGGTCCGCCTCGACCCGGCCAGGCGGCTCGACGAGCCCCATGAGCGAGAGCATGGTGACGCTCTTCCCCGACCCCGACTCCCCCACGACCCCCACGACCTCCCCTTCCGCGACGTCGAGATCGATCCCGTCGACCGCGCGCACGAGGCCCTCGTCGGAGCGGAACGTCGTCCTGAGGTTGCGGATCCCGAGCAGGCTCACGCGCGCCTCCCCTTCGGATCGAACGCGTCGCGCAGCCCGTCGCCGAGGAAGTTGAGTGCGAGCAGCGTCGAGGCGAGGAAAAGCGCGGGGAAGGTCAGCAGCCACCAGTACGTCTCGATCGGGTTGATGGCGCGCGCGCCCTCCGAGGCGAGCAGCCCCCACGACGTGTGCGGCTCCTGGACGCCGAGGCCCAGATAGGAGAGGAAGGCCTCCTGCAGGATGACCGAGGGCACCATGAGCGTGGAGTAGACGATGACCGGTCCCATCGTGTTGGGCAGCAGGTGGCGGAAGACGATCCGGCCGCCGCTGCTGCCGATCGTCCGTGCGGCCTGGACGAACTCGCGGTTCTTGAAGCTGAGCACCTGCCCGCGCACGATGCGCGCGGTCGTGAGCCACTGGAAGAGGCCGAGCGCGGCGAAGATGGGCACGAGGCCGCGTTCGCCGACGGCGACCATGATCAGCAGCACGATCAGCATGTAGGGGACGCCATAGAGCACATCGACGATGCGCATCATCACGGCGTCGGTCCATCCACCCACGTACCCGGCGAGCGAGCCGTAGACGGTCCCGATCGCGACCGCGACGAGCGTCGCGACGACGCCGATCAGGAGGGAGATCCGCCCGCCGTAGAAGCAGCGGGCGAACAGGTCACGGCCAAGGTCGTCCGTCCCGAAGACGTGGAACATCCGCGTCTTCTCGCTGTAGCCCGGGGCCTCGAACTTCGCCGCGGTGCGCCGCGTCTTGTGGTCGACGAAGAACGGCACGGCCACGCAGGCGGCGACGAGCACGAGCAGGAACATGGCGCTGGCGGCGGCAGCGCGGTTGCGGAGGAGGCGCCGCAGCCCGTCCTGCCAGAGGCTCCGGCCCTCGACGGCATCCGGGGGGGGCGCGGGGGCCGCGGTCACTTCCCGAGCCTCACGCGCGGGTCGAGCAGCCCATAGGCGACGTCCACGACCAGGTTGAACAGGACGAGCAGCGTCGAGTAGACGAGGACGACGCCGAGGATGAGCAGGTAGTCGCGGTTGATCGCCGAGTTGACGAAGTGCATCCCCATCCCGGGGATGCGGAAGAGCTTCTCCACGACGAAGCTCCCCGTGAAGATGGCCGCCGCGGCAGGCCCGAGGTAGGAGACGACGGGCAGGATCGCGCCGCGGATGAGGTGCTTGAGGACGATCTCCCCCTTCGGGAGCCCCTTCGCCTTCGCGGTGCGCACGTAGTCCTCGTGGACCACCTCGAGCACGCCGGCCCGGGAGAGCCGCGCGATGACGGCGGCGAACGGAGCGGCAAGGGTGACGGCGGGTAGGGGAAGCTGGGACAGCGCTCCCCACCCGCCCACGGGGAAGGCGTTCCAGTTGAACACGAGGACGATCACGAGGACGGCGCCGACGACGAACGCCGGCAGCGAGATGCCCAGGAGCGCCAGGGCCATGGACCCGTAGTCCCAGAGGGAATTCTGGCGCAACCCGGCGAGGAACCCCGCCGGCACCCCGACGAGGAGCGCGAGGAAAAGGGCGAGGAGACCGAGCGTGAGCGAGACCGGGAGCGCGGATCCGAGCAGGTCGTTCACGGTCCGCCCCTGCACGCGGTAGGACGGCCCCAGATCGCCGCGCACGAGTCCCTTCAGGTAGGCGACGAACCACTGTCGGCCGTTCTTGTCCTCGCCCCACTTCTTCAGCATCTGCTCCTGGATCTCCCGATCGACCTGCTTCTCGGCCGCGAATGGGCTGCCGGGCGCGGCGCGCATCAGCCAGGTGGTCGCGGCGAGCACGACCAGGAGGACCAGCGGGAGCCAGAGGAGACGATGGAGGATCAGGCGGAGCATGGCCCGGTCAGCGGTCCTTCCGATAGAAGCCGCGCAGCGGGTGCATGTCGAGGATGTTGGGGATCTTCTTGCCGTCCGGCCCGTCGAGGTACGTGTGGCAACCACCGATGTGCGGCTTCACCAGCGTCTTCGTGACGTAGATGTAGATCGGGAGGATCGGAACGTCGATCTCGCAGAGGAGGCGTTCCATCTCCTTGAACACAAGCATCCGCACGCTCTGCGCGGCGGCCGTGCGCTCTGCGGAGCCCGCCGGAAACTCCCGCGCCGCGGCGACGAGCTCGCGCATCCGGTCGCCCTCGACGAGGAGCGCGTAGAGGTCCTCGGTCGGCTCCCCGACGAAGACCGGCGTGTCCTTCGCGATGCGGTAGAGGCGGTCGTAGAGCTCGCTCGTGTAGCCCGTCTGGTTGTTCCCGCCGTCCGTGATCCACATGTCGAGGTACGTGTTGGGATCGAGGTAGTCGGCGATCCAGCCCGCGCGCGCGAGGTCGTACTTGAGCTCGCGGGTGTCCTTCTGGTAGGCCTGCCACTCGACGTTGAACGGCTCCGCCTTGATCCCCAGCGCGTCCTCGATCTGGGCCGCGACCACGGTGGCGACCTGCTTGTGCGCCTCGTGCGTGTTGTAGAGCAGCTGGATGGGCGGAAAGCCCTTGCCGCCCGGGTAGCCGGCCTCGGCGAGGAGGCGTCGCGCGCGCTCGGGGTCATAGCCGAGGCCGCGCGGGGGCTCGTAGCCGGGGATGCCCGGCGGGACGTAGGTGAACGCCTCCTTTTCGCCGAGGCCCAGCACGTTCTCGACGATCTCCTTCCGGTCGATCGCGAGCGAGAGCGCCTGTCGCACCCGGCGGTCCTTGAACTGCGGCCGCGTGTTGTTGATCCGGTAGTAGTAGACGATGGACGCCTCGGTGCGGGTGAAGTCGGGGCGCTTGAGGATCTCCGGGTTCAAGGTGGCTGGCCAGTAGCTCGGATTCCAGTCGGCTTCGCCTCGCAAGTAGGCGTTGATGCACGCGGTCAGGTCGTCCGAGGAGAGCGCGTCGATCGTGTCGAGCCGGATGCTCGCCGCGTTCCAGTAGCCGGGGTTCTTGCGGAGCCGGATCCGGTCGTTGACGACCCACGCCTCGAGCAGGAAGGGGCCGTTCGTCACGATGTTGCTCGGCAGCGTCCAGCGGCCCGGGTCCTCGGCGTCGGATTTCTCGACGGTCGCCCGGTGGACGGGGAGGAGGCTGTAGAACGAAGTCAGGAAGAGGAAGTACGGGACATAGGTCTTGAGCCTCACCCGGAAGGTCCAGTCGTCGAGGACCTCGAGGCCGACCTGCGAGAAGTCCGTCAGCTTGCCCTTGTTGTAGCGCTCGGCGTTGACGACGTCCCAGAGCATGTACGAGTACTCGGCGGCGGTCTTCGGCTCGAGCATGCGCTTCCACGACCAGTGGAAGTCGCGTGCCGTGACCGGGTCGCCGTTGCTCCACTTGGCGTTCCTGCGCAGGTGGAACGTCCACAGCCGGCCGTCGTCCCCGATGTCCCAGCGTTCCGCAACGCCGGGAACCGGGTTGAGCGTCGCGGGGTCGTAGTACGTGAGCCCCTCGAAGAGCGCGAGGCCGATCCGGCCGTCGGGCTGGCCGGTCATGCCGTGCGGGTCGATCGTCTTCGGCTCCGTGCCGTTCGTGAACGTGAAGTCGGCGCGGCCGAGCGCCGACTGCTGGAACGCGAGCGCGACGACCCCGAGGCCGGCCGCGAGCACCGCGGCACAAAAGAGGAGCGTCTTGCGCATCCGGCGCGCACGATAGCACGCGCCGCGCGCCGCGCCTCAGCGTTTCCGGCCGCGCAGCGCCTTCGCGACGGGCTCCGGGACGAACGCGTCCACGGAACCTCCCGCCGCGAGGATCTCCTTGATGAGCGTCGAGGAGATGAAGCTGCTGTCCGCGCTGGCGACGAGGAATACGGTCTCGATCGCCGGCGCAAGACGGCGGTTGGTGACCGCCATCTGCGTCTCGTACTCGTAGTCCATCGGGTTCCGGATCCCCCGAAGCAGCACGGTGGCCCCCTGCTTCTTCGCGAAGTCCACGACGAGGCCGGTGAACGGCATCGCGTCCACGTTCCTAAGCCCCGCGGCCGACGCCTTGGCGAGGGCGACCCGCTCCTCGACCGGCAGCAGCGTCTGCTTCTCGACGCGCGCGCCGACGGCCACGATCACGCGCTCGAAGAGCGCTGCGCCGCGCCGGAGGATGTCCACGTGCCCGTTCGTGAACGGGTCGAAGGTCCCGGGATAGAGGGCGACGGCCACGGGAAGATCGTAGCAGCCCGGCCCCCAGGGCCCCCCCACGTCGCCAAGCGAGACCTAGTTCCACCCGACGAGCGCGCGCAGCGTGTCCTGTCGCCGCTTCTTCTCCCGATACCGCGAGAGCACGTCGAAGGAGAACGAGAAGCCGAAGCCGTCCTCGCCGGGGTCCCACGTCACGCGCACGCCGATGACCCCCGACTTGCCGAGCCGGCGCACGAGCAGCCCCTGGTCGCTCCATTCGCCGTCCTTCGCGTCGTACTGCGAGAAGCCGACGAGGCTCCAGCGGGTCCCCACCTCGTACTCGGTGCCAAGCGTCACGATGTCGCTCGTCCCCTCAAGGTGGCGCAACGATGCGCCGAAGCCGAAGTTCGACCGCGCCTCCCACCAGCCCTCAAGCGACGCGGTCGAGAGGTCGCCCTCCTGGATGTCGCCGCGCGAGACGACGGTCATCGACCGCGTCGCCTGCCACCAGAGGTTCCAGTCGAGGAACCAGTCGCCGGTACGGCCGAGCGGCTGCTGGCCCCCGGGAAACCATGTCCCGAAGATCTCGACGCTCAGGAACTCCACGAGGCCGTCGGGCGCCGCGCGCAGCAGCCGGTTGCGCCACCGCGCCTGCACGCCGTTCCACGGCGTCACGAGATCCAGCGCGTCGAACGGGAAGAGATCCGAGGACGGCACGCTGACGTGGAAGAGGTCCTCGTACGAGAAGGTCAGGTTGATCACGTGGCGCACGCGCCCGAACCAGCGGGAGAGCTGCGTGTCCGCGCGGACGCCTGCCGAGGCCGTCGTGCGCGTGATCGCGTCGCCCGCGAGGTCGTTCTCGTAGGCCGTGACGCCGGGCGTCGCGAAGGGCACGATGCGGAGGGGGCCGAGGGGGACCGAGACGTAGAAGGTCGGGTCGAGCGTCGCGCGCCAGCTGTCGAAGTCCGGGAGCGGCGCGCCCCGCCCCTGCTTGTGGTTCAGGTTCGAGACCGCCGCGGGGATCGCGACCTGGAGGGTCACCGGCTCGCCGCGCGCGTCCTTGCCGAGGCGCAGGAGCGTGAGGACGGGCACGAACCCCCCGAGCGACGGCAGCTCCTCGACCTGGTCCTGGAAGTCGACGGTCCGGTAGTTCCCGATCGCGGTCAGGTACGCGCGGTCGGTGCGGCCTCGCAGGTAGAGGAGCGTCTCCTGCGGCAGCCCCTCCTTCGCCGCCTGCTCGTCCCACTGCCGGAGGAACGTCGGGTCCGAGAGGTCCGCGAACTCGCCGTCGAGCCGCCAGACCTCGGAGATGTCCCACCGGTAGAAGTTCTGGGTCCAGAAGCGGTTCTCCGTCTCGGGCGCGACGCCGTCCTCCTCGCCGTGGTCGCGCAGGTAGACGCCGTACGACTTCCCCCGCACGCGCCCGTCGAAGGCGTCCACGTCGAGCGAGAGGTCCGTGAACGGCCCGTGGTCCTGGATGTACCCGCCGCCGAGGAGGAACCCGACCGGCTTCAGCCCGAGCCCCGCCGCGAGCCGCCCGCCGAAGCCCAGGTTCCCGATGCTCCCCAGCTCGCCTTCGAGCCGCAGCGCCATCACGTCCGCGCCCTGCGCCTGCACTTCGCCCCACTTGAAGATCGGCAGCCCCCGCGCGGTGACCGTCATCCCCCGCAGCGTGTAGAGGTCGGGCCCGAGGTCCGCGCCGGCCGCGGCCATCCCCGCGAGCACCCCCTCGACCTCCGCGCGCGTCGGCCCCTTCCCTTCGCGGTAGCCCTTCGCGCTGATCCGCTGCAGCTCCCCCACCGCCCGCCCCATCTCGGGATCGTCGATTCTCACCTCCCGCACGGCCACACCGACCTCGTAGTCCTCGTAGTTCGACGTGAAGAGCTTCGCGTCCCTCGCGACGACGCTCCCGGGGCCCGCCATCCTCAGTTCCTTCGCGCGCAGGACGAGATCGGGCGTGTGGTCCCTCCGGAGGCCGCGCCGGAGCCGCAGGTCCGCGTCGAGGAAGATCCCGCGCTGGCGGCGGAAGTCGTAGTAGAAGGAGGCGCAGCGGAAGATCTGCCCGGCGCTCTGGAACACGGCCGGGACCGCGCCGCCCTCCGCGTAGATCGCGCGGACCGCCCAGAGCGGGATCCCGCGCTCGCCCTGCTTCAGCTCGCGCACGAGCTTCAGGACCGTCTCGTCCGTCTCGGGGTCGAGCCAGACGAGCGCGCGGCCGGCGCGCACCGAGAAGACTCGCCCGTTCTCGAGCGTCACGCGCCCGAGGAGCGCGAAGGCCTTCCCGGACTCCGAGTCGGAGAGCGCCTCCACCTGCCGGACCTCCGGGATGAAGAGGACGGGCGGCTTCTCCTGCGCGACCGCCGCCCCGAGGGCGAACAGGAGCGCCGCGACGAGGCGCGCGGGCATTTGCCCGCGAAGCATACGGCAGGGGCCGGACGCGGCGTAACAAGGCTGTAGGCTGGAGCCTATAGGCCGAGGCAGTCAGGGGGCCGGGGGGGCACAACCTACCCCTTCGCGAGCGTCGCCTCGACCTCGATCTCCTTCTCGCCGCGCCGCACCTTCATCCTCACCCGGTCCCCGGGGTCGCGTCGGCCGAGGGCGTCGCGGAGCGCACCGAGATCGGGCGTCGGCTCGCCGCCCACGGCGACGATGAGGTCGCCCGCCTCGAGCCCCGCGAGCGACGCAGGCGCGTCGGGCTGCACGCGCCCGATGCGGACGCCCCCCTCCGCGGCCTCCACGATGATCCCCAGGACAGCGCGCGGGGGCTCGCCGCCCGCGTCCGCCCGCACGAACACCGGGCGCTCGGGCAACTTCGCGAGTTCCTCCACGAGGCGTGCGGCGAGGCGCGCCGCCTTCTCCATTCCCGCAGGGTCGACCTTGTCCGCGTCGTCGCTCGGCCGGTGGTAGTCCCCATGCATCCCGGAGAAGAGCCAGAGGACCGGGATCCGCTTCGCGTAGAAGGAGGTGTTGTCGCTCGGCGCACGGCCGCCGTCGCCCAGCGCGACCTCGACCGCCCCTTCCTTCGCGCACGCCTCGACGAGCGCCCGGAACCCCGGGGACGTCCCCACGCCGCCGACGAAGATCCTCCGCCCCTCGAGCCGCCCGATCATGTCGAGGTTGACCATCGCCGCGACGCGCGACAGCGGCAGGGTCGGCGCCTCCACGAAGTGCATCGAGCCGAGGAGCCCGCGCTCCTCGCCGGTGAACGTGAGGAAGAGGACCGAGCGGCGCAGCTCGCCCCGGCGCGCCGCGAGGTACTCCGCGATCTCGATCACGCCCGCGACGCCCGAGGCGTTGTCGTCGGCGCCGTTGTGGATCTCCCCCTTCTCCTCGGGCGAGCGCGCGAGCGACCCCGGGCCGCCGCGGCCGACGTGGTCGTGGTGCGCCCCGATCACGACGACCTCGTCGGTCGCGTCGGGGGCGCCGGCCTTGAGCAGGGCGCAGACGTTGCGCCCCCGGAGGACCTCGCGCTCGGTGGCCACGACGAGCTTCACCCGGCCCTTGCCCGCGACCGAGAAGGGCACGGCGCCCTCTTCGGTGTTGATCTTGTCCTCGAGCTCCCTCGGCGTCGCGGCGAACGCCGCCGGGAAGACGCGCCCGGCGGCGGCGAGCGTGAGGTGGGCGAACGGGATCCGGGCGAGGCGCGCGCCGATCTCGTCGGTCACGGCCGTGTCGGGCCTGGCCCCCGCAGCCCCCCCCTTTCCCGACCCGAAGGTGCGCGGGTCGTTGGCGATGATCAGCGCCTTGGCGCCGGCGTCGGCCGCGTGGCGGAGCTTTTGCACGAGCGGCGCGTGGCGCTGGCGCGCCCTCTCGTCCGTCCACCAGGCGCCGGCGGGCGCGTTGCGGAAGACGACGACGATCTTCCCTTTCGCATCGAGGCCCTCGTAGTCGTCGTACTTGAGCTCAGGCGCCCGGATGCCGTACCCGGCGAAAACGATCTCGCCCTCGGCCTCCCCGTCCGCAGACGCCGAGAGCGGAAGCCACTCGCGCTCGAGCGCGAGGTCAAGGGGCTCGCCCGCGCCCTCAAGCGAGAGCCGGCACCCGGGTTTGGCGCGGAACGCGCCGGGCATCTCCACCGGCTGGAAGAAGCCTTGGCCCTCGCCCGGAGGCTCAAGGCCCAGCTCGCGGAATCGCTCCGCGACGTAGTCGGTCGCCCGCTCCTCGCCGGGGGTCCCGGTCCCGCGTCCCTCGAACTCGTCGGACGCGAGCGTCCGGACGTGGGCGAGGAGTTCCGCCGCCGTGATCTCCGGCGAGGGCGCGGGCTCGTCGGCGACCGCCCGGGGGAGGACCGCGAGAAAAAAAGCCAAAACGCGTCGCACTCCCCTCTACTACGCCACGGGAAGCCCTTCCCCGCCAGTCCGAAGTGACACCGGCCCCCGACGAAAGGATGTGCCGGATCTCGCTTCCCGCCCCCTGCTCGTCGCCGGCGCTGCCGCCGTGGCCGGCACCGCGCTCGCGGGCGCTCCGCCGTTCTGGACCTGCGCCCCGATGCTGGCCCTCCTCGCGTGGGCAGCGGCGCGCCGTGCGGTGGCGCCGCTGCTCGCGGGCGCGGCGTTCGCGGCCGGGCACGTGGCCGGCGCCCTTGATACGGCTCCGGCGGGCGTCACGCTCTCCGAGAGCTGGCCGCGCGCGCCGCCGGGTCCCGTGGAGACCGAGATCGAGGTGACCCGCTGCGGGGAGGACCCCTTCCACGGGCGCGCTTGGCTCGAGGGCAGGCCGACCGAGGGGCCGGGGCTCCATTGCGCCTTCGCGGGGCGGCTTCCGGACGGCGTCGGGCCCGGCGCCTTGGTGCGCGTCGCGGGATGGTGCCGCGCGCCGGAGCCGCCGGGCAATCCCGGCGAGTTCGACCGCCGGGCGATGCTCGCGGACCGCGAGATCGCCTGGCAATGCGATCTCCGGACAGGGGAGAACGCCGAAGTCGTGCGTCCCGCCGCGTGGAGCGTGGGCGGCACCCTCGCGAGGGTGCGGCGCGCCGCAGCCGCGCGCCTGTGCGCGGACCTGCCGCCGGACGTCGCGCCGCTCGCGGTCGCGTTCGTCGTCGGCGACCGCGCGGGCCTGTCCGACGGTGACCGGCTCCTCTTCGATCGCACCGGGACGACGCACGTGCTGGCGATCTCCGGGATGCACGTGATCCTCCTCGCCGCGATGGTGCACGCGCTGCTCCGCGCGCTCGGCCTCGGGCCGCGCGCGGCGGCGGGCGTCACGCTCGTCCTCGCGCTCGCGTACGTCCCGGTCGCGGGCGCGGGGGCCCCCGTGCGCCGCGCGGTGGCCGTCCTCTCGTTCCACGCCCTAGCGCTCGCGCGCGGCCGGCCGCCCGACGCCGGCTCGGCGCTTGGCGGCGCGGCCCTCGTCTTCACGCTCACCGACCCGGCGGAGATGCTCTCGATCGGGTCGCAGCTGAGCTTCGTCGCGGCGGCCGCGATCGTCTGGCTCGCGGGGCCGTGGCGCGACCGCTGGTCGAAGCGCTACCTCCTGCTCCGCCGCTTCCCCGCGGTGAGGAGGGACCATCGGGTCCTGCTCCCCGTGACCGGCTACCTGCTGTCCGCGATCCCGGTCTCACTGGCGGCGTGGCTCGCGACGCTCGCCCTGGTCGCGCGCGCCTTCGGCCAGGTCACGCCCTACGCGCTTCCGGTGAACGTGGTCGCAGGGCCGCTCGTCTCCCTCTTCCTCGGGGCGACGGTGCTCGCGGCGCTCGCGGTGCCCGGCTCGGCGCTCGCGGCCACGCTCCTCGCCCGCGCCCTCAAGGCCGTCCTCGGCTGGGGAGCCGCGCTGCCGGCCAGCCTCTGGATCGTTCACCCGCCGCCGGTCGCCGCGGTCGCGGTCTGGATGCTTGCCTGCGTCCTCCTCCGCTGGCGCCCGCGGCTCGCGATCGCGTGCCTCGCGGCCGCGGCGGTGTCCGCGGCCAGGGAGCGTCCGCCCGCGCCGCCCGACGCCGAGCTCGTGATGCTCGACGTGGGCCACGGCCAGGCCGTGCTCCTGCGAGTGCCGGACGGCAGGACGGTCCTCGTCGATGCCGGCTCGCGCACGCGCCCGGGCCTCGCGCGCGCCGTCCTCCTGCCGGCGCTCCGGGCCCTCGGGGTCGTGCGGATCGATGTCGCGGTCCTGACCCATGCCGACGCCGACCACTGGAACGCGATGCCGCTCCTCCTTGGCCGGCTTCCGGTGGGCCAGCTCGTGACGGGGCCTGACCCGCCGCTCGACGTGACGCGCGCGGCCGACGCCGCGGGCGTGCCGCGCTCCCTCGCCCTCCCTGGCGCGACGCTCCTCCAGAGCCCCCGCGCGCGGCTCACCGTCGTCGCCAGCGGGGGCGACGGCTTCTCCGAGAACGACTCCTCCGTCGTCCTCCTCTTCGAGTGCGACGGGCGCCGGGTGCTCCTCCCCGCGGACCGCGAGGCGCGAGGCCTCGGCGCGCTTCGCGCGTTGCCGCGTTGCGAGGTCCTCGTGGCCCCGCACCACGGGGCGCGCTGCGAGGAGGCGCGCGCCCTCGGCCGCGCGGTCCGCCCGCTCCTCCTGCTCGTCTCCGCGACGCGCGGCTTCCCCGACCCCACCACCCTAAGGCGCTACGGCGCGCCGCGCGTGCTCGCGACCGCCGACGCGGGCGCGGTGACGGTCCGTCTCCGGGGAGACGGCGCGCTCGACGTGACGCGCTTCCGCCGTGCTACGATCCGCGCGCCGTGAGAGTCGCCGCCTTTCTGTGTCTCTTGGGGGGGGCCGCGGGGGCCGGGCCCCTGGCGGACGCGATGCTCACGGCGGAACTCTCGCGGAACTACGACGCCGATCTCCTCGCGAAGGCCGTCGCGTCCCCCGATCCCGCGGATCGCCTGGCCGCCGCGCGGTGCCTCGGCCGGCTCAAGGATCCGCGGGGGATCGGGTGGCTCGTGACGCTCCTCGGCGATCCGGCGGCCCCGGTGCGTCGCAGCGCGCTCTTCGCGCTTGGCCAAGTCGGAACCGCCGACGTCGTGATCCCGCTCCGGTCCGCGCTCCCGCGGCTCCCGGCGTCGGAGCTCCCGTTCGGCCTTGAGGCGCTCGGGAAGACCAAAGACCCTCGCGTGGTCGCCGACATCGCGTTCCGCCTCCGGCACGACGACGCGGACGCGCGCGGCCGCGCGGCGCTCGCGCTCGCGCGCGCCGGCGACTTCGGCGCCACGCAGGACGTCTTCGCGGCGCTCACGAAGGAGACCGACCCGGAGGTGCGCTGGCGTCTCGTCTACGCGATGTGGATCCTGATCCGCGAGCGGGCGCGCCGGGACGGGAAGCCCGTCGCCGCTCCGGCGGAGTGGGCCGCGATCCTGAACGAGGCGTCCGCGCCGGAGCGGCCCTTCGACGAACGGGTGTTCGCTCTCCGCGGGCTCGCGCAGATCGAGGGCCAGCGGGCGGTTCTCGTCGAGCGGTTCAAGGATCCCGACGCGCGGATCGTCGTCGAGGCGCTCCGCGGGACCGCGAAGCCGTTCGATAACGGGACGGCGGCGCTCGTAGCCCCGCTCTGCGGGCACGAGGACGTCCTCGTCCGCGAGGAGGCGCTCGAGAATCTCGCCGCGGGCGGCGCCGAAGCGGCGGATCTCGTCGCGGGAGCGCGGTTGGACGACGAGCCCCGGCTCGGGGCCCGGGCGCGCGTGGTCCTCGCCGCCGCCGGCCGCGACCCGGCGCCGCTCCCCGAGGGCACGCCCGAGGATCTCGCGGAGGAGACGGCGTGGCGGATCGCGGGGCACCTGCCGGCGCGGATGCCGGCGGCCCTGCCGAAGACCGTTCGCGGGCAGGTCGCGGCGGCGGAGTCCTGCGGGCAGGCCGGCGTGCCGATCGCGAAGGCCGTGGAGATCCTCCTCGAGCTGCTCTTCGCCGACGACTTCGCCGTCCGCTCGACCGCGGTGACGTCGCTCGCGACGCGCGGCGCGAAGGACCAGGCGCCCGCGATCGTCGCCGCGGCGCGCGCCTCGAAGGAGATGGACGTGCGCATCGAGGCCGCGACCGCGCTCGGGACGCTCGGCGTGATGGACGACTGGCTCGCGGAGGCCGCGGCGGGCGATCCCGAGGTCGCCGTCCGCGCCGCGGCGCGCGACGGCCTGAAGAAGCTCGGGCGTCCCGTCCCCCCAGGCCCCCCCCTTTCCGGCTTCCGGCTGCACGGCCACGACACGCTCGGAGTGCGCGCGGCCGCCGACGCGCTCGAGGGCGCACGGCTCGTTCTCGAGACGACGCGCGGGACGATCGTGATCCGCCTCCATCCCGACTCCGCGCCCGCGCACTGCGTGAACGTCGCGGCGCTCGCGGGCCAAGGCTTCTACGACGGGCTCACGTGGCACCGGGTCGTCGCCGACTTCGTGATCCAGGGCGGTTGCCCGCGCGGCGACGGCTCCGGGACCGGCGGCGTCGTGCTCCCGGACGAGATCGGGCAGAGGCCGTACGTGCGCGGCACCGTCGGGATGCCGAAGGGGATCGATGACACGGGCGGCTGCCAGATCTTCATCACGCACCTTCCGACGCCGCACCTCGACGGCCGGTACACGGTCTTCGGGCAGGTCGTCGAGGGGTTCGCCGCGGTGGACGCGATCCGGATCGGGGACCGCATCGTGAAGGCGAAGGTCGAGCTCGCGGGGGAGTAGAAGCGAGGGGGCCTCGAGGGCCCTGCCTCGCCGGCAGCGGCGCGCGAGCGCCGCGAAGGCGGGCTACACCTCTCCTCCGAAGATGTCCTTCGGCGCCTGCGGCACCGCCGCTTCGGCGTGCGGCTCGAGCGCGAGGCGGTTCTGAAGGAGTTCCTCCAGCGCGATGTCGATCGGCCGGGTCATGTCGGTCTCGACCAGGGGGCGAGCCCCCTGCACGAGTTCCCGGACCCGCTTCTGGAGGATGGAGGTCATGGCGAACGGACCGCCAAAACGCTCCTGCGCTTCCTGGATCTTCCGGAAGTCCATATCCACTCGTGAGGGTTGGGGGGAGAGGGGCAGACCCGTAAGTCTAGGCGCGGCGCCGGCCCTTGTCCAGCCGCACGGGCCGGAGAACCGCCCGGAGCAGCGAGGTGATCTCCGGGCACCGCAGCAGGGCGCCGGCGGCGAAGTACGCGATCCCACCTGCGGCGACCGGCAGGAGCCCCCGGATTGGCCGGCCCGCGCCCGGGGGGAGGAGGGCGAGAGCAAGGGCCGCTGCACCCCCGCAGGCGGCGCTCGCGACCGCGATCTTCGCGAGGCGGCCGAGGGGCCCGCGGCGGGGCCACCCGTGGAGCGCGCCGGCGAAGCCGAGCAGCACGGCGAGGTTCGCGACCTGCCCCACCCCCACCGCCAGCGCGAGGCCGTTCCACTTGAGCGCGTCGTGGGTCGCGAGGGCGCACGCGACATTGCTCACGACGGCCGCGAGCGACGCGATCACCGGGATGCGGACCTGCCCCTGCGCGTGGAAGAACGGGACGACGACCTTCACCGCGCAGTAGAAGACGACGGCCGGGGCGAACCAGCGGATCGTGAGGCCGATCGCGGCGGTGCGCTCCGGGGTCATCTCGGCGCCCCAGCGGAAGAGCAGGTCGGCGATCGGCACCCCGAGCACGAGGAGGCCCGCCGCGGCGGGCGCCGCGAACGCGAGGCAGAGGAGGATCGCCTCGGCGAGCGTCTCGCGGGCGCCCTCCTCGTCCTTCCGCGCGGCGCGTCGCGAGGCCTCGGCGAGGACCGCGGTGCCCACGGCCACGCCGACAAGGCCGACGGGCAGGTGGACGAGACGGAACGCGTAGTAGAGGTACGACGTGCCCCCCACATCGCCCGTGGCGAGCCGCGTGTTGATGAGGATGCAGACGTTCGTCGCGGCGAGCCCCATGACCACGGGCAGCATGCGCCGGAGCATCTGGCGCGCCTCGGGGGTGCGCAGCCGGAGGTCCGGGAGGAACCGCGGCCGCCACCCGGCGCGCAGCAGCGGGGGGACTTGGATCAGGAACTGGAGCGCGCCCCCCGCGAGGAGCAGGTAGGCCCACGGCAGCGCGCGCGCGGGCGCGTCCTCGACCGCCTTGTAGAGCACCACGCCGCCGAGGACGAGCACGGCGTTCTGCGCGGCCGGGGAGAGCGCGGGCACGAAGAAGCGGCCGAGGACGTTCAGCGCGCCCATCGCGGCGACCGCGAGGCAGATCAGGAGGAGGAAGGGCGCGAGCACGCGGACGAGGAGGACGGCGTCGCCGAACTCCGGCCGCTCCGTGAACTCCCTGGCCGCGAGGATGCGCACGGCGCTCGGCGCGAACGCGACGAGGATCGCGCAGAGCCCGCCGACGTACACGAGCATCGTCGAGAGGACGCGGTTCAGGAGCGCGAGCGCTGCCTCCCGCCCCTCACGCTCGTGCACGCCGGTGATCGTCGGGACGAACGCCCCTGAGAACGCGCCCTCGGCGAAAAGGTCGCGGAAGAGGTTCGGCACCTTGAACGCGACGTCGAGCGCGTCGGAGAGGCCCGCGCTCCCGAAGAGCGCCGCGCGGACGGAGTCGCGCAGCAGTCCGAGCACGCGGGAGACGAGCGTCGCGACGGAGACGAGGCCCGCGGCGCGCGACAGCCGGGTCACGGCGCGGCGAAGGGATCCGTCACCGGCACGGTCGCCGAGGCCGGGAACTGGCGGGCCGCGACGTGGCACCGGAAGGTGTGGCCGTCTCCCGCGTCGGTGACGCCCGGCGCGTCGCGCTTGCAGATCTCCTCCGCGTACCGGCAGCGCGGGTGGAAGTGGCAGCCCGACGGGGGGTTCACGGGCGTCGGCACGTCCCCCTCGAGGACGATGCGGGTCCGCCTGCGCGTCGGGTCGGGGACCGGCACCGCGGAAAGCAGCGCCTGCGTGTAGGGGTGGAGCGGGCGCTGGAAGAGGTCGTCCGACCGCGACGTCTCGACGATCTCGCCCAGATACATGACGGCGACCCGGTGGCTGATGTGCCGGACGACCGAGAGGTCGTGCGCGATGAAGAGGTAGGCGAGGCCGAACTCCTGCCGCAGGTCCATGAGCAGGTTGATCACCTGCGCCTGCACCGAGACGTCGAGCGCCGAGACCGCCTCGTCGCAGACGATGAAGTCGGGGTTGAGCGCGAGCGCGCGGGCCACGCCGATGCGCTGCCTCTGGCCGCCCGAGAACTCGTGCGGGTAGCGGTTCACGTAGCGCGCGGCGAGGCCCACGCGCTCGAGCAGCTGCTTCACCTTCTGCTCGCGCTCCGCCCCCTTCGCGATCCCGTGGATCGAGAGCGCCTCCCCCACGATGTCGAGCACGGTCATCCGGGGGTTGAGGCTCGAGTAGGGGTCCTGGAAGATGATCTGCATCCTGCGGCGCATCTGCCGGAGGTCGCCGCCCTTGAGCCGGAGCAGGTCCTTGCCGTCGAACGAGACGCGACCCGCGGTCGGCTCGATGAGGCGCAGGATCGTGCGGCCGACGGTCGTCTTGCCGCACCCCGACTCGCCGACGAGCCCGAGGGTCTCCCCCTTGCCGACGTGGAAACTCACGTTGTCGACCGCCTTCACGTGGCCGACGACCCGGCCGAAGACGCCCTTCCGGATCGGGAAGAACTTCCGCAGGTGCTCGACCCGGACGAGCGTCCCGTTCGAGCCGGGTTCCGAGGGCCTCCCCTGGTTCGCGCTCACTTCGCCGAGACCTTTCCCGGATCGTACATCGGGCCCGAGGGGTCGAGAAGCCAGCAGGCCGCGAAGTGCCCCTTGGACACCTCGCGCAACGGCGGCTCGTGGGCGACGCAGTGCTCCTTCGCGAAGGGGCAGCGGTTGTGGAACTTGCACCCCGCCGGGAACTCGAGCGGGTTCGGCACCGTGCCCTCGATCGTCTGGAGCCGCCCGTGCCCCCCCGCGAGCGACGGGATCGAGCGGAAGAGCCCCTGCGTGTACGGGTGGAGCGGCCGCGCGAAGAGCTCCTTCGCCTCGGCCTTCTCCGCGATCTTGCTCGCGTACATCACGACCACGCGGCGCGCCGTCTCCGCGATCACCCCGAGGTCGTGCGTGATCATGAGCATGCTCATCCCGAGCTCCGCCTGGAGCTGGCGGATGAGGTCGAGGATCTGCGCCTGGATCGTCACGTCGAGCGCGGTCGTCGGCTCGTCCGCGATCAGGAGCTTCGGGTTGCACGAGAGCGCCATCGCGATCATCACGCGCTGGCGCATGCCGCCGGAAAGCTGGTGCGGGTACTCGTCCACGCGCTGCTCGGGCGACGGGATTCCGACCTTCCGGAGCATCTCGATCGCCCGCTCGCGCGCGCCGGAGGCGCTGAGCTTCAGGTGGAGCCGCACGGCCTCCTCGATCTGGTCCCCGACGGTGAACACCGGGTTGAGGGAGGTCATCGGCTCCTGGAAGATCATCCCGATCTTCCCGCCACGGACCTGCCGCATCCGCGACTCGGGCGCCCGGACGAGGTCCTCGCCGTCGAAGAGGATCCGCCCCCCTTCGATCTTCCCCGGCGGCATGGGGATCAGCCGCATCACCGAGAGCGCGGTGACCGATTTCCCGCAGCCGCTCTCCCCCACGACCCCCACCGTCTCGCCCGGGAGGAGGTCGTAGCTCACGCCGTCCACGGACTTCACGACGCCCTCGTCGGTGTGGAAGTACGTCTTCAGGTCGTCGATCTCGAGGAGGGGCCCTCCGTTGGCGCGGGCGTCCATCGGGCCCGGAGCATAGTGGGGTCTCTCGAGCACGGCAAGGCTTCTCACGAGGGGGGGTCCGGGGGACCCGCGCCGTAGAATCCGTCTTGTGCCTCAACGCGCGCAGGTGCAGGCGCTGGGGGTCGCGGGGGCGCCGGCGCCGGGGCGCCTCACGACGACCTTCGCCCTCTCGGGAGGCATCCTCGTCGACGCGGGCGCCGCGGCGCACGGCCTCGACGTCGCGGCTCGCCAGGCGATCCTCCACCTCGTGCTCACCCACGCGCACCTGGACCACACGCTCGGGATCCCTTTCCTCCTCGGCGACGGCGCGCGGCCGCGGATCCACGGGCTCAAGCAGACGCTCGACGCGGTACGCGACCACCTCCTCGACGGCCACATCTGGCCGGACCTCACGGACCTCGTGGAGTGGCAGGAGATCGGACTCGGAACGACCCTGCGTTACGACCCGTGGGAGATCGAGGTGGGCCCCGCCAACCACACGGTCCCGTGCTGCTCCTACCTCTGCCGCGCGGAGGGCCGGTCCGTGGCGATCGTCGGCGACACGAGGTTCGACGAGACCGTCGCCCGCTGGGTGGGCGAGCGCTCGCCCGAGGTGTGCGCCGTCGAGGCCGCCTTCCCCGACGACGTCGCCGCGATGGCGAACCGGTTCGGCCACCAGACCCCCCGCGACCTGAAGCACTGGCGCGCGCACCTCGGCCCCTCGTGCGAGATCCTCGTGACCCACATGAAGTCGCAGTACGAGGCGAAGATCCTGGCGCAATGCGAGAAGCTCAAGGATCCCCGCCTGCGCATCCTCAAGGACGGGGACTTCCTGTGACCGCGTCCGCGGCGATTCGAGGGCCGGCGTCGAGGACCCGGCTTCGGCGAGGGCCCGGCGCCGTGCCGCGGACGGACGAGGCCTGCTCGCCTGTGCGACGCCGGGGCGGCTGACCCGTCCCCGCCCACGCGCTTCCCGCGTTGGTACGCTTACGCCGCGATGGAGACGACTCCCGTCACGGTCGGCACGAGCGGCCACATCGACCACGGCAAGACGCTCCTCGTCGAGCGGCTGACCGGCATGCGGGCCGACCGCCCGTACGAGCGGGAGCGGGGGATGACGATCGACATCGGCTACGCCGAGATGCGCGCCGAGGACGGCCGCCGGATCGGCTTCGTGGACCTGCCCGGCCACGAGCGGTTCGTGCGCAACATGGTCGCGGGGGCGACCGGCGTCGACGTCGCGCTGCTCGTGGTCGCGGCCGACGACGGCGTGATGCCGCAGACGCGGGAGCACGTGGACATCCTCGACCTGCTCGGCGTGCGGCGCGTACTCGTCGTCTTGAACAAGATCGATGCGGTGGACGCGGAGATGCGGGAGCTCGCGCGCGAGGAGCTCCGGGAGTTCCTCGACGCGACGTGGCTCAAGGGGGCCGAGATCCTGCCCTGCTCGGCGGCGACGGGCGAGGGGGTCGACGCCCTGCGCGCGCGGATCCTCGCGCTGGTCGCGGAGACGAGGGCCGCGGACGACCCGCGCGCCTTCTTCCTCGGCGTGCAGCGGACGTTCGCCGCCGCCGGGTTCGGCTGCATCGCGACCGGCGTCCCTGCCGCCGGGAGCGTGAAGGCCGGCGACGAGCTCGAGCTGCTCCCCGCCGGCAAGCGCGCCCGCGTCCGCGCGATCGAGATCTACCACGAGCCCGCGGACCACGCGCGCGCCGGCCACCGCACCGCGCTCAACCTCGCGGGCGTCCACCACGACGAGGTCGCGCGCGGCATGGTGGTCGCGGCGCCGGGCGTCTTCCGTGCGACTCGCCATGTGGTCGCCGAGCTGCGCCTCCTCGCGGGCGTGCGGAAGCCGCTGCGCCACGCGGCGCGCGTGCGCTTCCTCACCGGCACGCTCGAGGAGATGGCCGTGATCCACCTCCTTGGCCGCGACCAGCTCGCTCCCGGCGAGACCGCGCTCGTCGAGGTGCGCACCGCCGAACCGGTGACGGTCCTCGACGGCGCCTCCTTCATCGTCCGCTCGGACAACGCGGCGGACACGGTGGGCGGCGGGCGGGTCGTCGCCGCCGTGGACGAGCCCCTGAAGCGGAAGGACACGGCGCGGCACGAGGCGCTGCGCCGCTGGGCGGACGCGCTCGCCGATCCGGGAAGAAGGCTGCGCCTCGCGCTGGAGCAGGAGGGGGCCGCGGGGGCCCAAGAGCTCGCGACGAAGTGCAGGCTCGACGGCGGCGCGGCCACGCGGCTCCTCGAGGCGATGCGCGCGCGCGGCGAGCTGGCGCAGCTCCCGGGCGGCGCCTACGTCGACGCGGGCGCGGTCGAGCGCGCGGCGGTCGCGGTGCGCGCGGCGCTCGAGGCGCTCCACCGGGAGAACCCGGTCGTCGCCTCGCTCCCGCTCGCGGACGTGCGCGACCGCGCAGGCACGAGCGAGGCGCTCCTCGACGCCGTGCTCGCGCGGCTCGGGGCGGCGGTCGAGGTCGAGGGGCGCCATGTGCGGCTCGCCGCGCACCGCGTGGACCTGGACACGGGGCTCTCCGACGCGGCCAAGCGCCTTCTCGGCTGCCTCTCGGGGGGACGGTTCGCGCCGCCCGAGACGACCAAGCTCCCCGCGGCGGCGGGCCTCGACGCCGCCTCTTTCCGGAAGGCGCTCACCTTCCTGCGCGACCGGGGCGAGGTGCGTGACGTGGCGCCCGACCTCATCTACAGCAAGGCCGTGCTCGACGAGGGGCTGCGGCTCCTGCGCGCGGTCGCGAAGACGCGCGGGAGCTTCGAGCCGGTGGACGCGAAGGCGGTCCTCGGCGGGATCAGCCGCAAGTGGCTCATCCCCCTCCTCGAGTACTACGACAAGCTCGGCGCGACCCGCCGCGACGGGAACGCGCGCCTCCTCACCCGGAAGGGCGAGGCGATGGCGGAGAAGGGCATCGACGCGGCGTGAGAGAGCTTGCGAGGAAACCCCGACATCGGCCCGAGGCCGGCCGAAGCCAGCAGGGATTCGTTCCCAGGCTCTGACCTCCTCTCCCCCGCGCCCCCTCTCCTCCTCTCGCCTGCTAGCCTATCCCCGTGGACAGGACGAAGCTGCTGCGCAAGCTCCCCCAGATCGACCGCGTCTTGAAGACCGCGAAGGCGCAGGAGCTGAAGAAGCGCTGGCTCCCCCGGCTCGTGGACGGCGAGGTGCGCGCCCTCGTGGAGGAGCTGCGCGAGACGATGCGGAACGGGGAGGACGCGGGCGACCTCGCTCCCGAGGCGGTCGCGGAGCGGGCCGGGGCGCGGCTCGCGGCGCGGCTCCAGCCCGGGGTCGTCCGGTGCGTGAACGCGACCGGGGTGATCCTCCACACGGGGCTCGGGCGCGCGGCGTTCGCGCCGGAGGTGGTCGAGGCGCTGCGCCGCGAGGTGGCGGGGTACTGCGTGGTGTCGGTGGACCGGCAGGAAGGGCAGCGGATCCGACGCGAGACGGCGGCGGCGCGGATGCTCTGCGCGCTCAGCGGCGCGGAGGCCGCGACCGTGGTCAACAACAACGCGGGCGCTACGCTCATCGCGCTCTCGACCCTCGCGGCCGGGCGCGAGGTGGTCGTCTCGCGCGGGCAGCTCGTGGAGATCGGCGGCTCGTTCCGCATGCCGGATGTCTTCAAGGCGGCCGGGGTCGTGCTGCGCGAGGTCGGGACGACGAACCGCACCCACCGGCGCGACTACGCGGAGGCGATCGGTCCTGCGACCGGCCTCCTGCTGCGCGTGCACCCGTCGAACTACCGGATCTCGGGTTTCACGTCGGAGGTGCCGCTCGCGGAGCTCGTCGAGCTGGGCAAGGCCGCGGGGCTGCCGGTGATGGACGACCTCGGCGCGGGCGCGCTGGTGCCGGTTCCGCCGGAGCCGGAGGTCGCGGCGAGCCTCGCGCTCGGCGTGGACCTGCTCACCTGCTCCGGCGACAAGCTGATCGGTGGGCCGCAGTGCGGCATCCTCCTCGGCAAGCTCGAGTGGATCGACCGCATCCGGAAAAACCCGCTCTTCCGCGCGCTGCGCGTGGACAAGATGACGCTCTGCGCGCTCGAGGCGACGCTCAAGCTCTTCCTCGCGCCCGACGGGCCCGGCGACAGCCACCCGACGCTCCGGATGCTGCGCGCGCCGGCGCAGGCGCTGAAGCGGCGCGCCGCGGCGCTCCGGTCGCGGCTGAAGAGGGAGGCCCCCCGGCTCGAGACGGAGCTCCGGGCCGGATTCAGCGAGGTCGGGAGCGGGTCGCTGCCCGGCGAGAGCCTCGTGACGACGCTGGTCTCGATCCGGCACCCGACCCTCTCGGCGGCCGCGTTCGCCCGGATGCTCCGGTTCGGCGATCCGCCGGTCTATGCGCGCATCGTGGACGATCTCGTCTGCGTCGACCCGCGCACGCTGCTCGACGGGGACGACCGCCTGCTCGTGCGCGCGATGAAGGAGGTGTCATGAGCGACATCCGGCTGACCCAGCACTCGAGCGCCGGCGGCTGAGCGGCGAAGCTCGGAAAAGAACAGCTGGCCCAGGTCCTGGGCAGCCTCCGGATCCCCCGCCACCCTTCGCTCCTCGTCGGGGTCGAGACGATGGACGACGCGGGCGTCGTCAAGGTGCGCGACGATCTCGCGCTGGTTCAGACGATCGACATCTTCCCGCCGGTCGTGGACGACCCGTACTGGTTCGGGCGAATCGCCGCCGCCAACTCGCTCAGCGACATCTGGGCGATGGGCGGCACCGCCGTGTCCGCGGTCAACTTCGTCGGCTACCCGCTCGCGAAACTCGGCGGCGAAGTGCTCCGGCAGATCCTCCAGGGCTCGTTCGACGCGCTCGAGGAGGCCGACTGCGCGATGGCGGGCGGCCACTCGATCCAGGACGAGGAGGTGAAGTTCGGGCTCGCGGTCACGGGCACGGTCCACCCCGACCGGATCGTGCGCAACACGGGCGCGCGCGCCGGCGACCGTCTCGTCCTCACGAAGCCCCTGGGCATCGGCTGCCTCACGACCGCGCTCAAGGCGGGCGACGTCGCGCCCCCGCACATCGACGCGGCGCAGCGCATGATGGCCCGGCTCAACCGGAGCGCGTGCGCGGCGATGCTCCGCGCGGGCGTCCACGCGGCGACCGACATCACCGGGTTCGGGCTCGTCGGACACGCGCACGAGATGGCCGCGAGCAGCGGCGTCTCCTTCCGCTTTCGCGCCTCGGCGATTCCGGTGCTGGAGGAGGCGAGGGCGTACGTGCAAGCGCGCTACACCTGCGGCGGGTCGAAGCGGAACACGTCCTTCGCGGCGGGCCGCGTCGAGATCGGCCCCGGGGTCACCGAGACGCAGCGCCTCCTCGTGCACGACGTGCAGACGTCGGGCGGCCTGCTGATGGCGGTCCCCCCGGACCGCTGCGACGAGCTCCTGCGAGACCTCCGGAAGGGCGGGGACACGCATGCCGCGGAGATCGGCGAGGTACTCCCCCAAGGGCCGGCGGTCGTGGTAGCCTGAGCAACCGCGCCGGGAGAGTGGCGCCCCTTTCAAAGAAGAACCTTGCGACCGGGGTTGCTCCAGAGCGTAAAACTTTCCCCCTTCATTCCTGTATTTTTCCCCTTTTCACCCGAAAGTTGTCCCTGGTCGCATTTCCTGCAGCGGCGTAGGCGCGCGCCTCCCGCAAGGGCGGGCCGTTCCATGCACATCCGGCCCGGGGGGCCGTCGGCGACGTAACCGATTGGCAGCGAGGCGCTTGCGCGGGCGACCCTCGTCTTTCCACACGATCTCCACAGCGCGGCGCCCCCTGCCGGCGCTGTCGGAGGGCATCGCGGCCCCGCTGCCCCGGGCGCATCGTAGACGACGAAGAGGACCATGGTCGTGGATCGGCAACGCCGAAGTCCACGGGGGGGCGGCGGGGGTCTCTCCCGCGGGGAGCCTCGGCGAGGCGCGCGGGGGCCGCGGGGGGGGTTCGGATCGCTCGGCCGGTCCCGACTTCTACGCGCGGCCGAGGAAGTCGGCGGTCTCCGTCGAGACCTTCACCACGTCGCCGATCGAGATGTGGTTCGGCACCTTGATCTCAAGGCCGGTCTCGAGCGTCGCGGACTTGAAGACGTTGCTGACCGTGTCGCCCTTCGCCCCCGGCTCGGTGTGCGTCACCTTCAACTCCACGGACGCGGGCAGCTCGATCGAGACCGGATTCCCGTCGTGGAAGGTCACGGCCGCCTGGGCGTTCTCCACGATGAAGCGCATCTGGTCCTCGACCAGCTCGGGTTGGAGGTGGAACTGCTCGTAGCTCTCCGCGTCCATGAAGACGTAGCCCGCGCTCTCCTTGTAGAGGTACTCGCAGGGGCGCTTGTCGAGGAACGCGAACTCCACGCGCTCGGTCGAGCTGAACTTGCGTTGGATCGAGCGGCCGTCGCGCAGGCTCTTGAGTTTCGCCTGGACGTTGCCGCGGAGGTTGCCCGGCGTCTTGTGCTGGAATTCGGTGCACACGAAGAGATCCCCATCGAGGATGAGGACCGATCCCTTCCGGATGTCGGTGGCTACGTTCGGCATCGGGCAGGAGTATACGCGGCGCCGGTACGAACGATCAGCCCGACGCCTCGTTCGACGCCGGCTTGCCCCCCTCGCCGGCCGGACTGCCCCCGTCGGCGGGCTTGCCGGCGTCTCCGGCCGGCTTGCCCCCCTCGGCCGGCGGCGCCGCCTCCGCGGCCGCCGCCCGCTCGCGCAGCTCGCGCACGTCCACGAGAAGCTTGACCGGGTAGACGCGCCACGCGTGGTTGCTGTCGAGGAGCTCGCCGAGCATCGTGCCCACGTCGCGCGTGAGGGTGTCGAAGCCGTCCTTGGTCGCGAAGAACGCGAACTCCTTGTCCGCCTCGGAGATCACGATCCGCACCGGCCGGTTGAGGTCGACCAGCGCGTCCGAGAGGAAGAGCTCGAAGCGCCCGATCCCGTCGACGTCGATCCTGACCTCGTTCTTCGCCCGGTCCGCCGTGGCCGTGAACGACGCGGCGGGATCCACGGACGCGTCGAAATCGATCACGTTGATCCAGTAGTGGCGCTGGAAGGAGCCGTCGTGGACCGAGTACGCGATCTCGCGCGGCTGGGGCGGGCGCGCGGGGAGCTTCTCCATCCACTGTCCGATCGCGGCGGGATCGCCGACGAGGGAGCCGTCCTCCACCACGGCGCTCGCGGCGTTCTTCGCATGGATCCGCTGCGCGAACTCCCTCTGCGCCTTGCTCTTCGGATCGATGACGCAGAAGGCCGGCACCCCGGAGAGCTGGCCCGCCGCGGCGACGTTCGGCTTCGCTCCTGCGCGGCCGTCGGCCCCCCTCAGGATCGCGCCGGCGAACACCTCGGGGAACCGCGCCACGATGATGGAAGCCTCGTCCGCGCCCTCGAGGAAGATCCGAAGCGAGTCCGTCGCCGGACCCCCGTCCTTCGGCTCGACGCCGAACGTGCCCGCGGCATGTCGCAAGCTGATCATCGCCCGAGCGAGCGATTCGGGGGAGGTCCACTCCGCGCCCTTCGCGTGCGCTTGCGGCACGACCACGACGAAGGACTGCGCGACACTCGGGCTCTTCGAGACCCACTCCTCGGCGTACTTCTTCCCGTCGCCGTGCTTCTTCTGGTCGGGGATGCAGACGAGCAGCGGCCAGAGGCGGTCGCCCGGGTACTCCTTGGGCACGTAGAGCCAGTACTTCACGGTGCCGGTGTTCGGGAACCCGTGCACCTCGGGTCCGACGGGCACCTCCTGGACCTGCCCCTTCTTGACCTTCGCGTTGAAGCCGCGCGCCCGATTCGCCATGGACACCAGCGCCGCGACATCCTCAAGCATCGAGTGGCCGTCGATCGGCTTCTCGATCGCACGCTCGATCTTCTTGAGCACCTCCGCGCGCTCCTTCGCCGGTCCGCCGAGGTACTCGGCGAAGAGATCCTGGAGTTTCCGCGCGTCCTTGTCCGGGATCCTCCAAGCGGGCGGCTCCTTGGGCTCTTCCGGCGCGGGCCCCGGGGGCGCGCCTGCCGGGGTGCCGTCCTGCGCAACGACGGCCCCGGAGAAGACCGCGGCAAGCACGAGCATCGACCATGCGCGCATCGGAACCTCCCGGTTCGGGCCGCCAAGGTGCTTGGCGCGGACCCGCCGTTGGGACCGCCACCCATTCTATCGTCAAAGGGCCGGGGCCTCGGCTCCCGGCATCTCCAAGGTTACCAGAGAAGGGGGGGTCGAGGGGGGGTCCGCTGCGGCAGCGCGGGCGGCTATACTGGGGCACGGGTGCCTCCGGCGCTTCCCGGGTGGCCCCCGCGCCCTCAACCTCGGAGGTGCTCATGTTGACCCGGCGTCCGTTCGCCCTCTCGCTGACGGTTCTCGCGATCGTGACTTGGATCCTTCCGGCGTCCGCCTTCGCGGACCGCATCGGGAGCCCCTACCGCGGACCCCTGGAGATGGTCGGCGGCGGCGGCGGTGGCACGGAGCCGTCGTCGGACGGCGGCTCCGGCGACAGCGGAAGCAGCGGCGGCGGAAGCGGTGACGGGAGCGGGAGCGGCGGCGGCGACAGCGGTGCTCCCCCGCCGCCCGACCAGGGCGGCGGCGGCGCGGGCCCTGGCGGCGCGGGTGGCGCGGGCGGCGCAGGCGCCGGCGGCAAGCAGGCGAAGGTCGACGGCAAGGTCGTCTGGCAGTGGTGGTGGGAGTACAGCAAGGAGTCCTACCTCGCCCTCGCTTCGGAACGCGGACGCGTGAACACGGGCAGCAGCTACTACTGGTTCGGCGGCGGCGCCAAGTTCCCGCCCCGCGACATCGTCGCCCCCTCGGAGCGGCAGAAGGCGGGCGCCACCTTCGCCCAGCTCGTCAAGTCGCTCCATACGGACACGAGCGCCGCGGTCCGGGCCGAGGCCGCGATCGCGCTGGGCCGCGTCGGCGTCGTCGCCGCGTCGGCGGAACAGAAGAAGGAGGGCGCGTCGGACAACCTCGTCGTCCGCGAGCTGATCATCGCGGTCGAGAAGGAGCCGATCCAGGACGCGCGCACGAGCGCTTTGCTTGCGCTCGGCATGACGCGAGACAAGGACGCCGCGGCCTACCTGCTCCGGTGCTACGACAAGCAGACCGCGGACGACAAGCCCTACGTGCTCGTAGCCCTGGGCCTCTCGGGCAGCCCGGATGCGATCAAGCTCCTGGTCGACCAGCTCCCGAAATCCGATCGCTCGCGTGACGCGATCGGGATCGCGGCCGTCCAGGGGCTCGGGCTCCTCGGGCCTGATGCGGCGCCGGAGGTCGAGAAGGCCGGCGGCATCACGAAGATGACCAAGATCGTGGACGCGCGAGGCCACGACGCGCTCCAGACACAGCTCGTCCGCACGCTGAGCCTGCTGCAAGTCGCGCGGAAGGACGTTGCGCAGATGGTCCGCTCGCCCTCGAAGGACATCCAGTGGATGTCGATCCTCTCCCTCGCGAACTACACGCGGGACGAGGCGGACGCCGAAGCGGCGTTCAAGGCCCTTTCCGGCAAGGATGCCTTCGACTCGGGCGAGAGCCAGAACAAGAGCTTCGCCGTGATCGCGATGGGCCGGCTCGCGGGCGGCCTCGACCCGAACAGCAAGCTCCGGGACAAGATCCTCAAGTTCGTCCGCAAGGACGCGCTCGACACGAAGAACAACTACATCCGGTCGTGCGCCGCGCTCGCCTTGGGGCTCGCGGGCGACCGGAGCGCGATCCCGGCCGTGGCGGCGCTGCTCACCGACACGACCGCGCAGGGCCACGTCGTCTCCGCCGCCTGCGTGAGCCTCGGGCTCCTCAAGGCGGTCGAGTACGCCGACGCCATCCGCGACAACGTGCTGCTCCGGAAGAGCTGGGACGACGACACCCGCGGCTATGCCTCTCTGGCGATCGCGCTCATGGGAGACACGAGTCGCATCGACGAGCTGAAGCACTTCGCGGCCGACCAGACGCTCAACGACAAGACGAGGCGGCAGCTCCCCCTCGCGCTCGGGATCCTCGGGGACAAGGGCGACGTGAAGTCGCTCATCAACTTCTTCGCGAGGAACTGGAAGAAGAACGAGCGGTTCGAGGTCAGCAACGCGGCCTTCGGCCTCTCCTGGATCAAGGACCAGGGGGCGGTGGAGCCGCTGATCGCGATGGCGTCGAAGAACGCGGACCCGGACGTCCGCGGCATGGCGGTGATCGCGCTCGGGTACGTGGCCGCGCAGGATCGCGTGAGCCCGCTCTCGCGCTGCTACGAGAACGCGAACCATCGGAACGACTTCGGCGGCTGGAAGCTGCTGCTCGAGATCAGCCGGATCCTCTAGCCCGATCGTCACGAGGCCCCGATTCGCAGGCCGTAGGCTGCAGGCTGCACGCTCTAGGTCGATCCACGGAGTCCGCGTCCCCTAGGGCCTGCAGCCCGCCTGAGTGCTATCCTCGTGCCCCCATGCACGACCTCGAAGCGAGCTTCCTCCGCATCGCCCAGGACGCCGCGATCGCCGCCGCCCGCACCGTCGGCTACGGCGACAAGCACCGGTCCGACCAGGTGGCTGTCGAGGCGATGCGAGCCGTGATGGACACGGTCGAGATGAAGGGGCGGATCGTGATCGGCGAGGGGGAGCGGGACGAGGCCCCGATGCTCTTCATCGGGGAGGAGGTCGGGAACCGCGGGAGGCGCGGGGCCGACGTGGACATCGCCGTGGATCCGCTCGAGGGCACGAACCTCTGCGCGACCGGGGCGCCCAACTCGATCGCGGTGATCGCGGCGGCGCCGCGCGGCGGGCTCCTCCACGCGCCCGACGTCTACCTCGAGAAGCTCGTCGTCGGGCCGCAGTGCCGGGGGGCGGTGCACATCGAGGCATCCGTGGACGAGAACCTGAAGGCGATCGCGCGCTGCCTCGCACGGTCGGTCCCGGACCTGCTGGTCGTGGTGCTCGACCGGCCGCGCCACGAGCAGCTCATCGCGGACATCCGCCGCGCGGGCGCCCGGATCCGCCTCATCAGCGACGGCGACCTCGCGCCGGGCGTCGCCGCGGCGCTTCAGGGCACGGGGGTCCACGCCGTGATGGGCGCGGGCGGCGCGCCCGAGGGGGTCCTCACGGCGGCCGCGATGCGTTGCATCGGCGGCGAGATCCAGGGCCGCCTCATGCCGGCGAAGCCCGGCGACGCGGAGCGCCTGCGCAAAGCGGGCTTCGGGGACCTGAAGAAGGTCTACCGTACCGAGGACCTCGCCCCCTCGGACGACATCGTCTTCTGCGCGGCCGGCGTCACCGACGGCTCGCTGCTCCGCGGCGTCCACTTCTTCGGCGGCGGGTGCCGGACGCAATCGGTGGTGATGCGGTCCAAGAGCCCCCGGCACATCCGGTTCGTGGACCAGATCCACCTCGACGACGGGTACGCGGGACCGATCCAGAACGCGTGAGCGGCGCGGGCCGCCGCCGGCGTGTCGGAGCGATCGACTGGGCCCTGAGAAAAACGGGCCCGGCGGACGAGCCGGGCCCTGCTGGTGACCCTAGGGGGACTCGAACCCCCGTCTTAGCCTTGAGAGGGCTACGTCCTAGACCGCTAGACGATAGGGCCCTGCGTGGCTGAGGAGGAAGGACTCGAACCTTCAACCCCCTGATCCAGAGTCAGGTGTTCTACCAATTGAACTACTCCTCAATCAACGGCGAACGCCTAGCTAGGCAAGGTTACGGCCTCCCCACGGGAGGGTCAAGGAAGCTTACCTCGCGCGCGCCGGGCCGCGTTCTAATGATGTGATGGCACTGCTTCTCACGCTCCTGATCCTCACGGCCGACGAGCCGACGCGGGCCGACGAAGTCGCCGCGGCGCTGGCCGCGGACGACAAGCCGAAGGCGATCGCGCTCCTGAAGGAGATCGGCTCGCTCAAGGGAAACGATGTCGAGGCTCTCGCGGTCGCGAAGCTCGTGCGGTCGCCGCAGGTCCAGAAGCAGCCCGATGTCCTCGAGGAGTGTTTCCTCGCGCTCAAGGGGATCGGAAGCCGAAAGGTGACGCCGGCCTTGCTGAAGCTCCTCGACCACTCGACGCTCAAGGATGTCGACGCGGTGCGGATCGGCGTGTGCCGCGCGTTCCAAGGCTCCTCGGACCCGGACGCCGCGGAGGCGCTCACGGATCTTCTGAAGGACCGCGAGGACCGGGTGATCGCCGCCGCGGCGGAGGCCGCGGGCGCCTACCGCTACGCGAAGGAGGGGCTGCGAAAGGACCTCTTCAAGGCCATCCTCGACATCTACGAGAGCACGTGGAACGTCAAGAACTCGGTGAACCCCGACGACAAGACGGGGAAGCGGCGGGCGGAACGGCGCTGGGAGATCGTCGCGGACGCGATGGAGCGAGCCCTCCAGCTTCTCTCCAACGTGACCCAGCCCGACCCGCCGTCGTGGCGCCGCTGGTGGAACAAGAACAAGAAGGACCGCTGGGCGGATCTCGAGAACTGAGAGAGGGGGCTCCGGGGGCCGGCCCGGGGACTCGGAACGAAGGCCGGGGTCCGGGTCGCGAACGAAAGGAACCCCGAGGGCGGGCGTTAAGCCGGGTTCTGTCGTGGACGGTCATTTGTCTCTGGCGGCAGTTGCCTGACGCCTGAAACGGCCTTCCCGGAGGTTCGTAGCGGGGCGGGCAACCCCTGCCTCCCTATCAGGCCTTTCTCCAGGTGGGGTTTGCCGTGCCGGGGATGTCACCATCGCCCGCGGTGGTCTCTTACACCGCCGTTTCACCCTTGCCTCCCGGACCAAGCCGGAAGGCGGTCTGTTCTCTGTGGCACTTTCCCTATCCTTGCGGACGGTGGCCGTTAGCCACCACCTTGCCCTATGGGGCCCGGACTTTCCTCGGAGGCGTCTACCTCCGCGACCGTCTACCTGCCCTCGGGGCCCTGGTTGTCAAAGAGCCGTTCATTGTAACCGCCATCCTGGACCGCCGGACCGGTGCGGACGACCCGTGGCGCCCGCCCGTGCGGGCCGCCGCCAGGGCGGCGGACGCCCGTTCTTCCCTGTAGGATCTAGGTGTGGCGATGGCTCGGCGGGTGGTGCCCCTCCTCGTCCTGCTCGCGGCGGGGGCAGTCGCGGAGGACGACCGGCCTGAGCGACGTGCGGATCCCGACCTCCAGAACCGGATCAACACCGCGATCACGAAGGGCATCGAGTACCTGAGGTCGATCCAGCGGCCCGACGGGACCTGGACCTACCCCGCGGCCCCGGACACGGAGGACATGACCGCGGGGCTGACCGCGCTGTCGCTCTACGCGCTCTCGGCCTCGAGGGTGCCGTCGAACGACCCCGGGATCCGGAAGGGGGTCCGGTGGTCCGAGTTCCACAAGGACTCCTACACCTCGTCGGGCGCCTACTCGACCTACTCTGCGTCGCTTCTCGTGCTTGCGCTCACGCGCGTCGATCCGGTCCTCCATCGCACGCGAATCCACCGGCTCGCCGAGTCGATCGCCGACGGCCAGCTCGGGAACGACATGTGGACCTACCGGCTCGGCTCGGCCAGGAGCACGAAAGGAAAGGCCGGCGACGACGAGAAGCCGCGACGCCTGCAGACCGGGGACAACTCGAACAGCCAGTTCGCGGTGCTGGCGCTGTGGGCCGCGTACGCGCTCGCGGACTACGAGGTGTCGCCGCACACGTGGCAGCGGATCCAGGCGTTCTACGCCCGGACGCAGCTCCCGGAGGGCGAATGGTCGTACGTCCCCGGCGCGCCGACCGGCACGCCCAGCATGACCTCCGCGGGGCTCTGCTCCTACGTGTACGCGACGGCGGGCCTCCTCGGCGGCGTGGCCGCGCTCCCGTCCGCGCGCAAGGAGCCCGCGGCGCTGCGGGGCGTGGACGCCTTGCTCGGGGCCCCCTCCCCTGCCGACTACCGCAACTACTACTACGTCTACGCGCTGGAGCGCGCCGGCACCGTGATGGGGATCCCGGAGGAGCAGTGGTACATGCAGGGGGCGCGCGCGCTGGTCGTGCAGCAGGATCCGGGGGGGCGTTGGGGGCCGCCGGGCACGCTCAAGGCCGTCGGCGGCGCGTACGAGACCTCGCTCGCGCTGCTGTTCCTGTCGCGCGCCACGCGCGCCGCGGTGACGCGCGGGGGAGACCCGCAAAGCGGCCGCCGGGTCACGTCCTTCCCGGGCCGGGTGGAAGCAGGCCAGCTCGAGGAGGCGCTGCTCTACTTCGTCGGCGCGCCCGAGGCGGAGCGGCGGACGCTCGCGCCGCGGTTCGCGGAGGCGGGCGTCCCGGCCGTCGGCTTCCTCGTGGGCAAGCTGCGGTCGAGCGACCGCGAGGCGCGCAGCGCAGCCTGCTGGCTGCTCGGCGCTCTCGTCGAGAAGCGTTTCCTCTTCGAGCCTGACGCAAAGCCGGAGGAGCGCGACCTGATGCTCGTGCCGATCGAGGCGTTCTGGCAGGAGAACAAGGCCCGCCTCCGCTGGGACGAGGCCAAGACCCGGTTCCGGGTCGAGTAGGACGGCGCGCCGGACAGCCGGGGTTCCGGGACCTCCCCGCTTCACCGCGCGGCGAGCGCGCGAACGGCCTTGGCGATGCTCTCCGGGTCGAGCCCCTGGTGGGCCATCTGCTCGAAGAGGCCGCCGCTGCCGGCCTTCGTCGAGCCGAGGTGCGCGTAGCGCGGCACGAGCCCCCTCGCGAGGAGCCAGGTGCCGTAGCGGACCCCCAGGCCCGTGTCGCGGTTCTGGCTCTCGACGACGAGCACGAACCCGGTCCTCCCCGCCGCCTTGAGCATTTCGTCGTCGGGGACGTTGAGCGTCGGCTTGTTCACGAGGCCGACCTCAAGTCCCTCGGCGCGGAGCCGCTCGACGGCGTCCAGGGCGCGGTAGAGGGTCTCCCCGTAGGAGACGACGTAGCCCGCCCTCCCCTCGCGCACCAGTTCGTCGCGAAGGGGCTCGAACCGGTAGCCGGGACCGTAGAGCGGCGTCCCGTCCGGCTTGAGGATGTCGGGCGTGCCCGAGCGCGTCGTGAAGACGAACCGCAGCCCCGGGTCGCGGAAGATCCTCTCGATCACCGCGCGCATCTGGTGGCGATCGGCGGGGAAGTAGAGGCGCGTCTTGTCCCCGTCGGCGAGGCCCCCCGCCGCGAAGAAGTTGTTCACGCCGAAGTGGCAGGTGTTGTCCGCCATCCAGTCCACGCCGGCGTGCGAGAAGTGGGCGAGCACGTTCGACTCGTTGAGCCGGGCCATCGTGATCTCGGAGACCACCATCTCAAGGAAGGCCGAGAAGGTCCCGAAGATCCCCTGCCGCCCCGGCTCCATCCCGAAGCCCGCCGCCGCGGAGAAGTTGCCGCGTTCCATGACGCCGCCGCGGATGTACACCTCGGGGAACTGTTTCCCGATGTGGTGCATGCCGCACGACCCCTCGAGGTCGCAGTCGATCGCGAGGACCTTCGCGCGGCGCTCGTCGGGCGCGAGCTTCTTGAGCTGTTCGCAGACGAGCTGGCCGAAGAGGTCGCGGTTCCGTCCCTGCTCCTTCGAGCTGCCGAGGTAGACGTAGCTCTCCTTCTGCTTGGGGACACGCTTCAGGAAGGCCGCGGCCTCGCGCTCGCCGCGCGCCTCGAGGTAGGCGATCGCGAGCTCCGGCTCGATCACGTCGTGCGCTTTCGCGCTGCCCTCGATCCCCGGCACGCCGACCGCCATCCGGCGCCGGTTGACCAGCGCGACGGGGCCGGGGGTCAGCAGCGCGCGCTGGAGCCGGCGGTGGAGCGCCTCGAGGTCCTCGCCGTCCCCCACGTCCACCGTGAGGCCGTGGCCCGCGAGGGTGCGCGCGACGCCGAACCCCGGCAGGTACTCGCTCGGATGCCCCGCGATCGTGACGTCGTTGTCGTCGACGAGGAGCTTGACGTCGAGCCGGCGAGCGACCGCGAGCCGTGCCGCCTCGGCGTCGTTCCCCTCCTGTTGCGCGCCGTCCGAGCCGAGGACGACGACGGCCCGACCCGGGTTCGCGATCGCCACGCCGTTCGCGTAGGGCCAGAGGTGGCCGAGCCGGCCCGACGAGAACTTCACGCCCGGCGTCATCCCGCGCTCGGGGTGCCCCGGGAGCCCGGCGAACGCCTCGCGGTAGCGGAGCAGCTCGTCCGCGGGGAGGTCGCCGTGGAGCGCGGCCGTCAGGTACTGGAGCGCGACCCGGTGGCCCGCCTCGTCGAAGAGCACGGGCACGATGGGCGCGCCGCCGCGCACGAACGCGTCCACGAGCAGGGCCTCGGGAACCACGTCGTACGGACCGCCGGTGTGCCCGCCGAGCCCCTTGGCCGCGGCGACGGCGGTGAAGAACACGATCGCGTCGCGGCAGAGCCGCACGTTCGCGGCAAGCTGCGCGAGCTGCGCGGGCGCAAGCCTCTGCGCGTTGAGGTCGAGGGCGAGCGGATGGAACCGCCTGAGGTCGATCGGGAAGCCCATGGCGGCGGGTCGCGACTCCTCCCTACGGGGCTCCGCGGTCTCGAGGGGCATCATGCGGGGGCCAAGTGTACGGGGGCCGGGGGCCCCAAAAACGGGGGGCCGGGGGGGCCGTCACGGGACGTACAGGATCCGGACGCACGACTTGCACTGGACGATCTTCTTCCGGGCGATGACGTGGATCGCGTCGTTGGCGGTCACCGCGATGTGGCAGGAGGCGCAGTGGAGGTCGCTCCCGATGCGCCCCGCGGTCCGGTCGATCGTGCCCTCGACGGTCGCCAGCGCGTCCTTGTGCTTCCGGCGGACGCGCTCGTAGATCTGGAGCGCCTCCTGGGGCGCCTGGGCCGCGGCCGCGGCGCGCTCGGCGTCGTGCTTCTGGAGGTCCTGGCGCACGTCGGCGAGCGAGCCCTCGAGCTGCCCCCGCGCCCCCTCGTGATTCGCCCGCGCGACGCGCAGCTCCTCCTTGAGCTTCCCGACGTTCCCCTCCGCCTCGCCGGCGCGATCGAGCGCCTTCAAAGCCTTGTCGGAGTAGGAGTTCACGTCGGCGAGGACGCCCGCGAGCTCCTCCCGGATCACCTCGTACTCGCGGTTGCTCAGCTTCGGCGCGTTCATCTGCGCCTTGAGCTTCTCGCGCCGCTCCTCGCGGGTCTTCACCTCGAGCTCGGCGCGATCCGCCTCGGCGCGCGCCGTGCGCAGCGCCTGCTCCTGCTCGGCGATCCCCGCTTCGAGCCGGGCGATCGTGTCCGTGTGCTCCTTGAGCCTGATGGGCACCTGGTCGAGCTTCTTCTGGAGCCGGTCGCGCTTCCGATCGATCTCCTGGACGGCGATCAGCCGCTCGATCACATCCATCTGGACCTTCGCTTCCGTTTCCATGCTCTCCCCACGGCTACAGCCGCACTCCAAATGAAACCGGGGGTCCGAACGGACCCCCGGGGACGGGTGACGGGGCGCAGACGCCCTTGGCGAGGACGGGCGGCGTGTGCCTCCCGCTCATCGCTCGCCGGCCCCCTCGAGGAAGCCCTCGAGCTTCCGCGCGCGCACCGGGTGCTGGAGCTTGCGCACCGCCTTCGCCTCGATCTGGCGCACGCGCTCGCGGGTCACCTTGAAGATCCTGCCGACCTCCTCGAGCGTGTAGGTGTACCCGTCGCCGATGCCGTAGCGCAACTTGATGATCTCGCGCTCGCGGAAGGTGAGGGTCTGGAGAACGCCCTCGATCTTGTCCTTGAGCATCTCGTGCGAGGCCGCGGTGACGGGCGACTCGGCCTGCTCGTCCTCGATGAAGTCGCCGAAGTAGCTGTCGTCGCTGTCGCCGATCGGCCGGTCGAGCGAGATCGGGTGCTTGCTGATCTTGAGGACGCGCTTCGTCTCCTCGACCGAGATGTCGGTCGCGGCCGCGATCTCCTCGATCGTCGGCTCGCGCCCCTTCTTCTGGATGAGCCGCTTCGTGACGTTCCGGAGCTTGCTCATCGTCTCGATCATGTGGACCGGGATGCGGATCGTCCGCGCCTGGTCCGCGATCGAACGCGTGATGGCCTGCCGGATCCACCAGGTGGCGTAGGTCGAGAACTTGTAGCCGCGCCGGTACTCGTACTTCTCCACCGCCTTCATCAGGCCCGTGTTCCCCTCCTGGATGAGGTCGAGGAAGGTGAGGCCGCGGTTGCGGTACTTCTTCGCGATCGAGACCACGAGGCGCAGGTTGCCCGAGCTGAGCTTGCGCTTCGCGTCCTCGTACTCCTCGAACCGCTGGTGGATCGCCTGGACGCGCTGGCGGAACCGCTCGTGCGTCTCGCACACCTTGAGCTGGAGCTCGTGGAGCCGGTCGTCGTGCGAGCGCACCTCGTCGCGCGCGCCCTTCGTCTCCCTCAGCTCCTGGAGGCGCCCCATGCGCTCGTCCATCTCCTCGAGGACGTCCTCGAGCTCCTCCTTCAGCGGCCGGATCTTCTTCACCTGGAGCGCCAGCTCCTCGAGCAGCACCACGTTGCGCTTGCGCCGCGACCGGACGATCCGGTCCAGCTCCTGGCGCCGCTTGAGCGGCGTGGCGTGGTGGTAGAACTCGGCGAACTCGGCGCGGATCCGCTCGAGGATGGTCTTGATCGTGTCGAGGTTGCCCGGGAGGCGGGCTGCGATGTCGTCCTTGTCGGTGCGGCCCGACGTGTTGATCTTGAGCGTGCGGTCGAAGGCGAGGTCGCCCGCCTGCACCTCCTCGAGGATGCGGATCGCCCGCTCCTGCGCGAGCGCGCACTCGAGCACCTTGACCCGGTAGCGACGGCGGGTCAGCTCGATCTTCTTGGCGAGCATGATCTCCTCGTCGCGGGAGAGGAGCGGGATCTCGCCCATCTGGGTCAAGTACATGCGGACGGGGTCGTCGATCTTCTCGGTCGACCCGGTCCCGAGCGGCGCGGTCTCGTCGGGGATCGGACCCTCGGCCTCCTCGTCGAGGAGGTCGAGCGCCTCGTCGCGGGGCTCGCCGTCGCTCCCCTCGGCCTCCTCGCCTTCCTCCTCCTCCTCCTCCTCGGCGCCGGCCGCCTCGGTCTCGTCGATCAGCTGCACCCCCATCTCGTCGAGATGGAGGAGAAGCGCGTCGAGCTTCTCGGAGGACACGAGGTCGTCGGGGAGGACACGGTTGATCTCCTCGTAGGTGAGGAACCCCTTCTTGCGCCCCTCTTCGATGAGGTGCTTGACGTCGGCGTCGAAAGTCTCGTTGGTGTTCATTCGTATCTCAGGGCGCGACGGGGGAGCCCTTGCGGGCCCGGACCACGGCGGCGACATCGTCCCCCGCCTCGCGCACCTGCGCGAGACGGGCGAGACGGGCGAGGAACGACTCCGCGTGATGGCGCGCGTCGGCAGCAGGCTCCAAGGCCTGCAAGGCCTCGACCGCCACGTCCTTGTCCGCTAGTACGCTCAGAAGTCCCTCCCGGGTCACGGATTCTCCTCGCCTACGCAAGTCGGAGAGTGCGGTCGCGACGAACCGCAGCCCCGTATCCCGGAAACGGTCGGGGGGGTACCAGAGTTCCACGCGGTCCCAGAACCCACCATCTTCGAGGGTTGCCCGGAGCACATGCCGTTCCGCCTCGATCCACGACTGCCAAGCGTCGGGCCGCTCCGGACGGACCCCGAGGGCCGTCCTGGGTACCTTGGCCTCGCTGCGAAGGGTCGACTCGGGCACGCCGGTGCGCTCCGCAAGCAACCGGAAGGCCAGTTCGCGCCGGAGCGGGTCGCCGATCCTCGCGACCACGTCCACGAGTTCCTTGGCCGCCTTCTCGCGTCCCTCAAGGGTCGTGGTGCCGTGTCGCGCCACCGCACGCTCCATCCGGTAGGTCCAGAGGTCCTTCGCCCCCTCGACGGCCAAGTCCATCGGCGAACGACCCCCCGCGACCACGACATCGGCCGGGTCCTCCCCGGGGGGGAGAAGGGCGACTGCCCCCTCGACCTGACCCGTGAGGAGGGTCTCCGCCGCGCGCTCCGCCGCCTTCAGCCCTGCCTCGTCCCCGTCGAACACGAGGAACACAGGCACGCCGAAACGTCGCAGCTGCTGGCAGTTCTCGGAGGTGAGCGCGGTGCCGAGGCCCGCCGCGACCTCCTTGAGCCCCGCCTGGTGGCAGTGCATCACGTCGGTGTAGCCCTCGACCACGAGTAGCCGGCCCGCGGCTCGTGCCGGCTCCCGCGCGAGGTCGAGTCCGTACATCTCCCGACCCTTGTGGAAGAGGATCCCGTCCGCGGAGTTCAGGTACTTGGGCTGGTCCTCCCCGAGCGTGCGCGCGCCGAAGCCGATGATCCGGCCGCGGAGGTCGTGGATCGGGAACATGACCCTGCCGCGGAACATGTCGAAGTAGCGCCCCCGGTCGTTCCTGCGGATCAGCCCCGCGGCGTCGAGCGCTCCCTCGGCGATCCCCTTCTGGGTCGCGTACCGGAGGAGCGCCTCGCCGTCGTCCGGCGCGAAGCCGATCCGGAAGGCCCGGAGCGTCTCGTCCAGAAAGCCGCGGCGAGCGAGGTAGTCGCGCGCCGGCCTTCCCGCCTCCCGGGCGAGGACCGCCGAGAAGAAGCCCGCCGCGAACTCGAGGGCGCGCAGGGCGTCCCCGCGGAGGCGGGTCCGCTCCGTTTCGCCGGCATCCTCCTGGGCGCGCGGCAGCGCGACGTTCGCCTCGCGCGCCAGCTCCTCGACCGCCTCGATGAACGCGAGCCCGTTCCGCTTCATGAGGAAGGTGAAGACGTCCCCGCCCTCCCCGCAACCGAAGCACTTGTACCGCGCGCTCTCGGGGAAGACCGTGAAGGACGGCGTCTTCTCGTCGTGGAAGGGGCAGAGCCCCTTGTACGACCGCCCGCTGCGCCGGAGGGTCACGTACCGCGACACCACGTCGAGGATGTCGACGGACTCCTGCACCGTGCGGATGATCTCTTCCGGGATACGCGCCAAGAACACCTCTGCCGGCCGACGAAACCCGGGTCCGGCACGCCCGGCCGGATCGGGAGGAAACCCCTGAGTTTGTCTCACGCAGGAGGGACGGTCAAGAGGCGGGTCCACGCTTCAGGGGGGACGTCCTCCGGCCGGACCCTGGGCTCGATCCCCGCGGCCCGCAGCCGGGCCTCGCCGAGACGCTTCCGGAGCGTCTTCCGCCGCTGCTGGAACGCGTCCATGAGAAGCGACGGGAGGCCGGCATCGCGGAGCCCGATCGCCCGCGCCGGCGCCGTCGGCGCGACGCGCAGCACGGCGGATTCGACCTTCGGCGGCGGCCAGAAGACCTGCGGCGGCACGCGGCGCACGATCTCCGCGCGAGCGAGCAGCGCGACCGCGATCGCCATCGGCCCGTACTCCGCGGTGCCGGGACCCGCCACGAACCGCTCCGCCGCCTCCCGCTGGACAAGCACGACCGCGTCGAGGAACTCGATCCCGTCCCAGAGCAGGTTCGCGAGCACCGGCGTCGCGACCGCGTACGGGAGGTTCGAGACGATGCGGAGCCGCAGGGCCCCCGCAGCCCCCTCCTCGCGCCACCGTCGGATCACCGCCTGGTTGAGCGCGTGCTTTCCCGCGAGGATGTCCTCGAGGAGGAAGACGACGGTCTCGGGCCACTCGCGGAGCCCCCTCGCGATCCCCTGGAGCCGGGCGTCGAGGTCGCACGTGACGACGCGGCCCGCGCGCGCGGCAAGCGCGTCCGTGAGGATGCCCGTCCCCGTGCCGATCTCGAGGACGCAGTCGTTTTGCCCCACGTCCGCGTCGCGCACGATCGCGTCGATGAGGTTCCGGTCCACGAGGAAGTGCTGGCCGCGCAGCCGCGTGGGATGGAACCCGTGGGCGCCGAGGAGCGCCTGGACACCGGTCTTCGTCGTGGGGACGGGCACTAGTTCGAGACGGAGAGCGTATCGCTCCCGAGCGTCGACGCGGGCAGCGCGAGCGGCGAGCCCGGGTCGCTCGTGCTCGTGAACGCCATGATCGCGCCGGCGTCGACCGAGACCTCGAACGTCACGACCGCGCCGGCGGGATCGAACGTGCCGTTGCAGCCGCTGCCGCCGCCGCCCCCGCACGTCGTGAGCGCGAGGGGCAGCACGAGGACCAGCAGCGTTTGGCGCGCCCCGGACCCCCACCCCTTCCACGCGAGCGGGACGAGCGCGAGCGCGAGCCACCACGGGAACGACGCCTGCTGCGGCGCGGACGAGACCGACGTCACGGCGACGTCGTAAAGGACGAGCAGGTCCGTTGCCTCGCCTGCGTTCAACTCCAGGTCGAGCCCGGAGAACGTCAACGTCCCGTCGTCCGAGGAGAACGTTCCGGTCCCGAGCACCGGCTCGTTCTTGTCCTTGAGGCCGTTGCCGTTCCGGTCGTCCGCGATCGCCACCTCCGCGACGTCGACCGCGTCGTTCGCCGTGCCCGCGGCGCGCACGGTGACCGCGTCCACCCACAGCTCCTCGGCGCTCGGCGCCACGAGCCGGATCCGCAGGAGCGCCCTGTCGCACACGGGGTTCGCGAAGGCCATGTCCCCCAAGGCGACGTTCGTCGCGGAGGCGGGGAGGAGGGGGGGCGCGGGGGGGAGGGATCCCGCGGCGCCCGACAGCGCGAGCGAGTAGGTGCCGGTGCCTCCGGGGTTGCCCGTGGTCGCGCGCGCCGAGACCGCGACCGTGTAGACCCCGGTCTCCGGAAGCGTGAACGAGACCATCGCGTTGCCGAGCGTCGGAAGGTCCTCGGCCGCGACCTCGAGCGAGGACGGCAGGAGGATCCGCAGCTGCGGGGTCACTCCGACCCCCGTGACGCCGACGGAGACCGCCTGGCCGGACGCGCCGGCGAAGACGTAGTAGTCCACGAAGTGGAACCCCCCCGTCGCGTCGGGGAGCTGCTCGTCGCCGCTCGCGAGCGCGCCGTTGACGGCCGGGCCCGACGCGAGCGGTCGCGCGTCGAGCACGTAGTCGACCGACCCCGTGTCGCGGCCCGCGCGGACCTGGACGAACGCGAACGAATCGGGATCGTCGGCCGCGGGGTCGTACGTGTCGCCCAGCTGCCAGAACTCGTCGCCCGCGAAGATGAACGGGTCCCTGCCGAGAGCGGTCGCGCTGCTCGACAGCGTCGCGCCGGTCACGGAGGCGCGGCCATTGATCGCCTCGAGGACGACCCGGTAGGCGCCCGGGAGGAGGTTTTGGATCGCGAAGTGCCCGAGACCCGCCGCGTCCTCGTTCGTGAGGATGCCGATGTGCTCCTCCCCCACGCCGGCCGGGCCGATCGCGCGCACCGCGATCTCGTTGACGCCGGCCCCCGACGCCCCCCGGACGGTCCCCGAGATGGAGCCGAGGCCGCTCGTGTCCACCGGGTAGATGTCGATCAGGCCCGCGCGGTCGTCGCCCTCGATCGTCCCTCCCTGCTGCGGCTGGACCGGCAGGCGGAACGGGAACATGGTGGGGATCTGCGCCGGCGCGAGCAGGCCGAGCCCGAACGTGGTCGGGTTCGCGAGGCCGACGGGCGTGTGCGCGAGGCCGGTCGCGTGGCCGAGCTCGTGGAGCAGCGTCGCGCGGAACAGCTCCTCGGCGCTCGCCCCCGTGCCCGGCGCGATCAGCGCGCCGGGCTGCGTGTTCACGACCACGAGCAGGTCGAGGATGTCCCCGTCTCCCGTGTCCACGCTCTTGAGCGTGATGCCGAGCACGCCCGGCGAGAGCCCGAAGAAGGCGAGGATCTCGCCCGTGTCGTCCCAGGCGGCCTCGAAGCGCGTGTTCGTGAACTTCCCGAACGTGTCGCCGACGGTCGCGCCGTTGTAGGGGCCGCCAGCCGTCGCGACCCCGAACGGGGGCTCGGCTTCCGCGACGCCGTTCCACTGGTTCATCAGCTCCTGGATGATGCCGAGCGGGTTCGCGACGTTGGGCACGGGCTCGGTGTCGACGAAGAGGTCGATCGGCCGCCGGCTCGCCGGCACCGACTCGAAGACGTAGCGGCCGCCGACGAGCGAGTTGGAGACGAGGAACGCGCCGGCCGCCGAGGCGAGAAGCCCGGCGGCGACGAGCGCGAAGACGAGCCGTCTCATCGGCCGCTCCTCTCGTCGTCGGACGCGGGCTCATCGGGCGCAGGGGGATCGTCCGGCGGGTCGATCCGGTCCCCGGCGCCCTGGCCGGAGCGCTCGCCTTCGGCCGGCTTCGGCGCCTCGTCCAGCTGCCCCGCCTCCCGGGCCGCGCGTTCCGCTTGCTCGCGAACGACCCGCTGGACCGCCGTCCGGAAGGAGTCCAGCGTGACCTCCCTCGTGCCTTCGAGCTCGCGGAGCCCGGTCACGGGCGCGCAGAGGCACCGGCGGCCGGTCTTGTCGGCGCGGAGACCGAGGACGCCGCCCGAGGCCTGGAGGACCGTGGGAAACCCGTCGCGATTCGGGGGGCCGAGGAGGAGCACGGCCTCGGCGCCCCTCTCGAACCGCGGCATCCCGGGGGCGACGGTCTCGACGCCGTCCGCGCGGCCGCCGGGAAGCCGCAGCTCGAGGACCGGCGCCTCTGAGCGCCCCTTCATCTCCTCGAGGAGGCGCAGGCGCACGTGGGTGAAGACGAAGCCGCTTCGCGGATCGCGACGGGACTCGACGCTGTCCACGGCGGCGCAGCAGACGCGCTCGGCCGCGAGGATCAGGTCGGCGGTGGTCTCGGTGGAGAGTGTCGTTCCGGGCGCCGCGGCCGCCATGAGCAACGCGAACGCCAAGGCGGCCATCGGTCGATGCATGTCCGGAGGTCTCCTGGGCCCGGCGGATTATAGCCGTCCTTCCCGGATCGCCCGGACCTGCCCGCGCGGTTGCCTCAGCTCCCCTTCAGGAACTTCGCCCAGGCTTCCGGATCGCGGCCGAACGACCGGCCGTGCCGCCTCTCGAGGGCGGCGAGCGCCGGGATCCAGAAGCCTGGGTCCCGCGCCCTCAGCGCGTCGACGAGGTAGACGTCCGCGTCGGGGTGCCCGGCGCGCTCGAGGACGAGCACGGCTTCGAACCGGACGTCCACGTCCGGGTCCTCGCGGACGAGCGCCGCCGCCTGCGAAACGGCGCGCGGGTCCCCGCAGCCGTCGAGCGCGGCGAGCGCGGAACGCCGCACGACCGGCGACGCGTGGCGGAGGCAGCCGAAGACCTCGTCGCGGAACCCCAGCCCCGCGAGCGCGGCGGCGGCGGCGGCGGCGACCCGGGGATCCTCCGACGCGATCTCCGTGCGCGCCCAGTCCGCCCTTTCCGTGATCCCCGCGCCGCCGACCGCGAGGAGCATGCTCGCCCGCGACTCCCAGTGCCGGCGGGCGCCGGCCTCCTCCAGCTCGTCCAGCGCCTGCCGCACGTCCTCCTTCCAGCGAAGCGTCACAAAGGCGCCGAGGATCGCGGACCGCACGGTGAACGACGGATCGTCCGGCGCGTAGCGGAGCGCCGCCCAGAGAGCGGGCCGCTGCCCGGCGTCGCCGATGCGCCCGAGGGCGACCGCCGCCGCGGCGCGCACGTCGCGCGTGGGGTGGTCGAGGAACGGCGTCACCCGCCGCGCGACGTAGGGCTTGCCGCAGCTCCCGAGAGCGAGCAGGAGCGCCGCGACGACCCCCGGCCCGCGTTCCTCGGGGAGCCGGGCGGCGAGGAACGGGACGGCGCGCTCGTCCGCCATCGCCTCGAGCGCGCGGGCGGCCGCCGCGCGGACGCTCGTGCTCGGGTCGCGCAGCGCGATCAGCAGCGCCGCGATCGCCTCGTCGGGCGGCGCGAACGCGAGCAGGTCCGCCGCCTTCCGCCGGACCGCGGCGTTCTCGTGGCGGAGCAGCTTCACGCGCCGCGCGGTGGACGTGCCGAAGTCGATCTCCTCGCCTTGAGGAGCCGCGAGAAGGAGGAAGAGGGCCGGTGCGAGGGCCACCGGCCCATTCTAGTGCGAAGGGAGGGGGCTTCGAGGGCCTAGCCGCCGACCTCGTACAGCGTGCCGCCGTACAGCAGCCGCACGCGCGTCCCGACCGAGAGGTACCGCGCGAGCTGCGTGTCGTCGAGCAGCTTCAGGTAGTCGTCGCCGAGGCAGGCCACGCGCACGACGGGGCCGTCGAACGGCGCCGCGGCGATCGCCGTGTCCTCCCAGACCCCGTCCACGAGGCGGAAGGTCTTGTCGCCGACCGTCTTGAGCCCGACGCCCGCGTTGGCGTCCGTATCCGCCTCCTCGAGGCGCAACGCGATTTTCGCGCCCGCGACCGCGCCGGCCCCGGCCTCCTCGGCCTCGCCGAGCGCGGCTTCCGCGGCCTTCGCTTCCGCCCCGACGCCGTCGAGCGCACGGATGCGGTTGGCCAAGCTGCGGCGTTCGGCCGGCGCGGCCGACGGCGTCGCCCGCTCGCGGAGCATCCGCTCCTCCTCGACGACGAGGAACGAGGTGTACGGCGTCACGATGCCGTAGCGCGTGCCGAGCCGCCTCACCTCCTCGACAAGTTCGTTCCGCTCGCCGTGCGCGCGGATCTCGCCGAGCAGGAAACCGACCTGGCGGATCGCCCAGAGCCGCGGCAGGTAGTCGCGCGACGCGTCGTCGCCGAACCGCGCATCGTAGGTGAACGACACGTCGCGGCCGCCCACGTTGCCCGTGAGCGTCACAGCACACGCGCCCGGCCGGGCGTACCGCCCGACGACCGACACCTGTTGCCCCTTGAAGAGGTCCCCGAGGCGCGCCGGGTGCACGTCGTGCACCCCGTCGACGCGCAGGGTCACGTCGACGAGGACCGGCGACGCCACCTGGTCGTAGAGCGCGGAGGCCTTGACCTCGATGTTCTCGCGCTCCGACACGAAGAGCGCGTTGCCGCGCGTCCGATCGGCGAGGTCGGTGAGCAGGGTCGCGTTCAACGCGTCGCCCACGCCGAAGGAGAAGACCCGTGCGCGGGCGGCGTTGGCCGCATCGACCGCGGCGAGGATCTGGGGGGTCTCCGTGGGACCCACGGTCGCCTCGCCGTCCGTGAGGAAGAGGACGATCGGCACGCGTCCCTCGAGTCGGTCGAGCTTGAGCGCCGTCACGAGCGCGTCGTGGATCGCGGTGCCCCCGGTCGCCTCGAGCCCCGCGACGAAGCCCAGCGCCGCCTGCACGTTCTCCGCCGAGGCCTCGACGACGCCGTCGCGGAAGGGCCGCGGCGCGGTCGCGAACGCGACCACGTTGAACCGGTCCTTCGCGCCGAGCCGGCCGAGCGCGTAACCGAGCGCGGCCTTCGCCTGCCGCATCTTCGCTCCGCCGTTCTCCCCCATCGAGCCGGAGGTGTCGATCGCGAAGACGATGTCCTTCGCGATCGACTCGCCCGTCTCGCGGTTGGGCGAGAGGAGCATCATGAAGTAGCCGTCCTCGCCCGGCGCCTTGTGCGTCGCGAGGTGGAAGTCGATGTCCTTCTTCCCGAGCCCGTAGAGGATGCGCAGGTCGCGGTCGCCCCTCGACGCCCTCTCCTCGAAGCTCGCGACGACGCTCCCGTCGTCCTTCCGCACCACGTCGAGCCCGTGCGTCGGGGAGAACATCGTGCCGACGCCGCCCGCCGCCCGCACCTCGAACGTGCCGGCGACGCTGCCCCCGCTCCCCCCGAACGCCTCCCCGCGCAACGGGTAGGCGAGCTCGACGAGTCCGCCTACGGAGGTGAGCATCTGCTCGTAGCGCAGCGTGACCTTCGTGTCGCCGCGCGCCGGGATCGGGAAGAGCCGCGCGCGGATGAGCCCGCGGCCGACGTACTCGAGCAGCCCCGGGTCGTCCCGCCGGCGCACGATCGACAGGTAGATGTCGCGCGCGCGGTCCGCGTCGAGCAGCTCGCCCGGCACGTCCTTGCCGCCCATCTGCATCGTGAACCGCGAGACCGATGCGCCCTCGGGCAGCGCGAAGAGGTAGATCCCCTCGCCCGGCCACGGGTTCGGGTTGTGGAAGATCTGCGTCACCTCGAAGACGGCGGCCTGATCCTCGACCCTTCCGTGGATCTTCTGGTCGACGAGCCGGATCGCCCAGCCGCCGCGCGGCTCGGGCCCGCGCTCCGGCGGCGTCGGCGGCTCCGTCTCGACGACGAGCCGCTCGAGGACGATCCCTTGGGCGAGCGCTTCCGCGGGGGGGAGCGCGAGGAGCAGGAGGAGAATGCCGCAGTTCCTCATACATCCATTCTGACGCGGTTTGGCGCCTCGGAGTTCAGGATCCGTCTAATTGACGCGGGACCGCCGCGGATCTTGGGGGGCTGGCGACGAGCTCTAGGCTCAGGGACGGAGGGGAAGCGAGCGGACCGGTGCCTGGCGCCAGTCGGCCAGTCTGCGGTAGGCGTAGGGGATCCCGTGCCGCTCGTGGAGCCGCCGAATCTCCGCGTGCCACCGCTCGGTGAGCGCCGCGGCGGCGGCCTCGTCCGAGCAGTAGTACGTCCGGCAGGCGAGCGCCCTGCCCTCCCGGTTGCCGCAGAGGGTGCCTTGGAGCCAAGGGCAGACGCCTTCCTCGCTCCCCCCCGCGCCCCCCCTTTTCAACATCTCCTCGTACTCGAGCCCGGTGACGAAGAGGTCGTGTCCCGCCTTGCGGAAGCGGCAGCACCTCCCGGAGAGTTCGCACCGGAGCGCGGGGTTTCCCTTCGCCTCCTCGTCCGCGGCGGCGTAGATCCGCCTCAGGGCTTCGAGAGGAGTTCCCATAGTTCCTCCCGGGGCGTATCCCGGTCGAGCGCCTTCCCGATCTCCTCGGCGCTGTGGAGCGGTCCGTTCCCGACGCCCGGGCAGGTCTCCCGGACCTCCTCCCAGGCCGCCGGCGTCTCCGTGAGGCGCGGCCAGAAGGGGAAGGTGAGGCACTGGCGCGGCTTCACGGCGTGGATCGAGCACCGCTTGTCCTCCCCGAGGAAGACGCAGTCGCCGCTCGGCTTGTCGACGAGGCAGAGCAGGCGGCCGACGAGGCGCACATACCTCTTGAGGAACGCCTCGACCTCGAGGCCCAGGTGGCTCGCAATCCTCCGCTGGTCCTCCGGCGAGAGCCAGACGTAGCCCTGCGGGCCGGTGCAACAGTGCGAGCACTGGGTGCAGCGAAACCGCAGGCCGTCCCGGTACCAGACGCTCATGTGCCCTTCCGCCGGAACAGGAGGAAGGAGGCGATGCCGCCCACGAGGAGGAGTGCCGCGCCGCTTCCGGCGACGAGCGACCATGGGCTCTTGGGCTTCGTCCCTGCGAGAGCCGGGGGGGCCTCGGGGGACGCCGCCTCCGGGTCGAACGGGACGAAGGGGTCGCGCGACCGCGCCGCCGCCTCGACCCACGGTGGCGCCTGGTCGGCGCTCAGCCCCGCCAGCGGGTCGGGGTCGAGGAACGTCAGCCGCTCCGCGCCGAGCCCCAGGTCGCCGAGGTCCGCGACGCCGCCGCAGATCTTGAGCACGGTCGGGCTCTCGTCGGCCACGAAGTAGCGCGCCTGCGCGTCGAAGAGCGCCTTGGTCGCCGCCGTCGTGCGGGCCTCGACCTCCTCGCGCGTGCCCTTCGTGCGCGGCGCGACCTGGACGAGCTTCTGGTAGACGGGCGAGCAGCGCGGCTGGAGCTCCCGCGCGCGCTCGAGGTAGCGCCAGGCGACGTCGTAGTCGCCCTGGGCGGACGCGAAGTCCCCGAACCAGAAGCAGAAGTTGTAGTCGTCGCCGAAGAGCTGCCGGTACTCGAGGAAGAGGCGCCACGCGAGGCGCACGTCGCCCTCGTTCTCGAGGAGCGTGCCGTGGATCACCGCCGGGCGCAGCCACGCGTTGCCGTTGTGCAGGGCGAGCGAAGGATCCTTCGACTTCCGGCACAGCTCGCGGGCGGTGTCGTAGTGGTAGAGCGCCTCCTTGAGGCGGTTCTGGTAGCCGAGGACGAGCCCCAGGTTCTTGTGGTGCGCAGGGTCCTCCGGATCCCCCTCGATTTGGCGGTGGAGGACCTGCTCCGCGAGCCGGTACTGGTGGTCCATCTCGTACGCGCCCGCCTTGTTCGTCCAGAGCACCTGCTTCCAGCGCGGCTGGCGCGCCCACTTGAGCCCCTCGTCCCAGGCGCGCTGCGCGTCGTCGAACCGGTCGCGCATGTAGTGCTCGTGGCCCACGTCGACGTAGCAGAGCGCGATCTTGTCGGCGCAGTCCTCGGGCTGGAAACCCCGCCGCGCGAGCTCCCGGAAGTCGTCGATCGCACCGCGCTGGCCGTTCTTCGCCTTCAGGTACTCGCGACCCGCGAACTTCATCGCCGCGTTCGCGAACACCATGAGGTCGAGGTCGGGCCGCCACTTCCCGATGCGCCTCAGCCGGTCCTCCGCCACGGAGAACTCGCGGTAGGCGTCCATCCTCCAGCGCTCGATCTGCTCAGCGGCCTCCTTCCGCACCCGGTCCCGGACGGCGTCCTCCATCCCCTTGGCGCGCGCGAGGGCGAGGTACATCTCGACCTCGGCGCGGAAGAAGAAGGCGCGGTTGCAGCGGTTCTCGCCGCGGATGAAAAAGGCCTCCCACCGCTGCGGGTGCGCGAGCGCCGCCTGGGCGAGCTTCTCGTACTGCGCCTCGAACCGCTCGGCCGCCGGCCTCGACGGATCCTCAAGGATGGCGCGGGCCTCGAGAAGGAGCTGGTCGTACTCGTGCTCCGCGGCCGCGGCAGAGGCGACGCAGAGGAGCGCGGTGCACCACCTCATCGGGGCATGGATTGTAAGCCTAGGCGCCGCGCGGCCTTACGCACGCGCGCCAAATGAATCGCGGGCGACCAGGAGGCCGCCCGCGGAGGGATAGCCGCCAGACACCCGCGTTTCGATTAGGGCATTTTTGAAGGAAGGAAGATGTGGGCTACGAGCATCTGGTCAGCGCTTTCCATTGTCCGCCGCGACGGCGACGCTGCCGGGTTTTTTCGGCGACCCGGCGTAACCTCCGATCCCGCAACCTGTTAGGATTCCTCGCGCTTCCTTCATGGCGACCAAGCGGGACATCGAGATCGCCTCGCTGCTCTTCCGCAGCGGCATCGTCAACCAGGAGGAGATCCAGGGCGCGCTCGCGCACCAAGGCAAGCTGCTGACGCAGGGGAAGATCGTCACGCTCGTGGATGTCCTCGTGGAGCGCGGCTTCATCCCCAAGGACGCCGCGCCGACGTTCACGGACGAGCCGCTCGAGAGGGTCCAGCCGCTCCCGGACTACGAGCTCCTGGAGTTCATCGGCGACGGCGCGTCCGCGCGCGTCTACCGCGGCGCGCACAAGCCGACCGGCCGGCCGGTCGCGGTGAAGGTGCTGCACCCGGAGCAGGAACTGATGCACAAGGCGCTCAAGCGCTTCCAGCGCGAGGCGCTTCTCCTCTGCAAGCTCTCGCACGGGAGCATCGTGAAGGGCTACGAGGTCTCGAAGGTGAACGGATTCCGGTTCGTCGCGATGGAGTGGATCGACGGCGGGACCGTGCTCGAGGAGATCGACCGGCGCGGCCGGATCGACGGCCCGAACGCGCTCCACGTGATCCGCCAGATCGCGGCCGCGCTCGAGTACCTTCACGGCAACGGGATCATCCACCGGGACATCAAGCCGGGCAACGTGCTCATCGACGAGGCGTGGCGCGCGAAGCTGATCGACCTCGGCCTCTGCCTCCTCGCCGGGCAGCAACGCGAGGAGGCCGAGGGCACGACGGTCGGGACCGTCGGCTACATCTCGCCCGAGCAGGCGAAGGGCACGGAGGTGGACGAGCGGAGCGACATCTATTCCCTGGGCGTGACGCTCTACCACATGGTCGTCGGCGAGGTGCCCTTCTCGGGCGACGACGACTTCGAGGTGATGAGCAAGCAGATCATGCAGTCGCTCAAGTCCGACAAGCTGAAGTCGCTCAACATCTCCCCGCACGTCCACTACGCGATCCAGAAGATGATGGCGAAGGAGAAGGAGATCCGCTACCAGCGCCCCGCCGACATCGTGAAGGACCTCGACGCGTACCTGAAGTCGACAGGGTACGAGCCGATCCCCTTCGCGCGCCCGGCGAGGGAGAGCGCGCGCGCCGAGACGAGGACGCCGAGCGGGAGGAACGCCCCCGCCCCGCGCCCGACGGGGAAGAAGCCCGAGGCGCCGATCAGCAGACGCCGCCGCCGGTTCCGGTAGTCGACCGAGACGCGCGACCGCGGCGCCAAGATGGAGCGCTCCAGGGCCCGCGGCGTCCGCGAGGCATGGATCGTGGACCAGGACGAGAGGACGATCGACGTCCTCGAGCACGTGCCGGCCGGGCGACACGGCGCGATCGACCGCGCTCCCCGGCTTCTCGATCGACGTCGCGCGGTTGTTCGAGATCGGATGCGCCGACGCGACCGCCGGTGACGACGCGTCGCCCTAGGGCGCGACCTCGAGCGAAGCGGCGAGCGCGCGGAAGTCCTTCTCGGCCCAGCGCCACCAGCGGGCGGGCGCGGCGCCGACGAGCAGCACATAGCGGTCCCTCGCGGCGACGGCGACCACGAGCGCGCGCAGGTCCTCGCCGCGGTGGCGGACCGAGAGCAGCTGCGCGCGGGCCGGCAGCGCGCCGACCGCGAGCGTCTCCGCCTCCCCGTGCCCCTTCACCTCCTCCACGTCGAGCTTGATCCGCGCGAGGCCGCGGGCGAGCGCCTCGTCGGCGTCGATCGCGCCCGGGTACGTGAACACGTCCATCGACGCGAAGAGCGCGACCTTCTCGAAGCAGAGCACGCGCCCCGTGTCCGCGTCGAGCGGCTCCGGCGTCCAGCCCGGGTCGGGCACGCGGAACGACAGCCCGGCGCGCGCGTGGTGCGCGTCGAGCGGCTCAGGCCGCAGGAAGAACGGGAACCTCTGCGCCTCGGCGATCGAGAGCGGCGCCGGGGCCGCGTTCGCCTTCCGCGCGAGGTCCACGCGCTCGCGCGTCGTGCGCTTCGCCACGAGTGTCGGCCCGTTCAGCTCGACCGTCAGCGAGCCCTCGCCCGGCCGGTAGAACGCGCGCTCGGTGCGCACGTCGCTCGCCAGCGTCACGGCCCGGCACGGCCGCGCGTCCCCCGGCGGCGCGTCGTCCTCGTCGCGGCGCAGGAGCAGCGTCACCGTCTTGAGCGCGCGCGCGTCGAGCACCGTCAGCCGCCGCGTCTCCCCCGGCCTCGACTCCTCGAGGAACCGGCTCCACGCGGGGAGCGCGAGCGCGCACTCCTCGGGGAGGTCGATCACCACGTCCTCGGTCCGCCCGCCGCGGCTTACGCGCACGCTCGCCTTCCCGTCACGCACCTGGCCGCTCGTCACCTCCGCGTCGCCCGCGTACGACTCGAAGAGGAGGAACTCGAGCGGGCCGTTCTCGTCGTCGGTCTCGACGCGCCGCATGCTCACGTCGTCGCCGCCACCGGGCCGGAAGAAGACCGTCTCCTCCTGCACCTGCCGCCGGCTGCCGTGGAGCGTCTCGACGAGATGCTGCCATCCGACGACCTTGTCGCGGTGGAGGACGAGGAACCACTCGTCCCGCTTCGTCAGGGTGCGCGGGGGGGCGTCGGGGGCCGTGCCGCGCTCGACGAGCCGCACGCGCCGGCGAGGGATCCGCAGCTTGCCGCCGCCGAGATCGATCACCACCTCCTCGTCGTCCTCCGCGAGGACCGTGCCCCGGAGGATTCGGCCGTTCTCGAGGTGGACCGCGTCGCCCGCGTACGCCACGGACACGAGAACGATCAGGGCGAGACGCCGCACTCCCTTGCTATCGGCCGGCCCCTCCCCCACGCTCAACCCTCGAGAGGAGTAGGGAGTGTCACCTACCCCGGCTCGACGAAGGCGCGGAACCGTTCGAGGGCGTCGCGCTCGCGGGCCGCCGCCTTCTGGAGGAGGTCCGTCGCCTCCTCGCGCCGCCGCTCGTAGGTCGTGATCGCCTCCTCCCGCTCGGCCTCGTCCGGGAGATCGAACCCCCACGGCAGGATCTCAAGGATGCGCTGGAGGGCGCCGCACGCCTCCCCGAAGAGGTCGTGCGCCTCGGCGAGGGTCTCGCGCTGGCCCTGGGCGTAGTCGCCCCGGTCGAGCAGCTCCGCGAGGAAGTCGCGCACGGCCCAGCGCGAGCCGTGGTGATGGAGGACGCCGAGGCCGAGCCACGGCAGGTAGCGCCGCTGCTCGTCGGCCGGGAAGGAGCGCGGCGAGTGGTTCGTCTGGAGGTCCTCGGCGAGGTGGCGGTAGGCGTCGAAGCCGAACGCGACCCGGTCGGTCGAGGAGAGCGTCATCACCTCGATCGCGCCCTGGAGCCCGCGGCGCGCGACCTCCACGCGCGCCGGCACAGCGGCGCGCGGCCCGACGACGCACATCGCGTAGATCACGGGCAGGTCGTCCGCCATCTCCTCCTGCGGGTGGTGCTGGCACCAGCAGGCGCGGAACCGCTCGGGCGAGAAGCGCATCCCGTCGCCGAGCACGCAGTTGACGCGGACGTCGCCGCGGTCGATGCCGGTCACGAAGACCCACTCGGCGCCGCCGAAGCCGGTGCCGAGGACGGTTGAGGGCGACACGTGGAGCGGCGTGATCACGGTCCGGCCGCGCGAGAGCGCCGCGCGCAGCGCCTCCCACGCCGCGTCCACCTCGACCTCGTCCACGAGCTCGCACTCGAACCCGAAGTTCTCAAGCCCGCGGCGGAGCGCGTCGCGCGCGAAGCCGCCCCAGTTGAGGTCGCGGGTCTTCAGGAGGTACGAGAGCCAGAACGCGTCCCCCGAGACCCCCGCAATGTAGGGATAGGAGGACTCCCCGGCGAGCGCGCGGAGCGCCTCCTTGAGGCCCAGGACGTGCGTGCCCCCGTTGAGCGAAAGCCGGATCGCGTTCACCTCCGCGCCGTCGAGCGTCGCCCCCTTGAGCGAGATGTCCGCCATGTTCGCGTTGAAGATGAGCGCGCCGCGCAGGTCGCTCTCGGTGAAGCTCGCGTAGGCGAGGTTGACGTCGCTGAAGACCGCGCCACGCGCCGCGCACCGGTCGAACGTCGCGCCCGTGAGCTTCACGTTCCGGAAGGAGGCGCCGGAGAGGTCCGCGCCGGCGAAGCGCGCGCCGGCCAAGTCGAGGTCCTCGAAGGTCGCGCCGCGCAGGTCGCTGCCGGTGAAGTCCAGGGGCCTCGGGGACACGAACCCGCGCGGGAACGCGAGGCCCGCGAGCGGGAGCCCGCCGAGCGGCTCGCCGCGCGCGGCGCGCTCGGCGGCATCCTGGAGGCGCGGATCGTCGGGGACCACGGACCGGACCATCCCAAGCGGCAGCGAACGTGTCAAGACGGCGTGCTAGTTTGTGCTCCCTTGACGACGGTGCCTCCGCCCTCGTTCGCGCCGCGCGCCGTGGACACGGACGTGGCCATGGGACTCGGGCGTCGTCTCGGGCTCCACCCGGTGACCGCCCACGTCCTCCTGGGCCGCGGGATCGCGACCGAGGAGGAGGCGCGCCGCTTCCTGCGTCCCGGCCCCGACGCGCTGCTCGATCCGCGGCGGCTCATGGACATGGACCGTGCGACGGAGGTCGTCGCCGGGACGATCGACGCGAAGGGAAGCATCGCGGTCTACGGCGACTACGACGTGGACGGCGTCTGCGGCACCGCGCTCCTCCTCCGCGCGCTCAAGGCGCTCGGCGCCGACGCGCGCGGCTTCATCCCCCACCGGGTCGCGGACGGCTACGGCCTGCGCGCCGACGCGCTGCGCCGGCTCCGCGCGGAGGGGTGCGCGCTGGTCGTCACCGTGGACAACGGGACCACGCGGGCCCAGGAGATCGCGGAGGCGGAGGCGGAGGGGCTCAAGGTCGTCGTCACCGACCACCACGAGGTGACGGGCGACCTCCCCCGATGCCCCCTCCTGAACCCCAAGCGGCCCGACGGCGCGTACCCCTTCCAGGGCCTCGCCGGCTGCGGCGTCGCGCTGAAGCTCGCGCTCGCGCTCGCGGAGCGGATGGGCCGGCTGCCCCAGGATTCGTTCAAGGCGCTGCTGCCGGACCTCCTCGCGCTCGCCGCGGTCGGGACGGTCGCGGACGTGGTCCCGCTGCGCGACGAGAACCGGAGCCTCGTCGCGATGGGGCTGCGCGCGCTCTCGGGAACGCGGCACGCAGGCCTCCGCGCGCTCCTCGAGGTGGCGCGTTGCGCGGGCCGCGCGGTGCGCGCGCGCGACGTCGGATTCCGCATCGGGCCGCGGATCAACGCGGCGGGCCGGATCGGCTCGGCCGACGCGGCCTTGGAGCTGCTCCTCTGCGACGACCCCGTCCGCGCGAAGGAGCTGGCCGGTGCGCTGGAGGCCGGCAACCGCGAGCGGCAGCGGATCGAGCGCGACCACACCGAGGAGGCGCTCGCGATCGCCGAGCGCGACCTCGCGACCGCGCCCGCGGCGCTCGTCCTCGCCCGCGAAGGGTGGCACCCGGGCGTCATCGGCATCGTCGCGGCGCGCGTGGCGGAGACGTACGACCGGCCCGCCGCGCTCGTCGCGATCGAGAAGGGGCTCGGGCGCGGCTCGGCGCGGTCGTTCGGCGCGGCCCGCCTCCACGAGGCGCTCGAACGATGCGGGGCGCACCTGCTCTCGCACGGCGGCCACGCGAAGGCGGCGGGCTTCACGCTGCGCGCCGAGGCGCTCCCGGCCTTCCGCGAGGCGTTCCTCGAGGCGATCGCCGCGCAGGGCGGGTCGGGGACCGGGCCGAGCACGGTGGACGCGGAGCTCCCGCTCGACGCGCTCACGGTCCCGCTCGCCGCCGAGCTGGAAGCGCTCGAGCCCTTCGGCTCCGGCAACGAGGAGCCGCTCTTCTGCGCCTTCGGCGTGCGCGCCGCCGGCGAGCTGCGGCGGCTCGGCCCGAACGAGAAGCAGGTCGTCTTCTACGCCGCGACGGACCGGAGCTCGGTCAAGGCGACCGCGCCCGTCGGCCTCTTCCCCGAGGAGGCGCTCGACGGCCGGTTCGACATCGCCTTCTTCGTGCGGAAGCGGGAGGGGCCGGGGGAACCCTTCGAGATCCGCGTCCGGCAGCTGGTGGGACGGCGGGGAAGCGCGTCCGCTACGGGAGCTTGACCGGCCGCGTGAACCGGACCGCGAACGAGAGGCGGATGTCGCCCTCCGCGAACTCCTGCTCGATGCGCAGGACCTCCCCGTCCGCCTGGACGGCGCCCTTCTTGGTGTCGATCCGGAGCGTGACCCCCGCCCCGACCTCGAGGGCGGCCTCGAGGTGCGGCGTCGCGACCAGGGCGCCGTTCGTGCCGAGGTTGTCGACGAGCCCGTCGAACTCCTCGCCCGACGCGAGGCGGATCCGCACGGGGAAGTCGACGCGCTCGCGCCTCTGCTGTCGCCGCTCAGGCCCGGCCATTCCATAGTGGTAACCCGTGATGGCCCCAAAGGAAAGGGGCCCGCGCCGCCGGCTCCCGACCGCAGGGGCGCCGAGGGGAAGTCCGCGGGGCCGCCGGGCGTCGGGCGGAGGCGGCTACACTCTCCCGGGATGTTCGCGCGGGTTCTCCTGGGCCTCCTCGCGGTCTCCGCGGCCGCCAGCGCCGCGGAGCTCTTCAACAACAAGGTCGGCATCCTCGACGATTTCCCCCGCGAGGTCCCCCGCGGGAAGACCCTCGTGCTCACGGGCGTCCTCAAGGGCGCGTACAAGACGCCCGAGCTGATCGTGATCGCGCCCCGCGGCAAGACCTACAAGAACGAGGACGGGACGATCAACGGCCAGGCGTTCTCCTTCGAGGTGCGATTCGCGGAGGGCACGGGGCCCTACCGGCTGGAGCTGATCGCCCGGACGCCCGAGGCCACCCGCAGCGCTGCGCGCTTCACGATCTGGCACGGGGTCTCTAGGCCGAAGGCGGAGGCGGAGGAGCCGGAGCCGACGGGCCCGAAGATCCCGTCCGCGATCCACGTGCGCCTCCTCGAGAAGCGGTTCTTCCGGCTGCTCAACGACTTCCGCAAGGGGATCGAGTGCGATCCGGTCGACTGGAACGAGGCCGTCGCCGCCAGGGCCCGCGAGCACGCGGAGCGCATGGCGGAGGCCCGCCGCCGGCAGCACCGGTTCGGGGGCACGGGGGTCCTCGAGATGCTCAAGACCGACGGCGCGGGCCCGGGCGGCCTCTCGGGCTCGGACAGTCCGTGGGGCAATACGGATTCCTTCCGCCCGTTCCTGGCCCCCGCACCGGCACCGCCGGGACCCAGGGTCTGGAACCGGGTGGTGGTCCAGATCGTGTCCGGGGACTCGGTCGAAGAGCTCTTCGAACGCCACTTCGTGCGCGAGGCCGCCTTCCGCATCTGCGCGGCGGACCCCTTTGGCCTCGAGGCCGCCGTCGGCGCCGCGCGGATCCCGACCGCCCCCCCGGCCCGCGGCAAACCCCCGCCGCCCGCCAGCTCGACCGTGTTCTTCTGCGTCTGCTTCGTGCAGGTGAACGAGAAGCCCGTGATCCGCCATCAGGACGACGCCTACGGCGACCTCCTGAAGCGGGCCCGCGAGCACGAGCCCGACGTCCTGCGGGCGCTCGGGATGTGGGGCCGCCCGAAGGCGGCGGATCTGCTCGAGCACGCGCTCGACGACCCGCGCCACGAAACCGTGTCCGCTGCGCTCGACGGCCTCCTCCTCCTCGACGAGGCGGGGACGCGCGTGAGGGTCGCGCAGCGGATGGCTGCGCAGCGGACCGCGATGGAGCAGGGAAGGTACAGCGACGCGGTCGCGCCGGTCGAGCCGTTCCGCCACGTCCTCTACGACCAGGAGATCGCGTCCCTCTACGAGAACGCGATGCGGGACGCGCGCGCCGCGGCCGTGCGCGAGCTCGGCGCGATCCGGATGAAGCCGCCCGAGGAGCGGACGGGCGCCGCAGAGGACCTGAGACGGCGCGCGAAGGGCATCGGCTTGGACGAGGAGATCGACAAGGCTCTCACCAAGAACTAGGGCGTGTCGGCGCGGGGGCCGCGGGCCGTAGAATCGCGGCGGCCATGCGGACCCCCGACGCGGACGGGAAGGCGACGCGTCAGATCCTCCATGCCGACATGGACGCCTTCTACGCGTCCATCGAGCAGCGAGACCGCCCGGAACTGCGCGGGAAGCCGGTGATCGTCGGCGGGGAGGGTCGGCGCGGTGTCGTCGCCACCGCGAGCTACGAGGCGCGGAAGTTCGGCGTCCGCTCCGCGATGCCCGGCAGCCGCGCCCGCGCGCTCTGCCCGGCCGGCATCTTCGTCGCCCCGCGCATGGAGGTCTATGCGGCCGTGTCGGACCAGGTGCTCGGGATCCTCCAGCGGTACACACCGCTCATCGAGCCGCTCTCGCTCGACGAGGCGTTCCTCGATGTCACCGGAACCGAGGCGCTCTTCGGCGACGGCAGGGCGATCGCGGGCCGGATCCGCGCGGACGTCCGGAAGGAGACCGGGCTCACCGTGTCGGTCGGGGTCGCGACGAGCAAGTATGTCGCGAAGGTCGCCTCGGACCTGAGGAAGCCGGACGGCCTCGTCGTCGTGCCCGCGGGCGGGGAGCGGGCGTTCCTCGCGCCGCTGCCGGTCGGACGCCTCTGGGGCGCGGGGCCCGTCACGCAGGAGCGGCTCAAGGCGAGCGGCGTCGCGACGATCGGCGACGTCGCGCGGCTCTCCCGCGAGGCGCTCGCCGCGCTCGTGGGCGAGGCGGCCGCGGAGCACTACCATGCGCTCTCGAGCGGCCTCGACCCCCGCGAAGTCGAGCCGGATCGCGAGGCGAAATCGATCAGCCACGAGACGACGTTCCCCGAGGACGTCGCGAGCGACGAGCGGTGCGGGCGGGTGCTCCTGGAGCTCAGCGAGGCCGTCGGGCGGCGCCTGCGGCGGCACGGCATCCGCGGCGACGTGGTCCGGCTCAAGCTGCGCTACCCGCCCTTCGAGACGCACACCCGGCAGAGGAAGCTCGGGGCGCCCACGGACGACGACATGGAGATCTACCGGACCGCAAGGGAGCTGCTCAGGGGGACAAGGCCCTCCGGCCGCCCCGTGCGCCTCCTCGGCGTCGGCGTCGCGGGGATCACGGAGGGGCCGCGGGCGCGCCAAGGACTCCTCTTCGACGAGCCGGAGGAGAAGAGCCGGAGCCTCCTGCGCGCGATGGACGCGATCCGCGACCGGTTCGGCGACGACGCGATCGGCCACGGCGGATGAGCGCCGCTCGCGGGCGAGCCGTCAGAGTCCGAGTTCGGGGGCGATCTTCCTCATCGCGACGACGGCCAGGTCGCAGAACTCCTCGAGCTTGAGACCGATCTTCTCGCACTGGAGGATCGCCTCGCGGCTCACCTGCTTCGCGAAGTCCTTCTTCTTCATCCGCTTCACGACGGAGGCCCCCTCGAGCGATGCCATCTTTTTGTCAGGTAGCACCATCGCGGAGGCCATGACGAGCCCGGTGATCGTCTCCCCGCACGACAGCGCGTAGTCGAGCCACGTCGTGCGCTCGACGCCGAGCGCCTCGTTGTGCGAGAGGATCGCCTTCAGGATCCGCTCGTCGCGGACGCCCTTCGACCGGAGGATCTCGACCGTCTCGCGCGTGTGCTTCGCAGGCTCTTTCACCCGGTCGAAGTCGAGGTCGTGGAGGAGGCCCATGCACCAGAAAGCGTCCCGGTCCTTGCCGAACCGCTCCGCGATCCCCTCGAGGACCGCGGCGCTCGCGAGGCAGTGTTTCCTGAGGAAGTCGCTCTTCACGTTCGCGTCGAAGAGCGCCTTCGCCTCGGCGCGCGAGAGGGGGAAGTCCTTCACGTCGGCCGTGTCGTCGTTTCCCTCCCCCCCGCCCCCGCCCTTCGGCCGCAGAAGGGGGAAGAAGACCACGTCGCGCAGGCTGTCCGACCCGGAGAGCAGCGCGCAGAGGCGGTCGATGCCCATCCCCCACCCGCTGATCGGCGGCATGCCGTGCTCCATCGCGAGCAGGTACTCCTCGTCGACGAACATCGCCTCGTCGTCGCCCTTCGCGCGCTCCTTCTCCTGCTCCTCGAACCGCTGGCGCTGCGCGAGCGGGTCCACGAGCTCGCTGTACGACTTCACGATCTCCCAGCCGTTCACGAGAAACTGGAAGCAGTCGGCGAGCGCGGGGTTCGCGTCGTTCCGGCGCGCGAGCGGCAGGATGTCGCTCGGGATCCCGGTGAGGAAGCACGGCTGGATCAGGCCATCGCGCACCGTCGCCTTGTAGAGCGAGTCGATGAGCGCGCCGCGGCCGAGGTCGAGGCGTTCGAGCTTGATCCCCTTGCCCGCGATCGCGCCGCGCAGCTCGTCGGCGGTCGGGCACTTCGCGAGGTCGATCCCGGTCTTCTCGCGGATCAGCCCGCCCATGTCCACGCGGGGCCACTCGCCCGAGAAGTCGAGGACGCGGCCGCGCCAGTGGAGCGTACGCGTGCCGCACACCTCGTCGAGGAGGTGGCGGAAGAGCCGCTCCGTGAAGCGCAGGTTGTCCTCGTAGCTCCAGTAGGCCACGTAGAACTCGAGCATCGTGAAGTCCTGGAGGTGGCTCGGGTCCATCCCCTCGTTGCGGAAGCAGCGGGCGATCTCGTAGACCTTCTCGTAGCCGCCGACGACGAGCCGCTTGAGCCACGTCTCGGGCGAGATCGACAGGTACACGTCGAGGTCGAGCGCGTTGTGGTGCGTGACGAACGGACGCGCGGACGCTCCCGACGGCACGGTCTGCAGGACCGGCGTCTCCACCTCCTCGAAACCTTGCGCGTCGAGGAAGCCGCGCAGCGCGCGGAGCACCCGCGTGCGGAGACGGAAGCGGTCGCGCGTCTCCTCGCTCATGAGGAGGTCCAGGTAGCGGCGCCGCTGCTTCAGCTCCGGGTCCTTGAGCCCGTGCCACTTCTCGGGGAGAGGGAGCAGCGCCTTCCCGAGGAAGCGCAGCCGCTCGACCGCGAGCGTCACCTCGCCGGTCTGGGTCTTGAAGATCGAGCCCTCCGCGCCGACGAGGTCGCCCCGGTCGAAGAGCTCGTGGAACGCCTCCCAGGCCTCCGGCGGCAGATCCTGTCGGCGCAGCGCGATCTGGAGGCGGCCGCTCCGGTCCTGGAGGTGCGCGAAGGTCAGCTTCCCGAACGTTCGCACCGCGACGAGGCGCCCCGCGAGCCGAAGCCCCTTCGTCCCCTCCGGAAGCGCGCCCGCTTCGGCGAGCGCGTGCGTGCGCTCGAACCGCTCGGGCCAGGGCGGGAATCCCCTCCCGCGAAGGCGCTCGAGCTTCCCGATGCGGAGTTCCCGAAGGTCGTCTTCCACGGCCCCCGGGGTGTACACCGGAATCGCGCGGTTGGCTACTCTTCGCCGGGTTCGGCCTTGGGCTCGCCGCCGGCCGCGACGCCCGCGAACTCCTGGAGGCCGGAGAGGAGCGCCTTCTTCGCGTCGTTGTTCGGGGCGGGCTCGAGGAATCCGCCCTCTTCCGCGGCCGCAAGGCTCTTGCCGAGCCTTGCCGCCTGCGTCTTCTGCCGGTCGACGTAGGCCCGGAGCTCCTTGAGCGCGGCGTCCTGCTCCTCGACCTTCTTCGCGAGCTCCTCGACCTGCTTGTCGAGCGGCATCGCCGCGTCCTCCTGCGAGACCGCCGGGATCGAGAGGAGGAGGGCGAGACCGAGGGCCGGGAGGATCAAGCGCTTCATCGAATCACCTCGCTTCCGACCATCGGCCGGGTCGCGGCCCGGCTTGAGCCGGCGTGTTACCCTCCGGGGGATGCGGATCCTGACCGTGCTCGTCGCCACGGCGCTCCTCGCGTCGGCCTACCCCGCCACTCTCGCGCACGGGCGGCGGGAAGGGGTTTTCCCCATCGACCGCTTCGTGACCCCGGACCCTAGGGCCCGCGCGCGGCAGGGGGACGCCGCGAAGCAGCTCGGGGTCGCGAGGCGCGGCTACGAGGACCTCACCCGCGACCACCCTGGGGACCTCGACGCGCTGCGCGGACGGATCCGCAACGGGTTCCTGATCGGCTCGGTGGGCCTCGGGCAGCCCGGGCTGCAGGAGCTCGTGCGGAACGAGGCCAACGCCTACCTCGAGCGGCGCGCGCAACTCGATCCGGACGGCACGTTCCTCCAGGAGATCATCGCGCAGTGGCTCGACGGGCGCCTCCACTTCGACTGGTCCCACCAGGCGGGGTTCTACGCGTGCGCGTCGACGGCGATCTTCCGCGCGGCGCGCGGCGACGCGGCGGGGCGCGACATGCTCCTCGAGCTGTCGCGCCGCGGGGACTTCTTCGTCCAGTTCTTCCCGTTCGCGCGGCGGTTCCACCCGGGCTGGCCCGCCGCGGAGACGCTCATCACCCACTACCTCGAGCACGGCGATCTCGCCGGGCGCGTGGAGGCTGGCGCGACGCTGCTCGACTACAACGGCCTCTTCGGGGTCGGCGGCGACGTCGTCGAGCGCTTCCTGCCGGTGATCCGTTCCTCCGTCGCCGAGATGCGTCAGCGCGTGCGCGCGTTCACCGCCGAGGGCGGGTCGGACGCGGGCCGAGCCGCCCTCATCGCTATGGCGCTGCTCGCGAACCGCGGCGACGCGGAGGAGATGCGCCTCCTCGCCGAGGCGAAGTCCGAGCGCGAGCTGCTCCTCTACGCGCCCCACGCCGACGCGGTCCGCATCGGGAGGATGCTCGTCGGGCTCGACGGCTTCGCGGCGATGGGGCCGCTGACGGTGCGCTACAAGGAGCTCGACGCCGCGGACCAGGACTACTACTACCTCGCGGCGGCCCACCGCGCGGCCCGGGTGCTGAAGGAGGGGGGCCAGGGGGGCGCGGAGCTGCTTGACCTTGTCGAGACGGGGTTCGACGGGGCCGTCGCGCAGCAGCGCGTCTTCGCGATGCAGGCGCTCCTGCGCCTCGCGCCCGAGCGCGGGGCCGCGCTGGTCGCGAGGGCGCTCGACGGGCGCGGTGTCCTCGGCGTGTACGGGGGCGTGCTGTCCGACACCACCGAGGACCGCGTCGCGCTCTTCCTGCCGGCCGTCAGCTCGCCGATGCCCGAACTCGCCGTGCTCGCCGCCGTGAGCACGCTCGGCCCCGTGGAGCCGCGCGCCCTCCAGCGGTAGGCCAGCTACACTCTTCGCCATGGATCCGCGCATCTCGAAACTCGCCCGCGTCCTCGTCCGCTACTCGACCGCGGTCCGCCCGAAGGACGTCGTCGTCATCCGGGGGACCACGGTCGCCGCGCCGCTCGCGGAGGCGCTCTTCCGTGAGGTCCTCGAGGCGGGCGGGCTGCCGTGGGTGCGCCTCCAGCCGGACACGCTCGGCGAGATCTTCTTCCGGCACGCCGACGGGCAGCTGAAGACGCTCAACCCGATCGACAAGGCGGTCATCGGGGAGGCGAACGTCTCGATCGGCATCCTGGCGGGGACCAACACGAAGTCGCTGTCGCGCGTGGATCCCGCGAGGCAGGCAACGTGGAGCCGGACCCTGAAGCCGCTCCTCGAGGAGCAGATGAAGCGCGGCGGCCTGCCGTCGAAGGACCCGCGGAAGCTGCGTTGGGTGGGCACCCTTCTCCCCAACGACGCTTCCGCGCAGGACGCGGAGATGGGGCTAGGCGACTACGAGGAGTTCGTCTACGGCGCCGGCAAACTCGACCTCAAGGACCCGGTCGCCGCGTGGAAGAAGCTCGGCGAATCCCAGAAGCGGCTCGCGGACCGCCTCGACAAGGGGCGCGAGATGCGCATCACGACGCCGCAGGGGACCGACATCCGGTTCGGGATAGCGGGCCGCACGTGGATCAACTGCGACGGCACGAACAACTTCCCCGACGGCGAGGTCTTCACCGGGCCCCGGGAGGACGCGACCGAAGGCGTCGTGAAGTACAGCTTCCCCGCGGTCCATGGCGGTCGCGAGGTCCGCGACATCACCCTGCGCTTCAAGGCGGGGACGGTCGTGGACGCCTCCGCCGCGCACAACGAGGAGTTCCTCATGCGGATGCTCGACCAGGACGCGGGCGCGCGCGTCCTCGGCGAGCTCGCGCTCGGCACGAACTACTCGATCAAGGAGTACACGAAGAACACGCTCTTCGACGAGAAGATCGGCGGCACCTTCCATGCCGCGCTCGGCGCCGCCTACCCCGAGAGCGGGGGCAAGAACAAGTCGGGCCTCCACTGGGACATGGTCTGCGAGCTCAGGAAGGGCGGGATCGTCCGCGTGGACGGCGAGGTGATCTCGAAGAACGGCCGGTTCGCCGACGCGCGCTGGCCGAGGTAGACCCCCTCCCCGCCGCCCCTCCCCTTCCCGCTACCGCGCCGCGCCGATCGCCGTGAGGCGCTTCCCTTGGAACGTCCCGCTGCGAGGCGGGTTCGGGCGGATTTGACGTGCGTAAAGACTGGGGTACGGTTCGACAGAAAACCCCGAAGGAAACGGGCCGTGGAATCGGAAAAGGGCAAACGGGACGCTCTGGATCGGCGTCGCCAGCCGCGCTTCCCCGACGACGCCAGTGTGCTCTGCGTCGAGGATGCGGGCGAGGGCGGCTTCTCGCAGGCGCGGCTGACCGAACTCTCGGCGCAGGGGATGCGTCTCCTCGCGGACCGCGCGTTCGAGCCGGGGAGCCAGATCTACGCCGGCATCTTCCTCGCCGAGTCCCGGGAACCCCTCGTGATGCTCGGCGTGGTGCAGCACTGCGAAGGGGGCGGGATGGGCACGACGGTCGGCCTCGAGTTCCTGAGCGTGACCGAGGACCAGCGGGTTGGGCTCGCGCAGCTCCTGACCTACCTGAAGCGGCGGCACGGCGAGGCGGCGCTCGTCACGGTCCACGCGGCCCCCGCGATCCGGCGCATCGGCGAAGAGCGCTGGTGGTAGCGCCGCCGGGTATCCTCGGGGCGTGCTGCGCAGGTCGAAGGTCCGCGGGTGGGAGCGCGTGGTGATCCTCGTCGTCGCCATCACCCCGGTGGTCGTGCTGACGCGGGGACAGCCCCGCTTCTCCTGGATCACCGGCATCTCGGTCGGGATCGCGGCCGTCGCCGCCGGCGTCTTCACCGCGTGGCTCGACGCGCGGCGTCAAGCGAGGGCCGCGGGCCGGCCGCGATCCTGATGGCTGCCGGAGGCTAGCTCGGACGTCCACCACGCGGCGCGGGCGCGCGCACGACGCGAGACGATCTCCGTCGGACCTACCTTGGGGTGGCGGTAAGCCCCAGCAGGTCCGCAGCCTCGGCCTGGAACCTGGCCAGCTCCGGGTCGGCCGCCCCGTGCTCCCGCGTCCACACCGCGCCGCGGTCGTACCACTTCCGGGCCTCGCCCTTCTCCCCGAGCTGCCAGCGGGCCATCGCGAGGAAGAGCCAGTCGTGGGCGTCGCCGCCCGACCGGAGCTCCATCGACTTCTCGAGCGCCGCGAGGGCGGCCCGCCAGTCCCCGGCCCGGTACTGCGCGACGCCCAGGGTGTTCCAGGAGTTTCCCTCCTCGGGCGCGAGGTCCAAGGCGGTCTTCGCGAGCCTCAGGGCGCGGGCAGGGTCGCGCAGCTTCGGGTCCGCGGCGGTCGCGTGGAGCCAACCGAGCTGGTTGCAGAGAGCGGCGGTCTTCTTCCCGCCCTTGGACACCAGGAGTTCGAGCAGGACATCCGCCTCGGCGGCCTTCCCCTGGACCGCGAGCACCAGGACGAGACTGCGCATGGTCGAGCGCGTCTTCCCGTCCTCTTCGCCAAGCAGGCGCCTCTGGATCGCGAGGAGCTCGGAGAGGAGCGGCTCCGCATCCGCGTTCCTGCCCTGCTGCCGGAGCACGAGCGCGAGGTTGCCCATCGTCTTGAGCGTGTCCTCGTGCCCCTCGCGGAGCACTCGCCTCTCGATCTCTAGGTTCTTCCGGAGGAGCGCCGCCGCCTCGACCAGCTTCCCCTGGGCCTGAAGCGCCACTGCGATGTTCCCACTTGTGGAAAGCACCTCGGGGTGCTCCTCGTGGAGCGCGCGCACCTGGACAGGGAGCGTCTCCCGCAGGAGCTTCTCCGCCTCGGCGGCCTTCCGGAGGCTGAGCAGCGTGGCGGCGTAGTTGGTCGCCGTCCGCAGGGTCTCGGAGTGCGCCTCGCCCAGCACCCGCTTGTGGGCGTCGAGCGTCTCGCGGAAGAGCGCCTCGGCGTCGGCGAGCTTGCCCTGTTCCAAGAGCGCCCCGCCGAGGTTGCTCATCGCGAGGAGCGTGTCCTGGTGGTCCGCCTTGCCGGCACGCCGTTGGATCTCGAGGACGTCGCGGTAGATGGCCTCGGCCTCCGCCGCCTCGCCCTGCTCGAGCAGCGTGCCGGCGAGATCGCTCATCGCGCCGGGGTCCTCGGTGCCGAGGCCGCGCTTGCGGAGCTCGCTCAGCTCGCGGTACAGCGCCTCCGCGTCGTCGAGCTTGCCCTGGTCGCGGAGCACGCCCGCGAGGGCGCTCATGGCGGCGAGCGTCTTCGGATCCTCCTCGCCGGACACGCGCCTCCATGTCTCGAACGCCCTTCGGTAGAACCCCTCGGCGTCCTCGTGCTCGCCCTGATCGCAGAGTGCTTCGCCGAGCGCCATGACCGACGCGAGGGTGTCGGGATGCTCCGCGCCGAGCAGGTCCGTCCTGCCCTCAACGGCGCGGCGAAGGAGCTCCTCCGCCTCGGCGTACTCGGCTTGGTTGCTGAGTGCGTTCGCGAGGTTGTGCATCGACGTCAGCGTCCTTCTGTTCCCCTCGCCGAGCACGCGCCTCCGGATCTCCAGCGTCTCGCGATAGAGAGCCTCCGCGTCCGCGTACTTCCCCTGCCGGCGAAGCGCGATGGCGAGGCTGTTCATCGTGGTGAGGGTCTGGGGATCCTCCTCGCCGAGCACACGTCTCTGGGTGTCCAGGATCTCGTGGAGGAGTCTCTCCGCTTCCACGGGGTCGCTCCCGTCGCGAAGCGTGACGGCGACCTTCCTCCGCGAGCGGAGGGTGTCGCGGTGGAGCTCTCCGAGCACCCGCCGCTGGCCCTCGACGGCTTCGCGGAGCAGCGCCTCCGCCTCCGTCTCCCTGTCCAGGTCGTGCAGCGTGCTGCCGAGGTCGTACTTCGCGCGGAGGGTGCGAGCGTCCTCCGCTCCGACCGCGCGATCGAGCAGCTCCAACGCGCGCGCGAGGTGCCGCTCGGCCTCCTCGTAGAGGCCGAGGGACTGGTAGGCGTTGCCGATCGTGCTGCGCAGGCGTGCCTCGACGAGGGGCTCGTCCGGGAACTTCTCCTCGATCCGCGCGGACGCCGCGTCGAGGACCTCCCGGAGCGTCACGCCCGGCCCCATCTCGTCGGGGTCGATCGCGGCGAGGAGATCGTCGTTGAGGAACGCGGACACGGCCTCCGCAATCGCCGCCTGCCGCTTCGCGTCCTTGCGCTCCTGCTCCGCGTCCCTAAGGCGGTCCTCCGCCAGGTTGCGCTCCCTCGCGACCAGCGCGGCCCCGACCGCCAGGCCCGCGGTCGTGAGCAGCAGCAGCCCGATGGCCGCGCCCGCCAGCGCGCGGTGCCGCCGCGCCCAGCTCTGCGCGCGCTCGGCGAGCGACGGCCTCCTCGCGCGGATCGGCTGGTCCGCGAGGAACCGCTGGAGGTCCTCCGCCAGCTCCGCGGCAGTGTCGTAACGCGCGCCCGGGTCCTTCCGCAGCGCCTTGAGCATGATCGTCTCGAGCTGCGGCGGGATCGCCGGGTTCACCCGTCGCAACCCGACAGGCTCCCGGAACGCGATGTCGTGGATCACCTGGTGCGCGTCCTCGCCGGGGAATACCGGCTCGAGCGTCAGGGCCTCGTAGAGCGTGGCGCCGAGCGAGTACACGTCCGTCCGGTGGTCCACGGGCACGCGCTTCGCCAGCGTCTGCTCGGGGCTCATGTACCGCACCGTCCCGACGAGGTCGCCCGTCATCGTGAGGCCGGCGTCGTTGGTCGAGCGCGCGAGGCCGAAATCGGTGACCCAGACGTGGCCCCTCGCGTCCACGAGCAGGTTCGCGGGCTTGATGTCCCGGTGGATCACACCGTGCTCGTGCGCATGGTCGAGCGCCTGCGCGGTGTCGATCCCGAGCCGGGCCACGGCCTCGCAGTACCCGCGGCTCCGGCTCGACCTCCCCTTGGTGATCGCGTTGAGCGCCGCGGAGGACGAGCTCGGGTCGGTCCCGCCCGTCTCCCGGGCGCGCAGCTCGCGGATGAGGCCCTGGAGGCTCTGGCCGTCGATGTACTGCATCGCGTAGTAGTGGACGCCGCGCTCCTGCCCCACCGCGTAGACAGGCACGATGTGCGTGTGGTGGAGGAGCGCCGCCGACTGCGCCTCGAGCCGGAACCGCTGCAGCTGCCGCTCGTCGAGGACCGCGGCGAACGGAAGCACCTTCAGGGCGACGCGACGCCTTAGCGAGATCTGCTCGGCCTCGTAGACGACGCCCATCCCGCCGCGGCCGGCCTCGCGGATGAGACGGAAGTCGCCGAGCAGGCTCGCGGGATCCTGCGCCGGATCCGGTGGGGGCGCGGGGGGCTTCGCGCCGCGCCGGACGAAGTCGAGGCCCGCGAGGGCGGTCCCGAGCCGGTCCGCGAGGTCGGGGTGCTTCGCGAGCAGCGCCTCGCGCGACGGAGCCTCGCCCGCCTCGAGGGCCGCCATGTAGGCCTCGAGGATCCCGATCAGTCGCGCCTCCGCGCGCGAGGGCGCTTCGAAGAACGTGCTCATCCCGTCCCCTCGATGACCGCGCCCAGCCGCAGCAGCGCCCGGCCCCAGAGCATCCGCGCGGCGTCCGGACTCCGGCCCATCCGGCGCGCCACCTCGTGCCAGCCGAGCTCCTGGAGGTTCCGGAGCACGATGACCTCGCGCGCGTCGGCATCGAGCGCCGCGAGCGCTTCGGCGAGGAGGACGCTCCTCTCGCGCGCCTGCGCCCGCTCGCTCGGGGAGGAGTCCCCCGCGGCCAGCAGCGCCCCGATCGCCTGCGAGGACTGGTCGAGGATCTGGTCCAGCGACCGCTCGCGCGCGATCTCCCGGCCGTCGTTCCGCGCGTAGCGACGGTGCAGGTTCGCAAGCGTCCGCGCGAGCGTCTTCCGCAGCCAGGCCAGGAGCTCCGGTTCGGTCCGGCCGCGGAACTGGCCGAACGCGCGGTGCGCCTTCACCAGGGTCTCCTGGACGATGTCGGAAGGCCCCGCCTTCGCCCGCAGGGCGGCGGGCAGGGCCGCCGACGCAAGGAGCTGGAGGTAGTTGCGATACCCCTCGAGGAGGCGGGCGAGGTCGTCGCTCCGGCCCCCGCGAGCCCCCTCGATGCACCTTGCGACGCTGGACGCCGTGAGGCTCATCCTTCCTCCGCTGATGGTAGCCGATCCGAGGGGAGCGCGTCCCCCCCGGATCGATGCTTCGGCAGCCGCGGACCTGGGGTCTGCAACAGCGGCCCGCGCTCCGGGTGAGCGGGGCCGGGTCCGGTGTGCGGCCGGCTCGCCGGTCGCGCTCGGGACCGGCGGGGCCCTGAAACGAAGGCGAGCCCCATGGCGAGTTCCGTTCACCGCCACTCCGGGTGCTTGGCTTGGTCGGCCACGTCGCCGGTCAAGTCCGTGACGCCGCCGCCGCCCGCCGGAACGCGCAGGATATTCCAGAGGTTGACCGTCCTGCCGCCGACCTTCTTCTGCGTCTTCCGCGTGAACGCGATGTAGGCGCCGTCGGGCGAGTAGGAAGGTTCGTAGTCCCAATCCTTGCTGCTGTTCGTGAGCTCAAGCAGCCCTGTTCCGTCCGGACGGATCGTCGTGATCCTGTTCGTGTAGTTGACCCTCGAGACCGCGATCCGGCTTCCGTCCGGGGCCCACGCGGGATGCCACCAGCCGCCGCTCGTGAGGAGCGTCGCGGTCCCCGTCGCGTTCCCGGAACCGTCGAAGGAGGTGACTTTCAGGTTGAAGGTCCCGCCCACGACGCTGTTGGCTTGCCGGTAGACGACGCGGTCGCCGGCGGGTGACCACCGCACCTCGCCGACGTTGGGGCTCGCCCGGAAACTGTCGTAGTCTCCCTGCGCCCCGAACCAGAAGCCGGCCTGGAGCACCTCGACCGGCGCGCCGGCGACCGGCGTTCCGCCGCTCCAGTCGATCGGGATCCTGTAGATGCCCGCCGTCGCGAGCCACTGCTGGCCGCCCGCGTCGGTGTAGTTCCCGCCGGACACGACGGGCGTCCACTTCACGTACGCGTTGGAGAGGAAGGAGTCGTCATGCGCCCAGCTGAGGGAGATCTGGCTCCCCCGCTCGAGGCTCGCGTCGTTCGTGAGCTGGACGCTGAGGCCGTCCTCGCGGTGGGCGAACACTTCCATGCGGTCCCGCCAGACGTTGGGGTACTTGCCTCCGACGGACTCCTCCGTGAGGAACCACCGCCCCCCGTGGAGCAACCGGCTCGGCTCGCGCGTGCCCACGCCGTTCGCGGGGACGGCGAGTCCGGACTGCTTGTTCGTTCCGTCGCCGTTCATGCTCCACCAGCCGGTGAAGGTCACCGTCGGCAGCCCGCTCGTGGCCTCGCGGTACGTGCCGTAGTAGATCGTGCCGGGCGGCGTGCCCGCGGCGAGGGTGACCGATCCGACGAAGACGGCCAGCAGCGCGAAGGCCGCGAGCCCGAAGGCGATTCGCCTCATTGTGACTCCTCCCGTTGCGCCCGCCGCTCCGCGGCGCCCGCCGCGCGGCCGGAGGCGCTCCATGTGGGCAGACACCGCGGCGGCGCTCGACCGAACGCCGCAGGAGGCTGTAGAGCAGGCGGCTCGGCTCTCTCGTCCCGGGTGGCGGGGCCCGCGAGTGGCCCGCGTTCGGTGCGCGTGCCGCACTGTGTCCTACCGGGTAGGGAGTGCCATACCTGCAGAAGCCCACGGCAGGTGCGCAGGACTCCCCACGGGAGGTTGCCCATGAGTCGAGTCGATCCTCTTCTCGGAGCGCTGGTGGCTGCCTCGCTCTCGCTCTTCGCCTGCGGCGGGGGAACAGGCCCGACGCTGCTTCCCGCCTACGACGGCCCTCTGAGGGCCGGCCAGCCAAACCCGACCGGATACCAGCCGGGCTCGGTCAACATTTTCGACCTCGTCCCCGGTTGGTCCGGGCCCATCCACCAGCACTCCTATGAGGTCGTGATCGCGCCCGGCATTGACTGGAACTCCGCCAACCTGGCCGCGCAGTCGAACGTGCGCAACGGGGTCCCCGGCCACCTGGCGACGATCACCTCGGCTGAGGAGGACGCGCTGATCGACGGCCTGCGAAAGGCGGTCGTCCAAGGCCAGGTGTGGGTCGGGGGGTTCCAGCCGCAGGGATCGCCCGAGCCGGGGGGCGGCTGGACGTGGGTCAACGGCGAGGGACCGATCCCGTCAACGAACACGGAGCCTGCGTACGCGAACTGGTCTCCCGGCGAGCCGAACGACTCGGGGAACGAGTGGGGCCTCTGCGTCGGCTTCAACAACGCGGGCTGGAACGACGAAGCCAACCTCAGCGGCGTCAATGGCTACGTGATCGAGTGGGACTCGTGACGGCGAGCCGGGCCGCGCGGGGCTCCTTGATCGCCCCGAGTCCCAGGAGATGCGCAAGCCTCGGCCTGCAGGCGCGAGGTCCCTCGCGGACTCCGGGATGGCGCCGCGCGCGTCGCCCTTGAACCACAGGAGCCGGTCTCCGAGGTCTGCGTGGGCCGCGGCGTGGTCAGGCTCTATGCGGATCACTTCCCGGTCGCGCTCTCGTGCTCGCCCAGGCGCCGGAGCGCGCTTTCGAGGAGGCCGTGGGCGTCGACGTGGTCCGGCTTCACACGGATCGCTTCACGGTACTCCGCGACCGCGCCGTCCATGTCGCCGGAGGCTCTCAACACGCTGCCGAGCTCGCAGTGCGCCTCCGCGAGGTTCGTCACGTACGCGGGGACCTCCGCTGCGTCGCGGGCCAGCAGGGATTCGAGCGTCGCGATGGCGTCGCGGTAGAGGCTCTCGGCCTCCTCGAGCTGGCGCGCTTCCCACGGGCCGTAGGGCCCGGGCCCTTTCCACACCTCCCACGCCACGGCCATCCGGGTTTGCGCCAGTCGCAACGACCTCGCCGCGACTCCCGGGAAGTCGCGCGCCAGCGCCTCGTGGATCTCGAGCGCCCGCCGGTACTGGCGGATGCCCTCCTCGCGGGCCCCGTGGTTGCAGAGCACGATCCCGTAGTTCAGGTGAACCGTGCCGCACGTCGCACGGATGTACTCGCTCTCCGGATTCGCCTCGAGGAGCGCGTCGATGAGATCCGCGGCTTGCCGCGCCAGCGCGACCGCCTCGTCGTAGGCCTCCCGCGTGTTCAGCCAGCCCACGAGGTTGTCCATCGCCTGCGCCTTGAACGCGTCGGATCCGGCGTCGCGCTCCTCAGGCGGAAGGCTGTCGAGGAGGCGAAGGGTCTCCCGGACTTGGGCTTCGGCGCCGCCGACGTCCCCCTTCTTGCCGAGCACATTGGCGAGATTGAAGCGCAGGCTCGCCAGCTGATCCCCCATACCGAGCTCAAGACTCGCGTCAAGCGCGGCCCGGTAGTCCCGCTCGGCCTCGTCCAGCCTCCCCGCGTGACTGCGGAGCTTCGCGCGGTCCGTCCACGCGCTGGCAAGGAGGCCGCGGCTCTCGGCGTCCTCGGGGTGCCGCGCCACGAGCCCCTCCGCGCGCCGGACGGCCTCCCCGAGGGAATCCTCGGCGGCGTCGAGCTCCCCGAGCTTCCTCTGGTGATTCCCAAGCCTTCGCCACGTGTTTGCAACGTCGCGCGCGAGCTGGAGGTCGTCCGGATACCGCCGCTCGAGCCTGCGGTAGAAGTCGAGCGCCTGGGCCAGCAGGTCGCGACGCAGCATCTCCGTGCGGGGGACGTCCGGGAGCTCCTCCTGGCTCACCCTCAGGAGCAGCTGGTCGATCACCTGGCGCGCGACCTGGAGATTCTCCTCGGACAGGTCGTAGGCTTGCTCCGTGCGGCCCTCCTCCCGCGCGAGCAGGAGGATGCCCGCGACGAGGCCCGCGACCAGCAGGCACGCACAGAGGGCGCCCGCCCCCACGAGCCCCCGGTGCCGCCTCGCCCACTTCGCCGCGCGCTGGAGCCGCGTCGGCGGCTTCGCCCGGATCGGCCGGTCCTCGAGGAACCGCCGCAGGTCGTCCGCCATCTCCTGCGCCGTCTCGTAGCGGCCCGCGGGATCCTTCCACGTCGCCTTGAGGAGGATCGTCTCGAGCTCCTCGGGCACGGCCGGGTTCACGCGCCGCGGCCGCGGCGGGTCGGTGAAAACGATCCCGTGGAGGATCTCCTGCGGATCCTCCCCCGTGACGCCGGGCTCGAGCGTGACGAGCTCGTAGAGCGTGACGCCGAGCGAGTAGATGTCCGTGCGGTGGTCGACAGGGACCCGCTTCGCGAGCGCCTGCTCGGGGCTCATGTAGCGGAAGGTCCCGACGACGTCGCCCGTGACGGTCAGGTTCGACTCGCCGCGGAAGCGCGCGAGGCCAAAGTCGGTGACCCAGAGCTTGCCCGTTGCGTCGAGGAGCAGGTTGCCGGGCTTCACGTCCCGGTGCACGACCCCGAGCTGGTGCGCGTGGTCGAGCGCCTCGGCAGCCTGCATGCCGAGGTTGGCCGCCATGCGGAGGTACCCCCGCGTGCGGTTCGAGCTGTGCGACGAGAGGGGGCTCGGGGGGTCGGCCCGCGCGTCGCCGTCGCTGCCCGCGCGCGACTTCAGGTCGGCGATGGCGGTCGCGAGGCTCTGCCCCTCGATGAGCTGCATCGCGTAGTAGTGCACTCCGCGCTCGCAGCCGACGGCGTGGACCGGCACGATGTGGTTGTGATGGAGCTGCGCGGCCGCCTGCGCCTCGTTCCGGAAGCGCTGGAGCTGCTTCCCGTCGAGGACGCCGGCGAACGGCAGCACCTTCAGCGCGACCCGGCGTCTCAGCGAGAGCTGCTCGGCCTCGTAGACGACGCCCATGCCGCCGCGGCCCACTTCGCGGAGGATCCGGAAGTCGCCCAGCTCGCGGCCCTCCGCGGGCCGGTCGTCGGGCTCCGCCGGTGCGCGCGCCGGCGCCTCGCAAGGTCCCGCGCCCTGGATCAGCTCCAGCCCCCGGAGCCCCTCCCGGAGCGCGTCCGCGACGTCGGCATGCTCCGCCAGGAACGTCCGCCGGTCCGGCGCGCGCCCGGCCAACATCGCCTCGAAGTAGCCCTCAAGGAGCGCCGCGACGCGGGTGTCCTCGCCGAGAGGTCTCACGCCTGCATCGCGCGGCCGAGCTCGCGCACGGCCCGCCCCCACATCACGCGCGCGGCCTCCGCGGTGCGTCCGGTCCGCCGGCCGACCTCGCTCCACTCGAGCTCCTGGATGCTCCGGAGGACGATCACGTCGCGGTGCGCCGCGGGCAGGCGCTCGAGCACGTCCGCGAGGAGGACCGCGCGTTCCCGCGCCGCCGCGCCCTGGCTCGGGCTCGCGCCGTTCGCGGGCAGGAGGTTCGCCGCCGCTTGCGACGAGCGGTCGAGGAGCGCGTCGAGCGACTGCTCGCGGTCGAGCGCGCGGCCCTCGTTGCCTTGGAAGCGGCGGTGGAGGTCCGCGATCGTGCGCGCGAGGATCCGCCTCAGCCACGCGACCAGCTCGGGCTCCGACGCGCCCTGGAACTGGTCGAACCGCTGGTGGGCCTTGAGGAGCGTCTCCTGGACCAGGTCCGACGCGTCGGCCTTGGCCGCGAGCGCGCCGTCGAGCGACGAGCGCGCGAGGAGCCGCAGGAGGCTCCGGTAGGACTCGAGGAGCCCGGCGAGCGATTCGCGATCGCCCGCACGGACGGCGCGGATCCGTGCGCTCGGGTCCATCGGTTCCATTCTCCTGCTCCGGTTCGTTCGAAGACAAGGGGGCCCGGGGGCAGGGCCCCCGCGCCCCCCTGTTTCCCAATCACCGCCAGCCCGAAGGCGTGGCGGCGAGGGTGATGTCCCCCGTGAGGTTCGTCTGTTCCTTGCCGTCGGCCTTCGCGCGGTAGACGTCCCGCACGTTGGGGTACACGTTGGTCTTCACCTGCTGGTAGGCGATGTGACTGCCGGTCGGCGACCAGTGGGGGTAGAGCACGGTGTAGCCCGAGCCGCGCTTGATCGCCACCTTGAGCCCCGTGCCGTCCGGCTTGATCGTCGAGATCCCGCCCGTGCTGTGGAACGCGATGTTCGTCCCGTCCGGGGACCAGGCGGGGAAGCGGCTCGCGCCCGACACGAGGAGCCGGTTCCCGCCCGACGTGTCGGCGATGCGCAGCGCCTGGCTGTTGGCGCTCTGGGAGACCCGGCTGTAGACGACCTCCGTCCCGCCCGGCGCCCAGTCCACCTCCCACATGTCCGGGCCGAGGCCGCCCTTGTAGACCTCGCTCTGGGGCCACGTGACGAGCGTCGCGGCGATCGCGGGCGCTGCGGGCTGCGCGCCGAGGCCCGTCACGTCGCCGTTCGCGTCGAAGAGGATCTGCGCCGCGTAGACGCCTCCCTCGACGACCTGGCCGCCGGCCCAGCGCCGGGCGGTCATCCAGACCTCGCCGTCGCCGTGCTTGAAGCCGCACCGGCCGAAGCCGCCGTACGTCGTCTCGAGGTCCGGCTGGTTCGTGAGCTGCACCGAGCCGTTTGCGTCGTCCCGGACCGCGAACAGCTCGCGCCGCGTCTGCCCGTTCGGGTAGGACTCGCCGGGGATGTCCCGGATGTCGAGGAGCCAGCGGTGCCCGCCGTGCAGCGCGCCGCTCGGGACGCCGTCGTAGGGGACTCCCGTCGGCAGGGCGGCCTTGCCGGTCCCGTCGGAGCTCATCGTCCAGACGACGTAGTCGCTCGTCGAGAAGTAGATCGTGCCCCCGCCGGTGTCCCCGGCGGCGAGCGTGCTCACGCCGAAGAAGAGAGCAACGAAGAACGCCATTCGCCACGACATTCGGATTCCTCCGGCGCCCCGCCGCCGCGGCCCAACGCCGCACGCGGGTGGCGCGCTATGGAGGTGACGGAGCGGAGGGGGCCGACCGGACATTTGCCGGTCGTGATCGCGTGGCGGGTGCACCGCGGCGAGGCGGCAGTCGCGTCGGCCCCTTCGCGATCGCTGAAGCGCCCGCGGGAGCCCGGAGTGCGGCGACCCGCGGCTACTCCGCGAACCTCACGATGCGCGCCTCGGCGCGCGTCGCCTCCCTGGCCACGACCTCGTGCGGGTCCGTCGTCGCCGCGCGAACCGCTTCGAGCCCCTCCAGCCGACCGAGGCGCCCCAGCGCCTCTGCGGCCGCGGCCCGGATGCGGGGATGCAAGGCCCTCTCCTCGAGCACCGCGAGGAGCGGCGCCGCGGCCGCGGCCGCGCCTGTGCTCCCGAGCGCGGTGCACGCGGCTGCGCTTCGCCCGGCGACGTCGGCGAGGGCCGGGATCGCGGCGGGGTTGGAGACGCGCGCGAGCGCGTCCTCCGCCCGGAGCGCGAAGAGGCGCCGCGCCGCGTCGGCGGTCCCCAGATCCGCGAGGCCCAGGAGGGCGCCGCGGCGGACGGACTCCGGCCCGCTGCCGGCGAGGGCGGCGAGGTCCGGGAGGGCATCGCCGCCGGTGCGGCCCAGGAATCGCGCCGCTTGGGCTCGGAGCTTCTCGGGCTGTCGCCCGTCGCGCGCCACGGCAACGAGGATCGGCACCGCATCGCGAGAGAAGCGGGTCGCGAGCTCCCGCGCCGCCCGGATGCGCACGCGGTTGTCGCCGCCGCCCTCCACGATCCGCTTCAGCTCCTCCGCCGACCGCGCCTCGTCCACCGCGCCGAGCGCGCCCCCGAGCCCCCCCTCGGTCCGCGAGGACGAGAGCGGAGCCTCGCCGAAGCCGCCGTCCCACGCCTCGCCGATCATCTCGTGGGCCGTGAAGCGCATCGCGCGGTAGGTCTCCGACCTGGGCCGGAACCCGTCGAACTCGGAGACGTTCTTGAAGAGGTCGACCATGAGGAACATCAGGAGCGCCCACACCCACAGGAGCCCGAGCAGGAGCGGGCGGGCGCGCCTTGTCGCCTGCGGCTTGCTCATCGCCTGCCTCCGCGCCGGTGCGGCGCATGGACCTCGACGGCGGAGCTCGAGGAATTCCCCGACGCGTCGGTCGCCGTGATCGTGATCGTGTAGACGAGGCCCACGCCGCGGCGGCGCGCCGCGCGCAGCTTGAGCTTGATGATCCCGGTCGCGGAGTCCACACTGAGGATCCGGTACGCGGGTCCCCTGTGGAACCGGCACGCGCAGTCGTCGTCGTGGCCGTCCTCCTCCGCATCGTGCTCGTCTTCCTCGTCGGGGTCGTCGTGACCCCCGCTCTCCCGCGCCGGCCGGCCGGAGGCGTCACGGCACTCGACGGAGACCGCGAGCTGGACCGGGCCTTGGGAGTCGTCGACCGCGTTGGCGTGGACGACCACCTTCCGCAGCCGTCCGTTCGGAGGCCACAGGATGGACGGCCTGGCCTCGGGCGAGAGCGTCGGCGCGGTCGTGTCCGCCTGGAAGACCTCCACCGTCATGGCGGCGACGACCTCCTCGTTGACGCCGTCGTCGATCGCCAGCTCGAGCAGGTGCACGCCGATGCCGAGGTCCCCCGTGTCGAGCATCGTCGCCGGCAGCGGGACCGGCGCGCCGCCCGCGGCCGTCGAGACGGTTCCGGACGCGAGGACAAGGGTCCCGCGTCGCCACTCGTAGCCGAGCTCCTCGCCGTCGAAGTCCGCGACCTCGCCGCCGACGGCGAACGAGTCGCCCAGCGCGAACACGCCGCCGCCGGACGGCGCGGCCGTCGGCGGGGAGTTCTCCACGGTGACGACCACCGCGTCCCGCGCCGTGAGCATGCACCCGTCCGCCTCGAACGTGAACACGTGGTCGCCGATGCCGAGGGGCGGGAGCAGCGACAGGTCGAGCGAGAACGCGTCGCCGACCTGGGTCCCGTCGAGGATCCACCGGACGAAGTCGAGGGTTTCCTCCAACGGGTTGCTCGTGACCGTTGCGGCGAGCACGGTCGCACCCTGGTCCTTGGAGAGGATCGACAGGTTCTCCCCGGCATCGACCGTGAACGGGTCGCGCTCCTTCCCCTCCGGCTTGAACGCGAGGCAGACGCCCCCGTCCATTCCCGTGAAGTGGTGCGCGACCGCGCCGAGCGAGGCGGCGGTGTGCGTTCCGGCGAGGCCGTCGAGGCTCGCCGCCGCGAACGCGACGATGTCCGCGTCGCCGCCCGCGCCGCCGTCCTCGTTCCCGCACCCGACGAAGAGGTTGCCTGCGCTGTCGAACGCCATCTGGCCGGGCGTGTTCGCGGCGACGGGGGAGAGGTCCGTGATCGTCGCGAGCGTCGTCGTCGGGTCCGCGGGATCGACGAGGACGAGCGAGTTCGCGGCCCCGATGATCAGCCGTCCCGTCGACGGCTGGAAGCAGAGGGCGGCGGGGTTCACGGCGAGCGCGAAGCTCTGCGCGCCGACGATCGCGCCGCTGGCGTCCAGGTCCAGGCGGACGAGGGCGGAGCTCGCGCCGATCCAGACCCGCCCGTCCCGCTGGACCGCGAGGCCTTGGCCGCCGCCGTCCGCGGTGAACGGGATCTCCTCGGACCGCGCGAGCTGCGCGTTCGAGGGGTCCGAGACGTCGTACACGAGGAGCAAGGCCGGCTGCGAGGTCGGATGGACGGCCACGAGCTGGCCGTCGCGCCGGAACGCCGGGTGTGCCGGGAGCTGCCCGGTGATCTTGGCTGCTTCGCCGAGCTTCTGGAAGTTCCGGTCGTAGACCTCGAGCGTTCCCGTCTTTCCGCCCTTGCCGACGTACAGGTTCCCGTCGCTGTCGAAGGCGAAGCCGAGACCGCTGATGTCGCAGTTGCCGCCTAGGGGGACCTGGTCCGGGCTCGGAGCGTCGAACCGCCAGAAGGGCCAGTACGGGGGCACGGCGCCGGCTGTCTTGGCCGCCGCGGAAGCGTCGAAGACGAAGAGGTCTCCGGTCTCGAAGCGTGGGATCTCGTAGCTTGGGGCGAAGACGTGGACCGCGCCGGCGCCGCCTGCTCCGCCCGACTCGCCGACGACGATGCCGTCGCCGACGAATCCAACGCCGAGGCCGAACGACCCCCCAGGGACCGGATTCGGGCTCCGGAGCGTGCACACGAGGGCACCCGTCGTCGCATCGAAGACGTACGCGGCGCCGGCGTCCGCGCCGACGTCGTCGTCTCGGCTCGCCCCGAGGATGATCAGGTCGCCGCGGACCGCGAGGCCGTATCCGAAGTCGTCGCCGTCCGCGGGCGCCGGCGGGGCGAGCGTGTGGAGGAGCGAGCCGGTCGCCGTGTCGTACACGTAGGCCGCCCCGGACCGGAAGCCCTCCGCCTCGTCGATGTGCGCCGCGATGATCGCGCGGCCGCCGGCGAGGGCCACCCACTCGCCAAAGTGGTCGTTCGTGGCCGGCGTCGGGTCGCGGAACGTGCGGAGCAGCGAGCCCGTGGTCGCGTCATAGAGATACGCCGACCCCGGCCTGAGGATGTCGTCATAGCTGTCCCATGCGGCGCCGATGAGGAGATGGTTGCCGTCCACCGCGAGGTGTGTTCCGAAGAGGTCGTTCGTGCCGGGCTCCGGGTTTTCGTAGACGCGGTGTACCGCCCCCGTGGCGCCGTCGAAGACGAACACCCTCCCCGCTCCCGCGACCCCCGCGGCGGCGTCCGGATAGGCGCCCATGACGAGTTCCGGGATCCCGTCCGCAGTCCAGTCGGCGCCGAATGCGACGGGGAAGCCCCCGAAGGCGCCGGTCGAAGCGCCTGCGGGAAGAAGGGTGAGGAGGTGCGCGCCCGTGTCCGCGTCGAAGAGATAGGCGGCGCCGGCGCCAGGTGCCTCGGTGTCGTCTCCGGTCGCGCCCGCGAGGACGAGGTTGCCGCGTGCCGCGACGGTGATTCCGAACTGGTCTCCGGCAGCCGCGTTCGGGCTGTAGAGGGTCCGGACAACGGCGCCCGTCAGGGGGTTGATCACGTGGACAGCACCCGCATCCGTGCCCTCTGTGTCGTCGCCGTAGGCGCCCACGACCAGGTTGCCGTTCGACAGCTCCCCGATCGTGTATGTGCCGAAGCTGTCTCCCGCATCGGGGCTCGGGTTCGGGATGGTGCGTGCGAGCTCGTACGGAGAGGGCTCGTCGGCGCGGCCCACGGACACGAGCAACGCGAACACGCACAGCTGCCGGGCGATACGCATGGTCGGCCTCCGCGACAAGGGACTCCCGCCGTAGGTCTAGACGGCGCGCACGACTCGGACCGAACGCTGCGTGGAAAAGCACACACGCGACTGCAACGCGGAGTTGCTCGTGCGGCGGTGCTCGGCCCGGCGACCGGGGCGACGGACTCTCGCGGGTGGCCGCCGCCAGCAGGGGCGGTGCGGATCAGGCGCACGCCGCCGGATTCCGCGTGCGGTCCGGCTGCGCCACTGCGTCTGCTCCTAGGGGGGCTTGCGGGTCGCGCGGCAGGTTGCCGCGGCAGCAGGCCTCATGGAGGTGTCGTCATGAGATTCCTGGCACTCGTCCTCGCCTTGCCCGCCGTGGCGGTCGCCGACCCGATCCGCACGCTGCCCGGCCTCGACTCGGTTGTGATCTACGAGATCACGTTCAGCACGAGCGCCGTCACCTATGCCCCGGGCGCGGCACAGCTCACGGTCCGCCTCCCGGATCCGCTCACGGACGCGAACAGCGACTTCACCTTCGTCGCGAACGAGGACTACGACGTCTTCTACTCGAATGCCGACGGCACGTTCAACATCGACGGCAGCTACCTGACCATCGAAGGGGTGTGGCGCCCCGGCTCCCCGCGGGAGGGCGGCATGAACATCAACGAGGTCCAGCTCGTCTTCGGGGGCGGCGTGACGAGGTACGGCGACTTCGTGGCGAGCTTCGAGTACGGGTTCGGCGACGTCACGCACGGCTCCGAGGGCCTCGCCGTCGACCACAGTCTCGCGACGTTCCCCAGGTTCGGCCAGACAAGCGAGACGGACCTCAGCGACCGGTTCCGCCTGACCATCGGCTTCGACGGCATCTCCGACACGCCGGGCGCACCGGTGCCCGAGCCCGCCCCGTGGCTCCTGCTCCTCGCCGCGAGCCCCGGCATCGCCCTGCTCTGCCGGCGTGCCAGGCCCCTGAGCCTCGACCGCCCGTAGCCGCAAACGCAGGCCTGCGATCCCCCCGCGCCCCCCTCCCTCAGGTCGAGGTCAGGGACGGGAGGCGCACCCGAGCGTGTAGGCCGAATCGTGCGCCTCGATCGGGCAGTGGAGACCTTCGCCATCGGCCGGGCCGTCGACAACGCGAGGCCGCGACGGATTGGAGCCAACGTGGACGTCGCGACGCTTGGGGCAGCGAGCGCAACAATCGTTGTCCTACTTGCCCAGGAGTGCGGCGGCTTCGGCCTCGAACTTCCGGAGGTCGTCGTCGTCCGGGTGGTCCCGAAGCCACGTCTCGGCGCGGCCGTACCACTTCCGCGCCTCGTCCTTCTCGCCGAGCTGCCAGCGCGTCATCGCGAGGAAGAGCCAGTCGCAGGCGTCGCCGCCCGACTGGAGGTCGACGGCCTTGTCGAGGGCCGAAAGCGCGTCGCTCCACGCGCCGGCGCGATAGTGCGCGACGCCGAGGGTATTCCAGTAGGCGCCCTCGTCCGGCTCGAGGTCGACCGCGATGCGTGCGAGGCTGACCGCCCGGGCAGCGTCCCGCGCCGCCGGATCCGAGCTCGTGGCGCGGTACCAGGCCGCCGTGTTCAGCAGCGACGGCTCGCGCACGGCCTTCTCGAGGTTCCCTTCGACCTGCTCTGCTCCCTCCCGATCGCGTCCCAGCGTGAAGAGCAGCTCCGCCCGTAGGAGCAGCGCGTCCGGTTGTCCCTCGTTCAGGCGCAGGGCATCATCGATCGCGCGGAGGGCGTCCGCGTGCCGGTCGAGCCCCCGGAGCGCGACGGCCCGGTTCACGTGTGCGAGCGCATTCTTGCCGTCGATCCGGACGGCGGCGTCGAACGACTCCAGCGCCTCCTCGGCCCTGGACAGGGCCATGAGCGCCACGCCGCGGTTGATGCGGAGCGCGGCGTGGTCCGGGTCATGCGGCAGCGCCCGGTCGAACGCGTCGAGAGCATCCTGGTAGTGCTCGAGTTTCAACAGCATGTACCCCGCGCCGAAGTGGGCGCGGGCGTTCCCGGGGTCCACGGCGGCGGCGTCCCGGTAGGCGCGGAGCGCCTCCTCCAGACGCCCGAGGTGGTTGAGCGCATTGCCGCAGCCGATGAAGGCCTCCACGTTCGTGCCGTCAAGCTCGATCGCCCTTCGATACCCGTCGAGCGCCGCCTCGTGCTCGCCCAGCTCATCCATCGCGTCGGCCCGGCCGCAGTGGGCGTCCGCGCCCGTGTCGTCGATCTCTAGAGCGCGGTCGTAGGCATCGATTCCCTCCCTCGCGCGGTCGAGTTCGCAGAGCACGTGGCCCCGATGCAAGTGCACCAGCGCAGTGTCCGGCTCCAGCACGAGCGCGCGGTCGAGCAGGTCCAGCGCCTCCGCGTGGCGGCCGAGATCGGCAAGGGTGATCGCCCGGTTGTTGAGGACCGTGACGTCGTCCGGATCCAGATCGAAGGCGAGGTCGTGCTCCACGAGCGCCTCCTCCGGACAGCCGAGCCTCCTCAGGGCCAGGCCCGCGTTGCTGTGGTAGCGGGCGTTCGTCGGATCGAGTTCGGTCGCTCGCCGGTATGCGTCGAGCGCGTCCTCGTGTTGGCCGAGATCCCCGAGCGCGTTGCCGCGGTTGTTGTGCGCCGTCGAGTTGAGCGGGTCCAGCTTGAGCGCCCGGTCGTGCGCCCCGAGCGCCTCCGCAGGCTTGCGGAGGGCACGCAACTCGTTCCCCCGGTTGATGTGGGCCTGCACGAAGCCCGGATCGATGTCCAGGGCCTCGTCGAAGGAGCGCAAGGCGTCCTCCGTCCGACCGAGGGCGCTCTGGACGAGGCCGCGGTAGCACAACCCGAAGTGGTTCCGGGGATCCAGCGCAAGGGCGCGGTCGAGGACCTCGAGGGCCTCCTGGTTGCGGCCCTCGTGCCCCAGGAGATGGGCGTACGAGCACAGGATCTCGGGCGTGTCGGGCGCCCGGGCCAGCGCTTCCGCGAACGCCGCCCGCGACTCCGGGTAGCGGTGGAGTGCGTGGAGGATGGTGCCGCGCTCCACCGCCGTGTCGCCCCAGTCGTCCTTGTACTGCTCGTAGAAGAGGAGCGCCCGCTCGAGGAGCGCCTTGGCGGTTCCCCTCGGCGCGGATGCGTCCCTCAGCGTGTTCACGCCCGCCGTGCCGAGATAGAGGCGGACCGCCTCGCGAGCCGTGGCGAGGCGCTCCTCGGACTTCCGCAGGGCCCGCGACGTCTTGATGTTGCTCGCCGCGAGCGCGACCACCGAGACGGCGAGGGCGGCCGCCGCGCACCCGACGAGCGCCCGGTGGCGCCGCACCCACTTGCCGACGACCGTCGCGACCGACGGCCGCGTCGCCACGATCGGCTTCAAGTCGAGGAAGCGCCGCAGGTCGTCGGCCATCTCCTGCGCGGTCGCGCAGCGGCCCACGGGGTCCTTCGCCATCGCCTTCATGAGGATCGTCTCGAGGTCCGGCGGGATCGCCGGGTTCAGCCGGCGCGGCGGCCGCGGATCCCTGAACGCGATCTCCTGGATGACCGTCTGCGGGTCCTCGCCTTGGACCGCGGGCTCCAGGGTGAAGAGCTCGTAGAGCGTCGCACCGAGCGAGTAGACGTCGGTCCTGTGGTCCACCGGCACGCGCTTCGCCAGCGCCTGCTCGGGGCTCATGTAGCGGACGGTCCCGACGAGGTCGCCCGTCATCGTGAGGTTCGAGCCGGCGTCGAATCGCGCGAGACCGAAGTCCGTGACCCAGAGGTTCCCGGTCATGTCGACGAGGAGGTTCCCGGGCTTCACGTCCCGGTGCACGACGCCCAGCTGGTGCGCGTGGTCGAGCGCCTCCGCCGCCTGCATCCCGAGCCGCGCCGCCATGCGCAGGAACGCCGGCTCGCGGTGGGACGAGTGGGAGGAGATCGGGGTCGTCCCGGCCCCCGCGCCCCCCCCTTTCAGCTCGCCGATCGCGCGCGAGAGGCTCGCCCCCTCGATGAACTGCATCGCGTAGTAGTGGATACCCCGCTCCGAGCCCACCGAGTAGACGGGGACGATGTTGGTGTGGTGCAGCTGCGCGGCGGCCTGCGCCTCGTTCCGGAAGCGCTGCAGTTGCTTCGGGTCGAGGACGGCCGCGAACGGGAGCACCTTGAGCGCAACCTTGCGCCCCAGCGAGAGCTGTTCGGCCTCGTAGACGACCCCCATCCCGCCGCGGCCGACCTCCCGGAGGATCCGGAAGTCGCCCAGCTCGCGGCCCTCGGCCGGGCGGTCGTCGGCGGCCCCGCGCTGCGGCGCGACAGGCCGCGGGACCGTCCCGGGCAACGCCCCCCCGATCAGGTCGAGTCCCCTGAGCCCCTCCCGCAACGCGTCCGCGACGTCCGCATGCTCCTCGAGGAACGCCTCCCGGTCCGGCGCGCTCCCTTCGAGCGTCGCCTTGAGATAGCTCTCGAGGAGCGCACCTACCCGGTTGTCCGTGTCCGTCATGGATCACCCTCCATGAGGCGGCCGAGCTCGCGGAGTGCGCGTCCCCACATGCCTCGCGCCGCATCCGCCGTGCGGCCCGTACGACGGCCGACCTCGGTCCACTCAAGCTCCTGGATGCTCCGGAGCACGAGGACCTCCCGATGGTCCGCCTCTAGCCGCTCGATCGCGCTGGCGAGAAGGACCACGCGCTCGCGCTCCGCCGCGCCGTGGCTCGGGGTCGCGCGGTCCGTCGGCAGCAGCCGCGCGAGCGCGTCCGACGAGCGGTCGAGGAGCGCGTCGAGCGACTGCTCGCGCGCGATGGCGCGGCCGTCGTTCGCGTAGTACCGGCGGTGGAGGTCCGCGATGGTGTTCACGAGGATGCGTTTCAGCCACGCAACGAGCTCCGGCTCCGAGCCGCCGTGGAACTGGCCGAAGCGCTGGTGCGCCTTGAGGAGCGTCTCCTGGACGACGTCCGATGCGTCGGCCTTCGCGCCCAGTGCGCCGTCGAGCGAGGTACGGGCGAGCAGCCGCAGGAAATGGCGGTAGGGCTCGAGGAGCTCCGCGAGCCCCTGACCGTCGGCCGCCCGCACGGCGCAGATCCGCTCGCTCGGTTCCATGGTTCCATTCTCGCGTTCCGGTCCTGGAAAAGGCAGGGGGGCCGGGGGGGCACCGCCCCCGCACCCCCCGCACGTCGATTCAACGCCAGGCGAACGGCACGGCGAATCCGCCGATGTCGCCCGTCAGGTTCGTCTGCCCCGTGCCGTCCGCGTTCGCGCGGCACACGTCGTCCTCGAGCGGCAACGTGGTCTTGTTGCGCCGGCAGATCAGGTGGCTTCCGGTCGGGGACCAGACCGGGTACATGACCGCGTAGTTCGACCCGCGCTTGATGATCACCTTTAGAGTCCGCCCTCGACGACCTGGCCGCCGGACCAGCGGCGGGCGACCATGGAGATCTGGCCGTCGCCGGGCTTCCATGTACAGCGGTACGGGGTGGCGCCGTTCCTCTCGAGAGCGGGCTCGTTCGTCAGCTGCCCGGTGACGGAGGACTCGCCGTCGTCGCGCACCGCGAAGAGCTCGTAGCGCGGTTGCCCGCTGGGGCAGGTCTCGCCGGGGATGGCGAGCGTCTGGAGGAACCAGCGGTGGCCGCCGTGCAAGGCGCGGCTCGCGACGCCGTAGACGCCCACGGCCGACGGCAGGGCGGTCTTGCCCGTGCCGTCGGAGTTCATGGTCCATGTGAGGTTCTGATACCGGTAGCAGATCGTGCCCCCGCCTGTGTCGTCAGCGTGCGCGACCGACAAGAGGACCAGCGCAAGCAGCGCAGTTCCGATCGCGATTCGCTTCAAGAGCATGTTCGACGCCTCCCATGCGCCCGCCGCCGCGCGGCCCCGCGCCGCGGAGCGGATGGCGTTCTCAAGGAGGGACGGAGCGGCGCGGGCCGACCGAAGGTCGGCCCGACGGCGGGGCGCGAGCCGAACTCCCCGGAGGCGCGCGGAGCCGTCTTTCCGTCGGGATCGTCGATTGCACCAGCGGGCAGCGTTCGGTCTGCGCGCCGCACTGCGTCCCTGCTTGGGGGTCGCGGTTCGAGCCGGGCGTCGTCCGCTCGGAAGTTGCGCCTCCCCGTGGAGGTTCCATCAATGTCCCGACTCGCTCAGCGCTTCGCGGTCGTCCCGGTGGTTCTTCTTCTCGGCTGCGGCCAGGGCACCGGGCCGATGCTCCTCCCTGCGTACGACGGGCCGAAGCGGGCGGGCCAGGAGAACCCGACCGGATATCAGCCCGGCTCCGTCAACATCTTCGACCTTGTCCCCGGAGCCGGATCATGGCAGGACCCTTCCGCGTACCAGGTCGTGATCGCGCCCGGCATTGACTGGAACTCCGCCAACCTGGCGGCGCAGACGATGCTCCGCAACGGGGTGCCAGGACACTTGGCCACGATCACCTCGGCGGAGGAGGACCTGGTGATCACCGGCTTGCGGAAGGCGGTGACGCAGAAGGAGCTCTGGATCGGGGGCTTCCAACCTGCCGGATCGGTCGAGCCGGCGGGCGGCTGGATCTGGGTCAACGGCGAGGGGTCGATCGCACCCACCAACGCCGGACCCGGCTACGCGAACTGGTCAGGAGGCGAGCCGAACAACAGCGGAGGCAACGAGTCCGAGCTCGCCACGGGCCACGGCAACTCGGCATGGAACGACCAGGGCAACCTGGGCTACGTCGAAGGCTACATCGTTGAGTGGGACTACTGAGTCTGAGCTAGGACCAGCGCGCCCCCCCGCACGAAGCGGCGCACACCACTCAGCCCCCGGTGCGCGCCATGCGTACGAGGAGCGGGTCCGAGCCGGTCGTTGCCCAGGCGGGCGCGAAGGCCGACTGCGTGACGACGATCTCTTCCTCCGTCGCCGGGCGCGCCGCGAACGCGAAGCGGCCGTTGTCGTCCGTGCGCGCCTCGGCGTCGCGCAGATCGGAGAGGATGCGCACCACCGCCCCCGCCACGGGGCGGCCCTCCTCGTCGGTCACCTCGCCCTTGACCGTGCGCCCGGGGCCGAGCCGCAGGTCCGGCGCGCGGCCGATCGCGCACCGGGCGCCCGCCGGGGCCAAGGGCTCCGACGGCACGGCGTACACCCATGCCGCGCCCGGCGGGAGCTCCTCGAAGGCGTACGCGCCCCTCGCGTCCGTCACCGCCGTGAGCCGCTCCACGAGGTCCATGTCGTCCTCCTCGCCCTCGTCCACCCAGCCGCCGGGCAGCAGCACGACGGGCACGCCCGCCGCGGGCGCGCCGTCGGGCCCGAACACGGCGCCCTCGATCCGCCCGCCCTCCTCGAGGCGCAGCACATCGAGCCCCTCCGCGGCGGCGAAGCCGGGCGCCCGCGCGCGCACGACCCCCTGATCGTCGGGCGGGATCCGCTCGAACCGGAACGCCCCGTCCGCATCCGTCTCGCCCGCCCGCGGCCCGCCCAGGCCGATCCAGAGCACGCGGGTCTCCGCGATCGGATGGTCATCCGGCCCGACCACGCGCCCGGTGATGCTGGTCCATGCCGGCACGAGGAAGTCGAGGGGGTCCGGGGGCACGCGGATGTCGAACGCCGCGCGCCGCACGCCGCCGTCGAAGACCTCGAGGTGCAGAGGGCCCTGCGGGACGCCTTCGAGCACGAACGACCCGTCCGCGGTCGTGCGCGCGGAGAGGTCGCCAAAGCGCACCTCGACGCCCGCGAGCGCCGCGTCGGCGTCGTGCACGCGCCCGGTCACGACGACCGGAGCGGCGAAGTCGACGGTGACGTCGCACTGGACCTCCGCGGGACCGGGCATCGACACGGCCCCCCGGCCCCCCACACGCACCGGCCCGCCGGCCACGACGACCGCATAGTGCGCGCCCGGCAACACCCCGTCGAGGAGGAACGCGCCCTCCGCATCGGTCGTCGCACGAAGAGCCGAAACGTCGCTGACGAGGGCCGCCATGTCCCTCTCCGGCCACGACACCGCCTCCTCCGCGAAGTCCGGCTCGAGCCGGACGACCACGTCCGCGACTCCTCGACGGCTCGCGCGGTCGATCGCCCGGCCGACGACGCGCCCGCCCTCGGCGAGCACCAGGGTCACGCGCGCCGGCGGCAGCACGCCGGACCGGATGTTCGGCGCGCACCCGGCGCAGGCGGCGGCCACCTCGTACACCCGCCCGCGGGGGACGGCGATCCGGAACCTCCCGTCCTCCCCGGCCGTCGCGGGGTAGAACGCCACGACGCCGTGATCGCGCGCGAGGAGCCGCGCGTTCGCGGCGGGCGTGCCGTCCGGCCGCAGCACGACGCCCTCGAGCGCGCTCAGCTCGTCGACGACCGGATCGGGCTCGGCCATGCGACCGCCCTGCGCGACGAGCGGCGTGGTCGCCCGGCTCGGGGCGTTGCCGTCGAGGGGCTCTCCGACCAGCTCGTGCCCCGCCTCGCGCATCCCCCGGTAGAGGGCCGCACGCGGCCGAATCCGATCGAACGCGGGGACGTTGCGAAAGAGATCGACGGTCACGAAGACGGTGATCGCCCAGACCCACAGGAGCACGAGCAGGAGCGGCCGCACCCTCCGCTTCGGGCGGTCGGTCTTCTTCACCGGCGACAGTATCCCCTCTCTTGGACGCGGCGGAGGCCCAGAAGCGAACGCGGCGCCCGGGCACAGGCGCGGCACATAGGAAATTGCAAGGCGGAGGCGGCCCGGGAGCCCCCGGGGGGAGGGCGAAGGATCCCGGGGTCGCACGGGTCCTCCCTCCCCCCGCGCCCCTCCTCCTTCACCGCGGCGTGGAGCTTGCGCGAGCGGTTGGCGTAGGCGCCGTAGTAGCGCACGAGGTGCTGGCCCCTGTTGGGGATCTGCTGCGCGAGCGCGTGGACGTGCGGGTGGAACGGCAGCGCGGCCCCGAAACGTCTGGATCGACGCCAGGAACCCAGGCACCGCGTCCCTCCGCCCCGCACGCTCCAGGAGATGGCGCCTGACCGCCGCGAACGCGCAACGGGGGAGGAGCGCGAGGAGGAGGCGCTCGCTCGCGAAGAGGCCCCGGAGCGCCTTCCGGATCGTGAACACCCAGTGCCGGTGCGGCACCGGCGCGAGGACGCCCTCGAGGCGCTCCGACAAGAGCGCCGCTCGCTTCGCCTGGCACGAACGTCGGGAGCCTACCGCGGGTCGCCGATGTAGACGAACGGCGCCCAGAAGCGGGGCTCCGGGTACTTCTTGCGGAGCTCGCGGCGCGCGTCGGTGAACGCCTGGAGCTTCCCCGCCGTCTTCAGCCGCCGGTAGAAGTCCGCGAAGAGGTCTGCCGTGCTCTCGTCGTCCACCCGCCAGAGGCTGCCGATCACCGCCGGCGCGCCCGCGTAGAGGAAGCCAAGCGACATCGCGTAGGGACCCTCGTCCTTGTGGAACGGGCCCTTGTGCGTCTCGCAGGCGCTGAGGACGACCAGCTCGCAGCCGGAGAGGCGGTCGCGCCAATGCTCGAGCACGTCGTGGAGGGTCAACCAGCCCTCGTCGCCCTCGGGCGTGAGCAGCAGCCGGCTCTGGCCGAATCCCACGGTCCTGTCCGCGATGAGGTGCGTCGCCAAGTGGAGGTAACGAGCCTTGGGAGCGAGGTCGAACAGGCGCCCCGCGGTCGCCTCCCGCCCGAGGAGGCCGACGGTTGACTCCCTCCCGAACGCGTCCCGGATCGACTCCACCTCGCGCTTCGACCCCGGAAGGGGCGGCAGCGGCGGCGCGTACTCCGCACCGCCCAGCGCCACGACATCGTGGAGCGGTTTCGTGCCGCGCTGGGCGTCGCGCCGCTTCCGGCACCACTGAAGCACCGACCCCGAGTAGCCGTAGACGACCGGCGGCCCCGCATCGAGCCACAGCCTGCGCTTGCCGACCTCCAGCACCTCGAACGGCAGGCGGTGCAGCGGCCCGTGGGGGATCACGTAGACGCGCTCGAGGCCCAGGATCTCGTCCCGCAGGTCCGCGGGGACGAGGGCTGCGAAGAGGTCCCGGCGCGGAGTGCCCCCCGCGCCTTCCGCCAGCACGATGCCCCTCGACTCCCCCCTGCCCCCTCGCATCGCCGCGACGCACGCGTCGATCGCGACCGCGAGGCTCTCCTCTCCGACCGCGGCCCCGTCGGGCCATGTAAGCACGTATCCTCGGATCTCGCCCCCCCGCGGGGGGACGACGAGCAGGAGCCCTCCGCTCGCGTCGAACGCGTAGAAGAGCATCCGCTCCTTCGGGCTGAGGCCGAGCTGGAGCGACGCCGGCGTCGCAGGCGCGCCGACGGGGAGGAGGTCTCGTACGAGGCGCGCGCGCCGTCCGAGCAGCGCCTCCCTCGCCTCGAGCGTCGCGACGCGTTCGCGGTGGGTCGCGAGGACGACGTCCTCCGGGACAGTCTCGGCGGCGCGTTGGCCCTCGTAGAGGTTCGTCAGGCGGGTGACCTCGCGGTCGGCCTCCTCCAGCGCCCCGGCCACGTCGGCGATCTCCTTCGTCCTCGCCTCGTCGCCCTGCTCGCGAGCGCGCCGCGACGCCTCGGCCAAGGGGTCGAACCGGCTCCGCTCGAGGAGGTCGAGCACGCCGCGCGCGCGGCCGCGCTCGAGGTAGAGGAGCGCGTCGTCCGCGCGGCCGAGCGCGAGCTGTGCGCGCGCCATGCCCTCGAAGGCCCCGCCGGAGCGCAGCATGTCGAAGAAGGTCATTTGGTCGCGCTCCGAGAAGCCGCGTGCATCCTCCCGCTGCGCCTCAAGGAGGGCGATCGCCTCCTCCAAGAGCGGCAGGGCCTCCCTCGGTTTGCCGAGCCGCCCGGCGAGCAGCCGCCCGAGGGCGGTCGCCCACATGGCCTGCTGCGCCGCACGGAACTCGCGACTCAACTCCAGCGCGCGGCGGTAGTGCGCCTGCGCCTCCGCGTCGTTCCCGAGGGCCGCATAGACGCCTCCTGCGGAGCCGAGCGTGACCTGGAGCCAAGAGCGGTTCCCCGTCTGCTCGTAGAGCTTCAGGGCCCGGTCGAGGCACTCGAGCGCCTTTGCGTGGGACCCGAGGCGAGCATGGACGATGCCGGTCTTGCGGAGGACTTCGGCCACGTCATCGGGGTCCTCCGCAATCTCCAGCGCGCGGCCGAGATACTCGAGCGCCTTCTCGTGGGATCCAAGGTCGGAGTGGACGGCGCCGATGGATGCGAGGCTCTTCGCCAGGCCGGAGAGGTAGGGGATCTGCTCCTGGAGCGCGACCGCTCGCTCGTAGTACTCGAGCGCCTTCTCGTAGGACCCGAGAGCCGCGTAGACCGTGCCGATGGACGCGAGGGTCGCGGCCGAGTCCATGCGGTTCGTAGCAAGCTCGAGCGAGCGCTCGAGGCACTCCAGCGCCTTCGTGTACGCGCCGAGCCGGCGATGGATGACCCCGATCAGGTTGAGGGCTCTGCACCGCCCCCACGCGTGGTCGAGCGCCTCCTCGATCTTCAGCGTCCGGTCCAGGCACTCGAGCGCCTTCGCGTGCGATCCGAGGTCCACGTGGATGCCGGCCATCAGGTAGAGGGTCGCCGCGAGGGGCGCCGGGTCGCTGAGCCCCTCCTGGAGACGCAGCGCTTTATCGAGCGACGCCAGCGCGTCGGCATGTTGCATGAGTTGCCAGGCACGCCGCGCGCTCTCGCAGAAGCAATTCCCCGCGGCCCGGAACCAACCAAGCCGCTCCGCCACCTGGGCCGCGGCCTTGAGCCCGTCGTGCTGCCGCCGGAGCGCCTCGCCGGCCTCGGCCATCTCCCCCCTCGCGACGTGCCGGCGGTGGACGCCCAGCCAAGCCGCGGCACGGGCGAGGAGGAGCCGCACGGAGGTCACGTCGCTCCCCGGAACCGCGACGCTCTCGAGCGACGCCAGCGCCGCTTGCGGATCCCCCTGGAGGAGCGCATTCGCGGCCGCGAGCGCCTTCCGCGCCTCCGGATCCGCGGGCCTCGCCCGCTGCGCCGCGACGTACTCCGGCAGCCGTTCCGTGTCCTTGCGGGGCGCCGCCTTCGCGAACGCCTGTGCAGCGTCGTGCTCCCCCCGCGCGCAGAACTCGTCGGCGACGAGCCACGGGTCGGGGTCGTCGGCGGCCGCGAGCGTCCGCAGGTCGTCCTGACGGCCCTCGCGGAACGCGGCGAGCGTGCGATCGGCGGCCTCGCGCTCGTCGGCGCGAGCGAGCCCCGGGACGAGCAAGAGGAGGAGGCCCCGGAACCGCACCACACGGTCCATTAGACCCCACGCGGGCTCAAGGCGGGAACGCGGGACGCCGAGAGGGACCCCCTGGACGTGCAGGAGGTCCTCGGCAGCATCCGCGGGGACATACTCGATCCACACGACTCCTGCCGTCCGTTGCCTTCGCCAGGACATGTCAAGCCAGCGGCGCGACCGCGTACCGCCCGTAGGCCACGAAGACCACGAGCACCTCCATCAGGACGCCCCAGACCAGCGGGTTGGCAGCCACAAACCTGAGCGAATGGCGCGCGTACAGCGCGCAGAGGGCCAAGGTCTCAAGAGCGAGCACGGCCGCGCCGAGCGGGGTCAGGACCGGCATCCACGGCACCGCGGCCGGGACGACCAGCAGGAGCGCCCCCGACATCTCCACCACGCCGAGCGCGCGCCATCCGCCGCGCGGGAGTGCGGCGAACTGCTTCGCCAGATCGTCGACCCGGAACATCTTGTACGCTCCTCCCGCGAGGTAGAGCAGGGCGAGCGCGATCTGGAGGACCCACAGGAGGACGTTCATCGACGGAATCTCCGTTGAATCGGCCCTCAGCTCGTCGCCTTTTTCACCAGCGCGGCGATCCTCGCCTCTTCGGCGGCGGTCACGTCCTTCAGCCCGAAGCCGGTCGGCCACATCGCCCCATCGTCGAGGTTCGCCGCGTCGCAGAAGCCGAACGAGGCATACCTCGTCTTGAACTTCCGCGCGGCCTGGAAGAAGCAGACGACCTTGCCGTCCTTGTTGGCGTACGCCGGCATCCCGTACCACAGTCTCGGCGAGAGCGAAGGCGCGCTGGCTCGGATGATCGCATGGAGGCGCTCGGCAATCGCGCGGTCCGGTGCGGGCATGGCGGCGATCGTCGCAAGCACGGCACTCTCCCCGTCCCCCTTGCGCGTGCCGCGGCGCGCCTCCGCCTTCAGCTCTTGGGCGCGCTCCTTCATCGCAGCCCGCTCCACGTCCGTGAATCCCTCGGGCGTCCTGCCGATCGCGGCTCTGCTCCGGGCCGGCTTCCGCGCCGCCTTCTTTGCGGGCTCTTTTGACTTCATCGACGTCTCCTTGGCCACTCTGTTCACACCAAGCTCACTCGTGCACGCGTCGCGGCGGTCACCCCCTTGCGACGTCTCGCGAGCTACCCGCGACGCCGCGCCTCGACCGTCAGGAACTCCGTCCAGCGGCCGTCGGCGCCGAGAACGGAGCCCGTGCTCACGCGGTGATCGGGCGACTTGAATTCGATCACCTCCCGGAACTTCGCGCGCGCCTTTGGATTCGTGGGGCTCGGGCCCTCGGCGGTCAGCGTCACCGTGCTGCCGGTGGGACCGAGTTCGCCGTCGTAGCGCCACAAGTAGGTGGAGGTGGAGTCGATCCAGGTGCCGACGAACCGCTGCGATGCGGGATCGAAGCCGAGGGTCAACACGCTGCGGAACGGGACGCCGCTGTCGTCCGCTGAGCCTTCTCCGACGACCCAGTACTCCCCGATCGCGCGGAAGCGGTCGGTGCCCGAGTTCTCGCACGTCTGGCCGCCGCCGAGATCGGCGCGACCGATCCAGTCCCATTCCCCGACGAAACGGGCGAGCCAAAGGTGCGGCTCGTGGGGCTCCGGTCCGGCCGTCGCGGATTGCGCGGCGTCCTTTCCGCTGCCGGGGGAAACGCACGAGGCGAGTGCCGCGAGCACGGCGGCGACGCCCACGATGGCGAGTCGGTTCATCGGGAAGGACCTCCTTGTGGCCGTTGGTCGGGCTACTGTGAACGCAGCGACTCGAGCAGATCGGCGAGCTTGTCCATCGCCGCGGACGTCGCGGGCTCCATGTTGGCGAGGTAGGCGTCGCGCATCTCCTTCGACGCGCAGACGATCCGCGACACGAGGTGCGTGCGCCCGCGCACCTCCTCGAACGTGACGGTGACGATCGCCTCCTGGGCGTCCGGCTCCGGGCCGGCCGCGGTGGGCTCGAAGACCTCGGTGTGGACGAGGCGCGACGGCCGCACGACCTCGATGTAACGCCCGGACATCGCGAACTCGGCCCCAGCACCCGCCGCCTCGCCGGAACCCTCCGCCGGCGCCCGGAGCACGTAACGGTAGGAGCCACCAGGGCGGACATCCGCCTCGAAGCGGACGCCCTCGACGCCGTGCGCCTCCGGCACCCACCAGTGGCGCACGAGCTCGGGCTTCGTCCACGCGTCGAAGACGAACTCGGCCGGCGCGTCGAACGACCGCTTGATCACGATCTCGAGCTCCCCCCTCGTCTCGATCACCGTCTTGTTCCCAGGGCTCATCCCTTCTTCTCCTTTCGCCGCATTCGCTCCAGAAGGTCGTCGAGCGCGTCGAAGCGCGCTTCCCAGACCTGCCGGAACTGCTCGATCCAGTGGTGGAACTCGCGGAACGGCTTGGGCCTGAGCGCATAGAGCCGCTGCTGCGCGCGCGGCGCGACCGCGACGAGCCCCGCCGACCTCAACACGCGCAGGTGCTTCGAGGCCTGAGGCTGGCTGAGCGCCAGCCGCGCGGCGATGTCGTTCACCGGTTGCGGGCCGTCGCGCAGCAGCTCGACGATCCGGAAGCGGGTCGGCGCGGCGAGGGCGGCGAGGACGCTCTGGACCACGTCCGTGAATATACCACAGAAGAAATATACGCGCTAAGGAATATTAGCTTCGCCGCCCGCCCGCCGCCCGCTGCTCGGGGAAGGGCCCGAGGTCCTTCCGCGCGATCAGGCGGAAGCTCTCCCCGACGAGGGCGCAGCATCTCGGTCCAGTCGACCCGCGGGCCGTCGAGGTAGATGCCGATCCAGCCCTTGTGACCCACGTACCCCGGGACGAAGAACCGCCCCGCGCGCGACTCGACGAACTCCCGCTGGGCGCCCTTGGGCATCTTGAGCCACAGCGACGGGCGGCCTCCCTCGTGGTTTCCCTTCTGCATCGCGAAGATCCGATCGCCGACGCGCCACGTCGGATCCCCCCACGTCTCCTGCTCCCGCGCCCCCGGCAACGACAGGCAGATCTCCCGGAGGCGGCGGAGGCGAGCGGGCCGGATCGTGAGCGGGTTCATCCGCGAGACCGCGCCCGTCACCGGGTCTCGCCCCGGTACGAGCCGAAGCTCCAGAGGTTGCCCTCGGGGTCCGCGACGATGAAGCCCTGCTCTGCGTCCGGGCCCCGGACCACGCGGGCGCCGGCGGCCTTGGCCCGCTCGAAGAGGCCGGACGGGTCGTCGGTCGCGACGTAGACGCCGCTCGCGCCCGTGGGGAGGCGCTCGAAGGGGGTACCCGAGGGCTTGGCGGTTCCGAGCATCACGCCGCCGCTTCCCGGCAGGAGCAGCTCCGCATGCGCGACGTGGTCCCCCTCGCGGTGGAGAGCGTTCACGCCGAAACCGAACGCCCTCTCGAGGAAGTCGATCGCGGCGGGCGCGTCGCGGTAGTTGATGCACGGCCAGATCATCCTGGGAAGTGCCATGCCGCTCAGGGTAGCGGACGCCGGTCCGCCTCCGCTTGTACGGAGAGGAGCTCCTCGGCCAGCCACTGCTCGGGCCGGCAGCCCGCCAAGCGGTGCCATTCGTGCAGCATGTGCGCGTGGTCGTAGTAGCCGGCCCGGAGGGCCGCCTCGGTCATCGGCATGCGCGGCACCGCGCGCACCAGCCGGCAGGACCGCTCGAAGCGCAGCACGCGCAGGAACTGGCGCGGGGGCAGGCCGATCTCCCGGCGGAACATCTCCGTCAGGTGCCTGCGGCTCCAGCCGACCTCCCTCGCGAGCGAACCGACGCCCGGAGGCTCCGGGTCCGTCAGCAGCTGCCATGCGCGGAGGATCTCCGGGGCGGGTTCGCGTCGCGGCCGGAGCGACGCGAGCAGGGTCTCGTCGAGGATCCGGAATCTCTCCTCCCACGTTGCGCGCTCCGCCACGCGCTCCACCAGGCGGCGACCGCAGCCGTGGACCAGGTCGTCGAGGCCCGCGACCGCGCCGGTCAGGGCCCCGGCCGGGATGCCGAACAGGGCGCGGGTGCCGCGTACCGTGAGGTCGATGGCAATCCCATTGTGCCGCCCGCCGTGCGGGACAAGCGCCGGCCGCGTGCGAAGCCCGGCGATGAACGCGGCCGGCTCGTCGAACCGCACGAGAAACTCCGGCCGCCGCGACGGGAGCCCGCGGTGGATCCCGGGTGCGCCCCCCTCGATCCGGTAGCCGACGTAGCGGTGAACGTAGTCCCGCAAGGCCCCGTGGGGACGCCGCATCGCGATGTCCTCGGTCGGCACGTGGCGAGTCTACACCCCGTCCGCTCGGGCCGGCCACCGCGCTGCGCTCTGAGCCAGCCGACCCCCACTGCTGCCTCGGATCGACTAGGGGAAGCCGGGAGCCCGCCGCCGCGCGCGCGGGTCTTTGCCTCGATCCCGTCGCGATCCTGATCGTCGATGACGACGACGCGCATGCCGCCCGCCACCTGGTCGAGCTGGCGATCGGAGAGCTCATTCCCCTGCGGCGCCGCCGCGATCTCGGCCACCTGCCCCGGCCGTCGCGCGGGCGGCCCGGCCCCCGGACCCCCTCCCGGTCGCGTGATTCCGGCGGGCCGGCTTCCGTCTAGGACTTCGGGCAGGTGCCCAGACGGGAGACGGAGTCCAATGGGGAAGCCTCTTCTTGCGTTCGCGCTCGTCGCCTTCGCGGGCGCTCTCGCGCTTGCCGGCAAGCCGAGCGGCGGCGGCGGCACCGGCGGCGGCACGGTCTACTACTCGTACCAGGGGGGGACGTGGTCGATGAACGCCGACGGCACGGGGAAGACCGCGCTTCCGGCAGGCGTCGGCGGCGAGCCGAGCATCGCGCTCCACGGCGGCCAGCGGTGGTTCGCGCAGGTCCGCGACATCCCCGGCGAGACCTACCCGGACGGGGGGAAGCGGAAGGAGATCTTCGCCGTGCGCGCCGACGGCGCCCTCGTGCGGCAGCTCACGACCGGGCCCGACCTGCAGGTGCTCGACCCGGTCCGCTGGAAGCCGGGCGACGCCGGGATCTCCTGGGTCGCGCGGCGGTGGAGCGGCGGGGCAGTCGTCGAGGGCGGGATCTACGCCGCGGACGTCCTCTTCGACGCGGCCGGGAACGTGACGGGCCTCATGGCGCAGCCCGCGGCGCCGGCGGTCGTCGCGGGCCTCGACAGCTCGCTCACGCCCGACGTCAAGGGTCACGACTGGTCGCCGGACGGGTCGCAGGTGGCCCACGAGCGGTGGAACAGCTCGAACTCGTACGAGATCCGGATCTCGGATCTTTCCGGCTCGAGCCGGCGCCTGGTCGCCGGGGGAAGCCAGCCGCGGTGGTCGCCCGACGGAAGCAAGATCGTGTACACGAACGTCGGGATCTGCACGATCTCCCCGGACGGTTCGGGCGCGAAGACGGTGATCAAGAACACGTCCGGTCTGCACTACCACACGCCCGTCTGGTCCCCGTCGGCAAGCCATCTCGCCTGCGGCTCCACCGTATACACCTCGAGCGGCGAGGGCGGCGCTCTCGTCCGACCCATACCTAGCGACATCCGTCGCGCGACCGCGGCCGGAGGCAGTCTCACGAAGCTCACGAGCGACCTCCAGCAGGGCCCTCGTTACAGGAAGGTGCTGCTCGGCTGGCGCTGACGGCGGCGCGGGGGCCGGGGGCGCCCCCGGCCCGCCCCGGGTTTCGGTAGCATGAGGAGGGAGCAGGCGATGGAAGGCGACTTGGTGCGGGCTCGGGCTGGCGAACCGGAGGCGCGCGAGCGGCTCCTCGAGGCCCATCGCAACTACCTGCGCCTCATGGCGCGCGCGATCCTCGCGCGGCGGCTCCAGGGGAAGGTGGACGCGTCGGACGTCGTGCAGGAGACGCTCTTCCGGGCCCATGAGCGCTTCGGGCAGTTCGAGGGAGCGTCCGAGGCCGAGCTGCTCGCCTGGCTGCGCCGGATCCTCGCGCGCCACGTCGCCGACCTCGCGCGCCGGTTCGGGGAGGACGGCGCGCGGGACGCCGCGCGCGAGCGGCCGCTCGAGGACGCGCTCGACCGCTCCTCGCACGCGATCGCGCAGCTGCTCGCGGATCCGGCGACCGGCCCGAGCGGTCGCGCGCAGCGGCGCGAGACCGCGGTCATCGTCGCCGACGCGCTCGCGGCGATGGAGCCGGACCACCGCGAGGTGATCCTCCTCAAGAACCTCGAGGAGCTCGACTGGGACGAGGTCGCGGAGCGCATGGGCCGGAGCGTCGGCGCCGTCCGGATGCTCTGGGTGCGCGCGCTGCCGCGGCTGAAGCCGCTCCTGGAGGCGCGGCTGTGACGGAACACCGCACCGAGCGGCTCGCCACGCTCTTCGACCGCTGCCTCGCGGCCCAGCGCGCGGGGGCGCCGATCGACCGCGAGCAGCTCCTCGCGGAGCACCCGGACCTCGCCGATGACCTCCGCGCGGGCCTCGACAGCCTGGGAGTCCTCGGCGAGGTCGCGACGCTGGCCGGAGAGCCGCACGAGCCTCGCGTGCTGGGCGACTTCCGCATCGTGCGCGAGATCGGCCGCGGAGGCATGGGCGTCGTCTACGAGGCCGAGCAGCTCTCGCTCGGCCGCCGGGTCGCGCTCAAGGTGCTGCCGTTCGCCGCCGTGCTCGACCAGAAGCAGCTCCAGCGCTTCCGCAACGAGGCGCAGGCCGCGGCGCACCTGCACCACACGAGCATCGTGCCGGTGCACGCGGTCGGCTGCGAGCGGGGCGTCCACTACTACGCGATGCAGTACATCGAGGGCGAGAGCCTCGCGCGCGCGATCACGGAGCTGCGAAGGGAAGGAGGGGGGCACGGGGGGACGCCGATCTCGTCGCACGCGTCGAACCGCGAGCCCGCCTTCCTTCGGATGGCGGCCCGGATCGGCGAGCAGGCCGCCGAGGCCCTCGACCACGCGCACCAGATGGGCGTCGTCCACCGCGACGTGAAGCCCGGCAACCTGCTCGTGGACGCCGCGGGCAGCCTCTGGGTCGCGGACTTCGGCCTCGCGCGGTTCGAGCGGGCCGAGGCCGTCACGGTGACCGGCGACCTCGTGGGCACGTTCCGGTACATGAGCCCGGAGCAGGCGCTCGGCAAGCGCGTGCCGATCGACCACCGGACCGACGTCTACTCCCTCGGCGCGACGCTCTACGAGCTGGTCACGCTCGAGCCCGCCGTCACGGGAACCGACCCGCAGGCGGTCATCCAGGAGATCGCGTTCAAGGATCCGAGACTGCCGCGCCGCCTGAACCCCGCGGTGCCCCCCGACCTCGAGACGATCCTCATGAAGGCGATGGCGAAGGATCCCGCGGGCCGCTACGCGACCGCGCAGGAGATGGCGGACGACCTCAGGAGCTTCCTCGCCGACCTGCCGATCCGGGCGCGGCGGCCGACGCTCTCGGATCGGGCGCTCAAGTGGGCCCGCCGGCACCGCACGGTGGTGGGCGCGGCGGTCGCGCTCCTGCTCCTCGCGACCGCAGGCATGGCGGTTGCGAGCGTGCTGATCGCGAAGGAGCGCGACACGGCCGAGGAGCGAAGGAAGGAGGCGGAGGGGGAGCGCGAAGAGGCCCGGCGCCAGGCCGCTCTCGCCGAGGCCGTCGCCGCGTTCCTGAACGACGATCTCCTGGGCACTATCGCGCAGGAGAGGACGGGACTGGGCGCGACGCTCCGCGAGTTTCTCGACGCCGCATCCGAGCGGATCGGCGACCGATTCGCGAGCGAGCCGCTCGTCGAGGCGCGCATCCGGCGCACGATCGCCGAAGCCTACGAGAAACTTGGCCTGAACGAGGTGGCGGAGCCGCACCTCCTGCGCGCGTGCGAACTCCTCGCGGGCGTGCTCGGGGAGGCGCACCCCGACACGCTCCGCGCCCAGTATGCGCTTGCCAGTTCGCTTGACGACCAGTCGAGGCACAAGGAGGCGGAGGCACTCATCCGCAGCGTCTTCGAGAGGCAGCGGGAGGTGCTGGGCGACCTCCACAAGCACACGCTCCGGTCCAAGTACAAGCTCGCGAACACGCTCCGCAGCCTGGGGAGGGCCCGGGAGGCGGAGGCCCTCCTCCGCGAGGTCCTCGAGACGCAGAGGCGCCTCCTCGGGGACGATGCCCACGACACCATCAGCTCGATCAACAGCCTCGCCAGTGCCTTGGAGGCCCAAGGCCGGGCCGCCGAGGCGGAGCCCCTCATCCGCGAGGCGATCGAGATCCAGGGGCGCAAGGGCGGGAAGAGCGCGCGCATCCTCGGGTACATGAACAACCTCGCCAACGACCTCCGGGCCCAGGGCAGACACGCGGAGGCGGAGGCGCTCCACCGCGAGGTCCTCGAGGCCCGGAGGCGGGTCCTGGACGAGGAACATCCCGACACCCTCGAGACGAGGCGGTGCCTCGCCGACGATCTCGCGGGGCAAGGCAGGCTCGCCGAGGCCGAGGCGATCTATCGCGACACGCTCGTGAGCTACGAACGCGTCCGCGGGGAGGACCACTTCCAAACGCTCGCCGCGAAGAGCGGTCTCGCCGCCGTCCTGTCGGGCCAGGGGAAGCACGCGGAGGCGGAGGCCCTCGCTCGGCGCGTCCTCGACCGCGGCCGCCTCCTGCGCGGCGACGAGGCCCCGAGACCCTGGATTCGATGGTGGACCTCGCGGTCGTGCTCCGCGCCGCGAGCAAAGGGGGCGAGTCGGAAGCGCTCCTGCGCGCCGCGCTGGAGATCGGGGAGCGTGCGCTCGGCGAGGAGCGCCCTCAGACCCTCGCCGCGATGGAGAGCCTCGCGGGCGGCCTCTCGGCCGAGGGCAGGCACGCGGAGGCCGAGGCGCACTTCCGCAGGGCCCTCGAGCTGCGGAGACGCGTCGACGGCGACGAGAGCGATCACACCGCGCGCACGGCCGCGGGGCTCGCCCGGTCGCTCTCGGCAGAGGGCAAGCTCGAGGAGGCGGGCGCGCTGGTCGACCGGCTCGTGGCGTCTGGGCGGCATCCCCAAGTGGTCTCGCGGCTTTGCGAGGAGCTGGCGCGTCTCCACGCGACGACGCGGGACCCGAAGCTGCGCGACCCCGTGCGCGCTGTGAAGCTCGCGGAGGCCGCGGTCGCGCTCGCGCCGGACGACCCGGCCTCTTGGGCCACGCTGGGAGTCGCGTCGTACCGCGCCGGGGACTGGAGCGCGTCCGTCGCCGCGATCAGCAAGTCGTTGGAGCTTCGCGCGGACGCCCATGGCCGGCTCTACCTCGCGATGGCCCGGTGGCAGATCGGCGAGAAGGACGGGGCGCGCCGCGACCTCGCCGAGGCCTCCGCCACGATCATGGACGGCGACGGGCCCCGCGACGAGGAGCTGCGGCAGGTCGTCGAGGAGGCCACCACGCTCCTCGGCGGCGAATAGCCCGCGTCCGGCGAGGCCACGTGGGGTGCGAAGGCGTCACCAGCGGGAGGCCAAGGTCGAACCCCACGTCGTCGGCGGTGTCGCCGATCGGAGGCGCGCGCGGTTCGCGGCCTCCCGCGAGATCCCGAGCCGGGGCCGCCATGTCGGCGACCGACGCGCCCTCGGACTCCACGCGCACGATGTCCCGGTCGCGCGGCATCAGGCAGCGCCAGCGCCGGCTTGCGGGGGCGGAGACCCCGCGCGGGGCGCGGGAATCCGGCGCCGCGCGCGGCATGAGACCTGGTAGTGGGAGACGGACTTGAACCGTCGACCTCCGGGTTATGAATCCGGTGCTCTAAACCAGCTGAGCTACCCCACCATGGGGCCGTAGAGTCTAACGCGCGGGGCACGCTTCGACCGGTGGCTATGCTCTTCCCGGCGTGGCCGCCCTCCCCCAGGCCCCCTCCCCGACGCTGCCGCGGCGCTGGCTCGCGCTCGACGTCATCGCCTTCTCCTTCGTGGGCGCGACGGTCCTCGTCGTCCTCCTCCACATCAACCGGGTCGCGAGGGCTCCCCTCGTCGTCGCGGGTCACCTCGCGCTGCTCCTTCTCTACGGGCTCTTGCGATGGGGATCAGCGCTCCGGCCCGCGCTCCGCACCGCGTTCATCGTCTACCTCTTCGCCTTCGTCCTCGCGATCTTCCAGGCGATGGGACTCATCATCCCGCCCGTCCGCGGCGGCGTGCGCATGGACGGCGCGCTCGCCGACCTCGACGTGCGCCTCTTCGGCTCCGACCCGACGCGCTGGCTCGAGCCCTTCCTGAACCGGTGGACGACGCTCGTCCTCGAGATCTGCTACTCGAGCTACTTCTTCCTGCCCGTGATCCTCACGACGCTTGTCCTCGCGCGCAGGCGCTACGCGGAGTTCCTCTCCTACGCGGCGACGATCGTCGGCTGCTTCTTCACGACCTACGTCGGGTACTACCTCGTCCCCGCGCTCGGCCCGCGCGCGCACGTCGTCTACGAGGAACCGGTGCCGTTCGGCGCCGTGGCGCGCGCGATCTACGACACGATCGACCGGCTCGACCTCATCAAGCTCAACGCGTTCCCGTCGGGCCACACGGCGGTGAGCCTCGTCTGCCTCGCGATCCTCTGGCGGGAGGAGCCCCGGGTCGGCCGGCTGTGCGCGCCGCTCGTCCTTGGCCTCATCGTCGCGACGGTCGCGCTCCGGTACCACTACCTGATCGACGTCGTGGCGGGCGTGCTCGTCGCGCTGCTCTGGGTGCCGTTCGGGATGCGCCTCGCGTTCCGCTTCGACCGACGACGAGGGGGGGCTTCGGGGGCGTAGGCCCTACGCGAGCTTCGCGCGCAGCTCCTGCTCGCGGGCCACCAGCTCCCCGGCGATCCCGCCGGTGCTCGTCGCCTTGTCGAGCATCTCCTTCGCGCGCTGGCGGTTGCCGACGTCCAGGTGGCACTCCGCGGCATCGAGGTAGAAGCGCGCGGCCTTCTCCTTGTCCCTCTCCTCGAGCGCGATCTCGGCTAGCTCCTCGTCGCAGACCGCGGCCGCCTGGATGCGCGCCGTGTCGGAACGCTCCTTCAGGAGCAGGTCGCGGTAGTCGACGAGCATCTCCGCGCGCAGGGGGAGCGGCAGGCGGTCGGCGCCCGCGCTCGTCGCCGCCGCGTCGTAGCGGTCGAGCAGCTCGGCCTCCTTCACCCGGTCGGCGGGCAGCCGTGCGTAGAGCCACGCCAGCCGGTATCTCGCCGTCCACGCGGGGGCCTTCGCCGTGTCGGCCGCTTTCACGAGCAGGCCCGCGAGCGCCTCGAGGCGCTCCGGATCGAGCTTCGCCGCATCCCCGTTGATCTCCTGCTCAAGGATGCGTCCGGCGGCCTCCAGGTCCGCGGGCTTCTGCTCAGGATTGTCGGCCGCCGCGCCCTCGCCGTTCGCCAGCCGCTTCAGAAGCCGGAGCCTCGCCTCCCGGACCGCCGGCCGGAGGAGCGGATCGAGCGCCGGACTCGCGTCGATCTCCCGGAGCGTGCCCTCCGCCCGGCGCCCGCCCCTCTTCCCCAGCGCCTCGATCACGGCTTCCCGCGCCGCGAGCGGCTGCTGCGCGTCGGTCGCGAGCTGGGTCAGCTCGCCGTGGATGGTCTCGTCCGCCCTGGCCCAGGGGACGAGCGCTTCCTCGACGGCGTAGCGGCGGGCCTGGAGCTTCGCGTGGCTCGACGCTGCCTTGAGGAGCGCTTCCCTCGCCGCGGGGGTCCGGGCCCGGCCGAGGACGAGCGCGCAGTCGCGCAGCTCGGCGTCGGTCAGCTCCGGGTTCGTGCCCTTCTCGAGATAGCTGCGCACGACCGAGACCTCGTCCGGCTCCGTGACGACGGGGATGTTGCTTCGCGTGAGCACGTTGAGGATCTGCGCGCGGATCGCGGGCTCCTTCTCGGACGCCGCGAGAAGGCTCGTGAGCCGGATGCCCACGTAGTTGCTCCGCTCCTTGACCCGGTCGGCGAGCAGGCCGAGCTGCTGGATCGCCTCCTTCCGGACGTCCCCCGAGGGGAAGCGCTCCGCGAACGCGTAGAGCGCGAGCCCCTTGTCGTCGACCGCGCCGAGGAGGCGCACCGCGGCGGATCCGAGCTCCTTGTGCTCCGGGCCGCTCCCCGCGACGTCCGCGATCCGCTGGATGGTGTCGCGGATCTCCTCGGGCTTCCTTGTCCGCCAGAGCGCCCCCGTCTTCGGGTCCTCCGCGTACCGCCGGATCGCAGAGAGCAGCTGGCAGAGCACGCTCGCGTCGGGGGGGTTGCGGCCGAGCTCGGCGACGACCCCGTCGAAGACCCGCCGCGCGAACTCCGCCGTGTCCTGGATCCCGCTCCCGTTCTGCTCGGCGAGCTTGCTGAGCCGCCGGGCGGCGTGGAGCCGGTACGCCCCGCCCTTTTCCAGTTCGTCCAGCGCCTCCGCCGCGCTGGCGCCGGCGAGGAAGCGGGCGTAGGCGCGTTCGTGTTCCTCCCTCTCGCGTTCCAGCGCCCGGATCCGCTCCTCGACGAGGTCGTAGAAGGAGTCGAGCTTCCGCTCCTGCAGCACCTCCGCCGCCTCGCGCAGCGTGGCGACGCCGAGCCAGAGTTGCACGTACGAGCGCGCCGCGACGCGCACCGGCTCCTCGGTCGCGGCGAGCCCGGCCTCGACGATCGCCTCCATCGCCCGGCGCCGCGGGATCTTCCCGAGCGCGAGGATCGCCGCCTCCCGCGCCTGCGGGTCGGGGTCGCGCGACATCGCGATGCACGCCTCGAGGAGCGGCAGCCCCCGGTCCGCCTCCCAGACGCCACGGATGCGGTGGAGCACCTTGTTCCGGTGCGAGTCGGAGAGCAGCAGGCGGCAGACCCGGTCGAGGTACGGGCGGTAGTCGTTTGCCGCGAGCAGCGCGTCCACGACCGCATGCACGACCTCGAGATCGCGGCGCGCGTCGAGCCCCTTGTCCGCGAGGCGGTCGAGCCCGTCCTTCGACTGGGCGATCTTCTTCAGCGCGTCGACGCGCTGCTGCGGCGCCGTGCGCGGATCGAGCGCGGTCTCGATCCACTCCTCGACCCCTTGCGCCGCTGCGGCGGTGACGAGGAGGAGGGCAACGAGAAGGGCGCGAGGCATGGTCGGGGCTTCGTCATTCTAATCGGCTTTCCCCCGCCCGCCCGCACGCAGGCAACGCACGATTTCCTCGACGACCGCGTCCGCTCCGAGACGGTCGGTCTCGACGCGGATCCGGGCGACGGCCGCGTAGCGGGGCGCGCGCGACCGGACGACGTCTCCGATCTCCTCGTGCGGCGGACGCCCGGTGAGCGACGGCCGCACCCGGGGGTCCGACCGGATCCGTCGCGCAAGGGTCTCGGGTGCCGCGTCGAGCCAGACGACCGCCCAGCCCCGCGCCGCCGACGCGAACCCGTCCCAGAGGACCGCGCCGCCCCCGGCCGCGACCACCGCCGGCCCGGCCTTCAGGACGCGATCGAGGACCCGCGCCTCCCGCTCGCGGAAGTCGGCCCAGACCTCGGCAATCGAACGGCCGGCCTCTTCCTCCACGAGCCGGTCGGTGTCCACGAAAGAGACGGCAAGTCGGGCCGCGAGCAGCGCGCCGACCGTCGACTTGCCGGAGGCCCGCGGGCCGACGAGGACAACCCTAGAGTTCGCGTCCATGGAAGATCCGGTACTGGTGGCACGCCTGGGCGCCGAGGAACGCGAGGCCGTCGATGCCGCGCCGCGGGGCGGGGACGCCAGGGCCGTAGCGAAGGTCCACGACGAACGGCGCGTCGGGGGGGTCCACGGGCGTGGTGTTCACCACGAGGGGGAGGGGCGTCGGGGAGGGGGCGAACGGGGCGCCGAGCGCCGCGGCCTGCTCCGCCCTGCGGCACCAGACGAGCGGGCGGTAACCGAGCTTCCGCAGGGCGGCGACGGCCGCCCTCGCCGCGCCCCCTGCTCCCATCACCAGCGCGCCCCCGAGGCCCCCGGGCACCAGGTCCAGGAACGCGAGGTAGTCGGTGTTGAACGCACGGCCGTCGGCGAGCAGCGTGTTCGCGGCGCCGCACTCCGTGACCTCACGGCTCGGCGAGGTCGAAAGGCGCGCCGCCTCCACCTTGAGCGGCGCGGTCACGGAGAGCCCGCGGCCGCCGTGGGCCAGGAAGGCGGGCCAGAAGGCGCCGAGGCGGTCCACGCGGAAGCGCAGGTAGACGGCGTCGATGGCGTCCCGCTCGAGCGCGCGGTTGTGCAGGTTCGGGCTCCGGGAGTGGTCGACCGGATCGCCGACGACCCCGTAGAGGGCGGGTTTCGGACCGAGACGGCGGATCCGGAACACGTCGAAGAGATCGGCAGGGGTCGGCATCCCCGGGGCGACGGGCGCTCGGGCGCAGTAGGTGAGCGGCGCGAGGACGCGGGTGAAGGCGCCGTGGGGGCCCATGCCGATCCCCGCGAGGGGAAGGTCGAGGAGGCGGAAGGCCTCGCCGGCGCTCCCGGGCGTGGCCGCGATCTTCACCATCCGGCCGCCGCGGAGGAGGCAGCGCTCGAAGATCGCGTCGAGGTCGTCCGGTACTCTCGAGCAGTCGTGGAAGCTCGTGATGCGCTGGGGCCCCGGCGGTGCGATCTCCGGGTGGGCATCGACTTCGACATCGACGAAGTCCGCCGCGGATCCGGCCCCGAAGAGCCGTGCGCGCTCCCCCTCCGTCCCGGCGAACCGGCCGCCGTCGACGGCGCGCCGGACGCAGGCGATGACGGGCTTCCGGTGGTGGCGGCGCACCTCGTCCGGGTCGGCCTCGGGGTGGAGGTCGAAGCGCAGCTCGACCGCGTCCACGCGGGGGTCGACGGGCTCGAAGGGGTCGAGGAGCGTCTGGACGACGAACAACTACGCCTGGGACTGGGCCGCCCCGTCCTCGGGCGGCTCGTCGTAGTCCATGTCGGGGTAGGGGTCGGGCTGGTAGCCCGGCTGCTTGCTGCGCTCGACCTCCTGTTCGTACGCCTCGAGGATGCGCTTCTCCATCACGCCCCGTGTGCGCGCGTTGATCGGGTGAGCGATGTCGGCGTGGAACCGGAGCCGGTTCTCCTCGGTGACGGGGCGCGGCTTCAGGTGGACGCCGCAGTCGTTGCAGAAGCGCGCGCGCAGGTGGTTCTTGCCGCCGCAGCGCGGGCAGCGAGCCGTGAGCTTCCGGCTCGGCATCGCGACGAAGTACCCGTTCTGCCCCTCGATGATCTTCAGGTCGCGGACGACGAAGGCGTTCTCGAACGTGACCGTGCAGAAGGCGCGAAGCCTGTCCTCGTGTCCTTGGCGGGCGGACAGCAGCTTGATGCGGACTTCCGTCAGTTCCACGGCTGCACACCTAGATGGTCGCGACCCTCTTCGCCTCTACCCTGAGCCCGGCCGCCTCGAAGGCAGTCGGCAACGCTTTGAACCGCGCCTCGAGCGGCGTGAAGTACGCGGCGCCCGACCCGGTCATCGTGAAGATCGTCTCAAACACGCGCTCCCCCTTCTCCCGCACCTCCCGGAGCCTCGGCTCAAGGCCTTCCGCTGCCGCCTGGAGCCGATTGAAAAACGGCGCCACTCCCTTGTCGGAGTACCTCCGGGCAAAAACGGTAGCCTTTCGCCGGGGGCCGGTCAACAGGGGTCCGGCCGCCGCGTAGACGGCCGCCGTGGAGATGTGGATGCCCGGCAAGAGAAGGAGGAAGCGGCGTCCCTTGGGCGCCGGGAGCGGCTCGACGAGGTCCCCCACCCCCCGGCACCGGGCAGTCCCGCCTCGCAGGAAGAAGGGCACGTCCGAGCCGAGCGACCGGGCGATCGCGTGAAGCCGCTCCGGGGGGACGCCCGCCCCGAGCGCCCGGAGGACCGCGGCCGCATCGCTCGAGCCGCCCCCGAGCCCCGCCCCGAGCGGGATCCTCTTGACCAGGCGGATCGAGACCTTGGCGTCGAGCGCCGCGGCCGCCCGATAGGCCAAGTTCTCCGGCCCTGCCGGGGCGTCGAGCCCCTCGACGGTGAGCGTCAGCTCCCCCGCGGGCGCGAACCGGAGCGTGTCGAAAAGATCGATCTCCGCGAAGACGGAGTCGATCTCGTGGTACCCGTCGGGCCGCCGCCCCAGCAGCTCGAGGAAGAGGTTGAGCTTCGCGCGGGCGACGGATTCCGTGCTCATCCGAGCAGCACGTTGTCGAGGAGCCTCGTCCGGCCCGCCCGCGCCGCTGCGACGAGAAGGAGGGGGCCTTGGGGGCCGGGCGCGCCGAAGGTGACGGGATCGACCGCCGCGAGGTAGTCGTAGGGAAGCCCGGGCTCGCGCGCCGCCTCGACGAGCCGCGCGGGCGCGCGCTCCCCCTTCTCCCAGAGCGCTCTCGCCCGGAAGAGGCCGCGCGAGAGGCCCAACCCCTGCTCCCGTTCGGCGGACGACAGGTAGGCATTGCGGCTCGACAGCGCGAGCCCGTCGGGCGCCCGGACGATCTCCACGGCCTCGATCGCGACGTCCAGGTCGAAGTCGCGCACGAGCTTCCTGATGACCGCGAGCTGCTGCGCGTCCTTGCGGCCGAAGTACGCGACGTCCGGCTTCACGATGTGGAAGAGCTTCAGGACGACCGTGCAGACGCCCGCGAAGTGGCCGGGCCGGACGGCGCCCTCGTAGACGGTCGCGAGCGGCCCGATGTCCACGCGCGCGGAGAAGCCCTCGGGGTAGATGTCGCCTGCCGCGGGCGCGAAGAGGACCTGGCAGCCCGAGCGGTCGAGGAGGCGCTGGTCCGCGGCGAGGTCGCGCGGATACCGGGCGAGGTCCTCGTTCGGCCCGAACTGCATCGGGTTCACGAAGACGCTCGCGACGACGGTCGGACAAGCGGCGCGGCAGCGGCGAACAAGCTCCGCGTGCCCCTCGTGGAGGGCCCCCATCGTCGGGACGAAACCGACCGGCCGCGGCGCGCCCGCGAGCGCCACGCGCAGCTCGGGGATCGAAGCGCAGGTCCGCACGGGGCTCAGGAGCGCGGTGCGCTCCGGCTCAAGGCCGCGCGCCGGGCGCGCAGGTCGAGGAGGAGATCGCGGACGGTCCGGCCGGGCCCCGGGACGGTCCAGTCGGCCGCGATCTCGGCGAGCGGCTCCAGCACGAAGAGCCGCTCCTTGAGCCTCGGGTGCGGGACGGCGAGGTCCGGCTCGCGCACGATCTCCTCGCCGTAGAGAAGGAGGTCGATGTCCAGGGTCCGCGGCCCCCAACGGACCCCTCGTTCCCGGCCTGCCCGGCGCTCGATCTCCTGCACGGCGAGGAGCAGTTCGAAGGGCGACTTCCCGGTCGAGAGCGTGACGGCGCCGTTCAGGTAGTCGGGCTGAGGCGGGCCGCCCACGGGCGCGGTCTCGCGGAAGGAGGAGACGGCGAGGACCCGGCCGAGCGCCCCGAGAGCCCTGACCGCCGCGTCGAGGTGCGCGCGCCGGTCGCCGAGATTGCTGCCGAGGCCCAGGGCCGCGTTCGTCACAGGGCTCCCGGGAGGTCTTCGTGGACGTTCTCGGCCGCGACCTCCTCGTCCGGCTCGCCGCGCGCCCTCCGCCGTATGGCGAGCACGATCCCGGAGAGGCCGTAGCCCGTGAACGCGACCGCGGCAACCTCCTCCGTGAAGAGGATGGCCGCGACCACGACCACGACCACGACGAACAGGTACGCGACGTCGCGCCGGCCCCGCAGGAAGCGCGTGCCCACGTGGATGTGAGGCACCCGGCTGACCATGAGGTAGCCGAGGATCGGGCAGAGCACGGGGAGCACGTAGCAGAGGAACCCGAAGTCGAAGAGGTGCTTCGGGTCCGCGTAGAGGTAGACGAGCGAGACGAGGACGCCGGCGGCCCCGGGCGTGGGCATCCCGGCGAAGGTGGCGACGGCGCGGCCGTCCGCGCGCCGCCCCTCGCTCGGGGTGTGCTCGACGTTGTACCGGGCGAGCCGGAAGAGCGCGCAGATCGTGAAGATCGCGGTGAGTCCGGTCAGCATCTTCGCGCCGTACGCGTTCCGTCCGCTCGCCTCGACGACGACCTTGACGAGGAAGGCGGGCGCGACGCCGAAGCTGACCGCATCGGAAAGGGAGTCGAGGTAGGCGCCGAAACGGCTCGTGATCCCGGCCTTCCGCGCCACGAGGCCGTCGAGCACGTCGAAGACCATCGCGAGCATGATCATGAACGCGGCGGCGTGGATCTTCCCGTCCTGCGTCTTGTAGATGGCGAGGAGGCCGCAGAACCCGTTGGCCGCGGTGACGAGGGTGGGGAGGATGCCGACGCGTCTCATGACAGGTAGGAGAGGATCACCGTCTCGCCGCCCCGCACCTTCCGGCCGACCGCGGTCTCGACCTTCACCCGGGCCCCCGCGGGGACGAGCAGCTCGGTGCGGCTGCCGAACTTGATCATACCCATGCGCTGCCCACGCACCACCGGATCCCCCTCCTTCACCGGGCAGACGATCCGACGGGCGATCAGGCCGGCCACCTGACGGACGGCGAACGGCCCCCGCGCCCCCTCGAAACCCACGAGATTGGACTCGTTCTCGCTCCTGCAGAGCGGGTCGCGCGCGTCGAGGAACCTCCCGGGGGCATAGCGGACGGTCCTTACCTTTCCTTCAAGAGGCGCTCGGTTGACGTGCACGTTGAAGACCGAGAGGAAGATGCCGATCCGGAGCGCGCGGCCCTTGAGGAAGTGGGGCTCGTCGACCTCCTCGATGTCGGTCACCGTCCCGTCCGCGGGCGCGACCGCCGCGGTCTCGCCGGGAGGCGGCTTGCGCTCCGGGTCGCGGAAGAAGGAGAATACGAAGGCGGCGAGCGCGAGGAACGGCAAGGACGCCGCCGGGTGCGCGAGGAAGAGAAGCGCCGCGAGGACGAGGGCGCCGCCGCCGAAGAGGAACAGCTCGCGCGCGCCGTGCGGCGTCAACGGGAATCGCATCGGGCGGAGAGGCTAACAGCCGTACGTCGGCGGCGCAGAGCTTTCGCGGCCGATCAGTAGGGAGGGCGGGTATGCGGAAGATCACGGCGGTCCGGGCGCGTGAGGTCCTCGATTCGCGCGGCAACCCGACCGTGGAAGCGGACGTCGAGCTCGAGGGGGGGGCGCGCGGCTCGGCGATGGTGCCGTCGGGCGCGTCCACGGGCAAGCACGAGGCGCTCGAGCTCCGCGACGGCGGCACCCGGTACGCCGGCAAGGGCGTCCGGACCCCGGTCGGCCACGTGAACGGGGAGATCCGGAAGGCGCTCGTCGGCCGCGCGTTCGAGGGGCAGGCGCCGCTCGACGGCGCGCTCAGCGAGCTGGACGGCACTCCGAACAAGGGGCGCCTCGGCGCCAACGCGATCCTCGGCGTCTCGCTCGCCTTCGCGAAAGCGGAGGCGGCGAACGCGCGGAAGCCGCTCTACCTCCATCTCGCCGCGGACGCGCACGTGATGCCGGTGCCGATGATGAACATCCTCAACGGCGGCGCCCACACCGGCTGGCAGTCCACCGACTTCCAGGAGTTCATGGTGATGCCCTCGGGCGCGCCGAGCTTCTCCGAGGGGCTCCGGTGGGGCACGGAGATCTACCACGCGCTCAAGGGCGTGCTGAAGTCCAGGGGCTACGGGACGCAGGTCGGCGACGAGGGGGGGTTCGCGCCCGCGGTCAAGTCGGACGAGGAGGCGCTCGAGTGCGTCCTCGCCGCGATCGAGAAGGCAGGCTACAAGCCGGGCAGCCAAGTGACGATCGCGCTCGACCCGGCGACGTCGGAGCTCTACGAGGACGGCGCCTACCGCCTCCGCATCCGCAAGGAGACGTTCTCGAGCCAGAAGATGATCGACCTCTGGGCGGACTGGGCGCGCAGGTTCCCGGTCGTTTCGATCGAAGACGGGCTCGCGGAGGACGACTGGGAAGGGTGGGCCGCGCTCACGACCCGCCTCGGCAACGAGGTGCAGCTCGTCGGGGACGACCTGCTCGTGACGAACGTCGCGCGGCTCGAGCGGGCGATCGAGCGGCGCGCGTGCAACGCGATCCTCATCAAGCCGAACCAGATCGGCACGCTGACCGAGACGCTGCTCGCGATCCGCACCGCGCGCGCTGCGGGCTTCTCGGCGGTGATCTCGCACCGCTCGGGCGAGACCGAGGACACGACCATCGCGGACCTCGCGGTAGGGTCCGGCGCCGGGCAGATCAAGACCGGCGCGCCGTGCCGCTCGGACCGGGTCGCGAAGTACAACCGGCTCCTCCGCATCGAGGAGGAGCTCGGGAGCAGGGCGAAGTACGGATCGTGAAGGCGTCGAGGTTCCTCCCGCCGCTCCTCGCGGGGATGACGCTGCTCCTCCTCGGCGCCAACGCCGTTCCGAGCATGCAACGCAAGCAGCTGCTTCGCGAGGAGCGGCGTCGGCTCGAGCGGGAGCTGAAGGTCGAGGAGCGCGAGGGAGCGCGGGTCCTTGCCGAGGTGGACGCGCTGGTCCACGACCCGTTCTACGTGGAGCGGGTGCTGGTCGAGACGTGGCACGGCGTGCCGCAGGGCGCGAAGCCGTTCGAGGTGGAGGTCGCGGACATCGCGGTCGTCCGGGCCAGGTAGCCGCAGACGGGCCGCGGCCCGTATCATGGCGCGGTGCGTGCGCGGCGCCTCTCCCCGGCTTTCGCCGGAGGCCTTCCTCGGATCGCGCAAGGCCTCCTCCTCGCCCTCGCGCCGCTCGCCCTCGCCGAGGACCCCGCCCGGCCTCGCCACAACAGCGTCTACGTGCGCGACGACGTCGCCGCGGTGACGTCGCTCGTCGGTGAGGCGCGCCGCGCCGCCGAGGAAGGCGACGCGGCGACGGCGTCCGATCGGATCGAGGCGCTGCTCCTCACCGAGGAGAAGGGGCTGGTGCCCGTGCGCGAGGGGCTGCTCTACGTCTCGCCGCGCCGCTGGGCGCAGATCCAGCTGCTCTCCGGCGCGGCGCCGTTCGGCCCCGAGGTGCTCAAGGCGTGGCGGGACGTGCATGACGGGGAGGCCAACGCCGCACTCAGGGGCGCGGTCCTCGCCGGCGACGAGGCGGAGGTGCTCCGCCTCGTCGAACGCTATCCCGCCGCGACGGGCGCGGCCGCCGCGCTCCTCGCGCTCTCCGACCGCGCGCTCCAGCGCGGTGACCCCGACGAGGCCGAGGGGCTCCTCCTGCGCGTGCCGGAGCACCTGGCGAAGGGCGAGGAGGCGCTCCTCGCCTCGGAGGGGTGCCGACAGCGCGCGGAGTTCCTCGCGAAACTGTCCCCCCGCCGCCCCCCCGGATGGCCGACGCCGGGCGGCGATGCGTCGCGGGGACGCAACGGCGACCCGCTGCCGCCGCCCGAGCGGCTGACGCTTCTCTGGCAGAGCCCGCTCCTCTCCGCGTCGCCGCAGAGCCTCCTCGCCCGCGAGGGCGACCGGACGGCCGAGACGAGCCCGCTCCTGCCGTTCTCCCCGGTCTGCGACGCGGAGCACGTGTACGTCCACCTCGGGCCCGCCGTCGCCGCGTATGCGCGCGCGGGCGGCAAGCTCGAGTTCTTCGCGCCCGAAGGCGCGGGCGGCGAGGACGAGGAGCCGGCCGTGGACGAGCTGATCGCGCGGAGCCCCGGCGGGCGCTCCGTCACGGTCGCGGACGGCATCCTGTACTTCGAGCGCGCGCTCTTCGGCGCCGACGAGGGCCCGCACGCGCCGCGTCCCGGGAACGAGCTTGTCGCCTTCGACGTGCGCGCGCGGAGCACGCTGTGGACGCAGCAGCTCCTCGGCGAGGGGACCAAGAGCCGCGCGCTCCCGGTCTTCTTCCGCGGCGCGCCGGCGGTCGCGAAGGACCGGCTCTACGTCTACGGCGCGGTGCGCGACCGGTCCGACGACGGGCCGACGCCGAAGGAGGAGGCGCACCTCTTCTGCTTCGACCGGCGCACGGGGGCGGTGCTCTGGCGGCGCTTCCTCGGCTATGGCGACACCGAGGCGGCCGCCCAGTTCCCTCCCTACTCCGGCCTCTCGCCCGCGGTCGCGAAGGGCGTGGTGGTCGCCGTGACCGGCCTCGGCGTCGCGGCCGCCCTCGACGCGAAGAGCGGCGACCTCCTCTGGCTCTTCCGGTACGACCGGCACCCGTCGCGGGAGCGCCAGCGCCTCGCGGAGCTGAGCCACGCGCAGATGGTGCACCTCAACTCGGGCTGGATGCGCGAACCGCCGCGGATCGTCGGCGACTCGGTCTACTTCGCCCCGTTCGACGCGGATGAGCTCTTCGCCTGCTGGCTGCGCGGGGCGCGGACGCCGGTCGGATTCGAGATCGAGCAGTGGGCGAAGGACCGCGCGCGAGGGCATCGCCACTCGCTTCTCGAGTACATCGGGGGGGTCCTCGGGGGCCGGATCTGGTGCGTCGGCCGGCGTGATCCCCGGCCTGCGCTCACCGTGTCGTACCAGGCGGTCGTCTCCTGGCCGGTCGACCGCGCGGTCGGCTTCTGGTACGGGCTTGTCCCCCACACGGAAGAGGACGAAGAGACCGGGGTCCCGGTCCCTCCCGGGATCTACGGGCAGCCGACCATCGCGGGCAGCGTCCTGCTCGTGCCCACGCGCCGGACGGTCTACCGGTATGACCTCGGCCGCGAGCCGGAGGCGGCGCTTAAGGAGGGTGAGCGGTTCGCCGAGATCCCGGCGCTGCCCCCCTACCTTGCGCCGGCGGAGATCGACGAGGCGGAGGCCGCCTTCGGCGCGCTCGTGGCGGTGGACGGCTTGCTCTATGTGGCCACGACCGACCGCCTCCTCTGCTACGGCGAGGCGAAGTAGGAAACTCCGCGATCTGCGAGCCCGGAACACCGTTGCCGGCCCTCGCGCCGGTCGACGAGGAGGCCATCGCGGCTCAGCGCTTACCAGACGGTCTCATGCCAGGCGACGTCGAACCCAGGGCGCACGACGTCGGGCAAGAGGCTCCGCGCGGGCGGGCCGTCGTACTCCGCGACCGCGACCCGCAAAGGCGCCGCGCTCCACCAATCTTCGATCGCGATCCAGGTCCTACCGCCCCCCGCGCCCCCTGTTTTTCGGCCGGCCGAAGGCTACGGCGCGTAATGAGGGTGAGGGGCACCCGTATACTGGCCCTTTCACCCATGACCATCGAATCCACCGACACCCAGGCGGCCCAGCGCCTCACCGCAGGCTTCGAATCGATCCGCGCCGAGCTCGGCAAGCAGATCGTCGGGATGGACCGCGTCATCGAGGAGCTCCTGATCTCGGTCTTCAGCCGCGGCCACTGCCTGCTCGTGGGCGTTCCCGGCCTCGCGAAGACGCTCCTCATCTCCTCGCTCGCGAAGACGCTCTCGCTCTCCTTCGCGCGCATCCAGTTCACGCCCGACCTGATGCCCGCGGACATCACGGGGACGGAGGTGATCCAGGAGGACAAGGCGACCGGCGACCGGTCGTTCAAGTTCCTCCGGGGGCCGATCTTCGCGAACGTGATCCTCGCCGACGAGATCAACCGCACGCCGCCGAAGACGCAGGCCGCGCTCCTCGAGGCGATGCAGGAGCACCAGGTGACCGCGGGCGGGCAGAAGTACCCGCTCGACGAGCCCTTCTTCGTCCTCGCGACCGAGAACCCGATCGAGCAGGAGGGCACCTACCCGCTCCCCGAAGCCCAGCTCGACCGGTTCATGTTCAACGTGCGCGTGGACTACCCGTCGCGGGACGAGGAGCTCGAGATCATGCGGCTCACCACGACCACGACGCAGCCGCAGCTGAAGCCGGTGCTCGGGAAGGACGAGATCCTGAAGCTCCAGGAAACGGTGCGGCGCGTCCCGGTCGCCGACCCGGTGCTCGGCTACGCGGTGCGGCTCGTGCGCGCGACGCGGCTCGACTCCCCCGAGGCCCCCGCCTTCGTGAAGGAGAGCCTCTCGTGGGGCGCGGGGCCGCGCGCGACCCAGAACCTCATCCTCGGCGGCAAGGCGCGGGCGCTCCTCAAGGGCCGCTTCTACGTCGCGACCGAGGACATCCGCGCGGTCGCGCATCCCGTCCTCCGCCACCGGCTCATCACGAACTACAGCGCGGAGGCCGAGGGCATCACGAGCGACAAGATCGTCGACCGGCTCCTCGAGACCGTGCGCCCGGAGGGCGGCGATGGCGGAAAACTCCCGGAAGTACTTGGATCCTAGCGTCCTCAACGCGATCGCGGGCCTCGAGCTGAAGGCCCGCCTGATCGTCGAGGGGTTCGTCTCCGGGATGCACCGCTCGCCGTTCCACGGCTTCAGCGTGGAGTTCGCGGAGCACCGCGAGTACGTGCCCGGGGACGACGTCCGCTTCGTGGACTGGAAGGTCTTCGGCAAAAGCGACCGCTACTACATCAAGCAGTACGAGGAGGAGACGAACCTCCGCGCCTGGATCCTGCTCGACTGCTCGGAGTCGATGGAGTACGGCTCGGGCCCGATGAGCAAGATCGAGTACGGCCGCCACGTGGCCGCCGCGCTCGCCTACCTGATCACGCAGCAGCAGGACGCGGTCGGCCTCTGCCTCTTCGACAAGGAGCTGCGATCCGTCCTGCCCCCGGCGTCGAGCGCCGGGCACCTCCGCGTCCTCATCCGGCAGCTCGAGCTGTCGCGGACCGGCGGGAAGACCTCGCTCGAGGCCGCGGTGCAGCGCGCCGCGGAGCAGCTCGGAAGGCGGAGCGTGGTCGTGCTCGTCTCCGATCTCCTCGACTCGGCCGACTCCGTCCTCTCCGCCGTGCGCCTCCTCCGGCACAACCGGCACGAGGTCATCGTGCTCCACCTCCTCGACCACGACGAGCGCACGTTCCCCTTCGAGCGCACGACCCGGTTCGAGGGGCTCGAGGACGCGCCGATCGTCATGGCCGATCCGGCGGCGCTCCGCACGCAGTACCTGATCGAGCTCGAGACGTTCATGAAGACGATCCGCCACGGCTGCCTCGGCAGCGCCGCGGACTTCGTCGAGATGGACACCCAGACGCCCCTCGACGTGGCGCTCTCCGGATACCTCGCGTCGCGCGGGAGACGGCGCTAGTGTCGCTCCCCCCGACGCCTTCCCGGCCCTGGGTCATCGGATGACCCAGAGCCTCCCCCTCCTCGCCTTCGCCCACCCGGCGCTGTTCTGGACGGGCCTCGGCCTCGTCGCGGTCCCGATCCTCATCCACTTCTTCTTCCGCCGCCGCCACCGGGTCGTGCGCTGGGCGGCGATGGACTTCCTCCTCGCCGCGCTCAAGAAGCAGAAGCGGAGGATGGAGATCGAGAACCTCGTCCTGCTCCTCCTGCGCTGCGCGGTGATCCTCCTCCTCGCGGTCGCGGTCGCGCGCCCCGCGTGGGACGCGCCGTCGCTCCCTTTCGGCGGCAGCGCGCGCGCGGTCGTGCTCGTCCTCGACACGTCGGCATCGATGGGCGCCCTCCACACCGGGCGCGCGGCGATCGACCGGGCCAAGGAGAAGGCGGCGCAGTTCCTCGCCGAGCTTCCCGAGGGCAGCCAGGTGACGCTGATCGCGAGCCGCGACGACGCGGAGCAGGGCAAGCCCCGGACGCTCCTCGAGAACGCCGACCGGGGCGACGCGCGGGCTGCGCTCGGGGGCGCGCGGACCGGCTACGGCGGGAACGACCTCGAGGCCGCCTTCAAGCTCGCGGGCGAGAAGCTGAAGGGGCTTCGGGGACGGCGCCTCGTCGTCTTCGTGACGGACCTCCAGCGGCGCGACTGGTTCCAGGAGACGGACGCGCGCAGGGACGACGTGTACCGCGCCGCGCGCGGCGATCCCGGCGAGGAGCCGGCGCCCGTCGTGCTCGTCGACGCAGGCCAGGAGGAGACGGCGAACGTCGTGATCACCGAGCTCTCCGCGGACGGCCAGGCCTTCGCGGGGAAGCTGCTCAGCGTCACCGCGACGCTCGTCAACTACGGGCCCGCGCCGGCTCTCGGCACGCTGACGCTCCAGACCGCGCCGCCCGGCGACGGCCCGTGGGAGAAGGTGGTCGCGGAGGAGGTGACGATCCCGCCGCCCTTGGGGCTCGGGTCTCCCGAACCGCTCAAGCGCGAGTTCAGCCCCCGGGTGCCGTCGAAGGGCGAGGGTTCGGTGCGCTTCCGGGCGCTCTACACGCCGCGCGCCGACGCGGCCGACCGGGACCGCCTCGCCATCGACAGCGAGCGCCTGCTCACCTTGCGCGTGCGCCCACCCGTGCGGGTGCTTCCGGTGCGCAGCAACGCACGCGCGCTGGAGCTGCTCGAGGACGTGCAGCTGGTCGAGGTGATCGAGCTCCTCCAGCCGATCTTCCCGTCGGCGCTCGCGGACCACGACCTCTCGGGCGTGGACATCGTGCTCTGGGCCGACCCGGAGGTCCCGGGCCTTGCGCCGGAGGACGTGGCGAAGCTCGAGGGCTTCGTCCGCCGCGGCGGCGGCCTCCTCGCCTACGTGGCCCGGCCAGGCGACGCGCTGAGGCTGCTCTTCGAGGGCAAGGATCCGCTGTTCCCGATGAGCATCGGCGAGTTCCGCAGGGACGACGAGCATCCCGTCCTGATCGAGCGGGAGGACGAACGGACGCAAGCCCACCCGCTCTTCCGGGAGACGCGGCAGCCGCTCTTCTTCTCCCCGGACATCCAGGGCTACGCGCAGGTCTCCGGCTACGCGGAAGCAGCGGTCGTCGCGCGCTACACGAACGGGGAGCCCGCCGTCCTCGAGAAGGCCTACGGCAACGGCCGCGTCGTCGTGATCACGACCACGCCCGACACGCGCTACATCGCCCTGAACGGGAGCCTCCTGCCCGCGATCCTCTTCTTCAACGCGACCCAGTACCTCGTGTGGGAGTCCCCGAAGCTCAGGAACGTCGTGGTCGGCGACCCCGTGGCCGTCCCGCTCCCCCCTGGCACGCGCGAGGTCGAGGTGATGCCTCCGGCCGCCGTGGGCGGCCCGTCGCGGGAACCGGTGGCCGACGGGGCGCTGGAGTTCCAGCTCACCGGCACGACGGCGCCGGGGTTCTTCCGGGTCGCCTCGCGCGGCATCCTCGCGGGCGCGACGGGGCTCGCCATCGAGAACACGTTCGACATCGCGGTGAACATCGACACGAGCGAACGCGAGGGCGACCTGCGGCGCGTGACGCCGGACGAGCTCCGGCGCGCCTACCAGGGCGCGCTGCTCGAGTTCGCGGACGAAGGCGGGACGATCCTCCCGCGCGGCATCCAGGGCGACGGCGGCGAGGCGAGCCGCGCCTTCCTCGGCGGCGTGGTCGCGCTGCTCCTCGTGGAGCTGCTCTGCGCCTGGCGCTTCGGGAGCCGCCGGAGGGCCTCGGCGTGACGCTTCTCGGGGCGTCCTCCACGTCGCTCAAGTGGCACGCGCTGCCGCCGCTCTGGCTCGTCGTGCTCGTCATCGTGCCGGCGGTCTTCCTCGCCGTGCGCTTCTTCTACCGGCGCGAGGCGGGCCGGGTCGGCCGCCGGGCGCGCATCGCTCTCGGCCTCCTGCGGGTCACGAGCATCCTCGCGGTCCTCGCCGCGCTCTTCGGCCCCTACGCGGAGACGGTCGAAGGCGAGTACTACAAGCGGCACCTGATCCTCGGCCTCGACACCTCCTCCTCGATGGGGATCAAGGACACGTACGGGGCGAACCGCGACCTCGCGGAGCGCATCCGCGCCGCCGCCGGCTACCCCGCCGCCGCGGACCTCGGCCAGCGCGAACGGCTCTCGATCGCGAAGGACGTGCTCGGCTCGGACCGCGCCTACCTTCTCGACCTGCTCGACCGCTTCCACGTACACGTCTACTCCTTCAGCGGCGGCTGCTCCTCGGTCTTCGAGCCCCGCGGCGGCGAGGCCTCCGAGGCAGCGCTTGAGCGCATGCTCCGCGAGCTGCCGACGCTCAAGGCAGAGGGAGGCGTCACCCGCATCGGCGCCGCGCTGCGCGACCTCGTGCGTACCTTCCGCGCGAAGAACGAGCCGGTGGCCGGCGTCCTCCTCTTCACCGACGGACGGCAGACCGGCGGCGCTCCGGGCCCGGTCGAGGAGGCGGCGATCGCGAAGCAGCAGGGGATCCCGGTGTTCCCGGTCGCGATGGGCGACCCCTCGGCCGCGGTCAACATCTCGGTGACCCGCGTGGACGCGCCCGAGGTGGCGCTCGCGGGGGACGAGGTGGTCTTCACGGTGACCGTGCATGCGAGGGGGCTCGGGGGGACGCGGAACGTGACCGCGGAGATGATCGACGCGAACGGCGAGTCGATAGCGATCCTCGACGAACCGGTCTACGTGGAGCTGCCCGGGGGCGACCAGCCGGCGAAGGCCTCCTTCCGGCACGCGTTCGAGAAGGCGGGACGCTACACGCTGAAGATCGGGGTGCCACCGGACCCGACCGAGGCGGTCACCGAGGACAACTACCAGCGGCACTTCCTGCGCGTCGTCGAGCTGAAGATGCGAGTCCTCCTCGTCAGCGCGGGGCCGAACTACGACTACCGCTTCCTGCTCCCGCAGCTCCAGCGCGCCGAGGGCATGATCGAGGCGCAGGCGCTCCAGCTCGACCGCGACACCGAGAGCCCGCAGGAGACGTCGCACGGCCTCCCGTCGCTCTCCGTCTTCCCCCAGGAGAAGCGGGAACTGGCCGAGTTCGACGTGATCATCCTCATGGACGTCAACCCGGGCCACCCCCGCATGGCGCCCGAGGGCCCGGCGTCGCGGGACAAGGTCCTCGAGATGCTCGAGAACTGGGTCAAGCGGGGCGGCGGACTCATCGTCCAGGCCGGCCCCGACGACCAGGTCGCGTCGTACACCTACCCGCCGCTCAACGCGCTGCTCCCGGTGGTGCCGTCGTCGGAGCCGCAGCACGTCCGGGACGAGTACGTCGCGACCGACCGGGAGAAGCGGTTCTTCCTCACCCCCGCCGGCGAGATCCACCCGATCCTGCGCGTGGTCAAGGACCCGGGGCAGGTACGCGAGTTCTGGAAGGACGACCTGTATGCGACCGAGTACTTCTGGTACGCGCCGGTCGAGCGCACGAAGTCGAGCGCGACCGCGCTCGCGGTGCGGCGCGAAAAGGGCGAGTGGCGTCCCTCGCCCGACCGCGCGAACGACGTGCTGATCGCGATCCAGGACTACGGCCTCGGCAAGGTGCTCTGGCTCGGGACCAACTCGTTCTGGCGGATGCGAAGGAAGGTCGAGAACCTGTACTTCTGGCCGTTCTGGCAGAATGCGATCCGCCACCTCGCGACCTACCGCCTGCTCAGCGGCAACAAGCGGATCAAGATCTGGGTGGACCGCGCGGACGGGCGCTACCAGGTCGGCGACTCGGTCGGGATCGAGGCGAAGTTCCTCGACGAGAACTTCGAGCCCGTCGAGCCGCGCCCGGAGGACGAGGCGACCATGACGCGCAGGATCAAGCTGCGCGCGCCCGGCGGCGACGAGCAGGAGATCCCGCTCCACGCCGTCCTCGACGACCCGCCCGAGGGGATCTTCAGCGCGAAGCTCGCGGCCGGCAAGCCCGGCACGTACAGCCTCGTCGCGGAGCCGCAGGACCGCGACGAGGAGGTGGCCGAGGCGACCTTCGTCGTCGAGGACACGACGCTCGAGATGAGCGACCCGCTCCTCGACGTGCGCATGCTCGACGCCATCGCGCGCGCGAGCGGCGGCCAGGTGCTCTCGCCCGACCAGTTCCGCAAGCTCCTTGCGGACCAGCTCGTGCCGGACACGGGCGTCCGGCGCTCCGGCGAGCCGAAGCGGACCGACCTCTGGGACCGTGCGTGGCTCCTCTGGGTCGTCGCCCTCCTGCTCGGCGCCGAGTGGATCCTGCGCCGGCTGAACCTCCTCCTCTGACCCCGCCCACGGGGCCGCCCTCCCGGTCCGCGTCCCCTCCAGCCTCCCGCGGCCCCCGAGGCCCCCTCGGGCTTCCCGGGCCGGCCGCGCTCACGCGAGGTCGACCGCCATCCGTAGAATGAGATGGTGCCGCCGCGTCGCCTGCTCCTCGCCCTCTGCCTCGCTACCGTGGGGGCGGGAGCGCAGGAGGGCGAGGCCAACGGCCAGCCCTACTGGGTCTCGACGCCGCCCGGCGCCTCCGCCGCGCTCAAGCAGGCGATGACGTCCATCGCGAGCCGCGACTGGACGGGCGCCGCGCGCTCCCTCCAGGAGGTCTTCGACCGGTACCCCGCCGCCTTCGCGAAGAGCGGGGCGGGGTACCGCGGCGCGCGGGCGTGGGCGGCGCAAGTGCTCTCTTCCGCGCCGCCGGAGCTGCGGGAGGAGTACGAGCGACTGTACGGCCCGGGCGGCGAGGAGGCGCTCCGCGAGGCGCTTGCGACGGGCGACCGGAAGGGGCTCCTCGACGTGCTGCGCTCCTTCGAGGGAACGGCGGCGGGGTTGCGCGCGGCGGCGACGCTCGCCGACGACGCGTTGCTGAGAGGCCGGCCCGCGGAGGCGCGGCTCCTGCTCATGCGGATCGCGCGGTTGCACCCCGATGCGGCGCGCGACGGCGCGATCCAGAGGCGCCTCCAGCTTGCCGCCGCCCGCGACCACGCGGAGGGCGGCCCGCCCCCGCCGGGCGACGCGCCCGCGGCGGCCCCGGACGCTTCGTGGCCGATGCTCGGCGGCAACGCCTCGCGTGACCGCGTCGCATCCCGCGCCACGGTCGGGCCGCTCCAGCACACGGTCGAGGCGGAGCTCCGCGAGCGCCTCTGGGACGACCCGCCCCGTCCGGACGCGGGGTACTACCCGTTCCGCGGGAGCCGCGGCGAAGAGGACGGCCTCCGCGAGCGCTGGATCACCTACAACCCGATCGAACCGGTCGTCTCCCGCGGCGTGCTGGTCGTGAGCGACGGCAAGCGCGTCGGCGCGTTCAACCTGTTCAGCGGCGAGGCCCTGTGGCAGTACCCGGAGCAGGTGGATGTCGAGAACGACGGGCGGACGAACGTCTCGTCGATCTTCACGCCGGTCGTCTCGGGCGGCGTCGTCCATGTGGCGCTCGAGGCGCCCGTCGCCTTCCTGGCACAGAAGCTCCAGGAGGTCCCGATCATCTACTACCTGCCGATGCGGCGCCTCGTGGCGCTCGACCTCGAGACCGGCGCGGTCCTCTGGCGCCACGACGAGGAGTTCTTCGGCGCGCACGACGGCTCGGAGCCGCTCCGTTCCCTGAGCGTCAGCGGCGCTCCGGTGGTGCGCGGCGACCGGCTCTACGCGGGGGCTGTCGCGAGCGAAGGGACCTTCCACAGCCACGTGGTCGCGATCGACCGGCACACCGGCGAGCTCGTCTACGCGACGCGCGTGAGCAACGGGCAGCAGGAGCTCAACCTGTTCGGCCGCCAGCTCCAGGAGTGCATGCCGATGCCGCTGACCGAGGTGGAGGGGGTCCTCTACTACGGCACGAATCTCGGGATCGTCGCCGCGGTGGACGCGCTCCTCGGCACTCCGCTCTGGGCGACCCCGTACGAGACCGAGAAGATCCCGTCGACGTTCTACTGGTTCGAGGCCCCCCGGCGGTGGCCGCGCTTCGCCAACGGCCCGCCGCTGGTGTCCGGGGACACCGTCGTGGCGCTGCCGACCGACAGCACGGACGTCCTCGCGCTCGACCGAAGGAGCGGCGAGATCCTCTTCCGCGTGCGGTCCCAGATCTTCCCGAGCGACAAGCCCCTCGACCTCCAGACGCTGCACGCGGTCGATGCGGAGCGCGCGTATGTCAGCGGTCAGCGTGGCGTCGCCGCGCTCTGGCTCGTGCGCGACCCGGCGCGCCGCGCGGAGCCGGGGGAGATCGCGTGGACGATGTGGTTCGCCGAGGAGGACACGGGCGCGGGCCGCGGCTTCCTCGCGCTGGACGCGCTCTGGGTGCCCACGTTCAACGCGATCTACCGGATCGACCCCCTCACCGGCAAGGGCAAGAGCGCGCCCGAGCGCGCGGGCCGCGACCAGGGGATCCACGTCCACCTCGTCTGGGGCGACGGCGTCCTCGTGACGGCGGGCCACGACGTCCGCGCGGACAGGGAGATCGTGAGCGCCCGGTTCGACCTCGACAGCGTGCTGCGGCAGGCGACCGAACGAGCGCGGCAACGGCCGGACGAGCCGCTGCTCCTCCTCGACGCGGCGGACATCCACCTCGCCGCAGGGGAGACCGGCCCGGCCGTGGAGTTCTTCCTCCGGGCCAAGGCGCTTGCCGAGGCCAAGGGCGCGGTCGCGGTCGCTCGTCGCGCCGAGCTGGGACTGCATCGCGCCCTCCTGCGGCGGGCGCAGGACTCCCTCGGCAGGGACCGGGCCTTCGAGCGCGCGGAGGGGGAGTTCGACGCCGCCCTGCGCGCCGCGCCCGACGATCGCGCGCGCCTGCGCGCGCGCCGCGAGCTGGAGGCGGCGCTCGCCGGGGCCGGAGAGGACGCGGCACGCAAGTGGCGCGCGAGGAACCTGCGCGCGCTCGAGCGGGAGCACGGGGACGCTCCCGACCCCGCGTCCGGCCGGCCGATGCGCGGGTGGGCGCTCCTGCGCCTCGCGGAGCTCCAGATCGACGAGGGGTCGCCCCGGCGGGCGATCGCGTTCCTCCAGCAGCTCCTTGAGAGCGACCCGGACGGAGAGGACGGCCGCCAGGCGAGCCACCGCATTCGGAAGCTCGTGGAGGAGCACCGGGAAGCCTACGAGCCGTACGAGAAGCGCGCGGCGAAGCTCTTCGAGTCCGCGCTCGCGAAGGGCGACCTCGAGGCGCTCGAGCGCGGACTCAGGATCTACGCGAGCGCGGACGCCGCGGGTCCGGCATCGCTCGAGCTCGCGCGCCGCCAGCTCCGCGCGCGGGACGCGACGGGGGCCGCCCGGACCCTCCAGGGCTTCCTCGCGGAGCGCGCCCTCTCCCCGCTGGCCCCCGAGGCGATGCTTCTCATGGTCGAGGCGCTGGACGGTCGCGGTTCGCACGGCCCCGCCTATGCGGCGCTCCTCCGGCTCCGCGCGCGGTACGGCGACGCGCTGGTCCCGCGCCCCGACGGGTCGACGGCCCCCGCGGGCACGGTGGCGGACGAGTGGCTCTCGCGAGAGCCCTACGCGTCGCTCTCCCGGAGCGCGCGCCGCCGCGACCTGCCGCCGAAGCTGAAGCTCCAGTTCGAGCAGGAGTTCCTGAACGATCCCACCCCGGAGGTCCCGGATCTGCTGGGCCAGATCCCGGAGGCGCTGCGCGGCGCGGTCGTTCTCAAGGCGGGGCCGCGGATCCGCGTGCTCGACGGCGAGAAGGGGACGGAGCGGTACGCCCTCGAGCTCGGTCACGACCAGAGGGGACCGCTTGTGCTCGCCGGCGAGCGCCTCTACGCGGCCACCGAGGCGTTCGTCCACGTCTTCGACGCGACGACCGGGCGCGCGCTCCAGCGGCGGCCGGTGCCCGATCGAGGCCGCGCGATCGCGCTCGCCGAGCACCGGGGACAGGTCTTCCTGCTCTACCGCGAGCGCGTCCGCGGGGGGCAAGCGGGCATCGCGGCGCTCCACCCGGCGGACGGCAGCCTCCTCTGGTCCCGCCTCGTCCCCGCGGGCGCCCTCGATCCGTCGGGCGCGAGCTACCAGGTCATCGCGCACGAGGACCGGCTCCTCCTCCTCAGCACCCAGCCGGTCGAGGCATGGGTCCTCGATCCGACGAGCGGCGCGGTGGAGAACCGGGTCGCGCTCGAGGCGTCCCAAGGTGCGGAGCGGAGGCTCGAGCCGGTGCTCCTCCCGGGCGGGCGGATGCTCATCGGCGTCGTAACCCGTCAGCAGGGCCGCGGGTTCCAGTACCCCTGCGCGTACTCGGTCTTCCTCGTCGATCCTTCCGCCGAGGGGGACGCTGCCGTCGTGTGGACGCACCGTTCGCGGGCCGACGAGGACCGCGCGCTGCGCCACCTGAACGTCGTCGGCGACCACGTGGCGGTGGTGGACGACACGCGGGGCGCCGTGGTCCTCGAGCTCGAGACGGGCCGCGAGGTCAAGAGCGTCGCCCGGCTCGACGTGCCCGGCGCCGCGGACGAGGACCGCTACCTCGACGAGCCCCAGCCGCGCAACGACTCGCTCCTCCTCGTCGTCACCCCGACGACGGGCGACGGCCCGGCGCGTCTCTCGGGCTACGACATGCCCGACCTCCGGCTTCGCTACTCGGTGGAGCTGACGGACAGCAGCAGGGAGATCCCGAGGCTCGTCGACGCGCAGGGCGTGCTCGTCGTCTCGGTGGGCCCGCGCAGGGGCAGCGTGGGCCGTCCGCGCATCCGCCTGCTGGACCCGCTTTCCGGGGACCAGCTCGACGAGCTGGCCCTCCCGAAGGCCGACTGGACCATCGCGAGGGTGCAGAACGGCGTGCTGCTCGTCACGACCAACACGAACACGGTCTGCGCGTACGGGCCGCGGTAGGCGGCCCCGCCCCGCGGCCGGTGGGCCGCCAAGTCGCGGCAACAGCTTCGGGGCCCGGCGTCCGATTCCTATAGAGGGTCCGCCGATCGACCCCGGAGAGGCGTATACTTGGGTTAGAAGGCCGATGCATCTTCGCCGGACAGCGCTCCTGAGCCTTGCGGCCGCCCTCGGCGGCGGCGCGTGGGCCCAGGAGGAGGTCGAGCCGCGCGAGACCCTCTACACCGACCGGACGGACGACGCCGTCGAAGGCGCGCTGCGCTGGCTCGCGGAGCACCAGAACCGGACCGGCGAGGCCAAGGGGTCGTGGAACGCGACGCTGGGTTTCAAGATCAACGACGGCTACCGCGCCGACCCGCCCCACCAGCCTCCGGGCGGGCTCCCGCACCTCGGCGTGACCGCGCTCGCGGGCATGGCCTTCCTCGCCGGCGGCCACCTGCCGGGCGAGGGGCCCTACGGCGCCGTCGTGCAGGACGCGCTCGACTACGTGCTCGACTCGGTGCGCGAGGACGGCTACATCATCCGGAACCAGACCCGGATGTACAGCCACGCTTTCAGCCTGCTCTTCCTCGCGGAAGTGTACGGCATGACGGGCAGCCCGGTCCTGCGCGAGCGGCTCGACCGAGCGGTCGAGTTCACCTACAAGTCGCAGAACGCCTCGGGCGGCTGGCGCTACGCGCCGCTCGCGCCCGACTCCGACATGTCGATCACGGTCTGCCAGGTCGTCGCGCTCCGCGAGGCACGCAACATCGGCATCCGGGTCCCGAAGGCGGTGATCGACCGCGCGCTCCGCTACGTGATGGAGTCCGCGGTCACCCACCCCACCCAGGAGAAGGGCGCGTTCCTCTACCAGCACAAGGACGTCCCCTTCAACCGCAACAGCTTCGCGCTGACCGCCGCAGGGCTCACGACGATCTACCAGGCGGGGCTCTACACCGACGCCGACGTGCACCGCTTCTGCACGCAGCACGGGATCGGCAAGATCCCGAGGATCAGCGACTGCCTCCGCTACCTCCAGCAGACCTACGACGCCGTCTGGATGGACTACCCGGACCATTACTTCTACTTCTACGGGAACTACTACGCCGCGCAGGCGATGTACACCCGCGGCGGGGAGACCTGGCGCAGCTGGTACTCGATGGTGCGCGACCACCTGCTCGAAAGCGCCATTCCGGGGGTCGGGGCGCGCGGCCCCGAGACCTCGTGGCGAGCCCGCTACGTCGGGGACGCGTTCTCCACCGCCGTCGCGGCGATCATCCTGCAGGTCCCGAAGCACTACCTCCCGATCTTCCAGCGCTAGGCGCTCAGGGGGAGGGGGAGGGGCTCGGAGGGCCGGGGAGCGACTCAACCCGTTGGGGCGCAAAGAGTTGCGGCTCCCGTCCGAGGGTGCTAGCCTCCCGCGCCGAACCCCCCTAGCGCCGGACGGTTATATGGGCAGTGGAACCGGCCGAGACGACCGCGACGACCAGGAGCTCATGGCCCGCGTTCAAGCGGGCGACGTGAGGGCTTTCGAGTTGCTCTACGCCCGCTACGCCCATCCCCTCCTGAACTTCTTTCACCAGATGTGTTTCGACCGTGCCGCGTCGGAGGACTACCTCCAGGAGACGTTCCTTCGTGTCTGGCGCGCCCGCGCGAGCTACCGCCCCATCGGGAAGGTGTCCACCTGGCTCTTCGAGATCGCGAAGAACTTCTGGTTCAACGAGCGCGAGAAGATCCGCCGCCGCCCGTTCGCGACCGGCGCCGGCGGCGACGAGGGGCAGGCGCAGCTCTCGCTGGTGCCGGACCAGGGCGGCGCGGCGCCCGCCGACGCCGCGCGGGCGAGGGAGATCGGGGACGCCGTGGGGCACGCGGTCGCGGAGCTCTCCGACAAGCTCCGGGCCGCCTTCGTCCTCGCCCGCTACCAGCACTTGCCCTACGCGGAGATCGGGCAAATCCTCGGGATCCCCGTCGGGACGGTGAAGAGCCGCGTGGCGTTGGCGGAACGGCTGCTGCGAGCCCGACTCGGCTCGTATCTGGAGGAGTGAATGGACCTGCCCCGCGAGGATCTGGTCGCCTACGCCCTCGGGGGGCTTCCCGCCGAGGAGACGCCCCGCATCGCCGCCGCCATCGCGTCGGACCCGGCGCTCGCCGGCGAACTGAAGCAGATCGAGCGCCACCTGCGCCTCCACGAGCGGACGCCGCGGATCGCGCCCACGCCCGAACTCTGGGACGGGATCCGATCGCGGCTCGACGAGACCGGGGCGCCGCGGTCGCTCCTCCGCCGCTTCCGGCTGCCGCTCGCGGCAGCGGCGCTTGTCGCGCTCGCCTTCGTGTGGCCGCAGCAGGGCGCGACAGCGCGCGCCGCGACGCTCTTCGGCGAGGTCCTCGAGCGTCCAGACGGCGTCTTCGCGGCGACGGGGGTCGCTCGCGTGCGAACGGCCGGCGGCGTCACGATGACGCTCGACGCCGGCACGGACTTCCGGCTCGAATCCGAAACACGGCTCGCGCTTGGCGCGGGCCGTGTCTTTTTGGAGGTGCCGCCCGAGGCGTCCGGGTTCACGGTGGTCGCCGGCGATCTCGTCGCGGTGACGACGGGGACGGCGTTCCTGGTCGAGAGCGGCAAGCCGACCTTCGTCTGGACGGAGTCGGGCCACGTGCGCTGTTCGTGGCGCGGCCGCGAACGCCTCACGGGACCCGGCGAGGCGTTCTTCGCCTCCGACTCGCCCCCGCCCCCCCTGCCCCCTTCCCCCCGCGCGTGGTTCACGCGCCCTGCGATCGAGGCGGAGACGCCCGACGCACAGACGGTCCGCGTCACCCTCCGCAACGGGATGCCCGACCCGATCGAAGTGGCCCCTTCGCGGAGCGGCGAGCCTGTCTTCTTCGCGAGGTACCTGGGCCACGACTTCCCGCTCGTGCCGGACGACTTCCGACCGGTGACGCTGGCGCCCGGCGCATCGAGGACCTTCGACCTGCGCCTCCCGCGTCCGATCCCGGACGGGGAGGCGCTGGTCGTTTCGTACGCCCGCGGCGGCGTGCGCGCGGAGGCCCGCCGGTGAACTTCGAGGAGATGGTCCGCCCCCTTCGCCGCGGGCTCGCGGGGCTCCGCCGGCGCGTGCGCGTGCTGCTCCTCGTGCTCGGCGCGGGCCGGCTCGTGGTCCTCGTCGGCGCGGCGCTCGCGGCGTTCTTCGCGGCCGACTACGGGCTGCGGCTGCCTCTCTCCGTTCGCGTCGTCTTCCTCGCGCTCCTGGTCGCAGCGACGGTCACGGCGCTCGTCCGGCACCTCTTGCGCCCCCTCGTCGCGCGGTTGCCGGACGAGACGCTGGCGACGAGCGTGGAGGCGGCGCACCCGGTCCTGAACGACCGGCTGCGGTCGAGCCTCGCCTTCGCTCGCGCCGCCGACGATCCCGACAACGACGACTCCCGCGAGATGATGCGGGCGGTCGTCGAGGAGACCGTGCGCGAGGCCGCGGCGATCCCCTTCGGCCGGGTGGCCGCGGCGCGTGTGCCGGCACGCTGGGCGGCGGCCGCGGCCGCGCTCGCGCTCCTCCTCGGCGCCGCTGCGGCGGCGCGCGCGGACCTCGCCTCGATCTTCGCGACGCGCGCGCTCCTGCTCCGCGACGTCGCGTGGCCGCGGCGCACGACGCTCTCGGTGGAAGGGATGACGCCGGGCGTGGCGCGGCGCGTCACGCTGGGCCGCGAGACGACCCTGCGCATCCGGGCCGACGGGTCCGTCCCCGACCGGGTCCGCTTCGCGTTCTGGGAGACGGTGGCGGGCCGCGCGCGCGCGGACGCGATCGACCTCACCTCCTCCGCGGACGACCCGTCCCTCTTCGCCTTCACGCTCAAGGTCTACTCCTCCTACCGGTTCACCGCTTCCGGGGGCGACGACGACCGCGAGGAGGTCTACGAGATCGAAGCGCTCACGCCTCCGGCGGTGCTCGGGATCGAGATGGAGGCCCGCTACCCGGACTACCTGGCGATGCCCCCGGAGACGCTCGAGGGCGGCGGCCAGCGCGTGCCCCAAGGGACGCGGCTCAAGGTCAAGGTGCGGGCGAACCTGCCGCTCCGCGAGGCGCTCGCGATCCTCGGCCCCGACGAGCCGAGGCCCATGGAGCTTCTCGCCCCGGACCTCGCGGCGATCGACCTCGTGGCGGAGAAGAGCCTCCGCTACGCGCTGCGGCTCGTCGGCACGAACGGCGAGGAGAACGAACCGGGCGCGGACACCTTCCTGCTCCAGGTCCTCCAGGACCAGCCGCCGTCGATCCGCGTGCGGACGCCCGCGGCGCAGGCGGAGTTCCTCGCGGGCGGGGTCGTGCTGGTCGCCTTCGCCGCGCAGGACGACCACCGCGTCGAGGGCGTCACGCTGCGCTACCGCGTCCACGACGAGCCCGAGCGTCTGGTGAAGGCGGGGGAGTCCGGCGGCGACGCGGTCCGGGCGCTCGTTCCCTCCTCGCGACCGCCGAAGGAGCTGCGCGGCGTCTTCGCAATCGACCTCTCGCAGCTCCTGCGCCAGGACGGGAAGCCCGTCGAGAAGGGCGACCGCATCACGTACTCCCTCGAGGCGGTCGACTCGAGCGGCCGCACGCGCGAGACGCGGACTCCGCAGCGGATCGACGCCGTCGGCGACGAGGAGCTGAGCCAGATCCTCCACGGGCGCCAGCAAGAGCTGCGCGAGACCGTGCGCCGCGCCGACGGACGCACCCGCGAGACGGTCGAGAAGGTCGCGCTCGTCCGCGACGTCCTGGCCGCGCCGGAGGAGCTGCGGCAGGCAAGCGCGCTCGCGCAGGCCTCGCAGGCGCGCGTCATCGATCAGGTGGAGACGCTCGCGCAGCGCGTGGAGTGGCTCGTCAACCTGTACGTCTTCAACCGGCTCGACGACCGCTCCGCCGCCGACCAGGTCCTCCCGTTCTACGAGCGGCACCTGCTCGAGCCCTCGGACCCGAGTGCGCGGCCGTTCCGCGACGAGCTCTACCGTGAGCTCTGGAGGGCGTACGGGGAGAAACGCATCCGTCTCGGCGACGCGCAGCGGAAGCTCCTCGAGATGGCGTTCCTCGCGGACGGGCTCGCGACGGAGCAAGGCCCCCGCGCCTCCCGCGCCCTCAGCCGGGTCGGCAGTTCGGCGGACGCGACCGACCGCGAACAGGCGCTCGCGGAGGCGGACCTCGCGCTCCGGACGATCCTCGACGGGCTCGAGCGGCTCGAGCGGCTCATGCGCGAGTGGGAGAGCTACGAGGGGGTCGTCGGCTGGTTCAAGAGCCTCAGGGAGACCCAGCAGGCCATCGTGGACGAGCTGAAGACCAAGGACCCGAAGAAGGACAACCGGAAGTAGGAGGCGACCATGCGACCCAGGGCCATCCTTCCCCTCGCGCTCGCGGGCGCCCTCGCGCTGCCCTCTGGCGGCCAGGAACCCGAGAACCGCTCCCCCGTCCTCCAGAAGCTCGCGGGGCGCCAGAAGCGCGCCGCGCAGCAGTTGAAGGAGTTGCTCGACCGGATGAAGGTCCTCGCGGACGACCTGCGCCGCCGCAACGAGAAGGACAAGGCGGCGATGCTCGAGCGCGCGGCCGCGATCGTGCTCCAGCACAAGATCGCCGTCGTCAACGTCGCCGCGGGCGACGAGAAGAGCGAGACCGTCCTCGGCGACCTCCAGCGGGCCATGGACCAGATGGCGCGGATCCTCGAGGAGCGTCCGGATGCCACGGCCGAGGTGCAGGAGCTCGGCCTCAAGGTCATCGGCACGCTCGAGGAGATCCTCCACGTGCTCACGGGACCGGACGACATCCGGTCGCTCGGGGAGCGCGAGGCTGCGCTCCGCGAGGCGCGTGCCGAAGTCGCAGGCCTCGCGCGGCGCGAACGCGAGCTGCGGCAGCAGACGCAGACCGCGGTGCCTCGCACGGCCGCCGAACAGGCCGCGGGGAAATCCGCCCGGGATCTCGCCCAGCTGAGCGAGCGCCTTGCGGAACTCGACCGGCAGGCGCGTGCCGAGCTCAAGGAGATCGACGCGGCGCGGGAACGCGTCGCCCGGCTCTCCGATCTGCTCGCGCGCCAGCAGCGCCTCCAACAGGAGACGGCCGTCCGCGGTGGCGACACGGACCCGCTCACGCCGCGTCTGAACCGTGCGCTCGCCGAGCTCGAGGCGATCGCGCGCGCGGCGCGGGCCGCCGAGGAAGCGGCCGCGGCGAAGGGCTCGCTCGGCGAGGCCGCCCGCGAGATCGAGGCGCTCAAGCGGCGCCAGGAGGCCGTGGCGCGGGAGATCGGGGCGCGCGAGGCGCTCGAGCGCGCCCGTGACGCGGCCGACGGCGCGAAGGCCAAGGAGGAGACCGAGAAGGCGGCCGCGCTCTCGGAGGGCGACGTGGCCGAGGACCTGCGCCGGATCGCCGCGGGCTTCGAGTCGGACGCGGCCGGGCGCGAGAAGGCGCGCGGCGCGGTCGAGGCCCTTCTCGAGCGCGGCCCCTCGAGAGAGACGCTCGCCCAGGCCGAGCAGGCCGTCGCACGCGACGCGGAGAACGCGCTCGCGGCGGCGCCCCGCGAGGCCGAGGGCGGCCTCCGCGAGGCCGCCGAGGAGGCCGCCCGCGCAGCCGAGGACCTGAAGACCGGTCGCGCCGCGGAGGGGGCGGCGACGAAAGCCGCGAACGCCCTTCGCCGCGCCCAGGAGGCGGTCGCGAAGGCCGCCCAGGCGGCCGCCGCGCGCGGCGCGGAAGGCGAGGACAAGCGAGCAGCCGAGGCCGCGGCACGCGCCCAGGCGCTCGCCGCCGAGATGAAGGAGCTCGCCGAGAGCGCGGCCGCGAAGCAGGGCGGCATGACCACCGCCGCCGAGGCCGTGCGCGCCGCCGCAGAACGCGCAGCCGAGGAACTCGCCGCCGCCGCCGAAGGCGCGCGCACCGGCAAGGCGGAGCGGGCCGAGGAGCAGGCGCGCGCCGCCGCGGAGCGGACCGAGCAGGCGATGCGCGAGCTTTCGCAGACGACCCGCGCCGGCGAAGATCTCGCGGAGCGCCAAGGCCTCGTGGCCGACGACTTGAAGGGCCTCGCCGGCCAGCCGGCCGAGGCGGACGCTGCGGCCCTCCGCGAGGCGGCGGAGCACGCCTCGGCGGCCCGCGACGGGATACGCGGCGGCGACCACGCCACCGCGCGGAAGCAGCAGGAGCAGGTTGTCGAGAAGCTCGGCGAACTGGTCCGGAAGGCGGAGCAGCAGGCGCAGGCAGCCGCCGAGAGGAACCGGGCGGCCGTCGAGCGCATGGAGAAGGCCACCGAGTCCGCCGCGAACCGCGCGGACGAGATCGGGAAGGGGCTCGGGGAAGGGGCGCGGAGCGCGCGAGAGAGCGACGCGCGGCGCCGGCTCGAGGAGGCGGGCGAGAGGACCAAGGAGGCGGCCGAGGCCCTGCGCCGCTCCCTGCGGCGGCTCCAGCAGGGGCTTCCGAAGAGCGCGGAGCAGGACCGGCGCGAGGCCAAGGAGCGCGTCGATGCGGCGCGCAGGAACCTCGAGGGACTGCGCGAGTCCCACTCAAACCCGTCGTCCTCCGCTCGCGACGCCATGAAGGAGATCGCGAAGCGGCAGGGCGAGCTCGAGGATCAGGTGAAAAATCTCGAGCAGCGCCTGCGCAAGCACGAGGAGAAGTTGGGCGCGGAGCGGCTCCAGGACGCGCAGGCGGCCATGCGCGAGGCGCGCCAGGCGCTCGAAGCCGGCGACCCGGACGAGGCCGAGCGCGCGCAGGAGCGGGCCGAGAAGGCGCTCGAGGAGGCGCAGGACGAGCTGGACCAGGAGGAGCGCCGCTACCGGCAGCTCCGCCAGCACGAGCTGCTCTACAAGCTCAAGGAGGAGCTGAAGAACTTCCGGAGGGCGGCGCAGGGCCACCGCGAGCAGCTCCAGCAGATCGAGGCGGAGGTGCGCAAGCGGGGGCGCGTGACCCGCGACATCCGGCGCGGAGACCTGAAGAAGCTGACCGAGCAGGTCACCGCGCTCCAGCGCGACGTCTCGGACAAGACCGGCGCGGTCGAGCAGGAGGGCGCGGTCGTCTACACGTACATCCTGAAGGGCTGCGCCGCGGACCTTGCGGAGGTCGCCGCGCAGCTGGGTCTCTCCGAGGTCGGCCTGGTTCCGCAGGAGCTCCTCGGGGACGTCGTGCGCCGATTCGACCTCGCGATCAAGGGACTCGAGCGCGACCTCCAGGAGCGCCGCGACGAGCAGGCACAGCAGCAGCAGGGCGGCGGCGGGCCGACGGCCCAGCAGAAGCCGGTCCTCGTGCCTGCGGACGCCGAGATCCGGATGATGCTGGTCCTCCAGAGGGCGCTCAACGAGGAACGCGACAACTTCTTCGCGAACCGGCCCGACTTCGGCAAGGAGAGCCTGACCGACGCGGACAAGTCGCGCATCGAGCGCATGTACCACCAGCAGGGATCGCTGGCGGAGCTCTTCGACTCCCTCTCCCAGTCGATCTTCGGCGCGCCCGGCGACCGCGCGCTCGCGCCCGGCGACGACGGCGGCCCGGGGAACGAAGGCGACCCGGCCGGAGACGGCCAAGGCGACGGAGGCGAAGGCGAGGGCGGCGGGCACGCGGGGGACGGCAGCGGCGAGGGCGAGCCCGGCAAGGGCGACGACGGCGGCGCCAAGGAGGACGGACGATGATCGCGAGGACGGCTCTTGTTCTTCTCTGCGCGGCCGGTCTTGCCGTCGCGCAGCAGGGCGCGGTCGAGGAAGCGCTCCGGAAGCAGGCGGCCGAGGTCTCGCGCCTCATGCGCGAGAGCGAGCGGCTGCTCCTCGAGATCACGCGTGTCGACCGCCTCGTGGAGGCGCAGAAGCAGGTGGAGGAGGAGATCAAGAAGCTGCTGCCGCCTCCCCAAGAAGGCGCCGCGGAGGCGGAGAAACGCCAGGAACTCGAGAAGAAGCACCAGGAGATCGGCCGGCGCCTCGAGGAGATGCTCCTGGGAGAAAAGGAGAACGCGAACCTCGCCGTCCAGCAGCTCGAGGAGCTGCTGCGGAATCTCCCGAGGCAGCAACAGCCGCAGGGGGGCGGCGGACAGGGCGACCCGAAGCAGCAGGAGCGCGAGAAGCGGCTCAGGGACAAGGAGGAGCGGGACCGGAAGCAACACCAGCCCCAGTCGGGGAAGGAGGAGCCGCGCGACCCCAAAGACCCGAAGCAGCGCTCGGACAGGCTGCCCAAGGAAGAGGGTCCCGCGGCGGAGCGGCGCAACCGCATCGAGGCGTGGATCGCGAAACTCCCGCCCGAGGACCGGGAGCGGATCAACCAGAACGATTTCAGCCGGGTGCCGCTGCGGTACCGGAAGCTCGTCGAGGAGTACACGGCCCAGCGCGCGAAGCGCGCGGCCGAGCAGGAGCCCCCGGCGGACGACGACCGATGATCGCCGCGTGAACGCCGCCACGGCGCGACCGGGGGCCCCCGAGGCCCCCTCCCGCCCGGATTCCGAACGCTTCGCTCGCGCGCCGGGGTAGGCTCTACTCCGGTGCGCGTGAGAACCGTTGCCCTCCTCGTCCTCGCGACCGCGGCGCGTCCGCAGGACCTCACGCCCCCGCCCGATCGCTACGACGCGGACCGCGCGGAGGCGGTGCGCCGCGGCCTCGACTATCTCGCCCGCACCCAGCGCAGGGACGGGTCCTGGGGGGATCCGGAGCGGGGCGTCATCGGCATCACCGCGCTCGGGGTGCTCGCCTTCCTCGCGCAGGGCAACCAGGAGGGGCTCGGCCCCTACTCCGACTTCCCCGGCCAAGGGGACGTGGTGCGCCGCGCGGTCGACTTCCTGCTCGAGCACAGCACTGCGACGCCGCGCAGGGGAAGGCCTGCGGGGTTCATCTTCGCGGAGAACGACGCGGACTCCCGGATGCACGGCCACGGCTACGCCACGCAGGCGCTCGTGCTCATCTACGGCATCGGGCGCGCCGACGCGGCGCGGGAGCGGGAGCTCAAGGAGAAGATCCGGCTCGCGATCAAGGTCATCGAGGAGTCGCAGACGATCACGGGCGGCTGGGGCTACGAGCCGAACCAGGCGACGCTGCACGAAGGCTCCGTGACGGTCACGGTCGTGCAGGCGCTCCGCGTCGCCTCGGAAGCAGGGTTCGTCGTGGACCGGGAGGTGCAGGAGCGGGGGCTCCGGTACCTGCGCGACTCGCAGAAGTACGACGGCTCCTTCAAGTACAGCCACATGGCCGAGACGTCCACGCCGGCGCTCACGGCCGCCGCGCTCACCGCGATGCACGGCTTCGGCGAGTACTACTCCCGCGCGGTCGACAAGGGGCTCGACTACCTCGAGAGGGCCTACCGCCGCCCGCATCTCGTCCCGTGGCCGTTCTACTCGCACTACTACGCCGCGCAGGCCTTCTATCGGGCGCAGGGCGCGTACTGGGAGCTCTGGCAGCGCGTCGTGATCCCGCACATCCTGAGCGAGCAGAATCGCGCCGAGGGGTTCTGGGACGATAGCACCGCGCCCGGGTCCCGCGAGCACGGGCGCCATCACGCGACCGCCTACAGCGTTCTCGCGCTGTCGGTGGACGAGGGCTGCCTCCCGATCTTCCAGCGGTAGCGCGCGCCGGGGGGGTGAGGGGGCGCGGGGGCAGGGGGGCTCGGGCTCAGCGCGCCTCGCGGTAGCCCTTGGGATCGAGCCACGCGGCCGGGAACCCCGCGGCGACGACGGCCGCCTCGATCTCGGCGCGGCGCGCCCGCGCGCCGTCGAGTTCCGCGGCGCCGATCTCCACGCGGCCGCGCGCCTCCTCATGTCGCACCCGCAGCTCGCGGAAGCCGAGCGCCCTGAGCGCCCTCTCCGCCCGGTGTACGCGCTTGAGACGCTCGACCGTCACCTCGACGCCCCGCGGCAGCCGCGACGAGAGGCACGGCTGCGCCGGCTTGTCGAAGACCGCGAGTCCGAACCCGCGCGCGAGCCGCCGGATGTCGCCCTTTCCGAGGCCCGCGTCCCGGAGCGGGTGGAGGATCCCCTTCTCGGAAGCGGCGCGCACGCCGGGCCGCTCTCCCGCCGCGTCGTCCGCCTGGAGGCCGTCCGCGACGTGGGCGAGTCCCTCGCGCGCCGCGAGGTCGAGGAGCACGCCGTACATCTCCTGCCGACAGAAGTAGCAGCGGTCGCCTGCGTTCGCACGGTAGCGCGGATCCTCCAACTCGCGCGTCTGGACCACGTGGTGCGGGACCCGGAACCGCGCGGCGGTGCTCGCCGCCTCCGCGATCTCCTCCGGCGGAACGGCCGCCGACACGGTCGTCGCGGCGACGAGGCGCCCCTTGAGCGCACGCGCGGCGACGCCGAGGAGCGCCGCGGAATCGACGCCGCCCGAGAGGGCGACGAGAAGGGACGGGAGCCTGTTGAGGCGCGCTTCGAGAAGAGCCACGCGCGAGGCGAGGATCACGCGGCTAGGGTAATGGAAGAACGGACGGTCGGGGGGCCGCCGGCAGGACGCCGACGCACCCCCGACCCTCGGGGCCCCCTCGGCTTCGGCCCCGCTCTCTCTCTCGGATCGGACGCTTGCCACCAAACCGCGGGACTCGACCCCGCGGGCCACGTCCCCCCCAGAGCACAGGGCTTGCCAAACTCGAGCAGCCGCCCGATTCGGCCTCCTGGGCCGGTTTCGGGGATGGGATTCCGGAGACCGCGCGCACGCAGGCGTGCGAAACTGCACGGGTCCGGCGCGTTCCCAAGGAAGTCCGATGCGACGCCTCCTCCTTTCCCTGGCGCTCCTCGCCCACCCAGCCTCTTCCGCCGAGACCTCCCTGGACGGGCTGCTTAAGGGGGCGGACGCGCCCGGTTGGCAAGCCCGCTGGGCGGCGGTCAAGGGCCTCGCGGCCCTCAAGGATCCCGACGAGGTGTTCCAGGCAAGGGCGGCGCTCCTTCGGGACGAGCGGCCGCGGTCGCGCGAGGCGGTCGCATGGGCCATGCTCGTCGAGCCGGACCTCGGGAACGCGACCATCCTCGCGCTCGCCCTCAAGCAGGACAAGATGCCCGCCGTCCGGCGCGCCGCGGCGCGGGCGCTCGGCCGGTACCCGGACCGGCGGGCCGTCTCCGCGCTCGTCGAGGCCCTCGGCCGCGAGACCGACCGGCGCACCGCGCTCCAGATCGTCGAGACGCTGCGCTCGCTCACGCCCGCGCCTTGCCTCCTCGACGCGACGGAGTGGCAGGAGTGGTGGAAGAAGAACGAGGGCGACCCGCGGTTCGCGCCCGCCGACGAGGAGCCGAAGGAGGGCGAGTACGAGGGCGTGAAGCTCGAGACGCGCACGGTCGCGCCCGTCCCGACGAAGAAGGGCGCGACGCCCCCCAAGCCCCCCCACCTCCTCGTGCTGCCCGCCTTCGGCTTCACGACGGCCGCGTTCGGTCCCTACCTGCTGCCGCTGCGCGACCGCGCCGCCATCACTTGGGTGCAGCTCCCGGGGGTCCAGGAGCTGACCGGGCGGAGCGGCTACGGCGACGACCTCCCGGAGTACCCCGTGGACCGGCTCGTGCGCGCGCTCGAGGCGTTCCGCGCGTCGCTCGCGATCGAGCGGTTCCTCATCCTCGCGAACGGCGCCTCGGGATGGATCGCGCTGCACTACGCGGTCGCGCATCCGGACCGGACAAGCGGTCTCGTGCTGATCGATACGCACCTCGACAAGCAGGCGTACGCGGACGCGCTGCGCCGCGGGGCCGCGCGCGGCGATCCGAGCGAGCAGATGGTCGCGAAGACGCTGCTGCGGCAGACGAGCGCGCCGTTCGACGAGAACACGCTCAACCAGCTCCACGCGATCGGGCTCGCGCAGGGGTTCTGGGACCCCGCCGACCTCGAGATCGCGTGGCTCTTCCACCGCGCGCGCGACCCGCAGGGGTTCGCCACGGTGCCGGAGATCTCCTGGAGCCGCCACCGGAAGGTGGACGTGCCCGCGCTCTTCGTGACGAGCGGCTCAAGCGCCTTCAGCGGGCATGCGGACGCGGAGCGGATCCAGCGAATCTTCCCGCGCTCGATGGTGGCGCCGATCCGGGAGACGAAGGCGATGCCCTACGTGGAGGAGAACGCGAAGTTCCACGACGTGCTTGCCGCGTTCCTCCAGCGGTTCGGCCTCGTGCCGTAGCGGTCTCAGATCTCGAACTCATCCGGGAACGTGCAGAGGTTCGTGCACCCGTTCTGGGTCACGAGCACGTCGTCCTCAAGCCGGACGCCGCCGAGGCCGGGGTAGTAGAGGCCGGGCTCGATCGTCACGACATGCCCCGCGCGGATCGTCTCGGGCACCTGGCCGAGGCCCGGGTACTCGTGCACCGCGAGGCCGAGGCCGTGACCGGTGCCGTGGAAGAAGCCGACCATCCGGCCGTTCCTCTCCCCGGTCTCGAACTTCGAGTCCGCAAACGTCTTCTTGACCGCCTCGTGGACGGCGTTGCCGTCGACCCCGTCCCTGAGCATGCGCTCCGCGCCGGCCTTCGCGTCGCGCACGGCCTCGAACATGCGTTTCGCTTCCCTGCTCGCACGGCCCCGGACGACGGTGCGCGTCATGTCGCCGTGGTAGCGCGTCGCGTTGTCGCGCGGGAAGATGTCGAGGATGATCGGCAGGTTCGCGGGCAGCGGCCCGTGGCCGCGGTCGTGCGGGTCCACGCCCTGATCGCCTCCCGCCACGATGGGCTCGTACGCGTGGCACTCGCGCTCGAACAGGACCCGGTGCGCGGTCGTGCGGACCTGCTCGCTCGTCAACGGCTCGCTCCCCTCGTAGAGCTTGTCGCCGCGGACGGTCGCCTTGCGGATCCGGTCGATCGCCGCGGCCATCGCCGCCTCGGTGTGACGGATCGCCTGACGGATGTGCTCCACCTCGTCCGGGGTCTTGATCGCGCGCTCGGGCACGAAGGGCGGGGGGAGCCAGCGGACGCCGAGGCCGTAGCCGCGCAGGACATCGGCGACCGCGACCGGGAAGTTCCCCGGCACCTCGAACGCGCCGATACCCCGCTCGGCCGCGAGGATCTGGATGTGCGCGCCGATCCGGACGGCGGGGTCGCGCGGCGCCTCGGTGAAGCGTTTCTTCACCTCCTCCGTGATCTTCTGGAGGCGCACGAACTCGTCCACCGTGGCTTCCTTGCGGCCGCGGTCGATCTCGAGGTCGGAGAGGACGAGCGTCTTCCTGCCCGCGTGCTCGAAGTAGAGGAAGGGGTCGCCCGCGAGGAACCCGGTCAGGTAGTAGAGGTCCGGGTTGGTCTCGGAATCGGCGTAGAAGAGCCTGGCCGTCGTCCCCATGCGAGCACCTCGTCGAGCCGGTCGAGAAGCAGGGCCGACCAGCCCTCGAAGCTCTCCCTCGCGCGCGCGTGCAGCCCGAGGAGGTCGGCCCGGCTCACGAACTCGCCGGACATCCTATCCTCCTCGCGAACCTTCACGTCGAAGGGCCCGGGATCGACGACCGCGACGACGCCGACGTGGACCGAACCGACCGGCGTCGCGTCGTTGTTCACGAGCCCGACGACCCTCGCCTCGTAGCGCGGCGGGAGGACCAGCTCCTCGGCCAGCTCGCGGCGCAGCGCGTCGTGGACCACGTCGCCCGCGTCCTGCGGGTTCACGTGGCCGCCCACGCCGACCGAGAGCATGCCGTAGAGCCGCCGCTCGCCGCCGCGGTCCGTCCGTCGGCAGAGGAGGATCCTCGAGTCCCGCGCGACGAGCGCGTACGGGATCACCTGTTTCAGCGACGGGTCCTCCTCGACCCGGTCCCTATCGGCGAAGAACCCGCGTGCGTAGATCCGCCCGAAGAACTCCGGGCCCGCGCGCAGGAATCCATGCGGGGCCCCGTCCGGGAAGAGGTCTGCGCGCGGGACGACGTAGACGCGCTCCTTCACCGCGCGCGCTCCCGCCCCTGCGCCACGAACGCGCCGATCCGCTCCTGCGCCGCCGCTCGGTCGCGCTCGCCCAGCGCGTCGAGCGCCCGGGCGAGGTCGCTGTAGCCCGCGGGGTCGCCGGGGCGCTTGCGCACGTACCGCTCGAGGTCGCGGGCCGCAGCCCTCCAATGGCCGTGGGCGAGGCTCGCCCGGCCGCGCAGCTGGAGCCCGCGCGGATCGTCGGGGAACCGCGAGAGGAGCGAATTGGCGAGATCCATCGCCCGGCCCGGCTCCCCGAGCGCGAGGTGGGCGCGGGTCAGGACGTCGAGGCAGTCCGCCCGCACCTGCTCGTGCCGGCGCGCCCTCCTCGCGCCGGCGATCGCGCGCTCCGGGTCGCCGAGCGAGAGGCGGCACTCCGCGTCGCGCACGAGCAGCTCCGGGTCGTCGGGGAAGCGGCGGAGCGCGCGCGCGAGGAGCCGCGACGCCTCCGGCGCGTCCCCGCGGTCGAGCGCCATCCGCACGAGCATCCGGTGCGGCTGCGGCTCCTCCGCCACGGACAGGGCCGCCTCGAGCACGCCGGCGGCCCGCGCGGCGGCGCCCGCGTCGAGGAGCGCCTTCGCGAGCGCGCACCGGTGCCCGACGACCCGCGCCTCGAGCCGACACGCCCGCGCGTACTCGGCGGCGGCGCGGTGCGGCCGCCTCAGGAGTTCGAGGATGCGCGCGCGGGCGAGCCTCGGCGCAGCCTCCCCGCGCCGAGCCCGCACGGGCAGGCGGACGGCCCGGAGTGCGCCCTCGGGATCCCCCCGCTCGACGAGCGCGCAGGCGAACGGCTCCGCGATGTCGGGATCCGCGGCGTCGTCCCGCGCCGCGCGCCCGAGATGGCGGACCCCCTCCTCGGCGCTGCCGTGGCGGTACAGGAGCACGCCGAGCCGTGCGCGCACGCGGGCCTCCGACGGGTCCACCTCGAGGAGGCGCGTGTAGGCAAAGACCGCCGACTGCCACTCGTCCCGCTCCTCGTGGACGAGCCCGAGGTCCGAGAGGGCGTCGACGTTGCGCGGCTCGCGCTTGAGGAGCGCGTCGAGCCGCCGCCGCGCGGCCGGGAGGTTGCCGAGCGCGCGGTCGCACGTCGCCACGAGGCGCTCGGCGTCCGGGTAGTCCGGCGCGAGCTCGAGCGCCTTCAGCCAGCAGCCGCGCGCGCGCTCCGGGTCGCCGCGGTCGTAGTGGAAGAACCCCGCGTTGTAGTGGGGATGCGGCGACTCCGGGTCGATCTCGACGGAGCGGCGGTACGCGCGCTCCGCCGCCTTGTGCTGGCCGAGCGCGGCATGGCAGAGGATGAGGTTGTCGTAGGCCTCCTGCAGCTCCGGGTCGAGCCGGATCGCGCGCCCGAGCAGCCGGATCCCGCGGGCGAAGTGGAGACGGCGTGCGGCGACGATGGCGAGTCCCAGGAAGGCGTCCGCGCGAAGGGGCTCGAGGCGGCGCGTGTCCCGGTAGTGGCGGAGCGCGTCGCCCAGGCGCTCGCCGGCCAAGGCGCAGTGGCCGAGGTAGAGCAGGACCTCGGTGCACCGGTACCCCACGTCGAGGAGCTCACGGAGCACCTTCTCGGCCCCCTGGATGTCGCCGTCATGGAAGCGGTCGATCGCCTGTTCGAGCCGCGTCTCCGGATCGAGGCCGCGCCACTCCATGGACCCGTAGGTTGGCAAGCGGGGGCGACAGGATCGCGAAGCGGAGGGGGCCTCGGGGGCCGCGCCGCGGTCCCCCCCGGCCCCCTTGGCCTTGACTCCCCCTTTGTGGAAGCTCCACTACGGTTCCGCGCTGGACAAACCGAAATCTCGTGTTTGAATGCCCGGCTCGCCGCCGGCTGGTGCCGTCGGCGCAGACTCCCGCACCATGACCTCTGCCGTGACCGAGACGTCAAAGACGGAACGCCCCAAGGGAGCGAACCCGCTCTTCTACCACCGCAACGTGGGCATCATGGCCCACATCGACGCGGGCAAGACGACGGTCACGGAGCGCATCCTCAAGCTCACCGGCCAGATCCACAAGATGGGCGAGGTGCACGACGGCACCGCGACCATGGACTACATGGCGGAGGAGCGCGCCCGCGGGATCACGATCACCTCGGCCGCGGTGAACGTGATGTGGAACGACCACACGATCACGATCATCGACACGCCCGGCCACGTGGACTTCACCGCCGAGGTCGAGCGCAGCCTGCGCGTCCTCGATGGGGCGGTCTGCGTCTTCGACGCGAGCGAGGGGGTCGAGCCGCAGTCGGAGACGGTGTGGCGCCAAGCGGACCGCTACGGGGTCCCGCGCATCTGCTTCATCAACAAGATGGACAAGCCGGGCGCGGACTTCGCGAAGGCGGTCGAGTCGATCCGGAAGAAGCTCGGCGCCAACGCGGTGCCCCTCCAGCTCCCGATTGGCCAGGGTAGCAACTTCGACGGGATCGTGGATCTCGTCCGGATGAAGGCGTGGCGCTACATCTCGCTTGAGGAGCGGGTCGAGATCCCGATCCCGGACGAGATGCGCGAGGCGGTCGAGGCCGGCCGGCGCGCATTCGTCGAGGCCGCCGCAGAGCGCGACGAGGGGATCCTCGAGCGGTACGCGGGCGGCGAGGAGATCCCGACGAAGGACGTGGTCGCGGTCCTACGCAAGGCCGTGATCGCGAACGACTTCCAGCCCGTCTTCTGCGGCGCGGCGCTCCGCAACAAGGGGATCCACCGGCTGCTCGACGGCCTCGTCGCGCTGCTCCCCTCGCCGCTCGACTTGCCCGCCGTCAAGGGCACGGACGACGCGGGCCAGCCCGCGGAGCGCAAGTGCGAGCCGGGCAGCCCGCTCGCCGCGCTCGCGTTCAAGACGATCCACGACCGCACGGGAGATCTCACCTTCCTGCGAATCTACTCGGGGACACTGTGCCAGGGCGACAGCGTGTGGAACGCGCGGCGCAGCTGCCAGGAGCGCGTCGGAAGGCTCTGCGTGATGAAGGCAGACACACGGCTTCCCGTGGACCACGCGGTGGCCGGGCAGATCGTCGCCGCGATCGGGCTCAAGGAGACGGTGACCGGCGACACGCTGTGCACGCGCGACTCCAGGATCCTGCTCGAGGCGATGCAGTTCCCCCGCGCGGTCATCTCGATGGCGATCTCGCCGAAGAAGCGCGCGGAGCGCGACAAGCTCGGCGACGCGCTCGCCGCGATCGGGCGCGAGGACCCGACCTTCCGCCACTTCGTGGACGAGGAGACGGGCGAGACGATCATCGCCGGCATGGGCGAGCTGCATCTCGAGATCGTGTGCAGCCGCCTCGCGGGCGAGTGGAAGGTCGAAGTGGACGTCGGCGCGCCGCGCGTCGCCTACCGGCAGCGGCTCCGCCGCCCGTGCGACGCGGAGGGCCGCCACATCAAGCAGACGGGCGGCAGCGGCCAGTACGGCGTGTGCAACGTGCGCTTCGACCTCGCCGAGACCGACGAGCTCGAGTTCGTCGACGCGGTCAAGGGCGGGAACGTGCCGCGCGAGTTCATCGCGCCGGTGCGCAAGGGCATCGAGGCGGCGATGGCACGCGGCGGCGACGCGGGCTTCCCGTTCGTGCAGGTGAAAGCCGAGCTCTACGACGGCAAGTCGCACTCGGTTGACTCGAGCGACATCGCGTTCCAGCAGGCGGGCCGGCTCGCCTTCCAGGCCGCGGTGGAAAAGGTCGGCATCACGCTCCTCGAGCCGATCATGCGGGTCACGGCGCAGACGCCGTCCGCGAACCTCGGCGACGTGATCGGTTCGCTCAACGCGCGGCGCGCGGAGATCGAGTCGATCACCGAGGGCCGCGGCGACTTCTCCCAGGTGCAGGGCAAGGTCCCGCTCGCGGAGATGTTCCAGTACGCGACCCTCCTCCGCTCGCTCACCTCGGGCCGCGGCACCTACACGATGGAGCCCGCGATCTACGCCCCGGTGCCGCAGGCCATGGCCGAGGAGATCCTCAAGGAAGCCAGGGCCCGCCGCGAGAAGCGGTAGCCGGATCGCCGTCCCGTAGCCGCCGAGCGCGCGCTACAGTATCAGGGCGGGATGGACATCGGGCCGGGTTGTCGCCTGGGTAACCTCCTCGTCGAGCGGGAGATCGGCCGCGGGGCGTTCGGGCGCGTCTACCTTGCGCATGACACCCTGCTCAAGCGCAACGTCGCGCTCAAGGTCATTGCCCATGGGGGCGATCGCGAACGCGTCGTCGGCGAGGCCCGGCACGTAGCGGCGCTGCGGAGCGCCCATGTCGTCACGCTCTACGGGGTGCACTCGCTCGGCGAGGACTGGTGGGCGTTCGAGCTGGAGTACGTCGATGGCGGCTCGCTTGAGGCGCTCCTCGGCAATCCGCCCACGCAGGAGCGCGCCGTCGGCATCATGCGCGATGTCGCGAGCGGTCTCAAGGCCGCGCATGACGCCGGGATCATTCACGGGGACGTCAAGCCGGGCAACGTCCTGCTCGACCGCAACGGCCTGGCCAAGATCGCCGACTTCGGCCTCGCGCTCCCGCTCGTCGAGCACTCAAGCTCGCGCGGGGAGCTCGTCGGCACGCCTCGCTACATGGCCCCGGAGGTCGTGATGGGCGCGCGCCCGTCTCGCGCCTCCGACATCTGGAGCTTCGGCGTGCTCGTTTGCGAGCTTGTCGGCGGGCGTTACCCGTTCCCCAAGGGCAACATCCAAGCGCTCTTCCAGGCGGTCGTCAACGGCGACCCGCTCCCGTTCGCCCGGGCCGTGCCGGAGCGGATCGAGAGGCTGGCACTTCGCTGCCTCCGCAAGTCGCCTTCCGAACGCCCCAAGTCGTGCGACGTCCTGTTGGAGGAACTGAGCGCCGACCGAGTGACCGCGCGACCGCGGGAGCCCCTTCGGGCAGCGGCTGCCGCGCCGTACGGCAGGGAAGGGGAGCTGGCTCGCCTCTCGGCTCTGCTCGAACGCGCCGAGCAGGGCTCGGCGTCGGGGCTCCTCATCTCTGGCGAAGCTGGGATCGGAAAGAGCACGTTGCTCGGCGCCGCGCGCGCCGAGGCTGCACGACTTGGGTTCATGTGCGTCGATACGAGCGTGTCGCGCCTCCAGGGATTCGTGCGCCCCCTGCTCCGCGCCCTCCAGGAGCGCGATTCGAGCGCGATGGACGAGCCCGAGCGGTCGCGTGAGGAAGTGGTGCGGGACGTGGACCGCCGCCTTGGAGATCTCCTTGAGGCTCGGCCTCTGGCACTCTTCATCGAGGAGGCCCAAGAATGCAGCCCGCAGGACGCGCGGGAGATCCGCAGCCTGCCCCTCCGCTTCGCGAAGAGCCGGTTCTTCTTCGCTGCGACCTACCGTCTGCACTCCGACTCGGACTCGGACCGGCGGGACCACGTGGCGGTCTGGCCGCACGACATTGCCTCCCACCCGCAACTTGAGCACGAGCCGCTCGGCCCGTTGCGGACGGACGCCATCCTCGCCCTCCTCGAGGCCGAGGAGAGGGGCGCGCGCCTGGGCGGCCTCGTCGCGCAACGCGTGACGAGTCTCGCGGAGGGCAATCCGCTGTTCGCCAAGGAGCTTCTCCGTCACCTGCGCGAGCAGGATGCCGTCATCGAGCGCGACCGCGAGATCGTCCCGGGCCCCAGGTTGGGCCTCACCAGCATGCCGCGTCGGATCCGCGACCTCGTCGCGCGGAGGCTGGGCGGGCTCACCGCGGATGAGCGGGCGATCCTCGACGTGGCTGCCGTCGACGGTCTCGAGTTTGACGGACGGGCGATCGCGGCAGTGCTGGACCGCCCGGTGCTCTGGGTTCTGCGGGCACTCCAGCAGCTCTATCGGGGCCGGGGCCTCGTGACCCCTCATCCCCAGGGATATCGGTTTGCCCACGCCACGATCCACGAGGCGATCCTCTCCGAGGTGGCACCCGAGCTCCGCAGGGAACTCCACGCGCGGCTGGCCGGCCACCTTGAGGGACGCTCGGGAGTCGATCCGCAACGCCTTGGTCATCACTACCTGCGCGCCGGCGACCTCGAGCGCGCGCGCCCGTACCTGCTCGAAGCGGCGTGCGCCGCGGAGCGCCGCCAGGAGATCTCCCGTACGATCGAGCTGTGCGAGAGCGTGGGTCTGCTCGCCGACCGCATCGATCTGGATACCGCGCCCCGGGACCAAGCCGCGCTCTTCGCCTTGGCGGGTTGTTACCACGACAGCGGGCGGCATGCCGAGGCCGAGTCGGTGTACGATGCCCTGGCTCGTGCCGCGCAAGCGGCCGGCGACGGGGACCTCCTCCTCCGCATCGCCGTGAGGAGGGCGAAGGCCACGTTCCTCTGGCGAGGCCGGGGCCACGTCGACGAGGACGCGCTCCGCAGGGCCGCCGGGGCGCTGCCCCCCTCCCATGACCTCGGGTCCGCGTGTTATGTGCTTGGCCTTTGCGCGAAGTACGACGGACGGCTTGACCAAGCAGAGGCCTGTTTCGGACGTGCCGGGGAGGTGTTCGATGCCGTGGGCAACGAGGGCGGACGCTCCGACGTTCGCGACCAGCTCGGCTCGATCGCGCTCCGACGCGGTCAATTCGAAGAGGCGCAGCGCCACTACGCCGAGGCGGCGCGCCTCTCGGCAGCGATCGGGCGCCGGCTCAACGCCGCGATCAGCGAGGTGAACCGAAGCCTGGTCGCCTTCAACCGCGGCGATCTCGAAGGGCTCGCGGACTCGCTCGCCACGTCGATCCGGAGTCTCAGGCTGGAGGGTTCTGCCGATTCCGCTGCCCACGCGGAGGTCCTCCTCGGGCAGGTCAAGTTCGCCGAGGGCCACCTGCCCGCCGCCCGGGAGCTCGTCACCCATGCCCGAGAGGCTCTTGAGCGCAGCAACTTCCTCCCGGCGCTCCTCGGCACCTACCTTGTTGCGGCGGAGCTCGCCCTTGTCGCCGACGACGTCGATGCCGCGCTCGCTTTCATCGACCGCGCGGAGGGGGTCGGCCGGCAGGGACACCGGTCCGGGCTCGCGGGAGCGCTTGCGTTGCGAGCGCTCGGCCTCACGCTCGCAGGGCGCGAGACGGAGGCGCAGGGCGCCGCGCGCGCTTCGTTGGTCGTCGTGCGGGACCTAGCCGACCGCGGGGCGCGAGCGGAGGCGCTCGGGCACCTGGCCCAAGCCGTGCTCTTCGGCCTCCCGCCCGCAGTCCTGGACGAGGCGCCCAACGACCACGCCTCACCACACGTCGCCGCGCTCCTCGAAGCTGCCCGCATATCTCGCACCGGGGCGCCATCAGGCGCCCTTGAGCGGGTTGCGACCGCGTTGCTGCGCGCGCTGCCGGGCCCGCGCCGGGCGCTCTGCCGCGCCTTGGCGCTCTGGCTGCGCGCCGCGGCCATCTCCGCCACGCCCCGAGAGTCCGGCGCCAACGATGCCGTGGACGCGGCGTTGGCGAGCGCGAGGGCCCTCGGTCACGTCCCTCTTCAACGATGCGTCGAGCGGTTGCTGGCTCGCTCCCCGCCGACACGCTAAACTAAGGCATCCCTGTCGCTAGCGTTTGGCGCGTGGTCCAGTCTTCGGACCCCTCCGCCGTACCGGGAACTTCTCCTCGAGCAAGTCCCGGATGATCTCCAACGGGATCCGCTGGAGCCTCATGAGCTTCCCGAGGGACTCGATGAGGACCTCCACCGGGATGCCGACATCGCCCGTGTTCCCCAAGTGCTCGAGCTCGCCGATGCACGCTTCCCAGTCCTGGTTCTGCGCGGCCGTCAAGGCAGCACACACGTCGTGGCAGTGATCTGCCTGCGTATAGGGTTGGGGTGGCATCCCCATCGTCCCCGCCGGCGGGTGGAGCATGCACTTGGCTACGAGCTGAATGATCTGGCTCCGCAGAGGCCCCGGCGCAGCCTGCGCCGCCGCCAGGATCTGGTCCAGAACAGTCGCCACAAGTCCACACCCGCACTGGGTCGTTTGCCATGCCATCGTGACCTCCCGTCCCGTCCCGCAGGGACACCGGAAGCGTACCGGCGCAGGCCGGGCGCACGCAAGGGTCTTTCCGGCGGGTGCGCCAAGCACGACAATTGACGCCACGGGAGGTGTGCCGTGCGACGTTGCGTCGTTTTGATCTGCGTGCTGTTCGCCTGCAAGGACCTCATTCATGTGCGCGATGTGCCGGAGGGAACGGAGTGCGGGATTCTCGTGGACGGGAAGGGAGACGAGATCCTTCGGGAAAAGCCCATGCGAAGCGACCACCCCGTCTTTGGCGTGAAACTGTCCAGCCGCACCGATCTGGATTCCGTGGTGGCGTTCGCGCACGGACGGAGCCCGGCGTTTGCCCTCGCCCACTGGACGAACGGTGTTGACTTGGTCCTTCTCTGGTGCCCGCCTCCGACTGCGTTGACGATCACGGCGTGGATCGTGGGCAGCGACGGCGCGGCCGAGGTCGAGACGCGCGTCGGAGCGGCGGTTGCGGACGCCAACGCGCTCTTCGCCTCCGAGAGGGTCGGCGTCGTCCTCCTGCTGAAGGCGGTGCATGTCGTCACGGCACCGGCCTCCGAGTTCGAGGACTTCAACCTCGTGGTGTCGAAGAAGGCCCACGACGATCTCGGCTGCGACGCGGCCCACTTCAACGTGTACATCGCGAAGAAGGTGCTAGGCGTCAGCGGCGGCGGAATGTGGGACGAGACCGTTCCGGATGTCATCGCGCTGGGGCGCGAATTCTCGCGCTACCTCCTCGCGCACGAGGTCGGTCATGCCTTGGACCTGCACCATCCGGACAGCGCTTCCGGTTACCGGGAAGGCTTCGACGCGACCAACCTGATGGCGAGCAACAGCGCGGACCGCTACTACGTTGCCGAGGGCCAGACGTTCCGGGCGCACTTCTGCTCCAAGTCGCACATCCACAGTTCGTGGAGGTTCCATGATGAAGCGGCCTACATCAATCGCTGGACCGCGGGGGAGAACGATACCCTCGGAGACTACCCCCCTGCCCGGTGGCGGATCTGGCCGGACGGTAGCATGCCTGCGGACGACGGGTCCGGGGCAGCTACGTCATCAGCCGAGACGGCGAGCGCAGTCCTCTCCGTCTCCGCGATGCCCGGCGCCTACCCTGAGGAGGCCGGCCACCTCCAGGCCGCCCTCGAGCCAGTGAGGGCGCACGCGCTGGGATCGAAACACGCCCGCGCCGCACCCGCCGCGCGCCTCCAGCTGGTGGCAGGCCACGCCCTCTCGGCGGAAGCCTACTGTCTCTCCGACTGCGACATCGGAAACGACGGAGACGCCCCCGTCACGCCCGAGCCGGCGCACGCAGGCGACTTCGTGAGGGCGCTCGAAGACGGGCCGTCAGCCGAACTGGTGGCCCGTGTCACGGCGATGGCGGAGCGAGCGTTCGCGGCCCGCGAGGCCTTCCTCTGGAGTGACCTTGCGGAGGCCACGCTCCCGCCGAACATCCTCGCCAACGTCCGCGCGCGGACGCTGCCGCAGGAGATCGCGGACACGAAGCGTTGCCTCGAGTTGAACTACCGCGGCCGGGCCATCCAAGGCGTGACGTTCCTCCGCACCCGCGCCGCACTGCCGGCCCTGCGCCGCATCGCGGACGAACACGGATCTCCACTGCGCGAGGCGGCAGAGCAGGCGATCATCGCGATCGGACCGTAGCTCACGCGGGGCCGATCCGAGCGGACCGGCCTCGCGTCCGAAAGGTACTGCTAGGGTGCGAACCGGCCGCCTCACTCCGCAGCTCGCCGCTCACGCTTCACGCGGGCGCGGCGGGCCTTTCCGGCGAGGCGGCGCTCGACGGCGGCGCGGGTCGGCTTCGTTTTCCGCCGCGGCTTCGGCCGGTGCGCCCGACGTGCAACCGCGGCCTCGAGGCGCTCCCACGCGAGCGAGAGGTTGCGGGTGCGCTCGCGGCGCTCGGTGGCCTGCACGGTGATCCCGGTCGGCCGGTGGACGAGACGGACGCCGGTCTCGCTCTTGTTGCGGTGCTGGCCCCCCGGCCCCCCCGCTTTCACGAAGATGACGTCGACGTCGTCCCGGTTCACTTCGGGTCGAAGAGCGCCAGGAACTCCTCGTTGCTCTTCGTCTTGTTGAGCCGGTCGATGAGCGTCTCCAGCCCCTCGAGCGGCTTCATCTTCGTGAGAAGCCGACGCAGCGCCCACATGCGCTTGAGTTTCGCCTCGGCGACGAGCTTCTCCTCCTTGCGCGTGCCGGAGGTCGTGACGTCGATCGCCGGCCAGATGCGCCGGTCGGCCGCGTCGCGGTCGAGGACGAGCTCCATGTTGCCGGTGCCCTTGAACTCCTCGAAGATCACCTGGTCCATCCGCGAGCCCGTGTCGATGAGCGCGGTCGCGATCACGGTCAGGGAGCCGCCGTGCTCGATGTTGCGCGCCGCGCCGAAGTGCGCCTTCGGCTTCTCGAGGACCTTCGCGTCGAGGCCGCCGGTGAGCGTCCGCCCCGAGCCGCGCGCCTCGATGTTGTAGGCGCGCCCGAGGCGCGTGAGCGAGTCCATGAGCACGACCACGTTCTTGCCCATCTCGCAGAGCCGCTTCGCCCGGGCGGTGACGAGCTCGGTCATCGCGACGTGGTTCACGGCGGGCAGGTCGTTCGTGCTGGCGTAGACCTCGCCCTTGACCGCGCGCTTCATGTCCGTCGCCTCCTCCGGACGCTCGTCCACGAGGCAGACGAGGAGGCTGACGTCGGGGTGGAAGGTCGTGACCGCGTTCGCGATCTTCTGGAGGATGACGGTCTTGCCGGTGCGGGGTGGCGCCACGATCAGCGCGCGTTGCCCCATGCCGATCGGGGTGACGAGGTCGATGACGCGCAGCGTCATATCCTGGTGCTCCCCGCCGACCAGCTGGAAGGCCCGGTCGGGATCGATGACGGTCAGCTCCTCGATCTTCGGGATGTCGCGGGCCTGGGCGGGGTCGAGCCCCTCGACCTTGTCGATCGTGGCGACCATCGGCGCCGGCCCGCGCATCGCCCGGGAGACGTGCGCCTCGATCAGCTGCCCCTCGCGGAGCCCGTGGCGCTGGATCAGCTCCCGGTGGACGTACGGATCGATGTCCTGGATCTGGCAGTCGCGCTTCGGGTTGCGGAGGAACCCGTGGCCCTCGCGCGCGAACGCCAGGATCCCGACGACCGGTGCGACCGGCGGCGCGTCCATGAGTTTCGCCCCGCCGCGCCTGCGCCGACGCCTGCGGCGACGACCACCATGGCCTTGATGGCCGAGATGCCCCGCGTGGGGCGCATGGGGACCTTGCCCGTTCATCGATCCAACTCCCATGCGGCCGCTGCAAACGGTCCCTTGAACCGGGTGCTGCTGGGCCGCTACCGGTCAGGCGCCGTACAGGGGGCCCGTCATCCGCTCCAGCGGGGGGCCCGTGCCTACCGGTACGTGAACTGCCGATCATGATACCCGACCCGGGGACAGGGCAAGCAGAAATCGCGGGCCCCCGAGGCCCCCCCCGTTCACGAAAACCCACGGTCGACCGAAGCTAGGGGGCAGGCTCTACACTGGAACGACCCTCCTGGAGAGCCCCATGACGACCAGCACAGCCATGCGCTTCTCGGTGGAGCCCCTGGGCCCCTGCCGCAAGCGGATCAAGGTGACGATCCCCTCCGAACTCGTGACCGAGGAGTTCGACAAGTCCTACCGCCAGTGGACGCGCACCGTCCCGATCCCCGGCTTCCGCCCCGGCAAGGCGCCGCGCAAGCTCGTGGAGAAGCGGTTCGGCAAGCAGGTCGCCCTCGAGGTGAAGCAGTCGCTCCTCGACAACGCCTACACCGAAGCGATCAAGGAGAACAACCTCTCCCCCATCGCGGAACCCGAGGTGGACGTCGAGAAGGTCAACGTCGAGCCGACCAAGGCCGTCGATTTCGACATCACGGTGACCGTCAAGCCGGAGTTCGACCTCCCGGACACGAAGGCGATCGAGGTCACCGCGCCCTCCGCGGCCCCGACCGAGGAGGAGGTGGATGGCGCGCTCCTCGCGCTCCGGAAGCGGAAGGCGACGCTCCGGCCCGTGAAGAAGAGCGGCATCGAGAACGGCGACGTCACCACGCTCAGGATCAAGGGGGTCGCGGGGGACAAGGAGGCGTTCCAGCACGACGGGCTCCCGTACGAGGTCGGGTCGCGCGTGCTCGCGGACCTCGTGACCGACGGCCTCGACGAGGCGCTCCAGGGGAAGCACGTCGGCGACGCCGTGACCGCGAAGGCCTTCGTGCCCCCCCACGTCGAGAGCCACCCGCTCGCGGGCCAGGATCTCGTGCTCCACGCGGAGGTGGTGGACTTCAAGCGGCCCGAGCTGCCGGAGGTGGACGACAAACTCGCGGAGGCGTACGACTTCAAGACGAAGGACGAGTTCCTCGCCTTCGTCCGGGAGGACGTCTCCCGCCACAAGGCGGAGCAACGCGACCGGCTCGTCGAGGACCTCGCGCTCGCGCAGCTCCTCGAGAAGACGAAGTTCGATCTGCCCGACGACCTCATCCAGCGCGAGGGGGACGAGATCGCGCGCCGGGTCGCCTACGAGATGCAGCTCCAAGGGAAGCCCGAGGAGGAGATCGCGAAGCAGGTGGCCGACGTCCGCGCCCGCCGGAGCGAGGAGTCGGCACGGGAGCTCAAGATGTGGTTCCTCCTCGACAAGCTGGTCGAGAAGGAGAAGATCATCGTCACCGAGAACGAGGTTCGAGAAGCGGTCGCGCAGATCGCCGCCTACCAGGGGCAGTCGCCCGAGCAGATGTACGTCCTGCTGCGCGACTCGGGCCGGCTCTCGTCGCTGCGCCACCACCTGCGCGTCAAGCGGGTGCGGGCGAAGCTGCGGGCGCAGGTCAAGGTGACCGAGGCTGCCGGCGGCGCCGCGAAGAAGGCCCCGGAGCCCCCCAAGAAGAAGGCCGAGGCGGCCGAACCCGCAAAGAAGAAGACCACCACCAAGAAGAAGGGCGAGAAATGAACGAGAGGTCCAGCATCTGGATCCCGACCGTCATCGAGAAGACCGGACGGGGAGAGCGCGCCTACGACATCTACTCGCGGCTGCTCGAGGACCGCATCGTCTTCGTCGGCACGCCGATCACGGACACGGTCGCGAACATCGTGATCGCCCAGCTCCTGTTCCTGCAGAAGGAGAACAAGAGCCAGGAGATCAGCCTCTACATCAACTCGCCGGGCGGGTACGTGTCGGACGGCCTCGCGATCTACGACACCATGCAGTTCATCACCTGCGACATCGCCACCTACTGCATCGGCCAGGCGATGTCGATGGGCGCCCTCCTGCTCGCCGCCGGCCAGCCCGGCAAGCGGTTCATCCTGCCGCATGCCCGGGTCATGCTCCACCAGCCGTCGGGGGGCGTCGGGGGCACGGCGGCCGACATCGAGCGGCACGCCGAGGAGATCATCAAGCTCCGGAAGGAGATGAACGAGATCTTCGCGCGCCACACCGGGCAGAGCCTCTCCCGGATCGACACCGACTCGGACCGGGACTTCTTCCTCAACGCCAAGGAGGCCAAGGCGTACGGCCTCGTGGACGAAGTCATCCAGCCCCTCAAGGTGGGTCCGCCCACGACGGGCAAACTGAGCTAGAATCCGGGGACGCGATGACCAAGGGTCGACGGAGCTACACCGAGCGCTGCACGTTCTGCGGCAAGTCGCGCCACATGGTCGACTCGCTGGTCGCGGGGCCGCCGGACGTCTACATCTGCAACGAGTGCGTCGAGCTCTGCAACACGATCCTGCTCGAGGAGAACCGCAAGGGGGCCACCGCGCGTCGCGAGCCGGGGATCAGCTTCCGGCTGCGCACGCCGCGGGAGATCCACACCTTCCTCAACGAGTACGTGATCGGGCAGGAGCGGGCGAAGCGGACGCTCGCGGTCGCCGTCTACAACCACTACCGCCGGATCCAGGTCGGGTTCAAGAGCGACGACGTCGAGCTCGAGAAGAGCAACATCCTCCTCGTGGGCCCGACGGGCTCCGGGAAGACGCTCCTCGCGCGCTCGCTCGCCCGCTTCCTCGACGTGCCGTTCGCGATCAGCGATGCGACCACGCTCACCGAGGCCGGCTACGTAGGCGAGGACGTCGAGAACGTCCTGCTCCGGCTCCTCCAGGCGGCCGACTTCGACCGCGAGCGCGCCGAACGCGGCATCGTCTACATCGACGAGATCGACAAGATCGCGAAGACGCAGAACAACCAGTCGATCACGCGCGACGTCTCCGGCGAGGGCGTGCAGCAAGGGCTCCTGAAGATCCTCGAGGGCACGGTCAGCAACATCCCTCCGCAGGGCGGCCGCAAGCACCCCGAGCAGCAGTACCTCCAGATCGACACCACGAACATCCTCTTCATCTGCGGCGGCACGTTCTCGGGCATCGAGGACATCATCAAGAAGCGCGTCGGGAAGAAGCGGATCGGGTTCGTGGACGACGGGAGCGAGGCGGGCCAAGAGGCCGCCGCGCGCTACCTGCCGCTCATCGAGACCGAGGACCTCCTCGCGTTCGGCATGATCCCCGAGTTCATCGGCCGCCTCCCCGCGGTGACCGTCCTCGACCCGCTCGGCGAGGACGAGCTCTTGCGCGTGATGATCGAGCCGCGCAACGCGATCATCCGCCAGTACCAGAAGTTCTTCGAGATCGAGGGCGTCGAGCTGGCCTTCGACGACGACGCGCTGCGCGCGATCGCCAAGGACGCGCTCAAGCGCGAGACCGGCGTGCGCGCCGTGCGCGCGCTCATCGAGGACTTCCTGCGCGACCTGCTCTACGAGCTGCCCGAGAGCAAGGACAAGATCGCACGCTTCATCGTGACCGCCGCCGCCTACCGCGGGGAGGAAGCGATCGGCAAGGTCCTCCGCGCCGAGGTGAAGCGGCCGCCGCAGCGCGACAGCGCGTAGGCGGCCATGGGAGAAGAGGGGGCCTCGGGGGCCGCGGCCGGGGCGGGATCGCTCGCCGGCCTCTCCCCGGCCGCGATGCGCGCCCTGGTCGCCGAGACGGGAGCGCCCCCCTACCGCGCCCAGCAGCTTTTCCGCTGGGTCCATGTCCGCGGCGCGTCCTCCTACGAGGCGATGACGGATGTCCCGAAGGCGCTGCGGGAGGGGCTCGCGGCGCGGCTTCCCGTCCGGTCCAGCAGGATCGTCGAGACCCACAGGTCCGAGGACGGCACGGTGAAGCTCCTCGTCGGGCTCGCGGACGGGGAGAGCGTCGAGTGCGTCCTCATCCCCGAGGGCGACCGGCGGACGGCGTGCATCTCGACCCAGGTCGGCTGCGGCGTCGGCTGCGTCTTCTGCGCCTCGGGGGCCCGGGGGGTCGTCCGGAACCTCGAGGCGCACGAGATCGTCGAGCAGGTCCTCTGGCTGCGCGAGGCCGCGGCCCCCCCCGCGGAACTCGGCGCCGCGCCGGCCGCCGAGCGGCTCTCGAACCTGGTCGTCATGGGCATGGGCGAGCCCCTGCACAACGTCGGTGCCCTCGTCGAGGCGCTCCGGGTCGTCCAGGATCCCGAGGGGATCGACCTCGGCTCGCGGCGGATCACGGTCTCGACGTCAGGCCCCTTGAAGGGGTTCGAGGAGTTCCTCGCGGCCGGGCTCAAGGTCCATCTCGCGGTCTCGCTCCACGCGGCGTTCGACGATCTCCGGCAAAGGCTCGTCCCGCGCGGCGGCACCGGCACGGTCGATCAGCTCCGCGACATGGCCCGGCGCTGGTTCGAGAAGACCGGACGCGACACGACCTTCGAGTACGTGCTCCTCGACGGCATCAACGACCGGGACGAGGACGCCCACGCGCTCGCGCGTGTCGCCGGTCGGCACCGCAACGTGAACCTGATCCCGATGAACCCGGTCCCGTTCGCGCCGGACCTGCGCGCGCCCCCGCCGGAGCGCACCGAGCGGTTCGCGGCGATCCTCCGGAACGCCTCGATCGTGGTGCACGTCCGGCGGCAGCGGGGCGACGACGTCGCGGCCGCGTGCGGGCAGCTGAAGCTCGCGCGCGAGGGCGCCGCCTGAGCCTACCGGCCACCGAGGTCCCCCCCTGATCGCGCCACGTTGTGCTACAACGGCGGCCCATGGCGATCGATCCGGCCGAGGTGCTCCGCATCGCCCGGCTTGCCCGTCTGAAGGTCGAGCCCGAGGAGGCGAGCCGGCTCGCGAAGGACCTCGACCGGATCGTGGGGCACATCGACAGCCTGCGCGCGGTCAAGCTCCCTGAGGGGGCCGAGGCGCTTACCTACTTCGGCAAGGATGTCCACCGCCCGGACGACGCGCGGGGCTGCCTCGCGAAGGACGACGCGCTCCGGAACGCGCCGATGGAGGACGGCGACTTCTTCCTCGTCCCGAAGATCGTGGACAAGGAGGAGTCGTGAGCGAGCTGTGGCAGCTGAGCGCGACCGCGCTCGCCGCCGCGGTGCGAAGCCGCGAGGCGAGCGCGGTCGACGTGGCGGAGGCGCATCTCGACCGTGCGCTCCGGTGGAACGACCAGGTCGAGGCCTTCCTTCACCTCGAGCCGGAGGAGGTGCGCAGGCAGGCGCGCGAGATCGACCGGCGGATCGCCGCGGGCGAGGATCCGGGGCGGCTCGCGGGCGTGCCGGTCGCGATCAAGGACAACCTCTGCGTGCGCGGGCAGCCCGCGACGTGCGCGTCGAGGATCCTCGAGCCCTTCGTGCCGCCCTACGACGCGCACGTGATCGAGCGGCTGCGCGTGAAGGGTGCGGTCCTCTTCGGGAAGACGAACCTCGACGAGTTCGCGATGGGCTCAAGCACCGAGAACTCCGCGTTCGGCCCCACGCGGAACCCGTTCGACCTCGAGCGGACCGCGGGGGGGTCGTCGGGGGGGAGCGCTGCGGCCGTCGCCGCCGGGCTCGCGCCGCTCGCGCTCGGCAGCGACACGGGCGGGTCGATCCGGCAGCCGGCGGCCCTCTGCGGCGTGGTCGGCATGAAGCCGACCTACGGGCTTGTCTCGCGGTACGGCCTGATCGCCTTCGCGTCGTCGCTCGACCAGATCGGTCCGTTCGGCAGGACCGTGGACGACGCGGCGCTCCTCCTTGAGGCGGTCGGCGGCGCGGACGCCCGCGACGCGACCTCCGCGGGCGTGCCCGTGCCCGATCTGCGCCGGCCCGGCGACGTGAAGGGGCTCCGCATCGGCGTCCCGCGCGAGTGCTTCGGCGAGGGGCTCGCGCCCGACGTGCGGGCGCTCGTCGAGCGCGCCATCAAGGACCTCGGCAAGGCGGGCGCGCGGATCGAGGAGGTGTCGCTGCCCCTCTCGGTGCACGGGATCGCCGTCTACTACATCGTGGCGCCGAGCGAAGCGTCGAGCAACCTCGCGCGCTACGACGGCGTGCGCTACGGCCTGCGCGGCGACGGGAAGGACGTCGAGGAGATGTTCTCGCTCACGCGCGGCGAGGCGTTCGGCCCCGAGGTGAAGCGGCGGATCCTGCTCGGCACGTTCGCGCTCTCGAGCGGCTACTACGAGGCCTACTACGGCCGCGCGCAGAGGGTGCGTGCGGCCATGCGTCACGAGATGGAGGAGTGCTTCAAGAAGGTCGACCTGCTCGCGAGCGCGACGACCCCGACCGCGGCCTTCGCCCTCGGCGAGAAGACGGACGACCCGCTCGCGATGTACCTCTCCGACGTGCTCACCGTCACCGCCCCGCTGTGCGGCGTGCCCGCGCTCTCGCTGCCGTGCGGCCGCACCGCCGCGGGCCTCCCCGTCGGGCTCCACCTCACCGCGCCGCGATTCGGCGAGAGCGTGCTCTTCCGCGCGGCGCGCGCCGCCGAGCAGATGCTCCCGCCGTTCGCCTGGCCTCCGGAGCCCCCTCGATGAAGCACAAGGTGCTCGTCGGCATGGAGGTGCACCTCCAGCTGAGGACCCACAGCAAGATGTTCTGCGGCTGCCCGGTGAAGTTCGGCGCGCCGGTGAACACGCTCGTCTGCCCCGTCTGCCTCGGCCTGCCGGGTTCGCTGCCCGTCCCGAACCGCGACGCGCTCACGATGGCGCTCGCGCTCGCGACCGCGATGGGCTGCGAGATCAACAACCTCACGAAGTTCGACCGGAAGAACTACTTCTATCCCGACCTCCCGAAGGGGTACCAGATCAGCCAGTACGACCGGCCGCTCGCGACGGGCGGCGCCGTCGAGGTCGTGACCGAGGCCGGGGTGAAGTCCGTCCGGCTGCGGCGGCTCCACATCGAGGAGGACGTGGGCAAGAACCTCCACGACGACGCGCGCGGGCTCTCCCGCGTGGACTTCAACCGCGCGGGGACGCCGCTCGTCGAGATCGTCTCCGAGCCTGACCTCGCGTCGGCCGAGGAGGCGCGCGCCTACCTGAACGCGCTCCGCGCGCTCGTCCAGTACCTCGACGTGAGCGACGCGAACATGCAGGAGGGGAACCTCCGATGCGAGCCGAACGTCAACCTCCACATCGAGGATGCGGGAGGCGTCGTGAAGACGCCGATCATCGAGGTGAAGAACCTCAACTCGGTGCGTAACGTGGAGCGCGCGGTGAAGTTCGAGATCGACCGGCAGCTCGCGGAGTACCGCGAGAAGGGGGCCGCCGTCACGAAGCAGCCGCGCGCGACCCGGGGGTACGACGACCAGCGCGACCAGACGTTCGAGATGCGGGAGAAGGAGGAAGCGCACGACTACCGCTACTTCCCCGAGCCGGACATCCCGCCGCTCTCGATCGACGCCAAGTGGCGCGCGGAGGCGAAGGCGCGGGTGCCCGAGCTGCCCGCGGCGCGCCGACGCCGCTTCTCCGACCAGTTCGGCCTCTCCGCGTACGACGCCGACGCGCTCACGCGCGAGCGCGCGACCGCGGACTACTTCGAGCAGGCGGTCGCCGCGGGCGCGCCGCCGAAGCCGGCGGCGAACTGGATCACGAGCGACCTCGCGCGCCACGCGAACGACCGGAAGACCTCCGTCAAGGGGCTCGGCCTGGCGCCGGCGCGCCTCGCCGCGCTCGTGCGCCTCGTCGAGGACGGCAGGGTCGCGCGGCAGGTCGCCAGCAAGGACGTGCTCCCGCGGCTCCTCGACGGCGACGACGACCCTGAGGCGCTCGTCTCGAAGCTCGGCCTCGCCCGCATCGACGACGCATCACGGATCGAGGACGTCGCGCGGCGGGCGATCGCGGCGAACGCGCGGGCCGCCGCGGACTACCGAGCGGGCAAGGAGAAGGCGATCGGCGCGCTGATGGGCTTCGTCATGCGCGAGATGCAGGGCAAGGCGAACTCCGACGTCGTCCAGGACGTCCTCAAGCGCCTGCTCCGGGAGGGCGCATGAAACGCACCTGGTTCGTTCTGGCACTGATCCCCCTGATTGCCGCCGCGCAGGACGGGCCGCAGGTCGAGTGGGTCGGCGACTGGGACAAGGCCTTCGCGCTCGCGAAGGAGACGAAGCGCCCGGTCATGGTCTGCATCAACAGCAAGGACGGCGAGAAGGCGAACGAGGCGACCGCGAAGGAGATCTACCGCGACCCGGAGTTCGTCGAGCTCTCGAAGAGCTTCGTGATGGTCGTGATCAGCACGCTCGGCCACAACACGAGCGGCATCTGCCCCCGCTTCGGCAAGGTCACGTGCGCGGAGCACCTCCAGTGCTGGAAGGCGATGGCCGCCGCCCACGGCGACAAGTTCGTGAGCGCGTTCGCGCAGGGCGAGATGATCTCCCCGCAGCACGCCTGGTTCGCGCCCGACGGGACGCTCCTTCGCCGCAAGGAGTACTGGATGGACAAGGCCGAGCTCCTGGACCGCATGCGCCGGGCGCTCGCGCCCGAGGAGGAGAAGGGGCCCGGGGAAGGGGAGGCGACGCCGCCCGAGGGTTCTCCCCCCGCCGGCACCCCCCTTTCCCCCTCCGAGCAGGCTGACCTCGCGAAGGCCGAGGGCAAGGATCGCGAGCTGCGCCTCGCCGCGCTCGGGAACCTCCTCTCGACGGAGAAGCCCGCGGTGCGGACGGCGGTCATCGACCTGCTCCTCCGCACGACGGACGAGGGCGTGAAGTGCGACGTGATCCGCACGCTCGGGAAGGCGCAGGTCATGGACGCGCGGGTCTCGATCGAGGGGCACCTCGAACACAGGGACCCGCTGGTGCGCTCCTTCGCCGCCGTGTCGCTCGAGTTCCTTGCGCAGAAGGAATCCGTCGCTCCGCTCCTCAAGCGCGCGAAGTCCGAGCGCGACCTCACGGCGCGGAAGAACGTGTGCCGGGCGCTTGGCGCGTGCGGCGGCGCCGCGGCGGACGAGGAGGCGGCCGCGACGCTCCTGAAGACGATCGCGAGCGACAAGCAGAACATGATCCGGAGGCACGCGGCGCTCGCGCTCAAGGCCTACACGGGCGAGAAGGCGTCGCCTCTCGTCGCGACAAAGCTCGAGCAGCTCGCGAGCAGGACGAAGGACCGGGACGTGCGCGGCGGGATCGTCTTCACGCTCGCCTACGTCGGCAAACGCGAGACGACGGAGCCGATCTTCAAGAAGATCCTCGAGGACACCCACGAGGACTACGCCAAGGCCTTCATGCGCGAGGCGCTGCAGATCCTGCGCAAGGAGTCGGGCAACTTCGGCCCCTCGGCGTGGTGGTTCTACCGGGAGGACCGCGAGGACCCCGCCCGCCGCGACGACATCCCGAAGGACATCCCGCCGATGGGCGGCGGCGGCAGGTAGCGCGCCCGCGGCAGGGCGGCATCGACAGGACCCTACGCGCCCCGCAGGCGCGGAATCCGCCGGCGAACCGGTTTCAGGCGCCCGACGCGCCGCCGCGCTCCGCCAGGTGCGTTGCCAGCCAGCGGATCCGGTCGCCGTAGGAGAGTTCGTCGCCGCGCGGCGCGCCCGTGGCGTCGAGGGCCTCGTGGATCTTCTCCAGCGTCGCCCGGAGCTTCTTCTTGCCGTGCTCCGCGGCGTCGTCGCGCTCCTTCTCGAGCCGGTTGAGCTTCACCCGGAGGTCGCAGACGAGGATCATGTGCTCCTCGCCCTCCTTCCTCGCGAGCGCGAGGTCGCGCTCCAGCGCGTGGACCCTCGCCGCGTGGGCCTGCTCCGCCGCGACGAGCCGCTCCCGCGTACGGTCCAGCTCGCGCTCGATCGACGCCGCGCGGTCGCGCTCCTCCTCGAGCTCCTTCCGCGCCCCCTCGGCCCGCTTGAGCCGCGTCCGCAGCTCCGCCGTCTCGGACTTGAGCCCGGCGCAGTCCTGCTCGTTCTCGGCGAGGACGTCGCGTTCGCGCTGGACGGTCGCGAGCCGCTCCCGCGCGCGCATCACCTCCGCCTCCGCGACCTCGGTGTGCGCGCGCGCGTCCGAGACGCGGCGCTCGAGCCCCGCGATCCGCTCCAGCGCGGCGGCCGCCGCCGCCTCGGCGAACGCGGTGCGGCCGGCCTGCTCGCGCAGTCCGTCGCCCTCGCGCCGCGCGACCACGAGCTGCTCGTGCGCACGATCCAGCTCCTCGCGCGCCCGCCGCTCTTGCGCCAACGCCGCCTTCGCCTCGCTGAGCTGCGCGGCGAGCGACTGCCATTCCGTCCGCGCCCTCTCGAGGCTCTCGAGCAGGCTCGCGACGTCCTTGAGGCACGCCGCCTCCCAGTTCACGACGTTGCCCGGGGGGGCGTCGAGCCCATCCCGGATCTGCTCGAACGCCGGCATGGACCCTTCAGCGTACTGGATTCGCTGTCCCTCGTCTCTCACAACCCTCGCTGCCTCCGCACGCGCCGCTGCCGAGACGCGTGCTGGCCCATTTCCTACTCCGCGGCGCGTGCGAGCGCAAGCCCATGGCCGGACATCAGGCCGAACGTCGGAGGGATTCCGCCAATTAAGGGGCCCCCCAGGCCCCCCTACTTCTTCCTGAACAGCGCGCGCCAGCCGGTCGGCGGGTTGAACCGCACCTTGCGGCCCGAGCTCAGGCGGATGTCATCCACGATGTAGAAGCACTCGGGGTCGGCACGGGTCACGTGCTCGATCACCGGGCGCATCTTCCGCCGGGCCGCCTGGAGGAAGACCATGCTGATCGGTCCCTGCTTGCCCGTGCCGTCGAACTGGGTGACCACGTAGCCTTGCCCGCGCAGCTCCTTCACGAGCTGCGGCCCGAGGCGGGTGAAGACGCGGATCACCTGGTCCCCGGCGCCGAACCAGCCCTCGACGGTCATCCCGAGGTAGGTGCCGAGCGCGAACCCGGCCGCGTAGCAGATCGCGAAGATCGGGCGCTCGAGGTTCTGGATGACGCGCGAGACGACGACGACCCAGATGAGCAGCTCGAAGAAGCCGAGGGCGCACGCCACGCCGCGCCGGCCGTGGACGACGAAGACCGTCCGCAGGGTCCCGAGCGTGACGTCGACGACGCGCCCGACCACGATCGCCGCGCAGGTGAAGACGATGTCCCAGGTCAGGGGCTCACTCCCACTCGATCGTCGCGGGCGGCTTGCTCGAGATGTCGTAGGCCACGCGGTTGATCCCGCGCACCTCGTTGATGATCCGGTTCGAGATGCGCTTCAGGAGATCGTACGGAAGCTCGGCGACGTCGGCCGTCATCGCGTCCACCGACGTGACCGCGCGCACGGCAACCACGTGCTCGTAGGTGCGCTCGTCGCCCATCACGCCCACGCTCTGGACGGGCAGGAGCACCGCGAACGCCTGCCAGAGCGACGGGTAGAGCCCCGACGCGCGGATCTCCTCCTGGACGCGGTGGTCGGCCTCGCGGAGGAGGCGAAGCCGCTCGGGGACGACCTCGCCGAGGACGCGCACCGCGAGGCCCGGGCCGGGGAACGGGTGGCGCGAGACGATCCGGTCCGGGAGCCCGAGGGCGCGGCCGATCGTGCGGACCTCGTCCTTGAAGAGCTCGCGCAGCGGCTCCATGAGCTCGAAGCCGAGCTCCTTCGGCAGCCCGCCCACGTTGTGGTGCGTCTTGATCGTCGCGGTCGGGCCGCCGTGCGCCGCGACCGACTCGATGACGTCGGGGTAGAGCGTGCCCTGCGCGAGGAAGTGCGCGTCCTTGAACCGCTTCGCCTCCTCGCGGAAGACCTCGATGAACGTGTGGCCGATGATGGTCCGCTTCTTCTCCGGGTCGACGACGCCGCGCAGCCGGTCGAGGAAGAGCGAGCTCGCGTCCGCGAACCGGAGCGGCACGGAGAAGTGCTCGGCGAACGCGCGCTTCACCTCCTCCGCCTCGCCCAGCCGCAGGAGGCCGTTGTCGACGAAGATCGGGTGGACACGAGCGCCGATCGCGCGCTCGCAGAGCTTCGCGACGACCATCGAGTCCACGCCCCCGGAGAGGCCGAGAACGACCCCCTTCTCGCCCGCCTGCTCGCGGATCCGCCCCACGGTCTCCTCGATGAAGGAACCCATCTGCCAGTCGCCGGAGAGGCGGCAGACGCGGAGGAGGAAGTTGCCGAGGATGTCCCGGCCCCGCTCGGTGTGGGTGACCTCGGGATGGAACTGGATGCCGTAGAGCCTCCGCTCCGCGTGGCAGACCGCGGCGAACGGCGTGTTCGTCGTGCGCGCGAGCGTCTCGAAGCCCTCGCCGGGGTCCTCGACGCTGTCCCCGTGGCTCATCCAGACCTGCGTCCGCGCGGGGACGCCGTGGAAGAGGTCGCCGGGCGCGACGACTTCGAGGCGCGCCTGGCCGAACTCGCGGCGATCGGCCTTCACGACCTTGCCGCCGAGCTCCTGGCACATGAGCTGCATGCCGTAGCAGATGCCGAGCACGGGGATCCCGAGGCCGAAGACCGCCGGGTCGCACCGCGGCGCCCCTTTGGCATAGACGCTCGCGGGGCCGCCGGTGAGGATGATCCCCTTCGCGCCCTTGAGGCGCGCGGGGTCGACCGACGCGGGCACGATCTCGCAGTAGCAGTGGTGCTCGCGCACCCGCCGTGCGATCAGCTGCGCGTACTGCGCGCCGAAGTCGAGGATGAATACGGTCTCGTGGCTCAACGCTCGGTGCGGTAGTTCGGGGCTTCCTTCGTGATCTCGATGTCGTGCGGGTGGTTCTCCACGATGCCCGCGTGGCTGACGCGCAGGAAGCGCGCCTTCGTCCGGAGCTCCGGGACGGTCCGGGTGCCGCAGTACCCCATCCCCTGGCGAAGGCCGCCGACGAGCTGATGGACGAGGTCGCGGAGATGCCCCTTGTACGGGACGCGCCCCTCGACGCCCTCCGGCACGAACTTCTCGGTCGCGCGGATCTCCTCCTGTCCGTAGCGGTCCTTGCTTCCCTGCGCCATCGCGCCGAGGCTACCCATCCCGCGGTAGCTCTTGAACGTGCGGCCGCGGAAGAGCACGGTCTCGCCGGGGCTCTCCTCCGTGCCCGCGAAGAGCGACCCGATCATCACGCAGTGAGCGCCCGCGCCGAGCGCCTTCACGATGTCGCCGCTGTACCGGACGCCACCGTCGCCGATCACCGGGATATCGCGGTCCTTGAGCGCGGCGACGGCGGATGCGATCGCGGAGAGCTGCGGGACGCCGACGCCCGCGATGACGCGCGTCGTGCAGATCGAGCCGGGGCCGATGCCGACCTTCACGCCGTCCGCGCCCGCGTCCGCGAGGTACCGCGCGCCCTCGCCCGTCGCCACGTTGCCCGCGATCACGTCCACGTCGAAGTGGCCCTTCACGTGCTCGACCATCCTCCCGACGTTCCGGCTGTGGCCATGGGCGGTGTCCACGACCAGGACGTCCACGCCCTGCTCGACGAGCGCCTTGGCGCGCTCCCTGGCGTCCCCGGTCGCCCCGACGGCGGCCCCGACCCGGAGCCGCCCCTTCGGGTCGAGGTTCGAGAGCGGGAACTCCATCAGCTTGTTGATGTCCTTGATCGTGATGAGCCCCTGGAGGTTGAACTGCTTGTCCACGAGGAGGAGCTTCTCGACCTTCGACTTGTGAAGGACGTCCTTCGCGGCCTCGAGCGTCGTGTCGATCGGCCCGGTGATCAGGTGCTCCCGGGTCATCACGTCCGCGATCCGCGCGTTCTCGTCGCGCCGGAAGCGCAGGTCGCGGCTCGTGAGGATCCCCACCACGCGCCGCCCCTCGACGATCGGGATGCCCGAGATCTTGTTCTCGTCCATGAGGCGCCGCGCCGTGCCCACCTTCTCGTTCGGGGGGAGCGTGATCGGGTCGTAGATGATCCCGTTGACCGACCGCTTGACGAGGTAGACCTCCTTCACCTGCTGGTCGACCGAGAGGTTCTTGTGGATGACCCCGAGTCCGCCGTGCTGCGCCAGCGCGATCGACAGCGCGGATTCGGTCACCGTGTCCATCGCCGCCGAGACGATGGGGATCTTCAGGCCGACGCGGCGGGTCGCCTGGCTCGTGACATCCACGTCCGAGCCCACGACCTCGCTGTACGTCGGCACGAGGAGGACGTCGTCGAAGGTGATGGCCTCGCCAACGATCCTGTCCTGCATGCGCACCTCGATTCCCGGGTTCGGGAGGGCGCGCGAGCGGTGCGAAACAAAAAGGGGCGCTCTCCCGCGCCCGATCTTGAATCAGGATGAGTATACGGCCCCCGGGCCCCCTCGTCCACTCCCGCGCGCGGCGGGCGCCTACTCGCCGTGCCGCCCGGCCTGCCCCACCCGCGCGTAGTACCGCCCGAACGGCGTCTCCATGAAGCGGTCGTAGGAGACCTGTTCGAGCTTCACGAGCCCCTTCTGCGGCAGCGAGCCCGCGAGGAGCAGGTGGAGCACTCCGCACACGCCGGCGGAGGTCGAGATCTCGATCCCGGTGAAGAAGTGCCTCCCGAGGTAGCGTCCCGGCACGCGTCGCCAGTAGGTCTTCTCCATGTACCGCCCCTGCGACGTGCCGAGGCCGCGCACGGAGACGATGACGAAGTCGTCGAGGGTCGCCGGGATCGAGCGCTGGAAGATCGCGACCAGCTCCTCCGGATGGTCCTTGAACCCGAGGTCGTCCATGAGGAACCGGATCAGCTCGAGGTGCCCCGGGTACCGGATCGTCTTGTAGTCGAGGTGGCGGATCCGCCCCTCGTAGGTGTGGCAAAGCGTGCCGACGCCGCCCGAGGTCGTGAACGCCTCGTAGGTGACGCCGTCGATCACCACCTCCTCCGTCTCCTTGAGCGGCGGCACGAGCGTGAGCCGGCTCTCGCGCAGCGCCTCGCACGGGTGGAGGTACTCGTTCACGAGCCCCTCGGTGGACCACGTCAGGTTGTACTTGAGCCGGTTGTTCGGCTGCTCGGGGAGCGCGCCCACGCGCAGGGTGAGCGTGTCCACCTCGTCGAACTGCTCGATGATGTGGATCCCCGCGAGCGTCACGAACCCGGGCGCGACCCCGCACTGCGGGATGAACGCGCACTCGGCCTTCTCCGCGAGCTCCTTCACGAACTGCGTGACCTGCACGTCCTCCGTGAGGTCGAGGTACGCCACGCGCGCCGCCGAGGCCGCCTCGGCGATCTGCGGGTTCGCGGCGAACGGAGCGGCGGAGACGACCGCCGCGCTCCCCTTGATCGCCCGGAGAAGCGCCGCGCGCGAGCCCACCCCCTCTGCGAACGCCTCGACCCGCTCGACCTCGCCCGCGACGCGCTTCGCCGCCATGGGCTCGGCATCCGCGACGCGGATCGCGTAGCTCCCCTCGGCCGAGAGCATGTGGACGATGGTCCTGCCGACGCGGCCCGCGCCGACGACGAGCACGCTCTTCATCCCGCGATCTTCGCCGCTGGGCAAAGAAAAGAGGGGGCCTCGGGGGCACGGCCCCCGACGCCCCCTCACACCCTAGCTGTGGCGAAGGTCGAGCGGCTCCGCCCAGCCGCCCGAGAGGTCGAACGCGAACGGACCTCCGAGACCGTCGAGCGTCGCGGCGAACGGCCCCTTGATGACCCGGGGCTCGGCGACGTAGATCCCGACGTCCTGCCCGATCTTGCGCACGCGGTGGAAGACCGCGACCAGACCGCCGGAGCCCGTGTTCGCGACCAGCTTCGTCGGGAGGTCTGAGCCTCGGGGAGCGCGGATCTTGAGCGCGACCTTGTCGCGCGGCGCCGCCATCACGGTCATCGCCGGAACGCAGTCGGGGATCGGCCAGTCGTAGTGGATCTCGTGATTCGGGCTCACGAGTTGCACGTGAGTCCACGCGGGGAACTCGAAAGCGAGGACGCCTTCCTTGTCGGTCCGAACGACCTGCGGCATCTCGCCCACGCGGCCGCCCTCCAGGCGGTCCCCCGCGGGGCGGATCTCGACCGCGAACCAGCGGAGCGGGCGGCCCTCGAGGTCGAGGACCCGGATCCGGGTGAGCCGCGAGCCCTCGAGGGCGGGGCCGATGCCCGCGCGCTCGCCGCCCGTGAGCGCCTCGAGGAAGGCGACGAGGTCCTTGACCTCCTCTCCGGTGAGCCTGAGCGGTCGCACGAGCCGGTTGGGCGTGCCGCCGTGGTCGTAGTAGCGGACGACGTCCTCGAGCGTCGCGAACGAGCCGTCGTGCATGTAGGGCGCGCGGCGGGCGACGTCGCGGAGCGGCGGGGTCTTGAACCGCCCGAGTTCCGTGGTGACGAAGCTCATCTCGCCCGCGCCGCCGTCCATGACGAGCGTGCCCCCGAACTCCATGGCGGCCGACCGGAACGTCACGCCGGTGTTGTGGAAGGCGCCGTCGCTGAGCGTGGGCCGGGCGCTCTTCGGATCGATCGTGTGGCAGGAGGCGCAGTCGGCCTTCCCCGTGAACAGCGCGAGGCCGCGCCTCTGCCGAGGCGTGAGCGCGTCGGGGTCGCCCGCCTGGTAGCGGTCGAAGGCGCTCTCGCCGGAGTGCAGGGAGAGGACGTAGGCGTTCATCGCGTCGATGAGCCGCTCGGTGGTGATCGTCGTGGATCCGAAGGCCGCGACGAAGGCCGCGTCGTAGCGGTCGTCCTCCTCGAGCCGCAGGAGGATCGGCACGGGCGCGGGCCCGCCGGGCGTCGGCTCGGGCCCGTAGTAGGGCGGCGTCAGCCGCTCGATCGTCCTCTTGAACTCGGTCGCGTTCGGGTTCCGCCCGCTCGACGCCGCCTCCGTGAAGTGGCGGGTCCGGGTGGTGCGCGCGGCCTCGAGCGCCTCCGCGCGCGGCGCGAGCCGCGCGGTGAGCAGCTCCCGGACCGACGCGAACTCGCCGTCCCAGTGGAGCGGCTGCTCGGCCGCGAGATCGGTGACCGGCTGGCTGTGCCGCCGCGTCTTCCCGGTCTCGTCCACGGAGAACTGCCGCGGGTCGGAGAACCCGCGCTCGGGCTCGTGGCACGAGGCGCAGGAGAACCTGCCGCCCCGGCTCACCGTGGGATCCATGAATAGCCGGCGCCCGAGCTCGACCTTCGGGTCGTACTCCCCCGCCTGCGCGAGGGAGGAGATCACGAGCGCCGCGATGCCGCACCGTACGCTTCGCATTCGTCTGTACCTCCGCGGGGGCCTCTCGACCCCCACAACATGGGAACGCAGGCGCGCAGCCGTTTTGTTCACCTGACTTAGAGACGCGGCCTGCGCGAGAGCGGTCAGGTCGCTGGGATCGCGAGGGGGCCTTGGGGGCCGGCCGCGGATCCGCCTCCCATCCGGCAACCGAATAAGATGGGCGGGCGAAATGTTGCACGTCGCACTTGTCGAGCCCGAGATCCCCTGGAACACGGGGAACATAGGCCGCACCTGCCTCGCGGCTGGGGCGAGGCTCCACCTCGTGAGGCCCCTCGGCTTCCATCTCGGGGAGCGGTGGCTCCGCCGCGCCGGGCTCGACTACTGGGAGCACGTGGAGCCAGTCGTGCACGACTCGTTCGTGGCCTTCGAGGCCTCCCTGCCGCGACTCGGCGTTCCGTTCTTCATGAGCGTGGAGGGCCCCGGGAACCTGTTCGAGGTGGAGATCCCTGACGAAGCCGTCTTCGTCTTCGGCAGCGAGAGCAAGGGACTCCCGCCCGCCGCGCGCGACCGCTACCAAGACCGGCTGGTCCGGCTCCCGATCGTCGACCCGCGCGTCCGCTCGCTCAACCTGAGCACGGCCGTCGGCATCACGCTCTACGAGGCGCTGCGGAGGCGATGCTGCGCCTGACGCCCCCGAGGCCCCCCTACTTCGCCCCGACGCCGGGCGGCATCGCGAGCTTCTGGTTCGGCTTCTTCTGCGACGCCGCGTAGTACTCCAGCGCCTTCGGCATCCACTTTTTCATGTTCGCGATCCGGTTGAGCGGGTCCGGGTGCGTCGAGAGGAACTCCGGCGGCCGCTTGCCCTTCGACATCTCGGCCATCCGCTCCCAGACCGCGACCGCCGCCTCCGGGTTGTAGCCGGCCTTCGCCGCGAGGTAGAGCCCCTGCTGGTCCGCCTCGCTCTCGTGCTTCCGGCTGTACGGGAGCAGCACGCCGACCGCCGCGCCCGCGCCCAGCGCCGCGACGACGTACTCGCCGTTCTTGCTGTTGCTGAAGCCGACCGCGGCGGCGGCCATCACCGCCTGCGACGTCAGGTTCTGGCTCATCCGCTCGTTCCCGTGCTCGAGGATCGCGTGCATGATCTCGTGGCCCATGACGATCGCCATCCCGTCCGTGTCCACGAGCACCGGGTAGATCGCGGTGTAGAAGGCGATCTTCCCGCCGGGCAGGCACCACGCGTTGACCGTCTTCGGGTCGTCGATGAGCTTGAACTCCCACTGGTAGTCGGGCTTGTTCGCCGCGGCCGCGAGCGCCTTGCCCACCTCCTGGAGCGGGCCTGCGTATCTCGGGTCCGTGATGACCTTCGCGCCGCTCGCGGGCCCGGTCATCTCCGTGTACGCCTGCGACCCCATCTGGCTCATCTCCTTGTCGCTGAAGAGGAGGAGCTGGCTTCTGCCCGTGTGGGGGTTCGTCTTGCAAGTCCCGAGGAGGAGAGGGAGCGCGAGGGAGAGGAGGAGGCGTCGGCGCATGGCGAACCATTGTGCCGCGCGCGCGCAGAGGTTCCAATGCCTAGGCATGCGCCCCTACGGCTGCCGCGGGGAGCCCTCGCCCCCCCTGGGCCCCCTGGCCCCCACCCTTGCCCGCGCGACCACGTTCGCCCACGAGAGCGCCGAGGCGCTGCGCGCCGTGGGAACGGGCGAGAAGCCCGGCGAGTTCTACCCGCGCTACGGCCACCCCGCGGGCCGCGCGTTCGAGAGCGCGGTCGCCGACGCGGAGGGGACCGACGGCGCCGTGTCGTTCGCGTCGGGCATGGCCGCGCTCCACGCGATCTTCCTCGCCCCGCTCGGCGAGGGCGCGATCGCGGCGGCGCGCGACCTCTACGGGGGCACCATCGCGCTCCTCGACAAAGACCTGCCGCGCTTCGGCGTGCGCGTGCTCCGGTTCGACCCGTTCGCGCCGGGCGAGCTCGAGCGGGCGCTCGAGCAGCGCGTGTGGCTCGTCCACGTCGAGACGCCGACGAACCCGCTCTGCCGGGTCGTGGACGTCGAGCGCGTGGCGAAGCTCGCGCATGCGAAGGGCGCGGTCGTGTCGGTGGACGCGACGTTCGCGCCGCCGCCGTTGCAGCGCGTGGTCGCGCTGGGCGCGGACCTCGTGATGCACAGCGCCACAAAGTACCTCGGCGGCCACTCGGACGCGATCGGGGGGGTCGTCGGGGGCCGGCACGAGCACATGGCCGCGATCGAGGGGTTCCGGCGCCGCACGGGCGGGATCCTCGGCCCGGACACGGCGTGGCTCGCCCTGCGGTCGATGAAGACGCTCGCGCTGCGCGTGCGGCAGCAGGCGGAGACCGCCGCGCGGCTCGCGCGCTTTCTCGTCGGGAAGAAGGGGGTCGCGGGGGTCCACTATCCCGGCCTCGAGAGCCACCCCGACCACGCGGTCGCGAAGCGGCAGATGGAGTCTTTCGGAGCGGTGCTCGCGTTCGAGGTGCAAGGCGGCCTCGCGGCTGCCGTGCGTGTCTACGACCGGTTCCGGGTGATCGGCCGTGCCGTGTCGCTCGGCGGCGTCGAGTCGATCGCGTCGCTGCCGGTGCACACGTCGCATGCGATGATCCCGCCGGCCGAAAGGGCGCGCGCGGGGATCGCGGACGGCCTCATCCGCCTCTCGGTCGGCCTCGAGCCGTACGACGCCCTCGCCGCGGACCTCGAGCGTTCGCTCACTTGACGCCGAAGACGCGGTCGTAGCGGGAGTAGGCCTCGAGGCACATCGTGAGCATGGCGGTCGAGTAGACGCGGCCGCCGTTCCACGTGGGTGGTGGTTCCATATTTAAGTATGGCACATCTGTCCCTCACGGCGACCGCCAGAAGGCCCACCAGGCGAGCAGGAGGAGGACGATCGCGGCGGCAGCGAAGTGCGGGGCCAAGGGGCGCGCGGGGACGCCGGGCTCGCCGACGCCCGGGAGCGGGTCGCTGCGTTCGTCGGGCGGCAAGAGGTCCAAGTCCTTCGCGAGGAAGTCGACCGCGAGCGTCGCGTCGGGGAAGCGCCAGAACCCGGGCGGCCCGAGGAGGCGCGGGCCCACGCGGATCGTGCCCAGATCCGCGATCGTCGCGAGCCCCTGCTGCGGCGCGGGCTCGCCGATCGCGTAGAACTCCGGCCGCTCCGCGTGCGCCGCGGGCGCGAGGAACTCGACCGCGTTCCGCAGGAAGAGGGGGTAGGCGGGGGACGCCGCGAGAAGCGACCGGTCGGGATCGAATCCCAGCGCGACCCAGCCGGGCGCCGCGGCGACGACAGGGCCGACCGCGGCCGTCGCGACCGCCTCGCCGCCGAGGATCGCCCGCGCGCGGAGCGGCGCGACGCGCGAGAAGTCGAATCCGAGGAGCAGCGGGTGGTCCTTCCGGACGTCGAAGAGCGCCGCGGCGTCCCCCTCGTCGCCCACGCGGAACGGCAGCGCGCCCGGCGGCGGCGCGACGTAGAGCGCCCGCACGCCGGGAATGCGCTCCGGCGGCCCGCACCGGTCGAAGACCAGGAGGTCGTACCGCCCGGCCGCCTCCCTCGCGTGGTCGGGCGTGGTCCGGTCGAGCGGACCCTGGATCGCCTCGGTGCTCTCGAGCGCCTGGAGCGCCGCGACGAGGAAGGGCGACGGTTCGCCCTCGGCAAGGACCAGGACCTTGGGGCGCGGGGGCGCGGAGAGCGTCAGGTACGCCGTGTCGTCGGGCGGAAAGCCGTCGCCCTCCGACGTGACCACGAGCGTCACCTCGCCCGCGTCCGGAAGGGGCACGCTCACGTCCTGCGTGCCGCGGACCTCGCCGGTCCACTTCCCTTCCACGGAGACCATCCCATCCCCCCGCACGAGCAGCTGCGCCACCGAGCCGCCGCCCTCCGGGTCGGCCACGACCGCGAGCGCCGCGACGCCCGCGTTCCGCACCTGCTCGAAGACCGTCCGGAGCCTCATCCCCTCGACCCGGCCGCGGCGGTGGGTGACGAGGACAAGGTCGGGGTCGCGCATGCCCTCCGCGGCCGCGCGCGCGAGCTCGATGGCCTCGTCCCGCGGCGCGTCGGTCCAGCCGGGCTCATGCGCGCGCGCCGCGGCGAGCGCGCCGGCCACGTCGTCGCCGGTCCAGAGGGTCGCGCCCTCGTCGGCGACGCCGATGACCGCGAACCGGGCCCCCCGGACGCGGCGCCGGATCTCCGCCTCGGCGATCTTCGTCAGGTTCGCGCGGCGCTTCCCGGCCCGGAGCGTGACATCCCCGTCGAGGACGAGGACCAGGTCCCGGGTCCGGTCGGGCGCGCCGGGCACCCGCGGCCCGCCCGCGGCCAGCGCGACCAGCGCGCACGCGAGGAGGACGAGCGCGAGGTCGAGCCACCGGGCCACGCGCGCGCCGAAGCCCCCCGGGCGCTGCGCGAGCGTCGCCATCCAGAGCGGCAGGAAGGGCACGACATGCCGGCGCGCACGCCGCCGGATGAGATGCGCCGCAAGGACGCCCGCCGCGGCGAGGCCAAGCGCGAATCCCGCGGGATCGACGAACTCGATCACCGCCCGAGCCACCCGCGGGCGATCGCCGCCCGCACGATCTCGAAGAAGGGCTGGTCCGCGCGCACGCGCAGGAACCCCGCGCCCCCACGACGGCAGAAGTGGCGGAGCCCGTCGATCCTCGCCTCGCGGGCGCGTCGGTAGTCCGTGACCGCCTGCTCGGTGAGGTCGAGCGTCCTCGTCGCGCCGGTCTCGCGGTCGACGAGGCGCACGCGGCCGAACGGCGGCGGCTTCAGCGCTTCGCGGTCCTCGACGAGGATCGCGTGGACACGGTAGCGGCGGCCGAGGAGGAACGTGAGCGCGGCCGTCGCGCTCAAGGGGTCGAAGAAGTCCGACACGAGGAACGCGACCCCGCCGCGCGCGGCCCGCGGGAGCGCTGCCCGCGCGGCGCCGAGGAGGTCCGTCGGCCCCGAGGCCTCGGCGTCCACCTTCCCGAGCAGGTCGGTGAGCCGCGCGCGTCCGGAGAACGCCTCCGCCGCCCGCGCGCCGCCGACCGGGATCCAGAGCACACGGTCGAGCTGCCGGAGGGCGATCGCGCCCAGGGCCGCGCACACCTTCGCCGCGCAGCGCGCCGCCTCGCCCTGCATGCTCGCCGAGCAGTCCTGCAGGAGCACGAGGTCGAGCGCCTCCTCGGCGTCGAACTCCTTCACGACCAGCGTGTCCATGCGCGCGTACGCGTGCCAGTCCACGGTCCGGAGCGCGTCGCCGGGGGCGTACGCGCGGTGCTCGCGGAACCCGCTTCCGGGCCCCGGCTTCCGCATCGCGCGCTCGCCCGAGAGCTGCCCGCGCACGACCTTCGCGGCGAGCAGCTCCAGGTGCCGGAGCTGCGCGATCTCGTGCGCCGAGAAGATCACTTCCCCTCCGGCCGCAGCAGCTCGAAGTACTCCCGCACGAGCTTCTTTGCCGCGGGCGAGAGCCCGGGCCGGTTGAGCGCCTCCTCGCGCCGGCGCAGGAGCTCCGGCCACGCCTCCTCGATCGGCTTCTCCTGCTGCCCCCCGCCCCCCTCGGGCACCTCGATCGGGACCTTGGCCTTCTTCCTCACCTGCTCGTCCCCCTTGACGAGCGGCTCCACGAACTTCGGCTTCACTTCCTGCGGGCCGTCGCCCTGCGACTCCGGGGTGGGAGGGGGCTTGGGGGAGGGGGAGTCCGGCTTCGGGTTCTCGCTCTCGCCCTCCGGCGGCGGCTCGATCCGGAACCGGTACTCGTTGCTCAGGAGAACGCCCGCGCGCGCGACCGCGACGTGGTCGCCGGGCTCGAGGTCCTTGATCATCGGCGCGAGGTCGAGCACGACGGCGTCCTGTCCCGGCGCGCCCGCCGGGAGGAAGAGCGTCGCCCCCGTGGGCTGCTCCTCGCGGCTGTCGATCCGCAGCGAGATGTCGAACGTGAAGTCGGCGACGGGCGCCACCGGGGACTCGACGATCACCTGCACGGGCACCGGGAGCCCGGGCTGGACGATCTCCTTCTCGCCGAGGAGCCGGAGGACCAGCTCGCGGTCGTCCTCGCCGCCCTCGGGCCGCGGGATCACGCCGCCCTCCTCCGCGGGCGCCTTGCCCGGCACGAGCGCGACGAAGAGGACGAGCAGGACGACGATGCGCCGGAGCCAGCGCTCGCCCCGGCGGGAAGGGACGGCGAAGAGCGTCGGCGGCGGGGGCTTCCGCACCGCCTCCCGCTCGACGAGTCCCGCGAGCGGCCCCCGCGCCTCGAGCGCGGAGGAAAACCGGTCGGTCCCGAGCGCGCGGTCGACGTCGCGCGCGATGTCGGGGATGGGCGGCATGAGGAAGAGCGGCGCGACCGTGCGCGCGAGGAGCGCCAAGGCGAAGAGGGCCGCGAGCGCAAGCGCTCCCTGGACAAGACCGAGGATCGAGACGACGAAGTACCCGAGGATCGGGTCCCCCCCGCCCCCCCCCATCCAAGGCACGGGAAGGATGCCCACGCGCTCGAGGAAGAGCGCGACCGCGACGAGCGTCCCGCCGACGAGGACGATCCGCCGGGCGGAGACCCGCGCGCGGGCGGTGGCGCGACGCCGCGCGTGCGCGGCGAGGAGCGCGCGAACGTCCTTCACAGCGGGGATTCTAGCGGACGTTGACTTGCGGCAGGTCGGGTCATAGCCTTTCGGCCGGCCGCCGGGCCTCGATCGCAGATGCAGCCCGACCCGATCCGCGTCATCGCGTTCTCCAGCCTCATCCTGGGCAGCTTCTTCATGATGAAGAGCATCTCGGTCATGACGCCCAAGTACGTCCTGCACGAGCTGCTCGACTTCAAGGTCAACAAGAGCCGCTTCTTCCGGAAGTACATCAGCCAGCGGCTCGAGTCCGTGATCGGGTTCATGTTCCTGTTCCTCGGGTTCGTGCTCCAGCTCTACCTCGAGGTGCAGGCGCTGGGTGAGGAGGGGCGGCGCGTCGGCACGAGGGGGTTCGCCAACTGGTGGCTCGTCATCACGATCACGGTCGTCACGATGCTCGGGATCGCGTTCGTGCTCTCGCGGGTCACCCGCTTCTTCAGCAACAAGGTCTTCGTCGAGCAGGTCCGGTTCATGGTCGAGACGCACGGCTTCCCGCTCGAGAGCGACGAGGGGCTGGTGCTCGAGCTGGGGCGCGTGATGCGGGTGCCCCACGGCGACGACGACACGGTCGAGTCCTACGCCGCGAAGGTGCGCGCGAAGATGAGGCTGCCCGCGGCGCCGGCGGCGCGCACGCGCGTCCCGCCCCGCCGATGATCCTCCTCGCGGCGGCCGTCGCGTACGCGGCCTCGGCGTGGATCTACTTCCGCGGCCGGTTCGGCTGGGCCGCGCTCGGCGGCGTCGCGTTCGCGGCGCTCATGGCGCCCGCCGCCTTGGGACACCTGGGGGGCGTCGGGGGCGCGATCGCCTTCGCGCTGCTCGCGGTGGCGCCCGGCGTCTACCTCCTGGTCCACGCGGTGGACGCGCGTCGCGGCCTGTTCCTGCTCCCGACGATCTACTCGATCCCGATCGCGTTCGTCTGCGGCCTCGTCCTCTGGGTCGTCGTCGCGTCCGGCGCGTTCCTGCGGTAGGCGTCCGTGTCACCGACGCGGGTCAGACGGCGCCTTTGCTCAGGTGCTCGTGGACGACCGCCCAGGAATCGCCCCTGCGAGCCAGCACGGTCGTGCCGCGGCCCGACCCGGACGCCGGTGCGTCGCGAAGGATGCCGGACCAGTCGAAGCGGTAGACGCAGGCGGCGATCTCCTCGGATCGCGCCACCCAGACGACCTCGCTGATCCGGTAGGTCTCGTCGCGGATCAGCTCAAGGTTCCGACGGACCGCGCGCTCGATCGCGGCCTTGCCGACGTGGCGGGTCCCGTCGCTGAACCAGAAGACCGCGTGATCGTCGATGAGGCGGAGCGTGTGCTCGACGCCGCCCGTGCGGCCGGACGTCTCGTACTCCTTGAGGAACTGGTCGGGAGTCATGGCCGCCCACCGCCTTGCCGCTCGGTCGCGAACGGCGCGCGCCATGCTACCGCTTCGGCCCCTCGCGCGCCGCCGGGAGCGGGCGCCACGGGATCCCCGGACCCTACTTGTACCGCTCCGGGTGGTACGGCACGACGTTCTTCAGGAAGCCCTTCGCGAGCAGCTCCTCGGCGCGCTTGATCTCCGTGTCGACCCCCGACGCGAGGTCGACCGGGTCGTACGCCACGACCTCGTGTGGCGGGACGCCGATCCCCTCGATCCCCTTGCCGCCGTTGAACCGGCCCTTGTTGGACGCGACCGACACGTAGAGCTGGAAGAGGCCGCTCGGAAGGTCGATCGTCGTCTTCTGTGACGACATCCCCGCGGTCGCCTCGGGGCCGATCATGTACGCGCGGCCGTCCTCCTTGAGCATCCCGGCGACCGTCTCGCCCGCGCTCCGCACCCCCGCGTCCACGATCACGACCACCGGGCCCTTGTACGGCCGTGCCCCCGCGCTCGCGTACTGCTTGCCGAACGAGAGCGTCTGCCCCTTCGGCACGAACCGCCCGAAGACCGCGTCGTGGTCGCAGCCGCCCCCGCCGTTCGCGCGGCAGTCGAGGACGAGCCCCGGCGGGTCCGCGAGCGCCTCGAGCATCTTGTCCAGGTCCTCCGGCAGCGTCTGCGGCACGTCGCGCAGGTGGATGTAGCCGAATCCCGACGCGAGCTTCCCGTACGAGTTCCGCCCGATCGCCTGGAGCCCGGGCGGGAAGACCACGGGCCCCGCCGGCGCGAGCCCGCCGTCGTCCCGCGAGAGCGTCGCCTTCTTCGTCTTCTTCGTGACCGGGTGCCGGAGCTCGAGCTCGAGCGTGGATCCCGCCGGACCCCCGAGCCCCCAGTGGCACGCGAAGTACCGTGCCCCCTGCGCCGTCGAGAAACAGGAGACATCCGAGAGCTCCGCGACGCGAGCGTCCAGCCATTTCGACGCCTGCACCCCCTCGACCTTCACCACCTCCATCCCGACCTCGACGCCCGCGCCCGCCGCGCCCCCCCAGGCCCCCTTCACCCACACCTTGCCGGAACCGTCGCACCAGCAGAGCCCGGGCCCCTTCTCCACCGCCGGCAGCGGCCACTTCAGCCCCTTCGTCTTCTCCGTCGGGTACACGCCCGCGTGGCCGTCGCGGAGCCGCGCGACGAGGCGCACGAGAAGGACCCAGTGATCCTCGGGGGTGCGCACGGCGGCGGCCGACTTCCCGAGTTCCCTCCGGACCTTCTGGAGCGAGATGCCCTTCGCCTCGAGGAGGCGCCCGCACTCGCGCTCGAGAGCGTCGTACGCAAACGACAGGTCGTCCTCATAGACCTCCGGGGGGCCGGGGGGGCCGAGGAGGAGAGCGAGGGCGATTGCTGCCGCCATGGCTCGCCCAGTCTAGACTGTCAGGCTGTGCGCCGCCGGATCCTCCTGCTTCTCCTGTGCGCTACGGGCGCCGCGCAGGATCCGACGGCCGAGCAGGTCGCCGACGCGCTCAAGGCGCTCGAGTTGGATCCGCGCGACGGGGCGGCGAAGGCGATCTCGATCCTTGCGGCGGAGGGGGGCGACGACTCGCTCAAGGCGATCGCGTTCTTCGGCGCGAGCACGCTCCACAACCGGAACGCGATCGACGCGGGCAAGGCGCTCGCGGAAAAGGGCGAGGCCATCGCGCTCCCGAACCTGGACCGCGCGTTGCGCGCCAACTCCAAGAACCCGCGCGGCATCGCGCACATCGTGATGATGATGGAGCTGGTGCCGGGGCCGGCGGCGGAGGCGATCCTCGCGAAGCTCGCGAAGGACAACCGCGACGTCGTCGCCGCGACGGCCGTGCGGGCCCTCGGGGCGCGCCAGGAGCCGTCGAGCCGGCCCGCGCTCGAGGCCCTGGTCAAGTCGAGGCGCCCGGTCGTCGCCACCGCCGCCGCTTTCGCGCTGTCGCGGCTGCCCCCGGATCCGGAGTCGATGGACCTCCTGTTCAAGCGCGCGCAGGCGGCGTCGGACGAGCGGACCGGGGACGCGTGCGCGCTCGCCCTCTCGCGGATCGAAGGCGCCGAGCCGTACGGCAACCGAGCGCTCTCGCTCGCGATCAAGTCCCCCACGCACGACTCCTTCCATGCGCTCGTGAAGCTCGCGCTCCGGCTCGCGAAGACGCCCGACCCGGAACTGCTCGACAGGGCGCTCCAGTCGCCTGCCGGCCCCGTGCGCGAGGTCGCCTGCGACCTCATCGGCTTGAACCGCGTGAAGGGCCACCAGAAGCAGCTGTACCGGATGGCGGTCTCCGAGCACGACTGGCGGAACAGCGTCGCCGCGTGGCTCGCGCTCCGGCGCTCCGGGGTCGACGAGGTGCTCGACGGGATCAAGTCGAGCATCGCCAAGGAGGGCGAGCCGAGCTACTGGGCGATCCAGTGCGTGATGAAGGCGCCGCCGGCCGAGGTGGTGCCGGCGCTCAGGGACGCCGCGCTCGACTCGCAGGACCCGGTCCGGCGCGAGCTGGCGCAGCGCGCGCTCCGCGGGGACGCGCAGCGGCTCGACGGGACGCGCGACGCTTATCTCGCGACGTGGAAGCAGGTGCCCGGGACCCCTCGGGGGGCGGCGGCGCTGCTCGGCATCGGGAACCTGAAGGACGCGAAGTCGTTCGAGGCGCTCGTCGCGCTTCTCGAGAAGGAGAAGGACGACAAGAAGCTGCGGGTCCCCATCCTCAAGGCGCTCGAGAAGCTGACCGGCCACTACTACGAGCCGGACCCGGACATCTGGCGCGACTGGTTCAAGGTCGTGGAGGGCAGGGTCGCCTTCGATCCGAAGCCGGTCGACCGGAAGGCGAACCGCGACCGCGTGCAGCAGGTCAAGGATCTCGGCATCTCGCCGAAGACCGAGGCCGCGGTCGAGAACGGCCTCAACTGGCTCATGCGCCACCAGGACCTGAGCGGCGGCTGGAACGGCGCGACCTACCACGAGAACTGCACCTCGCAGGACGACTGCGGCGACGAGGGGGGCATCCGGGAGCGGCCGCTCGCGTACTCGGCGCTCGCGATCCTCGCCTTCCAGGGAGCCGGCTACACCCACCTCGATGGCCCGTACCGCGACGTCGTCCAGCGCGGGTTCGAGTACCTGCTCGCGAACCAGGACTACGACGGGAGCCACATCGAGGACAGCTGGACGTTCAGCTACGAGGCGGCGCTCGTCTGCCAGGCGCTCTGCGACGGCTACGGCCTGACCGGCGACCCGTGGCTCGGCGAGGGTGCGCAGCGGATGATCGACTACCTGGTGAAGATCCAGTACCCGGGGCGCACGTGGCGCTACCGCGTCCGCTCGTCCGAGACCGACACGTCCGTGATGTCCTGGATCATCACCGCGTGCATCAGCGCGCGCCACGCCGCGATCGACATCCCGGAGCAGATCTTCGTCGCGTCGGAGGTCTGGCTCGACCAGGCGTGCGATCCCATCCCGCCGAACGAGTACGAGATCTTCGTGCCTGACCAGTTCAAGGCGAACAACACCTACTTCTTCGACGTGAGCCGGGGCAAGGATGGCAAGGTCCGCGACTACAAGATCAAGACCTGGTACCAGCCTCCGCGGCTCTACACGCCCGCGATGTCGGCGATCGGCGTGCTCATGCGCATCTGGTTCGGCTGGACGCGCGCCCACCCGTTCTGCATCGGCGGCGCCAACCAGGTCGTGAGCCAGATCCCCGGCTACACGAAGGGCCTCGAGAAGGAGTACGCCTTCTACGCCTACACCTGGTATTACGGCGCGCTCGCCACCTACCAGATGGGCGGCCGCTACTGGACACGGTGGCGCGAGCAGTGCATCGCCGACGTGATCGTGAACCAGCAGCTCGGCGGCTGCGCCTTCGGCTCATGGAAGACGCCTCCGGGCGACTTCGTCGCGGGCCTCACCGGAGGCACCGTCTACTGCACGTCGCTCGCGATCCTGACCCTCGAGACCTTCTACCGCTACCAGCCCTACCTCTCCCGCTTCGAGCTCCGCTCGCGCGAGGATCCCGACGAGAAGAAGGAGGAAGAGGGCGCGGGGGCCGGCAAGGCGCCTCCCGGGTAGGTGCGCAGGGGGATCGGGGGCGGTAGTCTACGCGGCCCGTGCCGCGGATCTTCCTGAGCGCCGGCGAGCCGTCGGGCGTCGCGATCGGCGCGACCCTCATGCGGACGCTCAAGCGAAGGGGCGACGCCTCCTTCGCGGGCCTCGGCGGCCCCGCGATGATCGAGGAGGGACTCCGGGTCATCTACGACCCTGCGCGCACGGCCGCGATGTGGCTCTGGGGGAATCTCAGACGCATCCCCGCCCACCGCCGCGCGCTCCGCGCCTGCGAGGCGGACTGGGAGCGGGAGCGGCCCGACGTGGTGGTCACGATCGACTACCAGGCGTTCCACCTCTTCGTCGGGACGCACGCGAGGAAGATGGGCATCCCGGTCGTCCACTGCGTCGGCTCGCAGTTCTGGGCGCGCCGCTACTACACGCTCGAGCCCACGCGCCGCGCCTACAGCCACGTCCTCCTGATCCACGAGTTCGAGAAGGCGTACTACGACAAGGCCAGGATCCCCTCGACCTTCATCGGCCATCCCCTCTTCGAGGGGCTCCGGCCCCCGGACCCCCTCGTCGTCGCGGGTCTCGACGCGCTCCCGCGCCCCCGGCTCGGTCTCCTCCCCGGCAGCCGCCACTCCGAGATCTCGGGCTGCCTGCCGGTCATGCTCGACGCGGCGCGGCGCCTCTCCCCGCGCCCCTCTCTCGTCGTATCGGCGGGCCGCCCCGAGTCGCGCGCGTTCATCGAGCGGCATCTCGAGGGCCTCGACGCGCGCGTCGTCGACTTCTCCACGGCGGAGGTCCTCGCGAGCTCCGACCTCGCGCTGATCACGTCCGGCTCCGCGTCGATGGAGGCCGTCTACTACGGCTGCCCCGCGGTCGTCCTCTACCGGCTCTCGCCGCTCTCGTACTTCTTCGCGAAGCCGCACATCACCTGCGCGATCGCGCAGCCGAACCTCGTCGCGGGGCGCACGATCGTGCCCGAGTTCCTCCTCCCGACCCGCTCGGGCCGCGCGGTCGCGGCGGCGGCGCAGCGGCTGCTCGACGACCCGTCGCTCCGGGACGCGCAGCGTCGGGAGTTCGCTGCGATCCGCGAGAGGCTGCTCCGGGGGAGGAAACCGTCCGAGATGGCGGCGGACGTCGTGCTCGACTACGCGCGCGCCCAAGGCGGCAGCGGCGCGCGGTAGCTCGCGAGGAGAAGGAGGAGGAGCGCGAGGAGGGGGAGGAGGCCGTCGCGCGCGAACGCGCCGCCGAAGATCCACGGATCGGTGGACTTGAGCGAGAGGAAGCGGCCGTAGAACGCGAGGACGAAGACGGCGCCGGCGTGGAGGCCCATGCCGAGGTAGAGCGTGTCCGTCCGCTCGCGGAGCCGGTTGAGCGCGAGGCCGAAGACGAGGAGGCAGGGGATGCCCATGAGCGCTCGCTGCGGGTCGGTGATCGCGTTCAGCTCGTTCAGGCGCTTGACGGCGAGGAGCGGGTCGAAGCTTGCGCCCGCCGGCTCGGTCTTCCCGATGGGCGCGAGGAAGTGCACGACCGCGTAGACCGCCGCGCTCGCGACGCCCCCGAGCGCGACCTTGAGGTAGCCCCGGAAGAAGATCTCCTCGAAGAGGCCGACGGCGACGCCGGTGCCGAGGGCCACGAGCAGGTGGGTCAAGAGACCGAGGCGGTGCGGCGGCGCCGGGCCGCGACCCCCGAGGAGCCACGAGACGAGGAGCACGAGCGCCATCGCGGCGACGCCCACCGAAGCGCCGAGGAGGACGCGGGCGCGCCGGTACGGGCCCCGGAACCCCATCGCACGCAGCTTCGCCGGCCATTCCCGGACCGGGCCGCGCCGCACCGCGAGCGAGACCACGAGCGCGACCTGGAAGGTGCGCGTCATGACCCGGTGGAAGGGCGTCTTCGGGCAGAGGAGGCCGATCGCCGGCGAGAGCGCGAGCGCGACGAGGAAGGCGGCGCCCGTGCGGAGGACGAAGTCGGCCCACGGCTTCACGCGCGCCTCTCGAGAAAGGCGAGCGAGTGGCTCGCGGCGAGCAGCGGCACGGCGAGGACGGCCTGCGCCGCGAGGATCACGTTCACGGGCACGACGCCGAGCGCCCTGCGCGCCTGGTAGGAGATCAGCGCGAGGAGCAGCAGCTCGGCCGCGACGCAGACGAAGAAAAGCGTCCGCGCGGCGGCCCGGCCCAGTCCGCGCTCGCCGCGGGTCGTGATCCACCAGAGGAGGAGCGCGAGCGCCCCCCACACGAACCAGACCGCGCGGCGCAGGCGGGGCGTCTCGAGAAGGGAGAGGATCCCCTCCACCGCCCCGCGCAACCCGACCCGCGCCGCCTTCCACTCCGCGGCGCTGCGCCAGCCGTGCGGGACCGCGTAGAGGACGAGGGTCCTCCCCTCGCGGACCGCCTTCGCGACCCCGTCAGGCGTGACCGCGACGCCGGCGTCGAGGAGCGTCAGCGCGTTCACGTGCGGGCCGAACTTGTAGTCGCTCACGCCGAAGAGCGCCTTGTTCGCGTTCACCGCCGCGCGGATGCGTACCTCGCCGCCGTGGATCACGCCGTTGAAGACCTCGACGCCGTCGAGGCCCGCGGTGAAGATCTCCTCCGGCGACATCTCGCCAGGCACCTTGGACCACGGGTGGGCGAGGAAGAGGGCGCCGCCGTCGGCGTGAACCGCGGTCGCCAGCTCGGCGAGGTAGCGCAGCCGATGGGCCTTGCGCTCCTGCGGCGTGAGGTCCCCCGGGGGCTCGGGCGGGAGCTGCGGCTCGCGCGTCGTGTTCACGAAGACGATGTCGGGCTGGCCATGCCATTCGTCGCCCACGGTCACGACGAGCGGCGGGGTCAGCGGCCCCTGCTTCTCGACGATCCTCACGAGGGCCTCGCGCCCGAGGAGGCCGCCCTCGATCGTGTTCTTGTCGCTGACGTTCAGGACCCGGAAGTCGCGCTGCGCGTGCCAGATCACGAGGTCCTTGGGCGAGAGGAGGCCCGTGCTCCGGTCGGTGTGATTGTGGAGGCTCGCGGGAACCCAATCGGTCGCCTCGGGCCCGAGGCGGATCACGCGGCCGGGGAGGAAGCACGACGCGTAGAGGAGGCCGAGGCCCAGGGGGCCGCCCAGCGCGACGGCGAGCAGCGCGCGCCGGAGCGCGCCGCGGACGCCCTGGGACCAGAGCCCGCGGACGACCGCGAGGAGCACGCCGGTGCCGAGGATCCAGGCGCAGCCCTCCGGGCCGGCGTCGGCCGCCGCGTACGCGAGGTCGTGGAACGGAGCGAGGACCGTGACCGCCTCGCGGCGCGGCATCTCGATGCGCGCGAAGCCGGGAGCACACGGGGTGTCGTTGCCGTTCCGGTCGATGGACCACACCTCCGGGACAACCGGGGCGCGGGCCGGCGCGAAGAAGCAGAGAGCCGCGAGCGCCGCGCAGAAGAAGAGCAGCGACCTGAGCGTCACCGGAGAAGCTCCGCGAGCCGCAAGGCCTGCCGGTCCGCCGCACCGCGATGGGCCGCAAGGAGCGCGCGCCCCGCGGCCGCGACCGCCTGCCGTCGCGCCGGGTCGACGAGCAGCGTGCGGAGCGCGTCCTTGAGTGCCGCGCCGTCGCGCACCTCGAGACCCGCCCCTGCCTTCAGGACCTCCTCCGCGAGCCGCCGCGCCTTCCCGCGGTGCGGCCCCATGAGCACGGGTGTCTCGCACACGAGCGGCTCGATCACGTTGTGGAGCCCGACGTCGGGCGTCATGCCGCCGCCGACGTACGCGACGTCCGCCACCTCGTAGGCGCGCTGGAGCTCGCCCATCGTGTCGAGGACGAGCACGGCCCCCGCGCCCCCCCCGGTTCGCCTCGCGGCGGTCAGCCCGCGCGCGGAGCACGCGTCGAGGAGCGGCGCCACGCGCTCCTGCCTCCGCGGCGCGACGATCGCCACGAGATCGATGCCCTCCGCCCGAAGGTCGCGCACCGTGTCGAGGACCGGCCCCTCGTCCTCGAGGAGCGTCGATCCGGCCACGAGCACGCGCGCGCCCGGGGGGAGCTTCAGCTCCGCCCGCCAGGCGGGGAGCGCGGCCTGGTCCATGCGGCCGGCGCCGTCGAACTTGAGGTTGCCGCCCACGTGCACGCGCTCCGGCGGCGCGCCGCGCGCGACGATGTGCCTCGCGTCCGCCTCCGACTGCATGAGGAGGAGGTCGACGCTCCGGAAGACGTTCCGCCAGAAGGGGCGCGGGAACGTGCGCGGCCCCGCGTGGCCCGACGCGACGGCCACCCTCGCGCCTCGGCGCTTGGCGAGGGTCACGAGGTTGGGCCAGAGGTCGGTCTCGACCATCACGTAGAGGCTCGGACGGATGCGGCGGAGGAAGCGCCGGCAGAAGAACGGCAGGTCGAGCGGCGAGAAGGCGATCGCGTCCACCACGCCCTTGAGCCGCTTCCCGGCCATCTCCTTGCCGTACCGCGACGTGACCGTGAAGAGAAAGGGGCGGCGGGGAAGGAGATCGCGGAGCCTCCGCACGAGCGGCGTCGCGGCCGCGGTCTCGCCCGCGGACGCCGCGTGGATCCACACCGCGCCGTCCCCCGCGAACGGCGTGAGCAGCTCGTCCGGGAGGATCCCCATGCGCTCCTTGAACTGCCCGCGATAGCGGCCGCGGAGGAGACGCGCGGCGAGCCAGAACGGGAGGCAGAGAAGCGCACCCAGATGGAGCGCGACGTTGTAGATCACGTACCAGATGGGCGGGATTCTATCCGCCTCCCCACCCCTCCTTGCCCTCCCGGTTAGACTGCGTTGCTCCAGCGCATGTGCGGCATCCTAGGCATCCTCGGTCCGGAGCCCGTGGCGCCCTACATCCTGAACGGCCTCGTCGCGATCCAGCATCGCGGCCAGGACGCGGCGGGGATCGCGACCTTCTCGTCGCGCCTCCACCTGCGCAAGAAGTTCGGGCTCGTCCGCGACGCCTTCAAGGACGAGGACGTCGCCGAGTTGCCGGGGACGCTCGGGATCGGCCATGTGCGCTACCCGACGGTCGGCCTCGGCGACGTGGCGGACGCGCAGCCGATGTTCGTGAACTGCCCCTACGGCATCGCGATGGCGCACAACGGCAACGTGACGAACTTCAGCGCGCTCTCCCGCGAGCTCGCGGCGCACGAGCACCGGCAGATCAACTCGTCGTGCGACGTCGAGGTGATCCTCAACGTGTTCGCCGACGGGCTCGAACGCGCGAAGGTCCTCCCCCTCCCGCAGGCCTGCGCCGAGGCGGCGCGCGCCGTCTACGCCCGCGTGAAGGGCTCCTACAGCGTCGTCGCCGCGGTCCACGAGCGCGGCCTCGTGGCGCTCCGCGACCCCTTCGGGATCAAGCCCATCGTGTACGGCCGGAGGAACGGCCTCCACGTGGTCGCGAGCGAGTCCTGCGTCCTCGACGCCATCGGCGCCGAGGTGGTGCGCGACCTGAGGCCCGGCGAGGTCTTTGTGGTCGACCTCGACGGGAACGTGACCAGCAAGCAGGTCGCGCCGCCGAACCACCACCCGTGCGTCTTCGAGTACATCTACTTCGCGCGCCCGGACTCGCTCCTCGACGACGTGAGCGTCTACAAGACGCGGATGCGCCTCGGGAAGCACCTCGCGGAACTGGTGCGCGAGCGCGGCCTCGAGCCCGACGTGGTGATCCCTGTGCCCGACTCCGCCCGCCCCGCCGCGCAGGCGGTTGCCGAGGAGCTGGGCGTGAAGCTCCGCGAGGGGCTCCTCAAGAACCGGTACATCGGACGCACCTTCATCATGCCGAGCCAGGCCGAGCGCCGGCGCTCGGTCCGCCACAAGTACTCGCCGCTGCGCCTCGAGATCGAGGGGAAGAAGGTGCTCGTCGTGGACGACTCGATCGTCCGCGGCACGACGCTCAAGGGCCTCATCCAGATGGTGCGCGACGCGGGCGCGAAAGAGGTCTACGTCGCGAGCTCCTGCCCGCCGATCCGCCACCCGTGCGTCTACGGCATCGACATGAGTGTCCGCGGGGAGTTCATCGCGGATGGCCGCGACGAGCGCGAGATCGAGAAGCTGGTGAATGCCGACGCGCTCGTCTACGCGACGATCCCGGGCATGCTGCAGGCGGCCAGCGTCGGCAACCCGGGGATCCGCCACTTCTGCAAGGCGTGCATGGACGGCCACTACCCGACGGGCGACGTCACCGAGGAGACGTTGCGGGAGATCGAGTCGGAGCGGCTCAAGTCGCACGGCCAGATCGAAGCCGCCGCCCCGGCGAAGCGGCACTGACCGCCCCCCCGGCCCCCGCTCTCCGCCCAGGCTGCGGCCTCGCGACACGCGGCCTTCTGCGGCTACGGCGAGGTCCTGCCTGAAAAAACGGGCGGCCCCCGTGGACCGCCCGTTCTCGTTCGCGCTTCGCGACGCTACTTCTGGAAATGCGCTGCGTTGATCTCGATGTACTTCTGCCACTCCTCGGGCACGTCGGCCTCGGGGAAGATGGCGGTGACGGGGCACACGGGCTCGCACGCCCCGCAGTCGATGCACGTGTCGGGGTCGATGTAGAGCTGCTTGCCTTCCTTGCCCTCGGGATGCCCGTCCCGCGGCTGGATGCAGTCAACCGGGCACTCCTCGACGCACGCCTTGTCGCACACGCCGATGCACGGCTCGCAGATGATGTAGGTCATGGATCCTCCTGCTAGGGGTTGAGGATAACAACCCGTATCGGCCGCGCAAAAACTCCCCGAAAGAGAAAAAAAGTCAACCCTTCGCCCGCGACAGCTTGACCGGGCTCGCGAGGTCCGGGGGACCGGAAGGGAAGTCCTCCTCCGCAAGGCTCTCCCGGATGCGCCCCGCGGCCGTCGCCGACCGTGCCCGGATCCCCAATTGGACCGGCTCCCACCCTTCCGCGGCCACGTGGACGCGGTAGGAGCCCGGCTGGAGGTACGACGCCGCGATCCGCCCGTCCGGGGACCGCTCCAGCCGGAAGTACCGGACGATCTCCCCGAAGTCCTCGTCGCCCGCGACGACACCCCGGAACCGCCCGTTGGCGGCGAGGTCGCGAACGTCGATCCCCTGGGCGGTCGCGATCTGGACCCGCGCGAGGGGCAGGGGCACGCCCTCGCCGGTGACGCGCACGGCGGCCTCGGCCGCCTCCTCGACCGCGATCTCGGCCGCGTCCGAGACCGCCACCGGGAAGCCGGGCACCGCCGCGGCGAGAAGCACCGGCCCCTCCGGCACGCCGTCGAGGACGAACGTCCCGTCCGGGTCGAGCGGCGCGAGGCACTGCGCCCGAAGCGGGTCGCCGTCGAGCAGCGCGACGAAGCCGCTCGCGGCCGGCGCGTCGAGGGGGGAAGGCGCAGCGCCGGGCCGTTCGATCCACTTGCGGAGAACGACCTTGCCGCGGATCGTGCGTCCCGGCAGTACCTTCAGAACAGAGGGGGCGGCGGGGGCCGGGACGGCCTCGACCACGGCACCCCCCGTCCCGAGGAAGCCCGGCGCCGCGACATCGACGACGTAGCGACCGACCGGGATGTCGTCGATCACAACCTCGGTCGCGCGCCGGGGCAGGCCGCGCGCGAGCTTCACGCCGCCCGACGCGAGGAGCGTCGCGCGGGCGAGCGAGCGGTCGCCCGGATCGAGCGTCAGCCGGAGCCGTCCCGCGCGCTCGAGCTGGACCCGCACCTCGGTCCCGGGCGCGGCCTTGCGCTCCGTGAACGGGAGGTGAGGATCCGCCACGAGCCCGCGGCAACCGGGGCCGGGCACGAACGTGACCGGGAACCGGGACGGTCCCCTCGGGAGAGGGTCCAGCCGGAAGGCGCCTCGATCGTCGGTTGTCGCCTGGCGGCCGGCAGCCTCGACGACGACCCCGCGCAGCGGCTTGCTGTCCGCGTCGAAGACGAACCCCCTGAGCTCGCGGTCGGGCGGCGGCGCCGAGCATATAAGCTCGACCGTCCTCGTGTCGCCCGGCTCGAGGGGGACCGGCACGCCGGTCTCGTCCACGTCGCGGACCCAGAGGATGTGTTCGCCCGGGTCGAGGCCTTCGAATGCGAACCGTCCCTGGCGGTCGGCACGACACGTGAGCATGCCTTCGGGGCCTTGGCTCACGACCACGGCCCCCGCGCCCCCCCCACTTGCCACACCCGCGATGCGGGCGCCGGGCTCGAGCGAGAGCTTCCCGAGCCTCAGCGTCTCGCCCGCGGGCGGCGCCTCGAAGGCCTCCGGCCGCGCGGGCCGGAATCCGGCCGCCTCGACCACGATCGTGTAGCGGCGGCCGGGCGTGAGCCCGTCGAACCTCCGGGCGCCGCGCGCCGGGACGTGGTTGCTGCGGAGCCGCGGCTCCTCGAGCGCGACCTCGTACCACTCGGGGAGGAGGATGGCCTCGCCCGGGGCATCGAACGCGACCGAGGAGCCCGGTTCGAGCGCGACCTCGACGCGGGCGCGCTCGGCGTAGGGGTCGAAGAGGACGCGCTGGAGCCGGTCGGCGAAGCCCGGCGCGGTGACGCGGAGGGAGACGACGTCTCCGCGGAAGCCCGCGACCGCGAAGTTGCCCTGCGCGTCGGTCGTCGCGGCGCGCCGCGTCGGCAGACCGTCGGCGAGGACCTCGACGCGGGCTCCCGCGATCGGGCCGCCTTGCGCGGTGACAGCGCCCGCGACTTCGAGGCCTTCCTCCAGCGGGACGTCGATGGTCATGGGCCCCGCGACGCGCACCCACCGCTCGGCGCTCGAGACGAGGTCCCTGTGGTCGATGACGAGCCGGTGCATCCCTTCGGGGAGGAGGACCGGCGGCGCGAGGGAGAGGCCGCTTGTCCAGACGCGCGCTCCGTCGGCGGTCTTGACGTGGACGGGGTGGGCACGGCGGGCGCTCAGGACGGCGTCGAAGCCTTCCGTTCCGTCGCGGACCGCGCGGACCGCGTGGAGGACGTCGCTCGCGGCCGCCTCGCCCTCCGCCCGGAGGTCGTACGCGCCCGCCTCGAGCCCCTCGACGAGCGCCTGGCCGTCCGCGACCGGCGCCCGCGCGACCGCGAGGCCGTCCTTGTACGCCACGACCTCGCGCGCATCCCCCTCGACCCGCACGCGGATCGTCCCGGGCGGCGCGGCGAGCAGGCAGAGGAGTAGCGCGACGACCAAAGGGCCCCGAAGGTATCAGACGCGCGGGGGCCGGTCAGTCGTGCCAGAACGGGTCGATGTCACCCCAGCCGTTGAGGCCGTGGACGTCGCCCTTGTCGTCGGTGAACTCGACCCAGCTGCCGCGCGCGGAGCACGGCACGAAACCGGAGACCTCGGCGAGCTGGGGATCGGATGACGGGTTCTCCGCGGCAACGACCCGGCGGTCACCCACGGCGTAGCAGAGGCGGACGGTCCGCCAGTTCGCGCCCAACTCCTCGCCGAAGTACCGCAGGCGGTAGGAGATCCGGCGGCCGACCTTCAGAAGGAGCCCCCGATAGACGGGCTCGCGGCGGACCTCCACCTCGCAGACCAAGAGCCTCTCTCCCGTGGGAAGGCATCGGAATGTCGTCCCTTCGTCGGAGACGGACGGCAGGTAGGTCCTCGCGCCCCCCCGATCGAGCAGGCCAACGGCCTCCAGGGTCTTGACCACCGGCCGCCGCGCCCAGAGGAACGGATCCGCTGAGCCGTCCTCGGCGGTCTCGTTCGGCGGCACGACGACGTGGAGAACGCCGACGCCGAGTGCGAGCGCGAATCCGATGGCGATGGCGGCGCCCGCGATGGGCCTCATGCCTTCATCGTCGGCTCACGCTCCGACACGGTTGAGTCAGCAGGGCTGGGGCGCGCCTCTCATCTCCCAGAGGTAGATCGAGTTGCCGTCGGGGTCCTTGAGGAAGGCGAAGCGGAAGCCCGGCTTCGGATCCTCGATCATCGGCCCAACGAACTTCACGCCGCGCGCGGTGAGCTTCTTCATCACGTCCTCCATCGGCTCGGTCACCACGAGGCCGATCTGGACCGCCCCCACCGTGCCCGGCTTCGGCGCGTGCGGGCTCGCGGGGTGGAGCCCGATCACGAGGTCCTTCCCCGCCTCGACCTCCGCCCAGTGATTGCCCGCGCGGAAGCGGAGCTTCAAGCCGAGCGTCTTCGTGTAGAACGCGACCGCCGCGTCGAAGTCCGAAACGTAGATCGTCGCATTGCCGTTTCCAATCATGTCCCCGAGGATCGGGCACGGGCCAAGGGGGCGCAAGGGGAATCGGTCGCGCAATGGCGCAACGCCGCGCGTACGATGGGACGATGCCTCTTCCGGAGGGTTTGCGCGACCTTGCGGCGTCTCTCTTTGCCCAAGGGCTCACCCGCGCCGAGGCCGCCCGGAGGCTCGGCGTGTCCCGCGCCACGGCGACGCGGTGGTACCGGGTGTGGAAGAACGGGGGGCGTGGGGGCCTCCTCATGGGCAAGCGCCGCGGCCGTCCGCCGCGCCTCGAGACTCGCGCGCTTGCGGCCGTCGATCGCGCGCTCCTCCGTTCGCCGCGCGAACTGGGCTTCGACCTCGACCGCTGGTCGCTCGCGGCCGTGGCGGCGCTCATCGAGAGGTCCACGGGCGCGAGGTACCACCGCCGCCACGTGGGCCGGCTGCTGCGCCGCGCGGGCTGGGTGGTCCCGCCGGTCGGTGCGACGCACGACCGCGCGTTCCGGTCGCGACCGCTCCGCGATCCCGACGGGAACCCGATCGCGCTCCTCGAGAGGCGGCGCCCGCGGACGTAGACCTAGTCGTCGACGAACGGGTCCGTCTCACCCCATCCGCGCGGGGAACGGACCTCGCCGTTGAGGACGAGCCCTGCGACCGCCAGCCATCGCCCGACCCCTCTCACGGGGAGCATCCGACCCGGCCGCGATACCTGCGCCGGTGTCCGCCGAAACCGGTCCGTCCTGTACGGTACATTCGTATGGAATGAGCACGGCTCACGAGACCGACGGCGCGATCGTCCGCATCGCGCGGGGCCAGGGGGCGCTCGACCTGGGCCTCGGCGAGACGCTTGAACCGTTCTTCGCGGGCGGGCGGCTCCTCCGGGCCGGCTACTCGACGGAGAGGGACTACGCCCGCGAGCGGCTGGGCCTCCCGCCGCGGACGATGTACGACGCGCTCGCGCTTGCGCGGGCGTGCGCGGGTCGGCCGCTCCTCCGCAAGGCCGTCGCGAGCGGCCTCGTCTCGCCGTGCAAGGCGCGCGCGATCTCACCCGTGGTCGCGGCGAACGAGGCCGGGTGGACGGCGCTCGCGATGACGTCCACGGTGCGCGATCTCCGCGCCTCCGTGCGCGCCGCGGGCAAGGAGCCGCCTGAGGAGTTCGAGTGCGACAGCCTGAGGCTCCGGATGTCACCCGCGCAGCAGGACCGGCTCGACAGGGCGCTCGCCCTCGCCGACGCGACCCTCGGCGGCGGGTCGCCGAGGTGGCAGCGCTACGAGGCTCTGGCGCAGGAGTGGCTGAGCGAGCACGGTGGATGGGCCCCGGAGGAGGGGGGGACTCGGGGGCCCCGGTCGGGGCGTGGGTCGGAACCTCCCGCCAAGGCCAAGCCGCTGCCGGACCGCGTCGCGGAGCATCTCGCCGCGATCGAGGAGGCCAGAGCGCTCGTGGAGGACAAGGCCCCGCCGACGAGCGACCCGAAGCAGCTCGATGCCCGGGCGGTGCGATTCGCGAAGGCGCGCCAAGGCTACGACGCGGCCTTCGGGCACCTCGCGTTCCGGGTCGTGCAGGAGCGGGTCTGGGCTGCGGTCGGCTGCCGCACCCTCGAGGAGTACTGCACGGAGCGGCTCGGCATGTCCGCCGGCGTCTTTCGCCAGCGGGTCTGGCTTGAGCGCCGGATGTTCGCACTCCCGCCCCTCCGCGAAGCGCTCGCGTCGGGCCGGCTCACGTACACGAAGGCGCTCCTCGTTGCCCGCGACGCGACCCCGGGGAACGTCGCCGAGCGGATCGCCCAAGCCGCCGACACCACCTGGCAGCAGACCGAGCGCGAGACGACCGCTCGGGAGGACCGCAGGAACCGGGCCAAGGGCATCCGTCGGCTCTGGGCGCCGAGGGACGTGATGCGGACGATCGTCACCGCGATCCTCTCGGCGCGGCGCTGGTCCGCGAGCGAGGGCCGCCCGATCGACGCGGGCGAAGCGCTCGCACTCGTCGCGGACCACTTCGACGGGGTGTGGTCGAGGCACAAACGCAAGCGACCGTCGCCCGCCCGGCAGGAGGTCCTCGATCACAACGGCGGCTGCTGCGACGTGCCCGGCTGCTCGTTGCCGGCTCGCCATGAGCATCACATCCGCTACCGGTCGCACGGCGGCACGGACGACCCCTGGAACAAGACCAGGCTCTGCGTCCCGCACCACCTGCGCGGCATCCACCACGGCCACTTGACCGTAGAGGGCCGCGCCGGCGAGTGCCTCGTCTGGCGCTTCGGCAACGGCGAGATCTGGGTCACCCACGGCGACGATGACGTGCGGCGCGGCGGCGGCTCCGACGCGGACCGCGTCGCGGAGCCCGGTCCGCCCACCTACGGCCTCGTGGCGAGGAAGGGGCTGACGACCGAGCTCGCCGCGTGAACCGAGGCCGACGTCCCGGCGCAGGGTTCGTATCGCTCGGCAGCCGCTCACGCCGTTCGCGGCGCCCGCTTCCCCTCGAGCGCGCGCAGACGCCGGATCCGCTCGTCGATCGGCGGGTGCGACGCGAAGGGCGTGTTCCAGTTCTGGTGCAGGTGGAACGGGTTCACGATGTACATGTGTTGCGTCCCGCGGTTCGCGGTGTCGAGCTTCGCGCCCGAGCCGCCGAGCTTCTCGAGCGCGTCGGCGAGCGCGCCCGGGTTCCGCGTCATCGCGGCGCCCGTGGCGTCCGCCAGGTACTCGCGCTGCCGCGACACGGCGAACTGGATCAGCATCGCGAAGAGCGGCGCGAGGATCGCGCAGAGGATCGCGATCAGGATCACGATCCCCTCCCCCTTGCCCCCTCCCTTCCCCCTCCCGGAGTGCCGGAACCGCATGCTGCGCAGATACCAGTCCGAGAGGATCGCCACGCTCCCGACGATCACCGCCATCAGCACCATGACCCGCGTGTCGTAGTTGCCGATGTGCGCCATCTCGTGCGCAACGACCCCCTGGAGCTCCTCGCGCGTGAGCTTCTGCCTGAGGCCACGCGTGACCGCGACGCACGCCTCCTTCGGGTTCATGCCCGCGGCGAACGCGTTCATCGCGGGCGTCTCGATCATGTAGACCTTGGGCTTCGGGAGCCCGGAGGCGATCGCCATCTCCTCGACCACGTTGACGAGCTCCGGGTCCTCGTCCCGCGAGACCTCCTCGGCGCCCGCGGTCGCGAGGACGATCGAGCTGCCCTGGAACCACGAGACGAGGGCCAAGACGAGGCCGATCACCGCCGCGCCCGCCATGCCGCCCCACGGCGTCGTGCCCGACGCGCGCCCGAGGACCGCGCCGAGGCCGATGAGGAACGTGACCGCGACGACGATGAGGACGACCGATCGCCGGCGGTTCCGGTCGATGTGGTCGAAGAGCCCTAGGTCCATGTTGTCGGGCCGCTGCAGCCGGCGATCGGTTTCGCCGCCCGCGGCTGAGCGGCCGGTCCTGTCAGAAACTGACCTTCGGGACTTCCCGTTCCGCGGCGTTCTCGATCTCGAAGAACTCCATCGGCGGGAAGTCGCCGAAGCTCTTGACGACGTTCGTCGGCACTTGCTCAAGCGCCGTGTTGTACCTGCGGACCGAGTCGTTGTAGTGCTGGCGCGAGAAGGCGATCCGGTTCTCCGTCGAGGTCAGCTCCTCCTGGAGACTGAGCATGTTCTGGTTCGCCTTGAGGTCCGGATAGGACTCGGACAGCGCGAAGAACTGGCGCAGGGCGCCCGTGAGCATGTTCTCGGCGGCGCCGACGGCCGCGGGGCCCTTCGACGGGTCCGCCGTCACCGCGACCGCCGCGTTGCGCGCCTGGATCACGCGCTCGAGCGTCTCCTTCTCGTGCTTCATGTAGCCCTTGGCGGTCTCCACCAGGTTCGGGATCAGGTCGTGGCGGCGCTTCAGCTGGACGTCGATCTGCGCCCACGCCTCCTTCGCGATGTTCTTGAGCCTGACAAGGCCGTTGTAGAGGGCGATGAACCAGACGGCGAGGATCCCGACGATGATGAGCGCGATCCAGCCGCCACCGAGAGCTAGGGGCATCATGCGGGGCAGTGTACCCAAACAGGCGTCCGCCTATTCGGGGCGGAATCGGGAGGGCGGGGAGAACTACTCCGCGGAGCGCGGCTGCGCCGGCAGGCCGTGCGAGTCGAGGAAGCCCTTGACGCTGCCGCGGTACTCCTTGGGCAGCGCGCCCGCGACCGAGTCCATCGCGCCCCAGAGCATCGGTCCCGACTTGCTCCGGCTGATCGAGGCCTCGAGCTGCCCGCCGTCGGGCGCGAAGTAGACGACCGCGAGGAGCACGCCCGCGCAGATGAGCCCGGCCTTCACTGCGCCGAAGAAGCCGCCCATGAGCCGGTCGTAGGCGCCAAGGTCGAGCTTGTCGAAGGCCTTCTTCGCGATCCAGCCGCAAAACGCGGCGAAGAGGACGGTCAAGACGAGGATCACGCCGAAGGCGATCTCGCCGTTGTGGCCGGTCGAGACGTGGCGGTCGAGGACCTTGCGGAGCCCGTCGTGGTAGCTTGCGGCGGCATAGAGTCCCCCGAAGAGCCCGGCAATGCCGGTGAATTGGGAGACGAACCCCCGGACGCACCCCAAGGCCAGTCCGATGGCAAGGATGCCCAGGACCAACGCGTCGATGACGCTCATGTTCTTCCTGACCGCCACCCATTCTATCGGCTCTTTGACCCCCCGTGACTGAACGGTCCCCCCCGCCCCCCTTCCTCCGGATGCTCCAGCGCGGGCTCCTCGGTCGCTGCCCGGTCTGCGGCGAGGGACGCATCTTCGAGAGCCTCTTCCGCCTCCGCCGCGCCTGCTCCGCGTGCCGTTGGACGCTCGAGCGCGAGCCCGGAGCCGTAACCGGCCCCATGTACCTCGTTTCCGTGCTCACACTGCCGTTTGCAGCGGCCGTCTTCGCCCTGCTCTGGCTCGGCACGGACTGGCCCCCGGGCACGCAGGTGGCCGTGGGCGTCCCCCTGATCGTCTGTTTCAGCGCGTTCGCGCTCCGCGCCGCGAAGGGGTCGTGGGCGGCGATCGAGTACTTCACGGACGTTAGGTCCGGAGACGCCGCACGACCCGGCTACAACGACCGGGCGTTTCGGAAGTGAGGGTTTTCGCCGCGGGCCCCGGCGGCGTCTACTAAGAGCCTATCCGAAAAGTCCCGCAGCGCGGAACGTGATGTAGGCGCAGGCGAAGTGGAGCATCGCGAGGAAGTTGTCGGCCTTCTTCTCCCAGCGGATCAGGAGGCGGCGGAAGCGGT